>WNFI01680944.1_pt1 | contig 58126 bp, 47 predicted proteins | sample 5400471 | NCBI WGS metagenome assembly WNFI01 (sample SAMN13153348, study PRJNA577476) | soil metagenome | isolation source: 100 cm saprolite on Douglas fir-dominated hillslope | place: USA:California | collected 2013-09-17
GCACATTTCGACTATGCGGCCGACGTGGTACATAGTTGGCTGGGGCAGGAGTTGGACATGTCCAAGGCGCGGCTGTTGAACTTCGGCTGCGGCGACGGCATCACAGACTTGGCCTTGGTGCTGCGCCATGGGGCCACCCGAATCCACGGCATCGACATCCGCCAGGAGTACACCAAGTTGCCGCGCATCGCTCGCGAGCAACTGGGGATGTCGCGTGTGCCTTCGGCGCTCAGCTTTGAGACCATCGTGCCCAACGAGCCCCTGGCCACGCGGCATGCGGGCTACGACGGAATGCTCACATGGTCTACCTTCGAGCATGTGCAACGCGACAAGGTGCTGCCCATTCTTGCCGATCTGCATGCCTGTCTACGCCCGGGCGGGGTGTTCTTTTTGCAGATCGAGCCGCTATTCCATTCACCATGGGGATCTCATCTGCGGCGCTACGACGATGTGCCCTGGCATCATCTGATGGCGTCGGAGGAAGAGTTGTGGCGCATCATCGAAGCCCATGATGGCCCACTCGATGCATCGGAGGTGGATTTCGGTTTTTCTGATTTTGGCGTTGACGGCTACAAGCGCTTCGTGTTCAGGGAATACCAGGCGTTGAACAGACTTACAGCCGATGAGTTGGTGGAGTTGACAAAGCAGGCAGGCTTCGAGTTGCTCCGTCAGGAGCGCCGCCAGGTGGATTTGCCGATTCCCGCTCCACTGAAGGGCCGTTACCAGGATGACTGGCTGCTGAACAACGAGATCATGCTGCTGTTGGGTAAGAGCACTACCTGACGGCTCAAGCAAGTCGATGTCGGTCAGGCATTTTCAGCTGGCCGTCATCTAACGGTTCGGTAGAAACACCAATTTCCCTCGGTTTTAAGGTGCTGCAAATGAGGATTTTGCATTAATTGTGCCTCGTGTCTGCGAGGAGCCGCGATGTGTGTGACTCCCATTTTCCAAAAATCAAACCTTCTGGTATCTATTTTCAATAGTACGTGATCCAGGCTATGGAGTACGGGTTCGAAATCTCCCTCTTTTAATTCGGCGCCTTCGATGGTGAGGTGCTGGTATCTATTGTAGGTGTTGAAGTATATCTTTTGCGGATCTAGTTTTTCCCAGAGTGAAAAGGGTGGATGGTAGAAGATCCCTGAGCCTATCTTGATGCCCGAGGCCGCCAATCCTATTGAGATTCGGTGCTCATCCAGAATAACCCAGCGTTCCTGCTGGGTGGTTGTCAACGACTCAATCTGATTCAGTAATTGGCTAGGTTTGACCTGATTCGGAGCCTGTGAAACAGGATTGAATGGCAGTGAGGTTCCGAGCATCCAAATGCTATAAATTGCCAGCGCGGAAATGAATTTCTGATTCGGGATGAGGTAGGCCAGAATCGCATAGGCAGATATTGCTATTATTGCGAATGCTGGTGTGATTGTTTCTGAAATTGCGGCGGGCAGCTTTGCAAGAGAAAAAAGCGCAAGCCAGATGCAAGCGGCTGCGCTGATTACCCCCATGAGCATAGAGTGTTGATCTTTTAGAACTGTCGGCCGACTGCTGTCGACTTGCTGAGGCCAATAGCTCCGGATGACGAGGGCAAGCATTATGCTCTGGGCGAGGAGCAGGCCGATATCGGTTCGATAAACTGGGACCTTGGACCATTGCGTGATCTGCGCAACCCACGGCATGATTCCAAAATATGAAAAACAAATCACCCAGGTAGTAAATAGCAGGCACACAACTCCTGTCCAATCAAGTTGGTGAATGCCATGCTTCTTGATGTGGATGATTTGCTGCCAACCAAAGAGAATAAACAAAGGTATGAAAAGGAAGATATAAGAGCCTGCATCACTGGGGACCGACATGTCTGTGATATGGAACATCTGGTCCGGTCCATACAGTCCGCGGACCAGGTACCAAGGGTCCATGTATCCACCAGTCTCCGCACGCTTGCCGGGATAGATAGTAGAAGTGATGGCAGATACGGCATCTGCCGTATGGCTCCACCACGAAAGCATCAGCAGAGAGCAGACTATTCCTGCACATAGCAACAAGATGGCTTGGCGATAGCTCCAGCTCCAGCTCCATTGCACGCGTTGCATAGACAACCATGCCAGGGCTAAGGGCAGCAACAGCGTGGCGACCACTATCATCCAAGCCGGGTAGAGTGTAAGAACAAAGCCCGCGATTGCCCAACCCGCTATGGATGATCGAGCAATAATTTGCCATATGGATCTCTGTGTCCATGCTGTCAAGAACATGCCAAAAGCCAGTATGGCGAAAAACAATACATAGGCAGGCCAGCCTGACCACCCTACGGAAACAGGGGATGCGCTGATGGTCAGGGCGATGACGGCGGCAGCTTGCCAGCGCAGGGAAAATATGCGTGCCAGTACCCAGAGGCATGTACAGAAGCACCCAAAAAATGGAAACCACCAGTACCATGCAAGTGCACTGCGTAAATCTAGGAAGAAAAATCCCCAAGTCGCTGGTCTTGCAATTGCGGATGGGTTGGAAACAGGGACTCCCGACATTCCAACGGTATTCATGTTGTGTCCGGCAATAGAGAAAACGGTGCTGATGTTCTCGAATCTTCTCGGAATTCCATCCGTTGCTGCTGCATTGAATTGGCTGATGGCCATTGCCGTGATGACGTGCCATTCGTCACTGCGAATGATCTGGCTGCTACCAAGCCAAGATTTTTCATCGTGCTCAACTAAGTCGTTCCCGGAAAACAGCATTGAAACAGAGGAGCCTGTCCATCCACCGGTCACGAGAATAAAAAATGCCAGTGCGATACTGATTCCAAAAAGTTTTAAACTTTTTATTCGAGGGAAGAAGCCAGCCTTAAAGGAGATCAGGAAAAAAAATACAGGTAGCGAAAAAGCAAGTAGAAAAATGGCTCTTGCAATCCGGCTGGAGCGAGCTGATTGATTCAGCGTGATCTGCCTGGTCTGGTCCTGTAGAAGCAATGGAAATTGATGGCCGTCCGTCGTCGTGATGTCTATTTTTACTGCGTATGTTCCCGATGGGAAATCCGGATCAAGAAAGAAACGAATGTGAAAACCTGTGTTGGCCCAGCTCGGATTTCCGGTTGCTTGTACCACATCAGGTCTGGGGTAAGCCAGCGAGTTCAGGCGACCTTTGTAGACCACGTGATTGTCCAAATAAATGGTGGCCAAGGTCGGGAAAGCGTTGCTGCGACCAGACGCACTCCATCCCTTGACCGTCATTTGCCTATGGGACGCGTCGAAATGGATATCTTCTAGGAAGCCTTGATCGGCGAGCTCAGTAGGGGGATTCATCGCCAGTGTCGACGCCTGGAAAATACAGCCAAGCAGCAGGTAAATCCATAGGCGCCATACTCGTTCAACGAGATGGCGGCATTGCTGGAAGATGGGACACATGATTGGCGAGGCGTAGAGAGGGCTCGAAGCTGGGCAGGACTTTGCCATGAAATCTTGCAGCAGCGCCCGGGGGAAGATGGTGCTGAGTGAATGGGATCCCCGTCCTCGGTGGGCCATGCGAAGAAGACGGGGTGCCTGAAGTCAAGCCTGAAGCCAGTTTTTCACTCGCCGCTGCCAATGCGCGGGGATGCGTCTGGCGATCTCGCGCAGCATGGGCAGTGCTCGCAGATGGGCGAGCGCTGTCAGAGCCCATGTCTGAGCAGCATGGTTTTTCCGCTGCAGGCTGTGAGCGGCAAGAAAGGCGACGTCCAGGGGGTGTTGCACGGCTTCGCTGCGGGCGTGCACGCCTCGAAGATAGCTGTCGCCATAGAAGGCATTGCCTGAATGGGCGACGGATTGCTCGGTGGCAGATGTTCGTTCTGGCGATTGCCCTGTAAGGAAATTGTGCTCGCGAACCTGGACAAAGAACTCCAGCCATTGCGAGGCGCTGGCATCCCAGGGACGAATCCAGGACCAGGAGCGGCCGGCGAGCCGTTCCGGGAATGCACCGATATCTGGTGCGACGATGGGAAGGCCCGCTGCCAAGCACGCGCTCAAGGTATAGCTGTAGGTTTCGGGCCATTGAGCTGGGAACCAGGCTAGGTCAGGCTGCAACCATTCCAGTAACTGGACCAGCTCATGCTCCTCGTAGCTTCCGTGTACGGTAAGACGTGCACGCGGTTGTGTCTGTAGGCTGCGGTAGCCATAGCCGAGCAGATGGAATTCCACAGGAGCTCCCCGCTTGGCTGCTTCGATCGCCACGGCTTCCAGTACGTCGGCGCCCTTGATGGCGCTCATGGCTCCCAGTACGACGATCTTGAGCGGAGCCGTGGCGGCCAGCGGGTGTGCCACCGGGGCCGGCAGCTGTGCCGGCAGGTCGGTGTGGGCAACCGCCTGGACGCGGGCACCGGGCACGAAACCGGCAATCCGGCTGGCCGTGTCCTGGCTGGGGGCCAGCACATGGCGAGCGTTGTTCAGCAGCAGCGCATTGCGATGACGCCACTGGGCCACGGTGCCGGCGTAGGGGGCTGTGTCCGTGGGTTCGCAGCAGCCGCACTCGCCCGCGCGGAGCGGAACGACGTAGCGGTTGTCTATGCCGGTCAGCGAGATGTTCTTGCAGTAGGTATAGAAATCATGGGCCGTGAAGTCATGGGCAGCTCCCAGGCGTGCTGGCAGGTCAAGGATGGCTTCGCTGTGGCCCAGGAGATGCTGGTAGTGCACGTGCACCACGCCCAGTTGGCGCAGGGCCTGCACCAGCTCCTCCATCTGGTCGTTGATGCGGAAGGCGAGCTCGAATGCCTCCTTCTCCTCGGCACGGCGCAATACCACGGTGCCACCTGCGGCTGGCGAGAGCATGAGGAACAGCGCCTTGCCTTGCAGGAACTGCGCCAGTTCGCGCACATGGCGCACCGTGCCGCCCGCCCGGTCGTGGAGCACGGCCAGCACCACAGGCTGGTGTGCGGCTTGTGCCTGCAGGCGTGCCACGTCCAGCGCAAGGCGCGCGGTGCGCGCAGGGTCGGCCTGGACGAAGGCCATGACATCGGCTTCGTAGCGCGGATGCAGGCGGCGCAGGGTTTCCATGGCAGCACGTTCGCGCGGGCTCTTGCTCTCTCCGAAGCTCACGCCGCCTGTGTGCAGCACGAAGGTGTCCAGCAGATGCAGGTTGCGCCAGCCAGCGGCTGCGGCACGCTGGCAGAAGTCGTTTTCCTCGCCATAGCCCTTGCCGAAGTGCTCGGTATCGAACAGGCCGACGGCGTTCAGGCTGTCGCGGCGGATGTACATGCAAAAGCCCACGCCGGTGGGCACGTCCACCACCTGGCCGGGGTTGGTGCGCGCGCACAGTGCGTCGATGGCGGCGGTGTCCAGGCCGGGCGGCAGATCGTTGCCCTCGCAAAAGCGCGGATAGCTGCAGATGGTGGCGTTGTTGGAAAACGGCGTGACGGAGGCGATGCGTGCATCGCCGTAGGCAGCCTGGCGGATGCGGTCCAGCCAGTCATTGGCGACCACGGTGTCGCTGTTGAGCAGCAGCACGTCATGGGCGGTGTTCAGCGCCATGCCCCGGTTGACGGTACCGACGAAGCCGAGGTTCTCCTCGTTCTCCAGCAAAGTGATGCGTTTGTCCTGCGCCGCGCGTTCACGCAGCCATTGTGTGACGCCTGGCTCCGGGCTGGCGTCATTGATGACGATCAGCTGCCATGGCGTTCGGCACTGACTGGCCAGCACGGATTCGATGCAGCCGCGCGTGTCATCCAGTCCTCGGTAGACGGGAACAATCACATCTACGGGGAGGTCGGGAATCGTCTGTGGTACGGGTGTACGGACAGCCGCCGCTACCGGTTTGCGGCCCAAAAGTCGATCAAGGCGCATCTTTGCGTGGACGAGCGGGCGCGTTGCCCGGAATATGGTGGAGTTTTCGATATTGTGTAGATGCTGCACAAGCTGCGCAAAGTCACGCTGTACCCGACTGGCTTCCTGCTGCCAGCGTGCGCGCTCTTGGCTTTGTACTTGGTGGCTTTCGTCGAGCAGGGCGTTGCGGTGCTTGAGCTGACCTATAGTTTGGTCGCGGTGCTGGATATCTTTCTCCAACTCGGAGCGTTGATGGTTCCATCGGTCCTGTGCGGCGGCTGCCTCCTCAAGCTGGCTCTGCAATGGCCGAACCACCTGCGAGAGTGCCAGATAGTCTGCGGACATGGGCCAGCCCAGTTCTATCTCAAGCGAGGCTCCTGGATGCGTTTCAAGGATAGAAGAGGGAATGGGCAGTTCGAACCAGGGATCATCACCGGTCAGCAGCAGCATCAACGAGAAGGCTGCGGGAGGGCAGGGCGCATTCCATGCGATCTGTTGATGGGGGCGCTGTCCCAGTAGTGCTGATTCAGTATCCTTCGGCATCCATTGCCAAGCTGTGCCATTGTGGGTATCCACCAGCGAAATCCGGTGCAAATGCACAAAGCCAGGACGGTCAGCAGGGTCCAGTCGAAGATGACTTACAGCCGCCCCGTCAGATGGCAACTGGAAACGCAGGGTCTGGCGGGCTTGGCCGATGCTTCCTGTAGTCGATAGCTTGTTGTGTTCCTCATACCGTCCATCGTGGGCGATATAGAGCTGGGCCGTGAACAGTGCATGCCCCTGTGGGTAGTTCAGCGGCGGCTCGATGGGCAGTGCCTGGGCGGCGGGCGCCGCACTGGCGATGAACTGGTAGGCCAGTGCATCGGGCGTGGCCAGCAGGTGGCGGGCAACGGCCGGGGGCAGGCTGTCGTAGGCGACGCGGAATTCCGATTCGGGAAGAGCGCGCTCGATGGTGTCGATGTCATCCACCTGCCAGCCTTGCTCGGCCAGAAAGCGCGACAGCGAGCGCCGTGTGAAAAAGCGCAGGTGGGTGCGGTCCAGCAGGCCTTCTTCGCGGTAGCGGAATTCGCCGTGCAGCAGTTCTGCCACCAGGCCGCTGTAGCCTGCGTTGGGTACGGAGATCAGCAGACGGCCTTCAGGCGTCAGCCGCTTGCGGCAGGCAGCCAGGATGCGCTCGGGCTGGCGCAGGTGCTCGAGCACGTCGGCGCAGACGATGTAGTCATAGCGCGCGTCGCCGAAGAGCTGGTCCAGGTCGCAGTCCTCCAGGTCGGCCACATGGACATGGCGGTAGAAGGGCGCGGCATGGCGGGCCTCTTCCTGGCTCAGGGTGACGCCGTCGCAGACGCATTGCTTGTGCTCGGCGAGAAAGGCGCCCAGCGCGCCGCTGCCGCAGCCCAGATCCAGTATGTGCGCCTGGGCCCGGACATGGCCGGCCAGCACGGACAGCGACGTGCGCTCGTTCAGATCGACGGTGCGCAGGTAGACGTGGGGATCGGGAATGGGTGTGGTCATAGGAAATGAGGTGCCAGGCGCGGTCCGGGCAGGGATCGATCGCCCGTCATATTCATCTGCGCCAGTCGACCGTGGCCGGTCTGCAGAGAGCAGCAGGGCATGCCCACGCCAGGCGCAAAAAATCCCGGAAGTCCGGGCGGCAGATTGTCGCGCATCATAATCCCGGCCACCGCAGTGATTGCATGGCATGGCGGGTTAATGACATTTTGTGCGGCTGTTGCATTTCCTTGCATCACGGCATACCCGCTGACGCCTTCCGGGCGCCTTCCGCTGAATACTCGGAGCCGCCGTTTTTTCGGCGCAGGTATGCGGGTTGGAATTTGAAGATCTGAAGGGCGGCATTGATGGGTTCATCGTTGGTCGTGTCGGTGGTGAGCCACGGACATGGCGCTCATATACAGAGGCTGCTTGAATGCCTGGCATCGGCGCGCCTTGCGCCGATGTCCCGCGTGGTGCTGACGCTCAATATTCCCGAACCGGAGCCCCTGGCTCCAGCGACCGGCTGGCCTTTTGTCCTGGAGATCCGGCGCAATGCGCAACCCCTGGGTTTTGGCTGCAACCACAACCGGGCGCTGGCGAATGCCCGGGAGGCGTTTGTCTGCGTGATCAATCCTGACGTGTACTGGGGAGCGCAGGAAGAGCCGCTGCAAGAGCTTCTGGCGCTGGCGGCCCGGCCGGGGTTGGCCCTGGCCTATCCCCCGCAGATCGGCGAAGACGGCACGCTGCAGGATTTCGAGCGGGAGCTGCCATCTTTCTGGAATTTGCTGCGACGCAAGCTGCACGGGCGTGTGGAGCAGCGTGTGGAATGGGTCAATGCGGCCTGCCTGGTGCTGGGCCGGGACAGCTGGATGCGGCTGCGTGGGTTTGACGAAGGTTTCTATATGTATTGTGAGGATGTGGATCTGTGCCTTCGCCTGCGGGTGCTGGGCGGAGAGCTTCGGCGCGGTGAGTTGCCTGTCGTCCATGCGGGCCAGAGGGCGAGCCGGCGCAGCCTGCGCCATGGCGCATGGCACGTGGCCAGCCTGCTGCGGCTGTGGAGCCGTCCGGCCTACCGCAAGGCCCGAGCCCTGCCGCAGGCAGCGCCCTCGCTGCGCAGCCTGCATGGGGAGCTATCGTGATCTGGATGGCGGTATTGGCCTTCATGGTGTCTTGCACCGGCTGTGCACTGCTGGTGCGCTGGGCCGGGCGGTCCTCGACGTCCTCTTACGGATACGACAAGCCGCAGCGCTTTCACATCGGCGAGGTACCCCGGCTTGGGGGCGTGCCGATGTACCTCGGGCTGGCTGTCTCCTGGGGGGTGGGCACTTGGCTGAGCATGCGCGGAGATCCTTCCTCGCTGCGCATGCAGCTGTGGGTTGTCGTGTGCCTGGCCGCCATGCTGCCGGCCGTGGTCGGCGGCGTCATCGAGGATGTATCGCAGCGCCTGAGCGTGCGCTACCGGCTGGTGCTCACCCTGCTGAGCGCCGTGCTGGCGGTTTTGCTGTGCGGCCTCACCGTGCCCCGGCTCGGCTGGCCCTGGTTGGAGCAGGCACTGGGTCCGGCCATGCCCTGGCTGGGCATGGGCCTGGCCGTCCTGGCCCTCACGGGCCTGCCCCATGCCTTCAACATCATCGACGGCTACAACGGGCTGGCCGGCATGGTGGCCACCATCATCTGCCTGGCGCTGGCCCACGTGGCACTGCAGGTGGGGGACCGGACCCTGGCCGCCATGCTGGTGACGCTGGCCGCCGCCACCTGCGGCTTCCTGGTCTGGAACTACCCGCGCGGCATGATGTTTGCAGGTGATGGCGGGGCCTATGTCTGGGGGCTGGCGATTGCCCTGGCCAGCATTGCCCTGGTTGTGGATTCCACCAAAAGACCGAACTGCACAATAAAATTCTTAACTCGGGCGGAAGCCCACAGCACATTAGTTTTCCACATTGACCTACTGTTTTTGCAGGGCGCAGCCGCGATGGACTGCGGAACGCCACTGCACATTCGTTTTTCCGCCACTGATCTTTGTTTTTTCGGAGCGCGCCCGCGCTGGCCAGCGGCGAAGCGTGGCCTGCAGGCACATAGGACTCGCGGCGGTAGGTCTGAGCTGGGTCACCAGGGGCTGCCTGGCGTGAGTGGGTCCCGTGCATCGAGACCACCCGAGGCCTCGGCGTCGAAGGCATCCACGCTGAGCTGGCCGTACTGGGCGAACGCGCTGGGGGGGGGCACGAACGAGGATCGAAGGCTCGGACGTTGACCTATGCGGAGGGAGTTCGAGTGCTCTGCCAGCCCTACCGCACTGGCGCACCGGCACGATGAAGGGGTGTGCATCGTTTGGATGCCTAGAATTCTGGCGCGGGTGAAGCGCCCTGGGCCTTCGCGGCGGTCACACCACCCCCCTACAGTGCACTTTTATGCGGGCCATCTACGGCGCTCGGCAGGATGGCGGTACGGCCTTGAAAAGTCTGGTCCTCACGTAGAGGCTGCTGTCGGCCAAGAGCAGCAGGCAACGGCAAACTTCTGAGCGGCAGCTTCAGGCTGGTAGCAGCCGTTCGTGTCTGGCATCGCGCGTGACTGCTTTCGACCCCATTGCTGTCGTTCGCGCCTCTGCACCCAATGACTGCTGCCAACGTGAGCGGTCGTTCCCTGACGCAAGATTCGGTGCCTCAGCGCGATGACCGCGGATGCCAGTCTGATTAGCCAGCTGTGCCGGTTGAAAATGACCGGCTTGAAGTAGCTTACTGGTGGTGTAGACCACCTAGTATGACCAGGGATTCTCTCCTTCTAAATGCTCCCAGTGAGCGGCCCGCTCCCCTGTTATGGCAACTCTGCTATCTGCAGTCAAAGTATCCCGGACAGTGGCGATGCGGCTTTTAAGGTGTGCTGCAGCTGTCTTGTGGAATCGCCCCAATTGGCCGACCCGTTGAGCTGCCTTGTTCGCAAGGCCTCGGATCTGATCGGCATCTACGACACTGGCTGCAGCCATCTCCAACTGCAGGACTTGAGCTCGCACCTGTGACCGCTTCTTTGCGCCCAAGGACGGGCTGTGATTCACGATGAGCTTCGTGGCGATCATCGGGCGGGACGCTGCGAACACATCATGCTTGTCCCGACTGGCCTTCAAGTCGTGGCGAGCAAGCATCCCATACACCTGGGCAATGGCCCAGGTTTGTGTGTCCTTGTCCAAATGACTGGCAGAAGACAAGGCCATGTCATCCACATAGCGTGAGTAGCTGATGCCACGTTGCTTGAGCTTGGCATGCAGCAGGGGCTCATGGCGCCACAGCACCAGATTGGCCAAGAACGAGCTGGTGATGGCCCCTTGTGGAAGGTAGCCCCCTTTGGTTGTCAGCTTGGTTAACAGCCGGGCGACATCCGGAGCAAAGCCCAAGCAATCGCGCCAGACCTGCTCGATGTAAATCGCCCCCACAGAAGGGAAAAAACGCTTTACGTCCTCGCAGATGAGTATTTTTTTCTTTGCATGAAGCGAGGCATTGGTGACGTAATCGCGTCCCGCGAGGCTGCCTTGCAGGTAGTCTGGGAACACAACTTTCGAAAAAATATGCAGCTTCAAGCGTGTATGTAATTCTTTGAGCTGCCCCATCGCATCGAAGGTCTGCCTGGTCGATCCCGGCTGGGGCTTGACCGTCCGCCACATGCTTTCAGAGCGGTCCGCCAACTGCACAAGCGCTTGTTCGCCCCAGCGCAAGGCTCGGGCCAGCGCGGCAATGGACCGAATCGGCTTAGCTTGGTAGCTCGGTTTGCTCAGGCAGAGGCTCATTCAGAAGCTCCAAGGCGGTGATCGCCAACTGGCCGGCTAGATCCCGATTCAGTTGCCCAAGCTCTCCGTCCTCTGCTCCCAGGAAAAACAGGATTTCCACGGGCATGACGAGCGCTGCAGCGATTCGCTTGATGGTGGACAACGGCGGGTCGCGTCGGCCGCGTTCAAGCAACGACAGGTAGGAGACCGAAATTTCTGCTCGCTCCGCCAACGCGGCTTGTGAAAGCCTGCGCTTTTTGCGAGCGAGCTGGATGGCCTGTCCGATGTTCATATGTGAATCTCAGAACTAAGAATGGGCTTGGGGTGCCCATGACGGTCTCATAGCCAATCTCGGATGTTCGTCACGATAACGACGACCGCCGCGATGGCCTGGAGAATGCGCAGCTTGTGCTGTTGAGCTTCTGCCGCGCTTGGATGATGGTCTCTCAGCTGTTCAAGCTTCGAAATTGCATCCTCCAGTTCCTTCATAGCACCAATGTCGAGTTGGCTTCTGCATGCATCGCGGGCTTTCTTCAAGCCCTTGATGTTGTTTTCCAAGATTTGCTTGTCCATTAGGACTCCTTCTACAAGGCACCATGCCCTGCTTCCCCTTTCAAGGCAGCGCCGTAAAGGAGCCAACTCGACACCAACCAAGCCCACCACAGTTGCCCGCTGCTGGCTCATCCTTCCCCTCTCAGAGTACGAAGACGCACAGGACTTCGCGCACCAGAGGATCTGGGCGTCCGGCTGGTCGCAATAGGCTGAGCCAACTGCACCGCGTTGCAAGCTACGCTCACTGTCTGCGTAGCGGGACTTCACGAGTGAAGCCCTGATCACTGAGCTTTTGCCTTTTGGGTTAGGAATCACAAATCTCTTCAACCGCAGCAGCGCGATCACGCGCCGCCGAGATGCATATTACGCACTATTGGTTCGAAATTTTGACTGTGAGTACGTTATTTTGTGTAAATCTCCGTACAAGGAGGGCTGCCTTCGCGGCGGGAACGGCATCTTGACAATCGCTGTGGGAACCCTGCCGCTGAAGGTGTTTGGGGCGCGGGGATATGGGCAACGGCAGGGTGGCTGACGATACCCGCCCGCATTGTGCAAGCAGGATCCCCGTTCATTTTCGGCATAGCGATCACATTGGGGTGTTGGCGCTCTGTGGCTGTCTTCGTTGCTCGGGCTGAGCGCGTTCATGGTCTTGTGGACGATGCGGGTTCATGGGCCAACTAGGTAGCTAGGCGCACTGCGGAGGCCGACAAGTCACATGCGTAAACATCAGCTTTGGGTCGATGCTGGCCGACACGAACGACAGCTGATGGGGACCTCAGGCTTGTCGTACCGCCGCATCAAGTCTGCTGTCCGTCGACAGACCGCTAACAGCCTAAAGCCGACGTGCTTCGCAGGTGGCCCCCGATCCAACGATCACGGCCCACGCCTCCCTATGTTTCAGCGAGTATTTTTATGGCACTGTCGACTGACTGCCGCTTCTTCCAGAATTCCCTCCAGGGATCTTCCTGCTGAAAACTCAAATACTCCCGCGCCGTCGCAACCGTCCACTGCGCGCCGCCCTTGAGCTCCTTGAGCTGCTCCCAACCCACCGGCATCGAAACCCCCATCCCAGGCCGCGAGCGCGCTGAGAAGGCGCACGCGGTGGTCTGCCCATGACCGTTGCGAAGGTAGTCGATGAAGATTCTCCCGACGCGGTTTTTGCCGCCCATCACAGAAACGAACCGGCTTGGGATCACCCGCGCTATGTGCTTCACCACGCCTTGCGAGAACGCTTTCACCTCGGTGTAGTCGCGCTTGGGCGTGATCGGCACCACTACGTGCAGTCCCTTTCCACCGCTGGTCTTGAGCCAGCACTCCAGCCCCAGCTCGGCGAGCATCACGCGGGTGAGCTGCGCGGCCTCCTGAAGCATCGGCCAGGTGACACCCTCTCCAGGATCAAGGTCGAGCACGAACCGGTCCGGCTGGTCGATGCGGGCGACCTTGGAGTTCCACGTGTGGAACTCAACCACGTTCATCTGCGCTGCCGCAATCAGCGCGTAGGCGGAGTTCACAGCCAACAGCGCCTCGTGTCCGGGCCACAGGGCGGGGTCCAGCTCCTTGAGCCCGGGCATCTTGCTTTCTGGGTGCTTCTGAAAAAACAACTGCCCCGTAATCCCGGTTGGCGCTCGGACCAGCGATGCCGGGCGATCCTTGAGATGGGGCAGCATCCACTCGGCAACGCTCTCGTAGTAGCGCACAAGATCAATCTTGCGCAATCCCGTGGTGGGGTCAATCACCCGGTCGGGATGGGTGATATTGACCTTGGAGATCGTCCGCGCTGCCTTGGACTCTGGCGCAACGGGGGCAAGCGCTGGGGCGGCTGGGTTCTTCACGCGCTCGCGGACGATCATCTTCGCCGGCTTGTCCGTGCGGATACCTCGGAAAACCGCGTGCCGAATGCGTTTGTCGGCGGTCCATTCGCCAAAAGCCACCTCCACCACCAGGGAGGGACGGACCCACCGCTCGGCACCGACCTTGCGCTTGGACCACCGGCCCGGCTTGAACTCGGCTGCGTCCAGTGGCGGGTCCGGAACTTCGAGCTTCACCAATCGGGCATGCAGTTCGGCCCCCGTCGAGGAACCCCATCCCGTGCCTACGGATCCGGCCGCCACAAGCTTCCCCTCCTCGTGATAACCCAGCAGCAGACTCCCGACCTCTTTGGGAGCGCCAGTGCGGTCGGTGAATCCCAGAACCACGAACTCCTGCCTGTGCTGGCACTTGAGCTTCATCCAGCTGTCGGTCCTCCCGGATACATACGTTGCATCCGCCCGCTTGATGATCAGGCCCTCCAGCCCCATGTCGCAGGCGACGCCCAAAAGCTGGGAGGGCGCGACCTCGAAAGCCTGGCTGAACCGGACGGTGCTGCTCTCGCGTTTGTCGAAGAGCTCCTGGAGCAGCTGCCGCCGCGCTACCAGCGGTACGCTGCGAAGGTCCTGATCGCCCAGGTAGGGCACATCGAACACGAACATCACGATGTCCCGCGTGCGAGCGTTGTCGATCGCGTTCTGAAGGCGGTTGAAATCCGGGATACCGGCGTCATTCAGCACCACGATCTCCCCATCAAGCCAAGCGCGCGTCAGGCCAAGCTCGGCGATGCCATCGGCCACCTGCTGCAGCTTCTCTGTCCAGTCATTACCGTTGCGCGTATAGAGGCGAACCTCGTCTCCCTTCACGCGCGCAAGAATGCGATAGCCGTCGAACTTGGTCTCGATGATCCAGTCGCCATCAGGGACCGACGACACCAGCGTGGCGAGTTGCGGCTCCAGCTTGGCAGGAAGGCGGGATTTTCTGGCCTTCGCCAGCGGTTGAGATGTGGCGCCAAGTGCGGATCCCGTCGTGCCAACGACCGGCACACGTTCCTCCGCGAGTCCCAGCGGCGTCTCGACCACGCTGTCGGGCAGCGCGGCGATGACGTCGTACTCCGTGCTCGGCCGTGCCCAGGCGTCGCCGCGTTTCTTGAACAGCATCCACTGATCCTGCTTTTTCTCGCCAGGCTTCGAGATGCGCACAAGTTCCCAAAGACCCGCAAGCTTTTGGCCGTGGAGGTGGAACATGATTTTGCCCTTGGCCAGCCCGTCGCGAGGATCGCCCATGGGCTCCCACGTTCCGCGGTCCCAGATGATGACCTTGCCGGCGCCGTACTCGCCTTTCGGAATGGTCCCCTCGAAGGTGTTGTAGTCGGTGGGGTGGTCCTCGACATGAATGGCCATGGACTTGACCTTGGGGTCGAACGATGGACCTTTTGGCACCGCCCAGCTCACCATGACGCCGTCCATCTCCAGCCGGAAGTCGTAGTGCAGACGGGACGCCCAGTGTTTCTGGATCACAAACTGCAATGGATCCGCCGCGCCCTTTGCGCGACGAGGCAGCTTCGCAGCTGCGCCGGTGGGTTCGGAAGTCTTCGTGAAATCGCGCTTGGCCTTGTACTGTGCGAGCGGTTCAGGAGTGGAGGGGGGTTTGGCTTTCGCCGTCCTCTCGGCCTTCTTCGTGGAAAGCGATTTCGTGGCAGCTATGGTCGGTTTGCGCACCGCTCGTGCTTTCTCGACAGTGAGCTCCGCCCACACCGGGGCATGGTCGCTCGGACTCTCCTTGCCGCGCTCCTTGCGTTCCACTCCCGCGTCCAGCAGCTTCAGCGAGTGTCCAACGAGAATGTGGTCGATGCGCAGCCCGGCGTCGCGTTCCCACCGCTTGCGCCGGTAATCCCAGAACGTGAAGGGCACCTTGCTATGGACCTTGCCGATGGCATCCGTCCAACCTTGCGCCAGGATGCTGGCAAAGGCGGCACGCGCCTCCGGCTGCAACAGCGCGTCATCGCGCCAAGTATCGGGTTTGTAGATATCTGCGTCCGTGGGCACAACGTTCCAGTCCCCCAACAGCACCACAGGGTGCCCGGAATGCCAGAGCTCCTCGGTACGGCGCCGTAGGCGCTCGAACCAGCGAAGCTTGTAGTCGAACTTGGGACCCGGCTGGGGATTGCCGTTGGGCAAATACAGGCAGGCAAACAAGATCCCCGTGATGGCCGCCTCCAGGTAGCGCGCCTCCTTGTCTGTCGAGTCACCAGGCAACGCCGTGACGATGGGCAGAGGGTCCGCATTGCGGCTCAGTATGGCAACGCCGTTCCAGGTGCGCTGCCCCACCACCAGGCTGCTGTACCCGGCCTCCTGCAGCGCGGCGGTCGGAAAATCAGCCGTCGGGCATTTGATTTCCTGCAGCGCGACCACATCGGGCTGGGTGCGTTGCAGCCAGTCCACCAACAGCGCTACACGCTTGTTGACGTTGTTGACGTTCCACGTCGCGACGCGCACAGGCTCACCGGATGCCCTTCAGGTGTTCCTCGACAGCGGCAGCATCGTTGCCCACGGCGCGGACAGCGGCTTCGAGTTGCTCCGGCGTCACGTTGAACTTCTTCGCCCAGTCGCGAACCTCGTACTCTTGGGAGAGGCTGATGCGTTTGCGGTCCTGGCCGCCGGATTGGGATTTGTCGTCGGGCATGTTGGCTCCTGAGGTGAAACTGTAGATCAAGCGGCTTTGCGTTCAGTACCGGACTTTCGCGCGGCAGACTTGGCCGGTGCCTTCTTGGCGGAGGCCTTGCTCGCCTGCTTGGCCGGGGCTTTGGTAGCTGACTTGTCGCTGGGCTTTCCGCCGCCTTTGAGGCTGCGCTGCAGCAACGCGGTGAGATCGATGACATCGGCGGACTGAAGTGCTTCCTCCTCAGGTTCAAGCACCGTCTTTCCTTCCCCGGCCTTGGCTTTCTTCTCGACGAGTTTCATGACCTGAATACGGAACTCATCCTTGAAGTCGGCGGGGTTCCACTTTCCGGACATTTCTTCGACCAGCTGGGTGGCCATCTTGAGTTCAGCTGCGCTCACAGACTTGCGGCCCTCCGCAGGGAGATCGAGGCTGTCCAGCGTTTTGACTTCGTCGCCCCAGCGCAGCAAAGACAGCACCAGCGCTGGTCCGGACGGTACGAGTGCCGCCAGGTGCTGCTTTGTCGCAATCACCACTTTGGCCAAGCCGATTTTTCCGGTGGAGATTAATGCTTCCCTCAGGAGGGTATAGACCTTGTCACTCTTGTTGATCGGCGCGACGTAGTATGGGCGCTCTAAGAAGACAAACGGCAGTTCGTTGGCTTCGATGAACCGCTCGATGGTGATGGTTTGTGTGGTCTTGGGAAAGACTGCTTCTATCTCTTCGGGGCTGATGATCACGTACTTGTCATCTTCGTACTCGACGCCCTTGACGATATTCTCTTTGGTGATTTCGCGGCCGGTGCGCTTGTTCACGCGCTTGTAGCCCACCGGGTCCATGCTGCGCTTGTCCAGCCAGTCAAAGTCCACGCCTTCCTCTGTAGCCGCTGTGTGGAGGCCAACAGGGATGTGAACCAATCCGAACGTGATGGCACCCTTCCAGAGGGTGCGGCTGCCAGTAGCCATGGAGCTCTCCGCAGTTTGACTGCAGAAAGTTTGCTCGGCTGCCTTGTTGACGGATGTAGGCAGCGACTTAACGTTTCCGTAGGTTTGGGCACATTCCAGCACCAGTTGTCCGTGCCTATACTTCGGCATGGCCGATGTACTACGCCTCCTCGCCGTTCATGTTGCGGAGCCTGACCCCGGGATGTTTGAATGGGTCATCACTGAACGTGTGAACGAGGATCAATGGAAGGAAATCGATCGCGCCAAGGAAGGATACAAAACCTACAAAACCGCCATGGCCAGCGGACTGATGGCATTGGAAGAGATGATCGCCGACCTGGATGTGGGGCCGCGAAGAGACGCTGAGCAGACCGACCGACAGCAGACCCCACCTGAAGGAAGGATTCAGCCAGCGACATCCGATGGGAAGGATGCTGCCTCGCCCAAGGGGCCAACGAACGCTGCCTACTTTGGATTCGGCCCCATCCGGTAGCTCCGGAATCCCATCCAGACGATGCTCACCCCTTATCCCGCCAGTGTGGCAGGGCGGCCGAGCGCTCAACCCCTGCATAGGTATTTTCTAAACTCCAGCAGCCGCTTTACTTGGTCTCCGCCTCGAAGGCCTTCAGAACCGTTCGGCCGATTTTCTCATCTTGGCCCCAGCTTCCTCCGCCAACGCCGAACGCCCCAACGAACTTACCATTCACGAAAAGCGGGTAGCCGCCCGCGAACAGCACCACATGCGGGTCTGCGGTGTTGATCCCATACAGCGGTTGGGACGGCTGCGTCAGTTTTGCCTCGCCCGACGGCATCCGCATCACGGCGGAGGTGTAGGCCTTGTTGGGCACGAGCACAGTGGTGACCAGCATCGCTTCGCCGTAGCGCTTAAAGTACAGCGGCCAGCCCTTCTCGTCTCAGATAGCCCCCTGATTCCCCGGCCCCGTCCTAACGCTTATCTTTGAAGATAGGAACAGGACTGTGCATATGACTAGCCCTATGCGTGCGTTCTTCGATTGGCTTGTGAAGCAAGCACGCCTTTCTCAATAGGCATCCGACCAGCTTGGAGCGGTCGGCGGCGGGGAAGAAGGCCCTCCAGCCGCGTCGTCAACCTCGAGGCGGTCAAACAGGTTGGGGCTTGCACTGAAGCACCGAACACCCGCGCCCAGTGCGCAAGGTTCTTACGACCCGACCGATCAGCACATGGTTTATGCAGCCCGAACTCAACAGCGTTGACCAAAAGCCGCAGAACCCTGCACTACTTCGAAGGCGTCGCGAGCTCAGGAGCACGACACACTGGTCACCACGGGTAGGCGCTACTGCCGTCGGTGGTTTGCGACGCAGCGGCGGGGCGCCGGAGCACCAACTCGACGCCCAGGACACTGAGCAGACGCAGTAGGCGATCAGCGCTGACGTTCGGGGCGTTCAGTTCTAGGTGAGATAGCTTTTGCTGCGTCAGCCCCATGCGTGCGGCCACGTCGTTTTGCGTCATTCCCGACTCCTTGCGGAAAGCCTGAAGGACAGCCGTTAGCTGGTCCGATGTCCGAATTGGAAAATCAGCTGCCATGCTTAGTTCCTTGCCACTCTTTACTTGAATTTTTTGGTATTGACATTTTACCAATATATATTGGTAAACCTCAGCACGAAGAGCCCACGGCAAGAAGGAACCAGCGCGTTCTCGCCGTTGAGAGAGGCCACTCGAAGCAAGCCTCTACCTCGCTTGTGTAGTTCCCGGGTTGGGTGCCTGGCGCACCTTGTGATCGCGTAAGTTGCTGCTGTACTTCCCGCTATGGGCCGTCGATGTCCTCTGCGAAGAAGCCTTCTATTAGGCGCACTCCATCGAGGCGCGAAGCTCTCAAGCGCGATTTCTTGACGTGCCTGCAGGCCGCGCAGGGCACCGAGTCCGACTTGGTGCTGGCCAGGGGGATCGCAAGTTCGCCCTGATGGAGGTCAGCCCCAGGATCAGCGTGGCGCGCAAACCGGCAATTCTCAGAAAGGCCTCCTGTGTGCACGTGACCTCCCGAGAGGACATGGGCAAACGCGCGGAGGGGCGGACAGTCCATCATCAGCGCACCGAATACCGGTCTGACTACAGTCAGCTTCATCGACGAAGGCAGCGACAGGGCCATGTTCCGTACCAAGGTCAAGTAAGTCACAGGCCCCATTCGCTGGGCAGGACGGTGGCTTAGACCCCCGTCTAAGCGGCCTTGCAGGAGACATCGCCTTGAAAGGCTGCGAGGCTGGCGACACGCTATCCACGAAAACTCCTTCAAGGGCAGGAGACGCGACTGGGAGTAGCTCTCCTCTACCCTTGCCTGAGCGTAGTCTTCAAAAGATGTAGGCAGGGATGAGGAAAGATTCCTACTTGCCTAGACTTTTCTGCAGGTCCTGGGCATGCTCACGATGGTTGACAAGGGCAGGCAGCGTTTTGGCAGCAAAAGCCTTGATCTGCGGATCGTCAGCGTTCTTGCTGGCCTTCTCAAAAAGTTTGATGTCCTTGCGGTGGTCATCAATGCCCACTTCCCGGATGAACTCCTTGTCGAAATGCTTGGCCTCGGCGACCTTGGCCAAGCGGTTTTTCTTTTCTGCAGGCAACTCAGAAGGCAGGACCGCGCTCTTGCTGGTAGCCAAAGCCTTCAGTTCATCGTTCGCTGAGGAATGGTCCTTGACCAACATTTCGCCAAAGGCCTTGACATCAGATGAGTTCGCCTTTTCTTGGGCTAAACGTCCTGCCTCCACTTCATAAAGACCACCAACTGCAGCCTTGTTCAGGAACTCTTGGTCCTTCTTGCTGACTTGGGCGTTCGCACCGACGGAAAGGGCCAGACCAAGAATTGCGGCCACCATCACGGATACCTTTTTCATATTCACTCCTTTCAATACATGTATGGCAAAGAAGTTCTGCCACTCTCACTGATAAACGGATCCTTAACTAACATTACCGTTTTTCGTCATTCTTTTCTTTGCGCCAACTGGCGGAATCTTCGTTTTTATCCTCCGACGTGTCTTCCCGCGTCCGTTGGTGCTGCGCGGGTTCTTCGCCGTGAGAATGGTCAATTTTTCCTGCTTGCTTACTCAGAGAAGCATTCCTGGCGCCCCCAAAGCTACTGGGGCTGCCCGAAAAATAATCTCCACCTCTATTTTTCGGATCCGGCTCGTTTCTGACGTTTCTGGGCTCACCAATATTTCCGACAGAAGCCTTGTAGTTCGCCCTGCCATTAGACCCTTCCTTCATATATCGAGCATGCTCTTCGGCAGACGTGGGAGTTTTCATCTTGGTCATATCAAATTCCAATCCAACTTTGTAAAAAATCAATAGGCACAATTTTTTGCACTACAAGATATTTCCCTGTATGGTTGTCATTCGTGCGAGACGCTTATTCACTGCGCACATTCCATAAGCCCTGGAAAAATCGCCAATACTGATGTGATGCTCCTTTCTTATCTGGCCGTCTCTGATTCGCCAAATATTTACACTCCCATCCAGGCTCTGAAAAATCTTCAGATTCCCATCAGAAATATTTAGCTGAAATTGACCGAATATCGAAGTCGAATCAATTGCAATACGCTTTATCGTCTCGGCTTGCTTGCGTTTCAATATTCCGTCAGGGCGGCTGCCCATAGATCGCATATGACCCCCTTTCACGGACTCATAAGAATCTCAAATCCTATTTTCTATACAACTTCAAGCCATTCACATATTCGCTGAAGCGCGTCAACGCGATGCGAAGGCCGTCCTGAGGCAGAAAATGAATGATCAGCTCCAGGGTAGAGCACCATTTCCGTCTTAACTTTTCCAGCCCAAGCCAGTTTCACATAAAGCTCTTCCGTCTGCGACTTTGGACAACGCTCGTCTTCCATGCCCTGTATGAACAGCGTAGGAGTTCTCACGTTATCCATAAGGAACGTTGGCGACAATCGATACGCGAGCTGGTGGAACTCAATCTTCTTCGCATCTATGGAGTAGGTGTCAGAATAATACCCGCCGTCGGAAGTACCAAAATGAGACTCGATATTTCCGACCGGAGCGCACACAACGGCAGCGCTAATCCATTCACACTTTCCAATGCTATAGGCTGCCATGAAACCTCCATAGGAGGTTCCACTGACCGCAATGCTGTCGCCAACAACCCCCTCAATCTGCAGCTGCTTCACGATGGCCAGATGCTGCGGCAAATCAAGTTCCCCCCATTTGCCGCGCAGCCTGTCCGAGAACTTTCGGCCATAACTGCATGATCCAACAGTGTTGGCTGACAATATCGTCCAACCAGCGCAGGCTAATATCTGCCAATAGGAATGGGCGGAAAACCTCAAATCTACGTAGCTTGCCGGCCCGCCATGGAAATCAACAAGCAGCGGGCCCTTCGTTTTTCTTTTTCTCTCGATACCGCCTTGCAGTTGCAACACCCAGCCGTCTATATCCTCCGTTCCGCCATCGCCGTCAGGCGCGCAAAAGCTCCTATACATCACAGCCAGCTTGTCTCTTTCATTCCACCAAGCATTGAAGCTGCTGATTTTCTGCTCTTGCTCCCCGCCGATTGCCTTGTAATAGACTTCCTGTGGGCTTGTCGGATCTTCTGCCGTGTACACAAACCCATCCCCTAGGGCCAATGAATCCAGATGACGGTTGCCTTTGGCAATCACTTTGCATTGCCCCTCCGGCACCGAGATCAAAGTGGCGGACTGCACACCCTCGCGCGCCTGTATGAAACCGACCGAATCGCCGCTTCGGGTCCAGCACAGGTCTCCGGGCACCACCTCCAAGGATTCGGAGCCCAGCCCTTTGACCTCTTTGGTTTCCAGATCTACCAACCAGAGCCTACACTTGGGATCACCTGAATTCAGGGAGCCCGTAAAGACTATCCATCGGCCATCGGGCGACCAGCTGGGTGATGAACTGTTGGCCTGGTCAAAGGACATGCGCTCAGCCCTGCGCACGTTGTCATTCTCGACATCCAGCACCCAAATATCCGTACAGTGATATTCGTTGGGTTTCTCTCGGGTTCTGGAAATGCATATTTTCTTTCCATCCGGGCTCCACGCCGCACTGCGGACCTCGTAATCTCCGGAAGTGATCTGGGTCGTCTGCCCATCGTTCACATCCACGACGAACAGGTGACTGCGGGTGTCGAGGATGTAGCCTGTTCCGTTGAGCTTGTAAGGAAGCCTCCAGCACAGCTTCGGAGAATCTGGATCAGGCGCCCTGGCCTTGGCCCCGTCGTCCCTGACGCATCCTTCTTGACGCTGGTTGGGGTCAACGGTGACATCGCCTATTACCAGCAGCCTGTCCCCGGTGGGGCTCCAGCGCGTATCCGAAGCGCCGCGCGCAAGGCTAGTGAGTTGGCGAGGCTCTCCACCATTGCAAGGCAGGAGATAGACCTGGGACGAACCTTGGTTCCGGTTGGACAGATAAGCGATCTGGGAAGCATCGGGGGACCATCGAGGCCCACTGTCAAGACTCGATCCCCAGGTAAGCTGTCTGGGCTCTTCGCCCATCGCGGAAAGCAACCATAGACACGAGAAATACTCATCCTTTTCCCGGTCGGCTCCTTTCACGGAGCAGACAACTTGGTTCTTCGCGGAAACATCAAGTCCGGAAACAACTCTTTCAAGATACACATCTTCCGGAGTAAAGGACTGGGTCATGAAGGCTCCTACTACGTTGAAAAGTGCTTGGCATATCACAAGCGACGCAAGGCATTAAAGCTACTCATTGCCTCTGATGGACTTGTCGTGATTTCTCGGGTTGTCCTGCTACACCTTGGAAAAAACCCAGGCCATGATTCATGTTTTTGCGGTTCTGCTTTGACATAATCCACTCCTAGAGATTTCCGAAAAAACAAGAATCAAGATGCAATCACAACCTTTGCGGATAATCTGCACAGGCCGATTCACCCTGTGCGGCGAACTCGGTATTTCATTCATGTTAGCATTGAACACGCTAAGGAGTTAGTACAACCTTGCGACAAGATTCTTCCTGCTTTTCAAATATTTCATATCCTTTGACAATCTCGCTCAAGTCCATGCGATGCGAGATAATGACTTCAGGCTTCATCAATCCGTTAGCAATGTGATCAAGGAGCTCGGGCAGGTATTTCTGAACATGCGTCTGCCCCATCTCAAAGCACAGCCCCTTGTCAAAGGCATCTCCAAAAAGAAAGCCGTGGATGAAGCCCGCATACACGCCGGGAACGCTGACCACACCGCCGCGTCGGGTAGCCGCAATGCACTGGCGCAGTGCCTTCCCGCTGGAGCCCTCGATTTTCAGAGTGGTGAGGACGGTCTCCACGGCGCTTCCCTTGGCCTCAAAGCCCACAGCGTCAATCGTGGCATCCACGCCTCGGTTGTGGGTATTTTCAAGAATAAATTCGGCAGGATCATCAATGTCCGAAAAATTGATAGGTATCACGCCATATGTTTGTTTTGCAAATTCCAGACGGTCAACGTTATCGTCCACCATGAAAATGGTTTCAGCCCCAAGGAATCGCGCACATAGTGCGCTCATCAACCCTACAGGTCCCGCACCAAATATAGCTACCTTGGTCCCATTGGAGATACGGGCATTGAGTGCCGCCTGATAACCGGTAGGCAAGATATCCGACAGGAAAAGCACCTGGTCATCACCCAAAAAATCCGGTATCAGAATTGGTCCAGCGTTGGCCTGGGGAACTCGAGCATATTCCGCCTGTCCACCCGAGTACCCGCCGTACAGATGGCTGTAGCCAAACAGTCCAGCTCCAGGTCTCGCAGACTTCTTGTTGATAATGGCCCCGCGCCCCGAATTGGTTTCTTCGCAAGCGGCAAAAAGTGATCTATTGCAGAAAAAACATTCGCCACAAGCAATGACGAACGGCACGACTACCCTATCTCCCTTTTTCAGGTGCTTTACACCTCTTCCTGCTTCCTCGACCACCCCCATGAATTCATGTCCCAGAATATCACCGGTCTTCATTTCAGGAATCTTTCCACGATAGATATGAAGGTCTGATCCGCATATAGCAGTAGCAGTTACCTTGATGATGATGTCCTCCTCATTTTGCAGTTGAGGATCTTTCACCGTCTCGTAACGAACGTCCTTGGAACCGTGGTAGGTAAGTGCCTTCATCAGAATCTCCGTCGTTAGATTCGCTGCCACTGAAATTGAGTTTCAACCTCAGGTAGTGGAGCAATTTTTGTGCCCATAATCTGAGGCGTAGAACCCTACTGCCGAGCTGGCAGCAAGACTCGCGCGCCAGAAGAAAGGCTGCGGAACTGTAGGCATTTGCCGCACGGACCCCGATTCAGACCTCCTCATGCATTTATCGGGATAGTGCCTAAGCTGCGACAGTCCAACAATTACAGAAAGATGTACAAAGTGCATCCTCAGCTGGAGAATCCCATAGTGACAACTGGAAATCCCTTGGTCTATCGCTTGAGCTGTTGACATCCATCTCGTGATATCTTGCCGAGGTACTGAGGAATATTTTCGAGCTTTGACAGAATTGAGCAATTTCTCTGAGATCTTAGAATTTCTCTATCACCTCAATGTCGTAGGCAGGTCTTAAGCTTGCACCGGTTTGTTAATAATGGCAACAGTTGAAATAAATTGGGCATCGGTGAAACTTTCTCATCCGAATGGATGAGAATTTTTATTCTCGATACCTTAAGGGGGCAGTGTGCAAAATCAACCCGACACGGATGCTACGGATGAGGATGTAGGAGCGCTCCCCCTTTACGGCATGCGCATCTTGGTTGTGGATGATGACTCCGATATCGCTGAGACGATGGCAGCACTGTTGGAAATGGACGGCGCCGAGGCTTCGCCATGCACCAGTGCAAGAGAAGCCTTGAAAAAACTTGCGCAGGGTTCCTGGAACGTTGTCCTCTTGGACATTGGGATGCCTGAAATGGACGGAGTGGAGGTGGCCCAAGTAATTCGAGACTCAGCGCTAGGCGCGCGCCTTTTTATCGTGGCCATTACGGGACATAGCCAGGCACAGATGCGGTGCCGCATAGCTGAGACAGAGTTCGATCTGATTTTTACCAAGCCAGCTGATCCAGAACATCTGTGTCGAGCACTTGGAGCTTGGTGGAACGCTCCTGCAAAGGTGAGCATGTAATGGATGCTGGACCGATTCGATAATATTTCGCATGCACAGGAGCGAAAGTTACGGTTAACGGAGAGCAATATGAATGTTTACCAAACTCACGCCAAGAAAAATGCCAACTTGGCTGCTGCCCTTGAAGGGATGTCTTATCTTCCGCCCGGGGATGCACGTCCATCTCGTGACTATGTTGAGGGTCTCCCGAGTCCCGACTGCGAGATCGAAGTGGTCTTGCGAAATGCTCATAGCCTAGGCTCTGAGGAACTCAAAGCTGCTGAGCATGCTTTCAAGACAGCCATGTTGACCATCTTTGGCGGTACCTATGGGCTCTATGACGGGTATATCGCCAGTTTGGGATGTACAGAAAGCGCCAAGGATTGGCGTGCCAAGACTGCGCTTGCACATGCAAAAGTCCAAGAGGTCATCGCGCATGAATCCGGTGAGGCATTGAGGCTCGGTCAAGCTGGAGGCGCATTTTTCCAAATATCAATCACGCACAAGATGTAGTTGACCTCTACACTGGTATGGCAAGGTTTTCCGCTGCTTCACCAGTGTCTGTACATGCTATCGCTTGCCGCGGTTCAGCGTGATATATGGCAAGCTTCGCTATTGCATAAAGGATCAGGTCCTTAATCATCGCTCTCCATCCGACCGGTTGATGCTCTTACAGAACACTTGAATGACTGGCGAAGATGCCGCAAAGCAAATGCTTTTCTTGAAGGATTTTCAGCTGCCGTACAATCGCTCGGCACCCACACGCTATATCCTGACATCCGTGCATCGGTGGCAGAAAGCATGACGCACATATCGGTGGCAAATCCCACGATAATCAATTTCTCCGCTTCCATGCGGTCGAGGAGATGCTGAAGCGGAGTGGAATGAAATGCCGAATGCTGGGGTTTCAATATCACGAGATCTGTCTCACTGGGGGCAAGAGTCCGCGCTATCTCGCCACGAGGTCCAGGTAACCCCATGCATTCGACAAGAATATCAGAAAACTCGCTCTGCCAAGTTCCATAGTTGTCATTGGCATAAATTGCCGGAATATTACGACTTTTAAGCTTGGCTTTAAGCTTCGAGATCCTGGATGCCGCTCGTACTGCCTCGCGAACCAAACCGCCGGCATTCGGGAATTTAAATGGGTTGATTACATCAACCAGCAACAGAACCACCGGACTACGAGGCACGTCGGTAGGCTTTAAAACCTGACTACGCGACATTTTGGTCGTCAGAGCATAGATTTGCGCTGCTGCTCGGCACGCGATGCACCAATGGCAGTCTCCACTTGCTTGATCTCTTCAGGCGGTGGCAGGACGGCCGGCAGACCGAGGCTCTGAATGGCGAGTTCACGGCACCAGCCCTTTGTGTGATAGAGATGATGATCTTCATCCTTCTCCACCCGCGCATGCGCTTCCTTGAGCGCTTTACCTGTCTCACCGGTGGCCACTTCCGCCACCATGCCCAGCAGCTCCCAATTTGCGTGGTCCTTGGTCTCCGCATGCACCACACATTCGCAAGCAACTAGCTGCGCTGCACTGCGATCACCGGCACTGAGCGCCAGTTCCATGGCCTTTACCAGCGACAATCCGATGTGCTTGACCACCTGGCGCGAAGGCGTCACTTCGTCCGCATTAATGCCCAGGAACTCACATGTTGTGCGGACGACGTTTTGGTGGCTTAACGTCTCTTCCAGATACTTTTCCCATTCCTCTTTCAGGTCCTCGTTGATAGCACATTGCAAAGCGGTCCGATAAACCTTTTCTCCGCCAAGCTCCGTTTCCATCATTTGCAATAGCAGATCCTTGAGCTGGCGTTCGTCATAGCGTGTCTTAGGCATCATCTTTCTCCAGTATGAAGGTAGGGAAACTAATAATCCTACCGAACGCCATTGAATTTTGTAGGCCTGCACGTACGCTGCTGTAGTATTTTCCAGAGAATCTGCCCAGGCTTCCTGCCATCATATTTACACTTTTCAAACGCAATATTGCAGTGATTGGCGAATTTTATGTGAAGCAATGAAGATCTTCAATCGAACTCAATTTATTCTTAACTCTTACTATAATTTCTAATATTGGCGCGAGATGCTGATGTAATTTTGCGCACATGACCGGCGAAAAATAGGATTTTGTGAATAAACGATACCGCCTATTGAGGTGTTTATTCTGATAACATCTCCTAATTTGTGTTGAAATGGTTTAACTTGCAATGGTTTCATTAAAATAAAAGTTCGGCAGGATGGCGAGCACCGGAATATCTTCGAAGCTGTTTGCAATTCAGATCACCCGTGGACAGAGATTTGCCCAGCTGTGTCAAATTACTTGAGTCTCTTTCCATCGACACTGTGGGCTGCATCGATATCACCGCACCGAAAATAGTGGCATATGCGGTATCCGCCGCATCACGTCCTCTGCCGATCCTTATAAAATTCTTCGTATCTCCTGTGGTTATCGGATCTAACAACACCCACCCACCGCTCAGAAAAGCCTCTACGCAGGCGTGGAAAATTGGCATAGGTTGACTTTGACCTTCTGTAAAACTAATGCCCGTGACCAAACGGGAAGGTATGTTTAGCGCCCTCAGAAAACTAATAGTGAGGTGGGCAATCTCGCGTCCTCCGCCTGCCCGGTCAATCATGGTGTCGAGAGCGGATGTTGTGGTGGCCCCGGCTGCGGGGTAATAGGCTATATAGTTCCTTACCCAAGCCCTGACTGCGGCGATTCGCTGGAGTCCAGGTTCAGATTTGCCAAAGTTTCTATAAGATATTGCAGCTAGCTTATCTGACTGACAGTATCTGCTGGGATATAAATATGGCAGAGTGCTTGACGGTAGCACACCAATAGGGACCTCGTTATATTCGCGAGATTGGAAAACACGCTGTGTTAGTGAAAAAGTAGAGTTATAGAGCAGCTCAAAATTCCCTTGCTCTGCATGGAGATGAAATACACGATTTCCACGTCGTAGCCGGGCTGGCAATTTGTACTCAACGGGTTGATTGATCTTCATGGCCTCGTCAAGAATAACTTGCTGTTTGTCGGCCGCGACAGGGAAGCCAAATATAAAGTCAGCGCCACTTGCATCACGAACATCGTAGACGAACCGCATTTCGACACTGTATATTTGCATGATATTAAACACTCGGGATATTGAAAACGCGCTCCCCAGTGTGTGCCAAATTTTGGCACCTAGGCAAGTAGGCGGAAGCCGCAAACGAGCCAATCCGGTAAAGGTAAAAATTGCGGTTTCGGTATTAATTGCAGAAAATATTGCGCCATTCAATATTCGCCCAGACGCCATCTCTAGAACTTATCAACCTCCTCCTACATTCTTATTGCGAGCTCACCTTATCCTCTGATTTTCTTAACCCAGGAGATCACGATGAAAAAGACGGGCAAGGTATCCGGGGACAGCGTCAAGGCGGCCCCAGCACGAAATACAGATAGTGGTCCTGCTTCTATACAGGCAGTGGACCAACTGTCGGAAAAATCTCTTCAGACTGAGACGCTTGCTGCCGGCCGCCCTTACAACCCGATCAAGACTGGCGAGCATGGATTTGACAGCGGGACACGACCTGCTCCTGGCGCTGTGAGTGCTTCTGCGTCGCGCCTAGCAACCGCCAGCACCTTGTCCGAGCAAAATTCCTCAGCCAAAACAGGTACGGAGGCTGTGCAGGGCAACAATGCCACCGTAGACACGCTGGACCGAGTGCGTGTGGATGCGGCGGGTCAGGTGCTGACCACCAACCAAGGCGTGGCTATTGCGGACAACCAGAACTCGTTGAAGTATGGCGAGCGCGGGCCCGTTTTGCTTGAGGACTTCATCCTCCGCGAAAAGATCACCCATTTCGACCATGAGCGCATCCCCGAACGCATCGTCCATGCGCGCGGCTCCGGCGCCCACGGCTTCTTCGAGTGCTATGAGCCGCTTACTGAGCTGACACGCGCCGCGCCCTTCCAAGAGGCAGGCAAGATCACCCCGGTGTTCGTGCGCTTTTCGACGGTGGCTGGAGAGCGCGGCTCCAAGGACACGGCACGAGACGTGCGCGGGTTCGCAGTGAAGTTCTATACCGACGAAGGCAACTGGGATCTGGTCGGCAACAACATGCCGGTTTTTTTCATCCAGGACGCCATGAAGTTCCCCGACCTGGTGCATGCCGTCAAGCCTGAGCCACATCACCAGATGCCGCAGGCCGCGAGCGCCCATGACACGTTCTGGGATTTCGTCTCGCTCATGCCCGAGTCCACCCACATGCTGATGTGGCTGATGTCGGATCGCGCCATCCCCCGCAGCTTCGCCACGATGCAGGGTTTTGGCGTGCACACCTTCCGCTTCGTCAATGCAGAGGGACAGTCGGTCTTCGTCAAGTTCCACTGGAACCCCAAGGCGGGCACGCATTCGCTGGTCTGGGACGAGGCGGTCAAGATCTCGGGCGCGGACCCGGACTACAACCGGCGCGACCTGTGGGAACGCATCGAGGCCGGCGCCTATCCTGAATACGAACTTGGCGTGCAGGTCTTCACCGAACAAGAGGCCGATGCATTCAGTTTTGACATTCTCGACGCCACCAAACTCATCCCCGAGGAACTGGTTCCCGTACGCCCGATAGGCCGCATGGTCTTGAACCGCAACCCCGATAACTTCTTCGCCGAAACGGAACAAGTGGCGTTCTGTGCTGCGCATGTGGTTCCAGGCATCGACTTTTCCAACGATCCCCTGCTTGCCGGCCGCATCCACTCCTATGTGGATACCCAGATCTCGCGGCTTGGGGGCCCAAATTTCCATGAGATCCCAATAAACACCCCTTTGACACAGGTACATAACAATCAACGTGACGGTATGCATCGGCAGGCCATTCACCGTGGCAAGGTAGCCTACGAGCCCAATTCTCTGGGCGGCGGTTGCCCCTTTCAGGCAGGTGCCGCCCAAGGATTTGTGTCCGTTCCTGCACGGATCGAAGCCAGAGCGGCCCAAGGAAAAGTGCGTGCGAAACCCGAGAAATTCGCAGACCACTACACACAGGCCAAACTATTCTTCAATAGCCAAAGCCCGTTTGAGCAGGCCCACATCGCGGCAGCCTTCCGTTTCGAGCTGAGCAAGGTCACGGTTCCTGCCATCCGTGAACGAATGGTGTCTTCCTTACGCAATGTCTCTGAAGAGCTAGCAAACCAGGTAGCCGCTAAGCTGGGCATCACGGAAATGCCCGAGCCGATGCCCAAGGCGCTGACCAGCACTCCTGCAGCTGAGGTGAACATGTCGCCCTCGTTGTCGCTCCTCGCGCGACCTGGAGAAACAGGAATCCAGGGGCGCAAGGTTGCACTTTTGGTTGCCAATGGCGTTGAAGCCGAGAGCCTGATCAAGCTGCATAGCAAGCTCTTCGAGCTGGGAGCGGTGCCACGTTTCGTTGCCCCTCACATTGGCCCGTTAACCACCAGTAAGGGTGCGGTCATCGATGCCGATGCATCACTGGAAAACGAACCAGGATTCCTCTTCGATGCTTTGGTCTTGCCTGATGGGGAAAGGGGCGTCAGGGAACTGGCTAAGGATGGTCACACACTTGAATTTATCAAAGATCAATATCGCCATTGCAAACCCATAATGGTCATGACCGCTTCCACGGTTCTTATGCACATGGCACAAATCCCGCCGCTCCTGCCTTCAGGTAATGAAGATCCCGGGATCGTGGTGGGGATTGACGATTCAGCAATCGCACAGTTTGTATCTGCAATTGCGCGCCATCGACATCCCGAACGCGAAACCGATCCCCCTGCTGTGTAGCTGATTCATTGTTTTACATATGCCCGGAGACCGTACGGTCTCCAGCATTACCAGAGCACATCATGTCTAAAACGAATACTCCAAATAGCTCTGCCAAAGACGTGCTGGGTTCAATGCCGGACACCTCCAGTGCCTCTTACGCCGACAGGTCCCCAATACTGACGGCATTTGACCATTTTGCAAGCAAAGTGACACGGTGGGCTGGTTCTCCAGTTGCTTTCTGTATAGCGTTAGCTTGCGTGCTTGTCTGGGCTGCCGCAGGACCAGTGTTCTCTTTTTCGGAGTACTGGCAACTGGTGATTAACACCGGCACGACCATTGTCACATTTCTTATGGTTTTTTTGATCCAACAAAGCCAAAATAAGGACAGCGTCGCACTACATCTTAAACTTAACGAGTTACTGGCGGCGAGTAAATCTGCCAGCAATCGTATGATCGGGATTGAAGACCTGGATGAAGAGCAACTTCGTGAGGTCGCTAATTTCTACGATCAATTGGCGACCCAAGCGCGTACTAAAAAAGCATGCAAAGAAATTCATTCTATTGACGATGAATTGACACAAGCCTTGAACAGAGAATAGCGCCATAAGCCAATCGACGTGCGCCCACGCAAAAGCTGTTGTCGACCGCGTATTGCGGTTTTTCAAGGTAGCGGATCGCAAGCGAGCCATTCAGTTTGCGATGGTGTTGTTCAATGCGGCCGCCAGATACCGTGCCGTGCGCGAGGCGGTGCAACTTGCCACCTGATGCGGTGTCCCAGTCGCTACGATGTGTCCACCTTGTGCACCCGCACCAGGACCGATATCGATCACCCAATCGCTGGAGGCAACGAAGTGCATGTCATGTTCGACCACCACGACGGTATTGCCAGCCTGGACCAGTGCGTCCAGCTGCAGCAACAGGCGGTCCACGTCGGCCGGATGCAGGCCCGTCGTAGGTTCGTCCAGTACGTACAGGGTATGGCCCCGCTGGGTACGCTGTAGCTCGGTGGCAAGTTTGATGCGCTGGGCTTCACCCCCTGACAGCTCTGTCGCGGGCTGGCCCAGACGCAAATAGCCCAGCCCGATGTCGCGCAGCGCATGCAGCGGCCTCAGCACGGCAGGCTCGGCGGCAAACGCCTCGCAGGCAGCGTCCACCGTGAGGCCAAGTACATCGGCGATGCTGAGTCCGTTCCATGTGATGGACAGTGTGTCGGAGTTGTAACGCGCGCCGTGGCAGGTGGGACACGGCGCGTACACGCTGGGCAGAAAAAGCAGTTCGACGCTCACGAAGCCTTCGCCCTCGCAGGTGGAACAGCGGCCTTTGGCGACGTTGAACGAAAAGCGGCCCGCGTCATAGCGTCTTTTACGCGCTGCCGGTGTAGCTGCGAAGAGCTTGCGCACGGCATCAAACAGGCCGGTATAGGTGGCAAGGTTGGAGCGGGGCGTACGGCCGATCGGTTGCTGGTCCACGCGCACAAGCCGGCGAACGTGGTCTGTGGCCCCGCCAAGTCGGCCTGAAGTAGTGGCGCCTTCATTTGTCATCCTGATGGATACCGGGTCATCGCCGTCCGCTGTGGCATCAGGCGGCCCGTCGGCCAGGCTTTCACCTTCACTCGACGCAAGGGGCTGCCCCAAGTGGGCGGTGACCAACTCCAGCAGTACTTGGCTAACCAGGCTCGATTTGCCCGAGCCGGAGACGCCGGTTACGGCAGTCAGGCACGCTGTAGGGAACGCCACGTCGACGCCACGCAGATTGTGGCGATGTACACCCTGCAGCGTCAGCCAACCCTGAGTTCGATTTTCGGGGTTGAGGGTGCGCCGTTCGCGGCGTGAACGCGTGCCGTCCTCGAACAGGTAGCGACGCGTCTGCGACTCGGATATCTCTGCGAGGCCTTCGGGCGGGCCGCTGTAGAGGACGCGACCCCCACGCTCGCCGGCCCCGGGGCCTACATCCACCAGCCAGTCTGCGCGCTGCATGGTGGTCACGTCATGCTCGACCACGAAGATGGAATTGCCAGCGTCCTTCAAGCGTTGCAGCGCAGTCAGCAGCGAAGCGGTGTCGGCCGGGTGCAGTCCGGCAGACGGCTCGTCCAACACATACACCACGCCGAAGAGTTGCGATGCCAACTGCGTGGCCAGCCGCAGGCGCTGCAGCTCGCCGGGTGACAGCGTGGGCGTCGCCCGGTCGAGCGAGAGGTAACCCAGCCCCAGCCCGGTCAGGGCCTGCACGCGGACCAGCAGTTCCTGAGCGATGCGCTGTGCAGCCAGCTGCTTTTCGGGCGAGAGGTGGGGCGTGCGGCGCACATCGGGTGCGGCAGCATGGGCGCAGGCGCCGTCCGCCTTCCGTTGAAGTGCGGCGCGCTTGCGCGCAGCAGCAGTCATGGCAGCACCGGCATCGCCCGTCACGGTTGGAGTGGTCGCGCCCTCGGCCACAGGTCGGAGCACATCGGCCAAGGCGTCAAGGGGCAGGCGAGCCAGATCGCCAATGTCCAGACCGCAAAAGGTGACCGAAAGCGACTCGGGCTTCAGCCGCTTGCCATGGCAGACTGGGCAGCGCGTCCCCACCATGAACTTGGACACCTTGCGCTTCATCATCGCGCTCTGGCTGGTGGCAAATGTCTGCATCACATAGCGGCGTGCGCCGGTGAACGTGCCCATGTAGCTGGGCGGCTGGCCCGCTTGGCGCGCGCGCCGAGCCTCGTCAACCGTGAGTCCCGGGTACACCGGCACGGTGGGCTGCTCGTCGGTGAAAAGGATCCATTCGCGTGTCTTGCGCGGCAAATTGCGCCAAGGCACGTCGATGTCGTGGCCCAGCGTTGTGAGAATGTCGCGCAGATTTTGGCCCTGCCAAGCGCTTGGCCAAGCGGCAACGGCCCGCTCGCGCACGGTGAGCGAATCATCCGGCACCATGGACGCCTCTGTCACGTCGTAAAGACGGCCCAGTCCATGGCAATGCGGGCAGGCGCCCTGCGGGGTGTTGGGTGAAAAATCCTCCGCATACAGCATGGGTTGGTGCGCGGGGTACGCTCCAGCACGCGAGTAAAGCATGCGCACCAGGTTCGAAAGAGTGGTGACGCTGCCAACCGATGACCGCGCCGTGGGTGCGCCACGATGCTGCTGCAGAGCCACTGCAGGGGGCAGACCATCGATGCCATCGACCTGCGGAACGCCCACCTGGTCGATGAGTCTGCGCGCATAGGGCGCGACCGATTCGAAGTATCGGCGCTGCGCCTCGGCATACAAGGTGCCGAAGGCGAGCGACGACTTGCCCGAGCCGGACACCCCGGTGAAGACCACAAGGCAGTTGCGTGGAATCACCACATCCACGTTCTTCAGGTTGTGCTCGCGCGCGCCACGAACACGAATGCAGCCATCGGTGGGGTGGGTCACTGCCGTGGGATCGTGGTGCGCAGGAGCGGCTGCAGGAGCCTTCGCAGATTCTGAAGAGGGGGATGGAAGAGACATGGACGAGTGGTCGGGTTGTCGCAAGGACCGCTGGCGGGCTGGGCTACTGGCATCAGTGTCGTGGTGCAGGCAATGGCACGCCGTAGGCGGATGCCCCTTGCCCCCCATGGTCACCGGCGAGGATCACATCGCATGGCGTGAAAATGCCGACATGACAAGCATGTCCGCAGGCAGCTCGACTCCCTACATCCCTGCGTCTTCGCCTCGCAGCGCTGACGTGGTTTTGTATCTTGATCTTGACGGCGTGGTTCACCATGAAGCTGTGCTTTGGCATCCCCGACGTGGCATCTACATGAGCCCATACCAAGCCTCTGAGCACTCCTTGTTCGAGTGGCTGCCCCTTTTGCAAGAAGAACTCGCCCCCTACCCCCAAGTAGCCATCGTGCTCAGCAGTACATGGTGCATACGCCCCGGCTATGCCAAGACGCTGCAGCTGTTGCCCAAGGAGCTGCGCGCCCGCTTCATCGGTGGCACTTTCCACAAACGTGTCCACGGAGCGGATCCCTGGCTTCTGGCGAGCTTTCGGGACACTTCGCGTGGCCAGCAAATCCTGGAGGACGTGACCCGCAGAAAGCCCAGGCAATGGCTGGCCTTGGACGATGACATCGAGGACTGGCCCCCCGCTATCTTGGATCGCTTGGTGGCGTGTGATGGCAAGACAGGACTTTCTGATCCGCAGACGCTCATGGCGCTTAGAGACATGCTTCAGAAATGTGATGCAGCGCTAGTCGGCAACCATTGAAAGTCATAGGGTCTTCTTCAAACGCATTGACCCAGAACTTCCAAAAATCAACATCCACTGGTACCTCGCGGCGTGGCAAAAGCCGCTGTGCAGCTGCGCAAGGCGCCTCGCCGGCCTAAGTCCGCGCGCACTCAAAAAATCGGGCTGCCGCCTCGCCATTGAGCGAGCTAAGGGGGTAAAGCTCACATTTCTATCATCACAACCCGGGAGGTGTATGTCCTAAGCGGATGGCGATGTCGCGTTGGGTGGACGTCAATGCTGGCCATATTAAATGGACCTTACTCTCGTCCATTGATAGCAAATCCGATCTTTGCTTGGCAGTCTTTAGAGTGACCTTAAAAAATCCGGGATTATGTTCTATTTTATTAATCTTGAGCCGCCATAAAACGACGAATGCATATTTCGGCGTTAGATTTTTATTCTTCCTGAGATAGGTAAGTGCATTTTTCAGAATGTCGTTGTTCTCAGTCGCAGCCACCCTCTCCAACGCATTGATACAAGATTCCATGCGCATTTGTTCTTCGAGACGATTCAGTCTACGTTTGGCTTCCTCTGGTGAAAGCCTGCGTCCTTGTTCGAAAACAGAGACGTTGAATCGCAAGATACAATGTGATCCGACCCATAAATGGTGATGCGTTAGCTGATTCTTTATGCGGAAATGATAGCGAAGGCCGTCTTGCTCGCACAGTTCACAGATCTCATCTTTATGATCATGATCAATTACTTCATCGGTGAATAACCATTCTTCAAATGCTTCGGGAAGGGTTGAACCCACAGATAAGGGAAGGATATTATCTCGAACGCGTTGCGGGTAACTCTGCATAACTGGTTAACTCCTTGGATCGTTAAAGAGCTCGACTAGACCATGACGATGATGGGTGTAAGCCTTTGGGCACCCGCCAACACTACAATTGCAGCGTGAACACAATATTCTTGGACTTTGATGGAGTGATCCATCCCGAGTTCTGCCACGAGTCAAAGCACTTGTGTTGCTTGCCTGTGTTCGAGAACGTGCTGCGACGTTGCACGGGTTGGGACGTGGTCATCACAAGTACTTGGCGCCTTCAACGCTCGCTTGAGAGCCTGCGCTCACTTTTTTCCGATGATGTTGCTTCGCGCGTCCTTGATGTGACACCTCGCTTTGCGGAACTTCACGACGTTCCAAATTCACTTCTTGCCTATGAACGCGAGGCCGAGTGCAATGCTTGGCTTCGGGACAACGATCGGATGGTGTTTCCCTGGCTTGCGATCGACGATAGGTCCTGGCTTTTTCGCCCCTTCAATAGATCCGTATTCCTTGTGGATGGAAGGACTGGTTTGACTGCTGTCACAGCGGAAGAACTTACAGAGCGGTTATTAAGCCTGTAGAGACAAGGCGCACTTCACAGAAATTTTCGTCGGACGTAGTCAGCACTAAGCACACCATTTTCAAACTTGTGTTTAATGCGCCCACGAACTATTGTATTTTCCAGATTTCTCCAATCTCCATTATTCCATCGACCCTTTGTCAAAACGGCAAGCTTTAGGATTTCACTCAGACTTTCTTCTGGAAGCCTCGCATCGTTTTCAATTGGCTTGACTATCAGAGCATAGAAGGCTTCTTCATCCAGAACTTCAAGTTCAAAGAAATACTGTAATGAGCCATCAGGCAGCTCAATTTCACTCACCCAGCACAGCCGTCCTCTGGCATCGTCTCCTCTACCCACAATGGCCCAAGGAATATCTGTCGTTCCAAGTTTAGTAGGGAGCATGCAATATACTGCACCCCCAACAGCGACAGGATTTATTAATGCATAGTCCAATCTCTGTTTAATGACTTTTTCTTTCTCAAGCTGCATGAAACACGCGGCCAGAGCGCTGAATCTGTTCTTTATGCCGCTTTGCGCGTGGGCGCTAAGGGAAGCGCTGCTGAGGCTTCCCGACGAGGATTTATGCCCGGTACCATGGTTCCTTTTGCGTTTGTTTGATTTTTCATCAGATTTTAGGGCCTGATCTGTAAAAGTAACCTTTTTATATTCAATCCTCATGTCAGGTAAATCAGACCACATCTCGTTGATCGCAAGATGAGATACATAATTTCCCAGCCTGGTATCTGCTGGCGGATGGATAACCACAGGGTCTCCGTTTAAGCCTTTGGGTTGTCCTGCAGGCTCAGAAAATGCTTGTGAAGATTGCTGCGAATTGATCGGTATTTTTTGGTTGGCCAGGACACGAACGAGAGGCACGGGAGGAGGCGGAAATTCAGAGTTATAAATCCACAACACTAGAATTGCGCCGCTTGAAAGCTGTTGACCAAGAAATGATAGTGTTATATCGTCTTTTTCCTTGTCTTCAGTCCAGTGCGGATGAACTTGAACCCATGGGTGAGTTACTCCCGACCTCCGGGAGTTTTGTATACCCACAAATATGCCCTGTGCCTGCTTGTTGGCGTATTCAGAAGTCTGGAAATGTGCAATGGCGCGGCAGCTGATGGAAGACAATTTTTGTTTTGTTAGGATCTTATAGGCATCACCCTCTGGCGTGAATCCCGTTTCACTTCCTACAATTAAATTCTCCAACTCATTGTTCCAATGATTGGATAGTAACGCATTTGATAAAAAGGAGCACACGCCATAAAATCTCCTGAAGACCTCGTAGGCAGGAATAATAAGTTCCAGTCCTGTGTCGCTATAGCAACGATAATAGGGCGCATCTCTAAGATCGTGAAGCTGTCCAGCTCTGTCTTCGCCGCTCAGGGGAAATTCTTGTATACCGTAGTGCCCGTGGATACGAATGTAGTCTTTTGGATGAACAAGTATCCACTTTTGCGGGGGAATGCGAAGGTTTTCAATCTTGATTTGATCGCCCATGATCAAACCATTTTGTCTGGTCATATCGTGCCAGAATGAACCCAACGGGAATGCTGGCAAAGAACCCGCTGATTCAATCACCGACAATAGGCTATAAGCTCCGCTGGCTCTCCGGGCATAGGCAAGACGTTCGGGCTCATGATTATCAATCTCAGCAAACCACAGCTGCACACGTGGCGTCTCCATCTCATCAATTTTGGGGAGTATTTTGGCGGCACCAACCAATCGGTACAAGGTGTCATTTAGAGGTAGTCGGGAGAATTGGGGATCTGAAACCGGAGACATGCTGGACTGGTGAATTGCACGACAAACTAGGCGAAAGGCCAGCGCTTGGCACTGACGGCCAAGTACAGCTAGGGCATAACGTTCTGCGGGTATGCCTAAGCAGTGATGTCAACAGCGTTGACGATTGCGATTTCTGTGGCGATCGGCGTATAGAGATCTACTGGCACGTCCACCTCTTGGATGGGTCGCAGCGAAACGACCAACGAGTACCTAGTAGCCTTGCCAGCGCGTTCGGCTCCTGGCCAGTCCTTCCACCAACCACCTATGGGGAACACTGCGATGTGCGACTTCTCACGCAGCTGTGCCGCAGTCCCCCTCCAGACATCGCTATGCACAGAGCCTCTAGCGCGGAGCACTGCCCCGATTTGCCACTCGTTTTTATCGGGGTCCGACAGGCTTTCGTCTTCGTCAAAATCTTCAAGGCGATCGAGCTTGTTGATTCGTTGATTGAAGCGCACCTCATCTTCGCTGGCGCCCTTGACAGCAAATCGAAGTCCATGAGACTGATATCGGAATTTGCTTTGCCACCCTCTGCGGCTGGGATTCGGCTCTACAAAGAAGGATAGAGTTACCCTCATTTCCACAGCAACTTCACCTAAGGCCTCTAGCTCATCGGCTGGCCAAGGTAATTTGTGCAATTTCAACTCTTTGAGTTTTACCTTGCTCTTTTCAAGCTGATACGGAACGATTGTGTCCTGAACGATGAGAGTAGGAGCATCTTCGGCCGAAGCCAAGGAATTTTGCAGAGAGACTTTACCGAAGCCATAGGTGCGCAAGAGTTCCCTCATGTCCCTTTTCTTCGCGCCTCTCGGCAGCTGAGCCAGCATTTGGGGAGTGAAGCGCGCGCCGTGTATCACCAAGGCACGAACGGTTTCTTCCCAATAGTTTGGATACCTAGCTCTTATGTGGGCGCAAATTCTTGCCACTTCTGCGGCCGCTGCACTGGTATCCCCTGTTTCGGCAAAAGGCCCCTGGTGCATTCTGTGGGATGTCGTCAATATTCGTAAGCTGCTAGGCCCCACTGCGGGAACATTGGTGTCATCAATCGTCGCATTTCCCCCTTCCGCTACAACGTCTGGCTTCAATGGCCATGAGTTTCGCCACAAGCGCGATGTAGTCGATGCCGGGGAGAGTGCCCCCCCCTGTGCGATGAGGGCGTACGTCGGCCAGCGCTGAATGTCCAAATAGGTCAGGTCAGTGCAGGCACCTACGGTGAGGCCATTCCAAGACTGGCCAGGGTCCTCGATGGAAGTAGAGTGGTTGATATCGGGGTACTGAGTCCAACCCTGCCAGGGTACGTTTCCTGCGGACATCACGAACAGCCGCTGTTTGAGCGCAAAGTCCGTACCCCAGCTGATGCCCTGGGTGTAAGGGTCAAGTCCGTTCAAGCCAAAAGCCAATTGATCCACGCACGCCGACCATTCCGTAGGCATCCCTGCTCCGGGACCGATCGCTGTAGTCATGGTCACAAAGATGCGTGAGCGTCCCGGATTCTTCTGTTCGACCTTGTCCACTGCTTTTGCCATGATCCAGCCGTACAGATGTGGTGGATTAGCTCCTGCAGGCGGGAAGATTTTCACTGACTCCATTCGATGAGGCACATCGAGCTTCTGATCATGCGCCAAAGGTGCCACCAGGTCGCCGTGACAGATGACGCCTGCCATCTCGGTTCCATGTCCATCTACATCCGCACCTGGACCCCACTCTGAATCCACCGCCATTACGTCCTCATGGGCGACAGCCTTCTCCAGCAGAGGATGGGCTCGGTTCACCCCTGTGTCGAGCAAGGTGACATAGGGGCTTGTGTCTGACTCGGCGAATGTGCATCGTTGCAGCAGCTCTTGCACCCAGGGGGCCTGCTCACGAGGCGCAAGATCTGAAAGAAAGAACTCTGCGTGTGGTTGAACGTACCGTATCTCGGCGATCAGATCCAACAGTCTGAGTGCGCCCTCCAATGCTTTGCGAGTCGTCCATGCTGCAACTACAACGCGACCTGGGAAGCTGAGGTAACTCGTTTCGACCTGAATACCGAACTGCACGGCAGCTGCTTGGAATGCCTTTGCTGTTGCGCTCGCGGTCTGGGCACCGTTGCGCAACCAGATTTGCAGCCAAGTTGCTTTCTCAGGCGCGGGTGGTGCCGTTTCCTCTGTCCACAACTCTGCAAAGGCCGCTCCACGAATTTTCTCTATTGCATTGACGAGCTGTGTATGGGGAGGCTTCCCATGCTTTGTCATAGGGCCGCTCAGGTACTTCCTTACCCGAGTCTCAAGCGCACTCAGCTTGCCTTCCGGAACATGAAGCGCAACGACTTGGGCTCCGCCACCGGACTGGGCAACAGTTAAAACCTCTATTTCGTCTTTGCGCCACTCGAGGGCTTTGACATCAAATTTCGCCTGAGCCGAAAACTCGATCGCAATGATCATTCCAGTGGACGTAGTCAGCCCGCGCTTTGCACGCTCCAAGGAAAGAGCTTCAGCGTCTAACCGTAGTTTCGCGAGTTGACGCAGCAATGCGCTGCCATGCTGCTCCCGGTCCCGCTGAAGCTCCGATGGCTTGGGAAACGAGTGTGTCGACTGGAAGCTTCGGTCGGTAGTGAACCCCGTAACTGACAAATGATCGAGATCTGGCATGGTGAGGGCAACGATGCATTTTGTTACCTCAATGTACCAGACCGGCCGGCCGGACGGCCGGCCGATCAGTTGTGCAGCTGGCTTGCAGCTCGCTCCTGCAGGTGGGTGAGAACGCTTTTTTCTGAAATGCTCGATCGTTCTTCAAGGATGGCGTCCTTGATGGCGTCCTCACAAGCCTTGGTGATCTCGGAGTGGGAAAGCCCCACTGCACGGGGGACCAGATTTGACCAGTTCAAGTCTGCAGGAGCCATCATCGCCAAACGATTGCGCAGCAGTTCATCGACTTGCGCTTCGTCTGGGGTGGCATATCGAATCACATCATCGAAGCGGCGAAAGAGCGCAGTATCAAGCGAAGCTCCGTGGTTCGTTGCCGCCACGATGATGCTGTCCGAGGTGTCCTGCTCGATCAGCTGCAAGAACATGTTCAGCGTGCGGCGCATCTCTGCAACGTCATGCTGCCCCCCCCGCTGCATGCCCAGCGAGTCGAACTCGTCAAAAAAGTACACACCGCGGGTGATCTTGAGAGCTTCGAAGACCAAGCGAAGCTTAGAGGCGCTTTCCCCCATGAACTTGGTGATGAGGCTGTCAAACCGCGCGGTGAAAAGCGGCAGCTTCAGCTCAGTAGCGAGCACGGCAGCCGTCATCGTCTTGCCAGTGCCGGGAGGCCCTACCAACAAGAGCTTGCGGCGAGCCGTCAATCCATGCTCACTGAGGCGCTCATGCTGACGCTGCTCCAGGAGCACGCGTTGCAGCTTCTGCTCCACCTCCCTGGACAGGACCATGTGCTTCAAAGGGTGCTGGGGGTACTGCGCTGTCAGCAGCTCAGCCAGTTCGCCGCGAGGCTGCACAAGAGGTAATGTCCGTGCGCGCGCACGGGGGGCAGCAGGGGCTCGCGCCTTTTCAATGAGCTCTCGCAGCTCCGCTGCAAGTTTTGAGTGACCACGGCGAGCTTCATCCGCAGCGACTTGAAGTGCCACGGAGATGAACTGTGCGTCTTCGTTACCTGCGTAGGCTCTGAAAAGCGCTTTGATTTGGTCTGCTCTTGCCATGTTGTTTCCAATTTTGATTGTAGGTGAGGCTACTATCAAATTGTGCTATTGTTGCACATATGATGTATCTATAGCACATCGATGAGTATTCAAACGTTCCCTACACGACAAAGTGAACTGATCAGGCAGGCACGAGGACAGCGCACCCAAGCCGAATTCGCGAAGCTCCTTGGCGTAGATCGTTCTTGTTTGTCGCGGTACGAGCGCGAGCAACTCGGTGCCCCGACATCCGTCATCAACCACTGCCTCGGTGCGATAGCAGCACAGTCGCGCTCCCCCGTTGCTGAAGTGGACCCTGTGCGCCGTGCACTGCGTTTGACTATCGACGCAACGAGGGAGTTGCAGATCGCCACGGCCCTGGATGCCCGTGGGCAATGAAACTGACGGCAGCAGGGACGGATGCTCCTTGCCGTTCACTATCCCCACCGACCTGATCTTTACTGGCGGCGAGGCTCAGTCAGTTCCAAGTAAGCCCGATAATTGTTGGCGCCACACGTGATGGCGAACGCCCATGGACCAAGGTATGACTATGAATTTGACCGAACTACTGGCCGCGAAAGCTGCTCTGGATGCAGAAATCGCCAAGGCAAAGAAAACTGAAGCCACAGCCGCACTTCGTCGCGTACAAGAGCTCGTCACCGAGTTTGGCCTCACCTCTCAGCAAGTCTTTCCGTTGCTGCCCGCCAAAAGCAAAAAGCAAGGCGCGGCCAAGTACCAAAATCCAACTACTGGCGCCACATGGACAGGACGGGGCAAGCCTCCTGCGTGGATCGTCGGCCAAGATCGCAACGCCTTTCTCATCGCTCAACCTGCCCAACATGAAGGGCCGTTCCTAGCAGAGATGGCTGCTGCGGCAGATCGCCGTAGAGCCTAATCTCGGTCCCGGCGTTTTCCGAGAACGCCTCACGCCAGTTCCAGCTCTCGCTGCAGGTTGGGCGACTTGTGAGGTCTGCCGTGAAGAGCCTGGCTCATCACGTGCAGCAAAGGCCCATCGCTGGCGACATTGGCGAAGAACTGCGGTGGATGAAAGCCGCCCGCCATGTCGCGCAGCTTGCTCAGCGGTATGGGAGACGCGAGTTGTGTAGGTTCGCTCAGCCCCAGTGCAAAGGCTTTTGGCAGACCCGAAAAATACTCAAAGAACTCGTGGCGCTTGAGCCCGGATACAGTGCCGAATCGCCTCCACAGAGTACTGGGAGCGAGTGTGTGCAGGCCTGTCACCGTGGCGCATCCGACGATGCTACCCACCGGCATCTTTACATAGATCCAGACCGTCGTTGACGTATTCCGTAGCGCATCTGATTGCTGAAGCTCGCTACAGCCTGTAGATGCCTTGGGCATCTTCGGTTCAGTGGCGTGCTTGCTTTCGGTTCGTCGGGATTTCGTACTTTCTCAGATGGTAGGAAACAGCAGATGTGCTGAGGCAGTCACTTATCAGTCGGCCCGGGAACACCCAAGGGTTGAAGTCTGACCCACCCAAATGTTCTGGTGACTGCAGCGCTCGGACAAACGCGCCCACTTCTTGCGGCACCTCCATCCAGCGATCCTTCAGGCGCATCTGCAACCCTGTCGCCCAGTCAACGTCCTGGTGTCTCAGCTGAAGTATTTGCGTCAGTGGCACGTTCAGTAGGTGCGCAAGTAACGTAGCGGTCAACGACAACTCAGTTGGGCGAGGAGGTTTGCCCGCAATGGCATCCATCAATAGCCTTGCGTACCGCGCTTGCGGCAGCAGAGATTGTCTGGGTGCCGTGCGCTTGCCGGGCACCTTCAGGCGCATCCCGTGCCGGCTCGCCAAGTGCGACAAGTAGGGGGTCAGTGATGCGCGCAGGCCTGGCTTGCTTCGCAAGAGTGCATCGACTGCTTCCTGCTTGAGTTGCGTTGCGCGTCCCACCTTGGCGGCAGTCAACAGGGCAATGGCAGCAGAAAGATAGGACTTGCGACTTCGTACATTCAGCGGCTTTTGCCGTTGGGCCAACGCCGTATCAAAGGCTTGGAGATCGGCGGCCCAGGGCTTGCCTGTAGCGCCCTTGAGCTTGCTTTGCACCAAGGCCTCATCCGAGTTTTGGCGGCGCGCTGCAGCGTCTTGGAGGAAAGCGCCTTGTTCCACCAAAAACTGCATTAGCAACCCCATTTGCCGCAGCTCCTGCGTTGTGAAGGTCTCCAGCAACACGGCCTGGTCCAACGGGACGGATGCCTGCTGCAGCGCGATGTCTATGCGAGTGATGAACTGCAAGTAGCGCGAAGCATGCGCCGCCAACTTGCTTGCCCGCTGCGATGAATTGCCCCACTGCGTGAAGTCCGCGTACAGCTGCTTCGCCTGTTGAGTCACTAGCATGTGCTGGGCTGACTGCTGCCGTTTCACATTCCCGCGCTTGATGGAACAGCTGAAACAAGGCGAGAAGCCCGTTCCCTGCACGCGCGAGCCGCAATCTGGACAGTCATGGCTGGGACCATCCAGTTCGCAGCACTTGCTGCAAAGATGGCAACCAGCGAGCGTCATAAAGTACTGAGTGCGGTGCTTGTGACAGTGGCTGCAGGTAGCCTGAGTAACTTTGCGCAGACAACGCTCACACATCTGGCCACGCTCAGGAAAGCCGCGCGACCTGCTCAGCCTCGCGCTCGGCGTTCCACACGTATCGCAAGGTCTTGAAGTGCGGTAATAAGGCGCACATGATGCGCATGCAACGCGGTCTCCGACCCGCAAAGCGGCTTGGGGAGTCAAACGGCCGCAACGCAGACATGTGCGGTCCTGCCGTGCACATTTCCCACATACCGACGAGGTTGCATGCTTGTGGGCTCTGGCCGTCTCGCCGCAGATCTGGCAGGTTCGCGGAGGAAAAACTGCTGGGTAGCAATTGCTGCAGTACTTCACTCCATGATGGATGCGGTGGGCCTTGTCCATCGATCGCCCACAGTTGCCGCACGCTGAACGCAGTGCATGTGCGAAATATTGTCCGGGCGACCCATCAGCTTTGGATTGGGTCATAGCCGTGCCTTCACACGCGATGCAGTGGAGCGCCTGACCGACAAACGCAATGCAATCTGAAGGATCCTGCGGGCCCGCAGCTGAGGATCACGCGGCACTTCCCAGCACGACCTTGGCGTCGTACGTGCCTGCGGCAAAGCACGAACGTAACACTCGTGGACTCCAACTTCTCTTGTGTAGCACTCCATATCCTCGTCAAACCTGGCCAAGGCGTTCTCCAGCAGGTGGCTGCGAGCAAAGATTCGCCAGTAGCTCCACGGTTCTCCTGCGCCTGAAAAATCAGGAGCCTTTTTCGCCCTCTGAGTGATCAACCGATAGGCCAACGCCAAAGGCAGCGGGTGCCCGAGAAACGCCTGCCTCCACAACGCATCGACACGCTCTTGCTGCGCCTGCTGCCGCGCAGAACAGGTAGATGGATGTGCGCTGTACAAAGCAAAGGCGCAACACTCGCACCGCCCCAAAACAAGAGAGTCGTTTCGATATGGAGCGAACGGGGCGCCACAGTGCGGACACGCATCCATGAGACTGACGCCGTGCCTGAGGCAAATCCACGATGAAGCCAAGCGCCAGTGCATATGCAGATGGCGCGGCATATCTTCCCTTAGGCAAGCAGGGCAGAACAGCTGCCCAAAACGAAGCCTGCGCCGATGGTAGATCCCTAAAGGCAGCAGCCAAGGCAGAAAGCCGCTGCGGTGCACAGGTACTGCTGCTGCAGCCAGCTGACTGCAATAGGTCATACAACGAACCTGCTCCAGCCTGCAGCCACTGGCCGCTGCAATGGCTTGCAACATCTCCTCGGACAAGCTGCGGTCCAGATCCCTGGTCCAAACGAAGTAGCCCAGGCCCAGTCGATGAGACAAGACTGCAGGCTGCTCCCCCCGAGCCCATGCCCAGCGCACCAAGAACGAGCCCAGCGTCTCTTGGGAATATGGCTGCATGATTGTTCAGCTCGGCCGCGGTGCCGTGACCAAGCGGCTCCTTGTAAAAGACTGGCAGGCGCCTTGCAGAATCTCGAACGTCACCCGCTCGCCACCATCTTTGAGCACGCGCTCGACAGCTTGGAGCGTGATCTTTCGTACGGACCCGATGGTGCCATCGCAGCTTTTGAACACCTCAAGCGCCATCTTGGGGGCGGTCAGATTTGAGGGCCTGGCGAGCGGCATCAGTCGCTCAAAAGATGCGAGCAGCTTGAGAAAACTCTCATCTGCCTGCCAACGGGGCAACGCCAATCGAGTGAAACGACTGACGAACTGAGTATCGATAGCCAAGGCCCTTGAGACGTCGACAGTCCCGCACGCTACGATGCTTAACTGACGCATGTTAGAGAGCCTCTTGAGCGAGGCCATGAACTGCTTTTGCTGACGCGCGGGGCTGTTGAGCATGGCGTGCAACTCATCGAGGACCAGTACAGAAGTGCGCTGCACGGCCAATTCTTCATGCGCAAGCGCTTCCAGCCGTGCTGGGGGGGCGTCGGGCCGATGCGTCACGTTCAAGGCACTTAGGATCGCGCTGTACAGCCGTCGTTCATCAGCACTCGCAGGTGTCTCGACCCACAACACCTTGGTGATCGGATAACCGGCCTCATCCAGCACGATGGGGTTGTTGGCAATGAACTGCCGCGTCAACGTGGTCTTGCCATTGTCGCTGTCTGCGATGACAGCGCGACACTCAGGTTTAAGCGAACGAGGGAACGCCACCAGATCCTGCAGGTCTCGCAAAATATGGTCGTAGGCGGGGTAGCCGAACAGGTGGTTCGAGCGAACGAACTCCAGCTTTTCGGGCAGTGAAGCCTCCAGCATTTGAGCCGTAGCTTCGTGTAGATGAGGAAATTGGTTCATCGTCACGCTACGCATTGAAGCCCGTAATTTTCTTGCTCAAGAATGCTTCAAAGGGGTTGGCCCCCGATCCCACAGGCTCCCGCGCAGGCTGCATTTGCGTCTCGACAACCGACCGGTCTGCGCCACCACTTCGAGGCGACGAGGATGGAGGCTTTCGCCTCACTCTCTTCGTGTCTGCCACAGCATTGGCCTCTCTGTGGGCGCTACGCAAGCGGTAACCTGCCTTGGCCTTCTTGTCCTCCAGCTGGCTTCCTTCGTGCTGCCTGCGGGCCTCAATCGCAATGTGCTCTTCCACGCCCACGTAGCCGTCAACCTCGTCATCTCCGGGAGCTTGAAATGGATAGCGATCGAGCTTCACGTACTGCTTGACCTCGGGGTCGAGAAACCACACCTCACGCCGGCGCCGAGGATGGTACTTGACGGTGAATTTGCGCTTCTCCGAAGGATGGTCGGGATCGCTTGCATTGATCCATCGATTGAGAGCCTCGTGATAGTAGTCAGCCTTGTTCATTCGGACGCCCGAGGGCGACACCACACGCGACTCCAGCGGGAGAAAGTCCAACTTGAGCTTTTCTGGATCCGCAATCTGGATCGGAAGTCCGGCTGCCATGGCGCCATCTGTGCCCAGAATCTTCTCCTCCCAAACGATCAATGGCGGCTTCATCAGGGCACCGTGTTTGTGAACGTGGTAGTGGTTCACAACCCAGTCCGCAATTTCGATCTCCAACTCATGCAAGGTGTATGCAGACTTTTTCTTGGAGTCATAGGTTCCCCGCTGCTGAGGGTTGGAGAACGTCGTGCCAGGCTTCTTGCGCAGCATCATGTTGACATTGCCCACGAGGCGCTCGATGTAGGCCCCGTAGCGTGGCTGCTTGACAGGCCGAAGTTCCAAATCGATAGCGTTCTCCTTGCAGCCGAACTTAAGGGCCTCCCCGCGAAATTCCTTGGCGTTGTCACACAGCACCTTGCGAATCTTGCCGTGCACAGGCCAACGGCCCGGCAAACCGAGGGATGCGAGGTAATCCTGTTTTGGCAGCATGCCCATCGCCAGGGCCATGCCGGCAGCCACTGCTGAAGGGCGGTCCATACTCAGATAGAAGCCGATGATCACGCGTGTCAGGCAGTCAATGACCAGGGTCAGCCAAGGCCGTCCCCATGGCATACGTGTGTCAGAGAAGACCACGATCATGTCGAGTTGGACATGATCGATCTGCACCGGATTGAGAGGATTGACGGGTTCGGGGAACACACCGGGAGTAGGCATGTCCTTGTCTGCCAATGCAACTTGACCGCGCTTGCGCCGAACCCGGTTTAGAGGAAGTGCAGCGATCCTGTTGCGCACGGTGTTTTCGTGGGGAACGGGCTTGCGCTCGAGCTCGCAACGGTCTTTCACGGTCTGATAGATATCCCGAGGCGTCAGTTGTTGCGACGACAGGTAGAGCTGGTCTATCGCCTCCTGGATGAATTGCTCCACCCGCTCATCAAGCTTCTTCACGCTGGGGGCGCCTCGCTTGCCATCCATGAGGCCCACGAGAGAGCCACACCCGTTGTAGTTCTTGATCCACTTGTAGAGCGTAACAGCGGAAACCCCGGACTGCCTGGCATGGTCCTCGACATCTTTGCGAGAGCGCTTGCGCATTGCCAACAACGGGGCGATCACGTCCAGACGCTTTTCAGCCTTCGCAATCTCGGCAGCAGTAAAGGCCAGCAGCGCTGGTGGCAGGGCTGACGGTCCAGCAACCATCTCCCCTGTAGCCCCAGCTTCATGTTCGGGCACGAGCGTGGTGATCGAAGACAGCTGGTTGATGAACGCGACCTCTGAGCGGCCGGTATCAATGTCTTCGATGATCACCCGATCGGTGGAGAGAACACGGCGCACGATGCAAGCTTTCTGCTTGAACACCACCGGGGCGCCAGGGCTGACAGCGAAGCCAGAAGCATGCAGTTCATTTGCCATACAGCGTAGGTTCCTCGTACCAAATTTCTGACTTCATCGTTAGCCTTTGCCTGAGATTCGCGCCGATGGAGCCATTCGCCACCATTCGCCACATGGCGCCCACAGCTTGCATGCGGTTGGTCAGGTCCATGAAGGTTGCAGCCAACAGTTCCGAAGGTGTGGAGACTTGAAGCTCTTGCAGAGTCTGTAGGAGCATGAGAGCCGACTTGCCATCGGAGGGATACGAGCGGTAGTCACGCAGAAAGGTGACATTTTTCAGATAGTCGTCGCGGATGTAGCGTTCATCGACAACCTGAAACCCCCAACGCCGCTGTGCGCAAACCATACGGGCGGCCCGGAAGCCCGCTTCGAGGTCGCTCCATCGATCCCGAAGTTCATCCAGATACTTGACCTCAAAAAGTAGGGGCCGTGCAGGCTTCCTGAGCGGACTGCCCCGAGAAGTAGCCAAGTAGTCAGGCGTGTATGAGCGCTCCTCGCCAGATTCGAGACGGTACCGGATCTTCATCGGTTGGTGGGTGATGCGCGCTATCCGAGGATCGAAGTCCATCAACAAGACCAGGTCACGCTCCAAGGTGCTCTCGAATGACACCGTCTGCCCATCCAAGGTTTGCACCCGCCCGGTGACCGAACGGTAGTTCATGGGGACCTGCCGCACACCAAGATCGCTTTCAGTAACGTCAATTATTGTAATTTTCATATCAGTTAACTAATTCAATGTATTGAATCAACCCATTCGACAGACCTGGTAGACCATTGTGTAGCAAGATGTGACGCCGTGGTTAAGCTTTTCGTTGTAATCGACAGTAGCAAGATGTGACGCCGTGGTTAAGCTTTTCGTTGTAATCGACAGAGGCTCGCCACCGCGCCCCGGCGAGATTTCGCAGTCCCACCACGGCGTGCTCTTCCTCGATGAATTTCCCGAGTTCGCGCGCAGTGCGCTGGAGGCGCTGCGCGAGCCGCTGGAGACCGGCCAGATCACCATCGCCAGAGCCGCCCAGCGCTGCGAATTTCCCGCGCGCTTTCAGCTCGTCGCGGCCATGAATCCCTGCCCCTGCGGCCATTGGGGGTCGACGGTGCAGCGCTGCCGCTGCACGCCCGACAAGGTGGCGCGCTACCAGGCGCGCATCAGCGGCCCGCTGCTGGATCGCATCGACCTGCATGTGGAAGTTGGCGCCCTGCCCCCGCAGGAGCTGCTGGCCGCGCGCTCGGGCGAAACCAGCGAGGCCGTGCGCGAGCGCGTGGTCCAGGCCCGCGCGCTGGCCGTGCAGCGCCAGGGGAGCGCCAACCACCAGCTCCAGGGCCAGGCCCTGGACGACCACCTGGGCCTCTCGCCCGAGGCCCTGGCCTTCGCCCACAAGGCCGCCGCACGCCTGGGCTGGTCGGCCCGCAGCACCCACCGCGCGCTCAAGGTGGCGCGCACCATTGCCGACTTGGCCGGTAGCGCGGCAGTGGAGACGGGGCATGTGGCCGAGGCCATGCAGTATCGGAGGGTGTTGCGGTTGCCGTCATGAGGTTCTGCGTTGGACGCGGTTGCCTGGTTTGTTGGATCTGTTTCTGAAATTCCGAAATTTCCACTTGAATGAGACGAAGTACTCCTGAATTTCGGAATATTGGAAATTGTTTTGAAAGTTCCCGAAGAAATCCTAGAATTTCGGAATATCAGAAATAAGGCCGATCCATCCATGCCGTCTTCCACGCTCATGAACGGCCCGCAGCAGGAGCCCCTGCAGCCCGCGGCCGTGGTCATCGCTGACCTGTCCGGGCTCGGCGCCCAGATCCGCGCCATGCGCAAGGCCCAGCAACTGCGCATCGATGACACGGCAGCCCTGTGTGGCGTGTCGCTGGATCTGCTCTCCCGTCTGGAGAACGGCAAGGGCGGCGTGGGCTCCGACAAGCTGCTGGCCGTACTCGACGGGCTGGGCCTGGCCATGGTCATCGCGCCCAAGCAGGACGCCCTGATGGCACGACTTCCACGGGCCTGAAGCGCACATGGCCACGCCGCCGTCGCTTTCGCTTTCGCTGTGGAACGATGTCGGCACGCACGTGGCCGATGTGACCCACGACCCGCACAACGATCTTTGGGGACTGCGGTATGCGCCTGCATGGCTGGAGCAGGAACGGCCTTTCTACCTGGCGCCCTGCCTGCCGCTGGCCGCTCCCGAAGGGGGCTACGACTCGCGCTCCATCCGGCGTTTCATCGAGAACCTGCTGCCCGAAGGCGCGGCGCTGGATGTGGTGGCCAGAAGTCAGGGCATAGGCAAGGGCAACATCTTCGGTCTGATACGCGCCCTCGGCGCCGAGACCACCGGGGCTTTCCGGTTTCAGGCCGACGGCAGCAAGCCCGATCCCCAGGCCGCCAATGCCGCTCGCCCCATATCGACAGCCGAACTCGCCCAACGCATTGCAGACCGAGACACACGCCCTTTCATCGAGTGGGATGGCAAAGTGCGCATGTCGGTGGCCGGCTACCAGGACAAGCTGCCCGTGCACGTGGAAGGCGAGAGCGTGCAGGAAGGCACCATCTTCCTTCCCGACAACGTTCCGTCCACCCACATCCTCAAACCCCAGCCGCGCGACAGCGCGATGCCGCACATGGTGGTGAACGAGCATTTCTGCATGCGCCTGGCAGCGGCCATGCGCTTGCCGGCAGCCGAGGTGCAGATGCTGCACGTGCCACAGCCGGTGCTGGCAGTCAGGCGCTTTGACCGTGTGCGGCAGGCGCCGCAAAGGCGGGTCCTGCGCACCCACATCATCGATGCATGCCAAGCGGGCGATCTGCCCGTCAGCTACAAGTACGAGCACCACATCGGCAGCGTGGGAGATGCCCGGCTATACCGCGACGGCATGAGCTTTCCCCGGCTGTTCGGTCTACTGGAGCACTCGGTGGCGAAGGCTGCGGACAAGCTGGCAATGATCCGATGGGCGCTGTTCCAGATACTGATCGGCAATGGCGACGCACATGGCAAGAACTTCTCCTTCCACGTGCTGCCGCAGGGCCTGGCGACCGCACCCTGGTACGACCTCGTCAGCGTAGCCCAGTATCCCGATGTGTCCCAGGACCTGGCCATGGCCTTCGGCGACTGCTTTGCGCTGGAGGAACTCACACCCTTCGAGTTTGCGCATTTCGCGCACCTGTGTGCGATAGACCGCAGGCTGCTCGCACGTGAAGCCCAGCGCATGGCCAAGGCAGCCCCTGTTGCGGCGGCCAAGGTTCTGCGCGAATCGCCTTACACGCCAGAAGAACACGCCTTCGCCCAGCGCATCGCCGCCTATGCGACCACCCAGGCCCAAAGACTGGTGGACATCGCCCAGAAGGCAGCAGCATTGCCTTCCGACCTGTTCTGAGTTTCAGGCAGACGCTGCCGGGACGGCTTCCATGCCCAGGGCCTCTTCGCCCTGCACACCCTCGATCCCCAACACCTCCACGCACGCATGCAGCGCAGGCGACCAGCCCTGGCGCGCGGGCACGACGAACCAGGTTTCCACGCGGGCGACTTCCTGGGCGAGTGCGCCGGGCAGGGCCGTGATGTGCACGCCGAAGCGGTGCTGCTGGGCCTGGACCACGCTGCGCGGCAGCAGGCCATAGCCCATGCCGGCGGCCACGCAGCCGAGGATGGCGTCCAGCGATCCCATTTCCATGATGCGTGCCGCCACGCCGCGCGCGGCCAGCAGCAGTTCGATGCGCTGGCGGTAGCTGCAGCCCTGGCGGAAGGCCAGGAAGGGCACGGCGCTGAGCTGGGCGGCATCGGGAAAGCGCGGCAGCGCGAAGGCGGTGACCAGCACCAGCTCCTCCTCGAAGACGCGCCAGCCCTGCAGGCGGGACTGGGGCGGCATGCCCGAGACGAAGGCGCAGTCCAGGCGCCCGGCAAGCAGGTCGGCCAGCAGCTCGGCCGTGGTGGCCGTGCGCAGCTCCAGGTCCAGGCCGGGCTGGGCCTGGTGCAGGCGCGCCAGCAGCGGCGGCAGGCGCAGCGCGGCCGTGGTTTCCATGGAGCCTATGCGCAGCGCGCCGGCGGCCCGGGAGCTGCCCTGCAGCAGGGCCAGCGCCTCGTCATGGTCGGCCAGCATGCGCCGCGCGTATTGCTCCAGCAGGCGGCCGGCAGGCGTGGCGTGCACGGGCGCGCTGCGCTCCAGCAGTTGCACGCCGGCCTCGTCCTCGAGCTTTTTCACATGGGCCGTCACGTTGGACTGCACGGTGTGCAGTTGCTGGGCGGCGGCGCCGAAGCTGCCGCTGTCGCAGACGGCCAGGAACATGCGCAGGGACTTCAGTTGCATCGCGGCTCCAGTGACATCCATCTTCAATCGAGATTGACGCCATCATTTTGAATCATTGGACATGATGGGCGGCAGCGCCTAATGTATGCCCATCCTCCCCGCATGGCGCCCACTCCGTGATCCAACGCAACGAAACTTCCCTGCTGCTGACCGGCTTCATGGCCACGCTCAGCGGCGTCGGCCTGGCGCGCTTTGCCTACACGGCGCTGATGCCGCAGATGGTGCATGCCGGCTGGTTCAGCGGCGAGCAGGTGGCTTACCTGGGCGCGGCCAACCTGCTGGGCTATCTGATCGGTGCGCTGGCCGCCGCGCCGCTGGCCGAACGCCTGGGCGCGCTGCGCGTGCTGCTGTGGTGCTGGGTGGCCCTGGCGCTGAGCTTTGCGGCCTGCGCCTGGCCGCTGCCCATGCCCTGGTTCTTTGCCTGGCGCTGCATCTCGGGCATTGGCGGCGCCATCCTGATGGTGCTGGGCCCCTCCGTGGCCCTGGCGGCCACCCCCCTGCAGCGGCGTGCGGCCCTGGGGCCGCTGATGTTCTGCGGCATAGGCGCCGGCGCCCTGCTGTCGGCCACGCTGATACCGCTGCTGGCGCGGCAGAGCCTGGGCGCCGTCTGGTGGGCGCTGGCGGCGGTCTGCGCCTGGGCCGGCTGGCTGGGCTGGCGCCATGTGCGGCGGCTGCCGGCGCCTGCGCCCATTGCCATCACGCCCCATGCCCGGCCCGTGCCCGCCGCCCCCCTGTGGACGCTGCCCGTGGTGCTGGTGATGCTGGCCTATATGACGGACGCCTTCGGCTTTGTGCCGCACACGGTGTTCTGGGTGGACTACCTGGCGCGCGAGCTGCAGTTGGGCGATGCCTACGCCTCCACGCAGTGGGCCGTGTTCGGCCTGGGCGCCATTGCCGGGCCGCTGGTGGCCTCGCTGTGCGCCACGCGCTTTGGCTGGTGGGGCACGACCACGGGCGCCTATGCGGTCAAGACCCTGGCCATTGCCATGCCGCTGTTCTGGGTGGGATTTGCGGGGCATGCGACCTCGTCCTTCCTGGTGGGCGCCCTGTCGCCGGGCATGGCGGCCATCACCTCGGGCTACCTGATGCAGCTGATCGGCCCCGCGCAGCACAAGCGCATGTGGGGCTATGCCACGGCGGCCTTTGCGCTGATGCAGGCCGTGTCGGGGTATTTCATGGCCTGGAGCTATGCGGGCCTGGGCTCGTACCAGCGCCTGTTCGTCATCGGCAGCGTGTCGCTGCTGCTGGGCACGCTGATGATCGCCGCCAGCCGCGCCAGCGCGCGCCGGCAGGCTGCCGCATGAGTGCGCGGATTCGAGACAGGAAACAAGGAGTCGTATGAGCACCGAAAAGACCGCGTGGATGGCCCGCCTGGGCATGCGCCATCCCATCATCCAGGCCCCCATGGCCGGCACGTCCACGCCCGCGCTGGCGGCAGCCGTCACCGAGGCCGGCGGCCTGGGCTCGCTGGGCATTGGCGCCAGCGGCACGGAGCAGGCACGCCAGCAGATCGTGCAGACGCGCGCGCTGACCTCGGGCGCCTTCAACGTGAACCTGTTCTGCCACCGGCCGGCCCGGGCCGATGCGCAGCGCGAGGCCGCCTGGCTGGCCCATCTGGCGCCCGAGTTCGCGCGCTTCGGCGCCAAGCCGCCGGCCGGCCTGAACGAGATCTACGCCACCGCCGTCGGCAACGCGGCGCTGCAGGCCATGCTGCTGCAGGAGCGGCCTGCCGTGGTGAGCTTTCATTTCGGGCTGCCTGAGCAGGGCTTCATCGACGCGCTGCGCGCGGCCGGCGTCGTGACCCTGGCCAGCGCCACGTCGCTGGACGAGGCGCGCCAGGTGGAGCAGGCCGGTGTCGATGCCATCGTGGCCCAGGGCGTGGAGGCCGGGGGGCACCGCGGCACGTTCGATCCCGCGCAGGACCGCATGATGGGCACCTTCGCCCTGGTGCGCGTGCTGGCGCGCAACACGGCCCTGCCCGTAATCGCGGCCGGCGGCATCATGGATGGCGAAGGCATTGCGGCCGCGCTGGGCCTGGGCGCCTGTGCGGCGCAGCTGGGCACGGCCTTCATCCTCTGCCCTGAATCGTCCGCCAGCCCCGCCTTCCGTGCCGAGCTGCGCAGCGAACGCGCCCACCACACAGGCATCACCGCCGCCATCTCGGGCCGGCCGGCGCGCGGCATGGTCAACCGGCTGCATGCGCTGGGCGCCAGCCATGGCCAGCCCCTGCCCGACTATCCGCGCGTCTACGACGCAGGCAAGGCCCTGCACCAGGCGGCGTCCGCCCAAGGCAGCTCCGACTACGCAGCCCACTGGGCCGGCCAGGGTGCGCCGCTGGCGCGCGAGATGCCGGCCGCTGCGCTGGTGCAAACGCTGGCCGGCGAATTGGCGAGTGCTCAGGCAGGCCGCTAGAGCGTGTTATCCACTAAAGTGCCGCCAGCCCCTGCTCCAGGTCGGCGATGAGGTCGCGCGGCGACTCCAGGCCGATGTGCAGGCGCACCACGGGCCCGCGCGCACTCCAGTCGGTGACGCTGCGCGCATGCGCCATGTGCGCGGCCGTCGCCAGGCTTTCGTAGCCGCCCCAGGAGGCGCCGATGCCGAAGAGGCGCAGGCCGTCGATGAAGCGGTCCACGGCGGCCTCGGCGGTGCCGGGCTGCAGCTCCAGCGACACCAGGCCGTTCGTGCCCTGGCAGTCGCGCAGCCACAGCGCATGGCCGGGATGCGTGGGCAGCGCGGGGCAGAACACGGTGGCCACGGCCGGGTGCTGCTGCAGCCAGTGCGCCACCTCCAGCGCATGCGCCTCGTGCATCTGCAACCGTGCGGCCAGCGAGCGCATGCCGCGCAGCACCAGCCAGGCATCGTCGGGGCTGACCGCCATGCCGAAGGCATCGCAGCGCGCCGCCAGCGGCTCCCAGGCGGCCTCGGTGGTGGCCACGGTGCCCATCATCACGTCGGAGTGGCCCGACAGGTACTTGGTGGCTGCCATCACCGAGACATCGGCCCCCAGCGCCAGCGGCCGGTACTGGCAGCCCGACCCCCAGGTGTTGTCGGCCACGACCAGGGCGCCGCGCGCATGGGCCATGGCCGCCAGCGCGGGCAGGTCGCACATCTCGTAGACCAGGGAGCCCGGGCATTCGGCATAGACCATGCGGGTGTTGGGGCGCATGCGCGCCTGGGCGTCGCTGCCATCGGCCGCGAAGAAGTCGTACTCGATGCCGTAGGGCCGCAGCCATTGCCCGGCCAGGTGGCGCACAGGCTGGTAGGCGCTGTCGGTCAGCAGCACATGGTCGCCGGGGCGCAGGTAGCTGAGCAGGGCCATGCCGATGGCCGCCAGGCCGGTGGGCAGCAGCCGCGTGCGGTGGGCGCCTTCCAGCTCGCTGACGGCGTCTTCCAGCGCAAAGCCGGTGGGCGTGCCGCGCGCACCGTAGCTGAAGATGCGCTCGCCGGCGCGGCGCTCGCGCATCTCGCGCTGCTGTGCCGTGCTCTCGAACAGCACGGTGCTGGCGCGCACCAGGGGCGGGTTGACGGCCGTGCCGCCCGCATAGGCCGGGCGCTTGCCCGCATGCAGCAGCCGGGTCTGCAGGTCCAGCGCGGGGGCGCCAGGGGCCGATGAGCCAGGCAAGGGGGCGTGTTCGGCAGCCATCAGTCGATCTTCGCGCCCGAGAGCTTGACCACGCGCGACCAGCGCTCCATGTCCTGGCGCAGCTGGGCGGCAAAGGCCTCGGGCGTATTGGCCACGACTTCGCTGCCGCCATCGACGACCAGCTTGGTCACTTCCGGCAGTTGCAGGGTGCGCACGATGGCGTCGTGCAAGAAGGCCACGCGCTCGGGCGGCGTGCCGGCGGGTGCGAAGAAGCCGTACCAGTCCTCGAAGCGCGCATTGCGCAGGCCCAGTTCCTCCAGCGTGGGCACCTTGCCGAACACGCCGATGCGGCGCGGGCTGGTGACGGCCAACGCACGCACCTGGCCCGCCTGGATCATGCCGGCCACGGACGAGGTGGAGGTGATCAGCACATCGACCTGCTGGCCCAGCAGATCGTTGATGGCCGGCCCCGCGCCCTTGTAGGGCACATGGGTCATGGGCACGCCGTTTTCCTTGGACAGCACCACGCCCACCAGGTGCGACAGCGTGCCGTTGCCGGGCGTGGCATAGGTGACGCGGCCCGGCTCGCCCTTGCTGCGCGCCACCAGGTCGGCAAAGCTCTTGAGGGGCGAGGCCGAGGCCACCACGATGGCCAGCGGCGCCGCGTTGATCTGCGTGATGGGCACGAAGTTCTTGAGCGGATCGAAGCCCGGCGCGCTGTAGAGCGCGGGGTTCACCGCCATCAGCGAGACCTGGCCCGTGAGCACGGTGTAGCCGTCGGGCTTGGCCTCGGCCACGGCCTTGGCGCCGATGTTGCCGCCTGCACCGCCCCGGTTTTCCACCACGGAGGGCTGGCCCGTGGCCTCGGTCAGGCGCGTGGTGACCCAGCGTGTGCTGGCGTCGTTGCCGCCGCCCGGCGGGAAGGGCGAGATGAAGCGGATCGGCTGGGCCGGATAGCCGTTGCGCGCAGCCAGCGGCTCGGCCGTGGCCTGCGAGAGCATGGCCAGGGCCGCGAGGCTGGCGGCCAGCATCCTGGCCAGGTTGAGGATTGCGAACATGTCTTGTCTCCTGTCGTTATGTGATCTGATTTATGTCGCTCTACGGCAAGTCAGCGATATATGGCGCTGCCTTTGCAACTGACGTGACTTTGGCCAGGGGCACCAAGCAAGGGCCGCCCCCGCAGCGAGGGTGCCGTCCCCCTCCCGCGCAGCGAGAGAGAGGGGGAAGCGGCGAAGCCGCTCAGGGGGAGCTTCATGCACTCGGCAGGCGGAAGGCGGCCAGTTCCTGCGCGTCCAGTTGGGGCACCAGGCCCGTCTCCCAGGCCAGGTAGCGGCGTGCCGCTTCCTTGTTGCCATCGTGGCGGTCGTGCACGAAGAACAGGTAGTCGATGCACTCGGCGTCGGTGGGGCTGTCGGGCGTGGCCTGCACCGGCAGGCCGGCCTGCTGCCATGCGGCCAGGCCGCCTTCGAGCAGCAGCGGCGCGGCGCCCTGCAGCTCCAGCGCGGCCCATTGCGCCATGCCGGGCTCGTCGGCCACCAGCACGATCTGGCGCGTCTCGCCGGCCAGATCGCTGGCAAGACACGGGCGGATGGACCAGCGGGCCCCGGCGATGTGGCCTGCGCGGTACTTCATGCCCGCGCGCAGATCGACCACG
>WNFI01145584.1_pt2 | contig 58069 bp, 42 predicted proteins | sample 5400471 | NCBI WGS metagenome assembly WNFI01 (sample SAMN13153348, study PRJNA577476) | soil metagenome | isolation source: 100 cm saprolite on Douglas fir-dominated hillslope | place: USA:California | collected 2013-09-17
CACGAACCGCTTGGCGCGGAAATCGAAGCTCAGGTTGTCGCGCGAAACGGGGAGGCGCCGCACCACCGGCTCGACGACCCGCCGCCGCAACAGGCCGGGCGCGCGCATGTAGTAACCGGCGAGGCGGTGGGCCTGCAATGTCGGATAGCCTGCGAACAGCTCGTCGCCGCCATCGCCCCCGAGCGCGACCTTCACGTGCTGCCGCGTGAACGCGGACAGCAGGTACGTCGGGATGATCGACGCGTCGCCCAGCGGCTCGTCGAGCAGCACCGGCAGCCGCGGGATCAGTCCGAGCAGCATGGCCGGCTCGAGGGTCAGCTCGTGGTGCTCGGTGCCGAGGTGACGAGCCACCTCGCGCGCATACGGCGCCTCGTCGAAGGAGCGCTCCGCGAACCCGACCGAGAAGGTCTTCACGTCCCCGCCGAGCTGCGTCATCATCGCCGTTACCGCACTCGAGTCGATGCCCCCGGAGAGGAACACGCCCAGCGGGACGTCGCTGATCAGCTCCTTGCGCACCGACTCGCGCAGCACATCGCGCAACTCGGCGCACTCCTCGTCGAGGGACCGGCCCGACGAGCCGCCGTCGACGTTGAGCTCCGGCGCCCAGTAGCGCTTCACGCGTGCCTCGCCGCGGGCCGTCGACCACGTCAGCGTGTGGCCGGGCCGCAGCTTGTTGACGCCGCGGACGATGCTGCGCGGGGACGGGACGAACTCGTGCGCGAGGTACTCGTCCAGCGCCGCAGGATCCACGCCGCGGCGCAGCGCCGGGTCGCGCATCAGCGCTTTGAGCTCGGAGGCAAAGATGAGTCGGTCCCCGTCGACCGCGTAGTGCAGAGGTTTGATTCCCATCCGGTCGCGCGCAAGGAACACGGTCGACGAACGGCGATCGACAACGGCGAACGCGAACATGCCGTTCAGCCGCTCGACCATCCGCTCGCCCCACTGCTCGTAGCCGTGGACGAGCACCTCGGTGTCGGACTCCGTGACGAACGCATGGCCGGCGGAGGCAAGCTGCTCGCGGAGCTCGAGATAGTTGTAGATCTCGCCGTTCTGCACCACCCACACGGTCGAGTCCTCGTTGTGCATGGGCTGGTGGCCGCCCGCGAGGTCGATGATCGACAGGCGCCGGATGCCGAGCGTCACGCCGCCGACGGACGCGACACCCGAATCGTCCGGCCCTCGGTGGACCATCGAGGCGCCCATCCGGTCCACCAGCTCGCGGCCACGCGCCCGGTCTCCGCCGGCCACCCCGCAGATCCCGCACATCTAACGCGTGCGGACTGCGGGTCTCCCGTTCGTCGCCGGCTGCTTGTGGGGAGTCCTCTCGATGATCTCGCGGACCACGTACACGGGCTTGGCCTGCGACTCGTGCAGGGTGCGGATCGCCAGCTCGGCCAGGAGCCCCATGAGGACGAACTGCACGCCGACGATGACAAGCACCACCGACAGCAGCAGGAGCGGGTTGTTGTGCGCGTACACGTAGGGCGGCAACACTTTCTGCAGGATCACGATCAGCGCGAGCACCGCCGCCACCGCCCACAATCCGAATGCGGCGAACCCGAAGAAGTACATCGGCTTGGTCGAATAGCTGCCGAGCAGCTTCATCGTGATCAGGTCGAGCATCACCCGCGACGTGCGCGAAAGCGAGTACTTCGACTTGCCGTACGTGCGAGGCCGGTGGTTCACCGGGAGCTCGGTGATCCGGGCTCCCACCATCGAGGCGTACACGGGCACGAAACGGTGCATCTCGCCGTACAGCTTCACGTCCTGGATGACCTCGCGCCGGTAGGCCTTGAGCGTGCAGCCGAAGTCGCTCAGGCGAACGCCGGTCACGTGCGCGATGATCCAGTTCGCGACCTGCGAGGGCAGGACCCGCGTGTAATGGTCCTTGCGCTCGTGCCTCCATCCGCTGACAACGTCGTACCCCTGGTCCATCTTCTCGAGCAGGTGCGGGATGTCGTGCGGATCGTTCTGCATGTCGCCGTCGAGAAAGACCAGGATCCCGCCGAGGCTGTTGTCGATCCCTGCCTGAAACGCCGCGGTCTGGCCGAAGTTGCGGCGAAAGCTGACCACGCGAACGCGAGCGTCGCGAATCGCGAGATCGCCCAGGCGCTCGGTGCTGCCGTCGCGGCTGCCGTCGTCGATGTACACCACCTCGAACGATCGCCCGAGGGCTTCGAGCACCCCCATCAGCTCCCGATGCAAGGGCTGGATGCTGTCCACTTCGTTGTACACCAGGACGATCACGGACACCTGCGGGGTGTCGGTGGCCGGGTGGCGGGCCATGCCACGGATTATCGCTTGCTAAGCTCCGATGCCGATGGCGGTCCAGGCNNNNGTGGTGGGCGTTCCCCGCCGTGCCGCTGCTCGCGGCCGCGGTCGCCTTCACGTGGCTGCTCCGCGCCGAGCTTCAGCGCACATATGGCATGACAGGCGAGGCGTGGGACCTGGCGTACGACCAGCAGGTGATCTGGAACATCACGCAGGGTCAGGGCTTCTACTCGAGCTTCGCGCGAGCCAACTTCCTTGGCATCCACTTCGAGCTGATCTTCCTGGCCCTGGCCGCCGTGGAGAAGCTCTGGCCGAGCCCGACCGTCCTCCTCATCTTCTCGTCCGCGGGCCTGGCCGCGACCGCCCCGGCCGCCTATCTCTTCTTTCGCGCTGTCCTGCCGGCCGACCGTGCCGCCTCACCGTGGCTTGCGGTCGCCCTTGCGGCCCCGATTCCGTTCTGGGCCGCGATCCAGGAAGCGGCGCGCGATTTCTTCCACCCGGAGAACATGGCGATCACCTTTGCCCTGCTCGCCGCGTGGGCCGGCATCCGCGGCCACCGGGTCGCGATGTGGGGCCTGTGCATCCTCACCCTGACTTGCAAGGAGGACCAGGTCTACACGGTCGGCGTAATCGCGCTCGTCATGCGCTGGTACGGCGCGCCGCAGATCCGCAAGCACTGGCGCTTCATCCTCTACGCGGCCGCCGCGTGGTTCCTCATCGGGACCGGGATCGTGCAGCAGCACTTCCGCAACGGCGGCTACACGGATTTCGTCTACTACCGCTGGCTCGTCGGCCTGGATCCGAACTACCCGGTGTCGCCGCTGGCGCTCGCCGAGGCGCTCGTCCGGCCCGAGGCGCTGCGCATCCTCGGCGCGATCGTCGCGTCGATGTTCGCCTTGCCGCTCCTGGCGTGGCGATGGTCGCTGCTCGCCATTCCGCCGTATCTCGCCAACGTGCTGAGCGAGCACGTGCCCCAGAACGACCTGCACCTCCACTACGTCCTGCTGCTGCTCTTCCCGCTGATCGTCGCCGGGGCGATGGGCGCCCGGCGCCTGCTCGAGCGGCGCTCGATCCGGCCGGCCCTTGCGTTGGTCGCGATCATTCCGGCGCTCCTTCTCGGCTGGGGCACGGGCCGGTTTCCGCCCGCCCTGCAGTCAAATCCCGCCCTGTACTCCAGGCCGAACTCTGTCGCGGAGCTCCAGACGGCGACGTCTGTGATCCCGGCCGACGCCCCCGTGAACGCGGACACCGCGCTGACCATCTGGCTCGCCAACCGGCACACGATCAACGACTTCCCGGACAAGCTCGACTCGAGCTCCTACATCGTGCTCGACAACAACACCTACCTCGGCTACACCACCAACGCCAGGGTGCGCCAGCAGACGATCGACTCCCTTCCGACGAGCGGCCGCAGGCTCCTGTATGACGACGGCCGCTTCCAGGTTTGGAGCCCGGTCGGGGACTGAACCGAAGGGCCGGAGGGGCCGCGCCGTACTCTTATTGGTCACCATGGCGGTGGCAATCTCGGTCCACGAGCGCCTCGATCAGCTGTTCAAGCAGCGGATCGTGATCCTCGACGGGTCCATCGGGGTGCTCCTGCAGCGCAAGGGCCTCGACGAAGCGGGCTACCGCGGCGCACGGTTCAAGGATCACCCAAGGCTCCTGCGCAACGACGCCGACATCCTCAGCTTGACCCAGCCGGAGATCGTTTCCGAGGTCCACCGCTCGTACCTCGAAGCCGGCGCGGACATCATCACCACGAACACGTTCACGGCGACGCGAGTCTCGCAGGCGGACTACGGGCTCGAAGACCACGTCTACGAGATGAACCTCGCGGGCGCGCGACTCGCGCGGCAGGCCGCCGATGCGTACGAGGACCGCTTCGTCGCCGGCTCGCTCGGTCCGACCAACGTCACGCTCTCGCTCTCGCCCAAGGTCGAGGACCCCTCCTACCGTGACGTGACCTTCGACCAGCTGCGTGAGGGTTATGCGGAGGCAGCGCGCGCGCTGAAGGAGGGCGGCGTCGACATCCTCCTGATCGAGACGATCTTCGACACGCTCAACGGCAAGGCCGCCATCGCTGCGGTCAAGGAGGTCGCACCCGAGATCCCTCTCTTCATCTCGGTGACGATCGTGGATCGCAGCGGCCGCAACCTGTCCGGCCAGACGGTCGAGGCGTTCTGGACGTCGGTCGAGCACGCGCAGCCGTTTGCGGCGGGCATCAACTGCTCGCTCGGCGCGACGGAGATGCGCCCGTACATCGCCGCGCTGTCGCGCGTGGCGCCGGTCTACGTCACGTGCTATCCGAACGCCGGGCTCCCGAATGCGTTCGGCGGCTACGACGAGCAGCCGCCGATGACCAGCCGCCTGCTCAAGGAGTTCGCCGAGGCGGGCAACCTCAACGCGGCGGGGGGCTGCTGCGGCACCGGCCCGGAGCACATCCGGCAGATCCGCGAGGCGCTCGCCGGCGTGCCGCCGCGGCAGCTGCCCAACCGGGAGCCGCGCATGCGATTCAGCGGCCTCGAGCCTTTCGAGATCGGTCCCGACTCGGGCTTCGTCGTGATCGGCGAGCGCACCAACGTCACCGGCTCGATCCGGTTCCGCCGCCTCATCGAATCCGGCGACTTCACCGGCGCGGTCCAGGTCGCGCTCGACCAGGTGCGCGGAGGGGCAAACCTGCTCGACGTGAACATGGACGCCGACCTCCTCGACTCGGAGGAGGCGATGGTCCGTTTCCTGAACCTCATCGCGACCGAGCCCGAGATAGCCCGCCTTCCGTTCATGGTCGACAGCTCCAAATGGTCGGTCCTCGAGGCCGGGCTCAAGTGCCTGCAGGGAAAGGGCGTCTGCAACTCGATCAGCCTGAAAGCGGGCGAGGAGGCATTCCTCGAGCAGGCGAGGAAGGTGCGCGAGTACGGCGCGGCCGTGGTGGTGATGGCGTTCGACGAGATCGGCCAGGCCGACACCGTCGCGCGCAAGGTCGAGATCTGCACCCGCGCGTACGGGCTTCTCGTGGACAAGGTGCACTTCCCGCCCGAGGACATCATCTTCGACCCCAACATCCTTCCGATCGCGACGGGGATCGAGGAGCACGCGGCCTACGCGAAGGCGTTCATCGAGGCGACGCGGCAGATCAAGCGGCTGTGCCCCGGCGTGCGCATCTCGGGCGGCATCTCCAACCTCTCCTTCTCTTTCCGCGGCAACGACCGCGTGCGCGAGGCGATCCACTCGGCGTTTCTCTATCACGCCATCCGCGCGGGGCTCGACATGGGGATCGTCAACGCCGGACAGCTCGTGGTCTACGAGGACATCCCCAAGGACCTGCTCGAGATGGTCGAGGACGTCATCTTCGATCGCCGGCCGGACTCGACCGAACGGCTGGTCGAGTTCGCCAAATCAATCTCGGGCGGCGGGCAGAAGCGCGAGGTCGACCTCGCCTGGCGCGAGGGCTCGATTGAGGAGCGCCTGAAGCACGCGGTCCTCCACGGCGAGGTCGCCTACATAGAAGAGGACGCGGAAGAGGCGCGGGTCAAGTACGGCAAGCCGCTCCTCGTGATCGAGGGCCCGCTGATGGATGGCATGCAGGTCGTGGGCGACCTGTTCGGCGCGGGCAAGATGTTCCTGCCGCAGGTGGTGAAAAGCGCGAGGGCGATGAAGCGCGCCGTGGCTTACCTAGAGCCGTTCATGGAGGCCGAGAAGGAAGCATCCGGCGACCATCGCATGCGCGGCAAGCTCGTCCTCGCCACGGTCAAGGGCGACGTGCATGACATCGGCAAGAACATCGTCGGCGTGGTGCTCGCGTGCAACAACTACGAGGTGCACGACCTCGGCGTCATGGTGCCGGTCGAGAAGATCCTGGACACCGCGGTCGAGCTGGGCGCGGACGTCGTGGGCCTGTCGGGCCTCATCACGCCGTCGCTGGACGAGATGGTGGTCGTGGCCAAGGAGATGACCCGGCGCGACTTCCGCATCCCGCTGCTCATCGGAGGCGCGACGACTTCGAAGCAGCACACCGCGGTGCGGATCGCGCCGGCCTACGACGGGACGACTGTGCACGTGCTCGACGCGTCCCGCGTGATCGGCGTCGTCTCGGACCTGCTCGCCGACGACCGGCGAGAGAGGTTCGAGCGCGACAACTTCGCCCTCCAGGAGAAGCTGCGCGCCCAGCACACCTCGGCCAGGCGCCCGCTGCTCACCCTGGACGAGGCGCGCAAGAAGCGGATGCGCCTCACTTTCGACGAGCTGGCCACGCCGCCGTTCGTCGGCAGGAAGGTCATCGAGCCGTCGCTCGCCGAGCTGCGCGAGTACGTCGACTGGACTTTCTTCTTCCACGCGTGGGAGCTGAAGGGCAAATATCCGGCGATCCTGGACAGCCCGTCCCACGGCGCGGCCGCGCGAGAGCTCTTCGGCCACGCGCAGGAGTTGCTCGACGAGATCATCGCGAAGGGATGGCTGCAGGCACGCGGTGTCTACGGCTTCTGGCCGGCGCGATCCGACGGCGACGACGTCGCACTCGACAACGGCGTTCGCTTCCCGATGCTCCGCCAGCAGGTCGACCATGGCGACGAGAAGCCGTACCTGTCGCTGGCGGACTTCGTCGCGCCGCAGACCGATCACATCGGCGCCTTCGCCGTCACCGCGGGTCTCGGCGTGGACGAGCTTGCGGGCCGATTCGCCGCCGAGCACGACGACTACCGCGCGATCATGGTCAAGGCGCTTGCCGACCGCCTGGCGGAGGCCTTCGCCGAGTACCTCCACGAGCAGGTGCGGCGGTCCTGGTACGAGTCCGGGGCCAGGCAACCGAACGAGGAGCTGCTTGCCGAAAAGTACCGCGGCATCCGGCCGGCGTTCGGCTACCCGGCCTGCCCGGACCACACCGAGAAAGAGACGCTGTTCAACCTGCTCGACGCCAGGTCCATCGGGATGGAGCTGACCGAGAGCGGGGCGATGACGCCGACGGCGGCCGTGTCCGGCCTCTACTTCGCCCACCCCCAGTCGCGCTACTTCATGGTCGGCAAGATCGGCCGGGACCAGGTCGAGGACTACGCCCGCCGCAAGGGGATGACCGCCGCCGAGGTCGAGCGCTGGCTCCGCCCGAACCTGGGCTACGACGAATAGGCAACGGGTATTTGACTGTCAACCCAGGCCTGCTAAATTAGCCCAGCGACGTTCATCGTCAGCCGGGGGGTTGGGAATGCTTAAGAAGTCCGCGCGGTTCCTGGGCCTGGTTTCGCTGGCTTCGCTCGCCCTGGTTCCGCTTCTGAGCCGGCCGGCCGCGGCAACGTCCGCCCAGACCGGCACCCTGTTCGCAATCACGCAATCCCAGAATCTGGTGAAGATCGATCCGGCCACTGGATTCTCGACGCAGCAGACCAGCCTGTTTCCCAACTGCAGCGGCAACTGCCCGCTTGACTCACAGAGCTTCGAGCTGACCAGCGACCCCACCACTCACCGCTTGTTTGCCGTCCGCACGAACTCGTTCTCGTTCAACTTCCCGCCGGTATTCACGCAGGAGCTGTTGACGATCGACAGCCAGAGCGCCCAGATCCTGTCCAACCCGCAGTTCACAATCAACGCACCGGGGGCCCTCGCGTTCGACACCTCGACGCACACCCTCTTTGGATTCACCGGCACCGAGATCGTCAAGGTCGATCCCGCAACCGCAACGCTGAGGCACTTCGCCTCAGTCGGAGCCGGCTTCGGGGCTTTCGTCTACCAGATGGCCCTGAGCTCGTCCACGCACACGATCTACCTGTCGCAGGAAGACCTCTTCCTCCCCCAGCCGCCCAACCCGACCACGGTCTTCTCCATCGACACGATCAGCGGAGCGGTTTCTGCCGGCGTCTCGCTGGATACCCCTATTCGATGGATCGTGGCCGACGGTGCCAACCTCTTCGGAATCACCGACAACTTCGCGCTGAGCCTGGTGGCCATCAACACGACCACGGGAGCAACTACGTTTGTCGCGGGCACTGGATACTTCATCGGCAACTCGTATGTTCAAACCGGGCCCACCGTTGACCCGACCACGCACACGATATACGTCGATGTCGTGGCCTTCGGTTTCGCCCACGTGTTGTCGATCAATGACCAGCTTGCAGGCCAGCCGACCGACGTCACCTCCTTCGCATTCCTGACAAGCATCGCGTTCGAGGCGCCGCCCCAGGTGACCCCCCAGAGCATCATCGACGACGTGCGGGCCGCCCTCGCGAGCGGCGCCATCGACAACGCCGGCGTCGCCACCTCGCTGCTGGCCAAGCTCAACGCCGCGGCCGACGCGCGAGCCAGCACCGCGGCCTCGACCGCCCGGCTAAGCGTGGCCTCCGGCGCGCGGCCGAACGGTTGCGCGACGGCCGCGAGCATCTACCAGGCGTTCATCGACGAGGTCAACGCGCAGAGCGGGGCGACGTCGTCGTCGACGCGAGGTCACATCACACCGGCGGCGGCGAGCCAGCTGGTGAGCGAGGCGCAATTCCTGATCGCGAACTGCCCATAACACTCGGCTGAGAAGGGGTTTGGCTGCACGACAACCGGGAGCGTCAATGCCGGCCCGTAGCTCGGACAGGGCATCACGGGAATGGCGGTCGACACCTCCAACGGTGCGATGTTTGTCCTGCGGAGCGGGCTGACCCAAACCGTGGAGCAAATCGACCCCGTGACCGGCACCCAGACCGTCCTGGCCACTTTCGACGGCTTAGGACTGAGCTACCCGACGATCGATCCCAGATCACACACGCTGTTTGCGGCGGGCCTGGTCGTCATCCAGACCTTTCATGAGATAGAGATTGTGTCGGTGAACGAGCGGAGCGGCGCGATGACTGTCGGCCAGCCCATCAACGCGATCGTCGGACCGCTCGCCTTCCACCACACGCATGGCGATTCCGAACTGAACGGCTGACCACCCGGATTCCTCGCGCAAGTCGCGCGTGCTGCCCGCGTCCCCGCGATAGGTACGTTTTGTACAAAACGTACCGATCAAATTCGGGCGAAAGGAGCTATTGGCGCAAACCGCGCCTTTCACCCCATTGAAGCCAGCTCCTGGCGCCAAACGCGCCCCTATGGGATCGGTGGCTGGTGTGCCCTCACCATAAGATCCGACTGCCGAGCGCCACGCGCGGTGTCGGCAGATGTGCCTCGATGAACGCTGTCGGATCGATGAACCTGTAAGGAAAGACGGGGAAGCCTGAGCACGCTGTTGGCGGCAGCGCCCCGTTCCACGCGTGCGGCTCGTAATCGCCACCGAACACAGCGAAGTGCAGGTGCGTCAGGTTGCCCATGTCGGCCACGTTCGCGAACGCTTCACCTCGTTTCACCGGCGTCCCCACAGCAAACCCGGCGCGCAGCCACACGTGCCAGTACTGCGTGATCACCACGCCGGACCTGGTCGGATGCCGGATCAGCACTCCTCCGCGAAACTGCGGATCGATCAGATAGCCGGCGATCACGCCATCGCCCGCCGCCGTCACGGGTTGGCCCACACCCGCGATCACGTCAGCGCCGGTGTGCAGCCAGACCGCGCCCGACGGGCAGGTTCGAAGCGCCACGCCGTTGCAGTAGGTCCACCGGCTGCCAAAACCCAGGCAGTGCGGCGTCCACGTGGGCAAAGGGAACTGAAAGACGTCGGCAGGGTTGACCGCCGTCCTCGGCTCCGGCACAGCCGCCGGCTCGCTCGGCGCCGCCGGCGCCGCAATCACCAGCTGAAGCGCGCTCAAAAACAGCGCGATCACCCCACGAATCACCGTTCCAGTATCGCCTGGCCCGCCGCATGCTCATGCGCACCGATATCTCGAGAAGCTCCGTTGGATACAACGAGGTCGAATTCCCGCACCCCACACGCTCCGTTGGATACAACGGGGCCGAATCAGCCGGCGCGGAAGCAAGCTCAGCCGATGTCGACGATTACGTTCTTCAGCTCCGTGTAGAGGTCCAGCGCGTAGGGCCCGAGCTCCCGGCCCCACCCGCTCTGCTTGAAACCGCCCCACGGGGTGACCGGGTCGACGACGTGGTAGCAGTTCACGTAAACCGTGCCCGCCTTGAGCGCGTGCGCCACGCGGTGCGCGCGGCTCACGTCCTTCGTCCACACGCCCGCGACCAGGCCGTACATCGAATTGTTCGCCTTCTCGATGAGGTCCTCCTCGTCTTTGAACGGGATCGCGGCCACCACCGGTCCGAAGATCTCTTCCTGCGCAATGCGCATGTTCGCGTCGACGTCCGCGAAGACCGTCGGCTCGACGAAGTTCCCCTTGTCCAGGCCGTGCGCGCGCCCGCCACCGACCAGCAGCCTCGCGCCCTCCTTGTTGCCCACCTGAATGTAGCCGAGCACCCGCTCCATCTGCGCCTTCGAGACGAGGGGGCCGATCTGCGTCACAGGGTCGATCCCGGGACCGACGCGCGCGTCGGCGATGGTCTTGAGCAGCGAGTCGACCGTCTCGTCGTACACCTTTTCCTGGACGAACAGCCGCGACCCGGCTGAGCACATCTGGCCGTCGTTGAAGAAGATGCCGAAGAACGCGCCTGAAGCCGCCTTCGTCAGGTCGGCGTCGGCGAACACGATGTTGGGTGACTTCCCACCCAGCTCGAGGCTCACGCGCTTCAGGTTGCTGTCCGCCGCCGCTTTCGCGATGAGCTTGCCGACCTCGGTCGAGCCGGTGAACGCCACCTTGTCCACGTCGGGGTGCGAGGCGAGCCGGGCGCCCGCCGTCTCGCCGAACCCGGGCACCACGTTCACGACTCCGTCGGGCACCTCCGCCTCCTGCAGCAGCTCGGCGAGAAGCAGGGCGCTGAGCGGCGTTTCCTCAGACGGTTTCAGGACCAGGCTGTTGCCGCACGCGAGGGCGGGCGCGATCTTCCAGGCCGCCATCATGATCGGCAGGTTCCACGGAATGATCTGTCCGACGACGCCGACCGGCTGACGTAGCGTGTAGCTCAAGTACTTGCCTGGGAGCGAGATCTGCTGGGTCGCGCCGTCGAGCTTCGTGACCCACCCCGCGTAGTAGCGGAACGTCGCGGCCGCGAAGGGGACGAAGAACAGCAGCGCGTCGTTGATCGGCATGCCGTTGTCGAGCGAGTCGAGCTGGGCGAACTCCATCGCCCGCTCCTCGATCATGTCGCCGACGCGCCACAGCACCTTGGCCCGTTCCGCCGGCGGCAGGTCGCGCCAGACGCCGCTGTCGAACGACCTGCGGGCGGCCGCGACCGCCCGGTCGACGTCCTCCGCGCCGGCCTCCGCGACCCTCGCCAGCACCTCGCCCGTCGCTGGGTCGAGTGTGTCGAACGTCTTGCCGCTGGCCGACTCCACCCACCGGCCGCCGATGAAGAGCTTCTTCGGCTGCCCCTTCAGGAACGACGCGACCTCCAGGTCTTCAGCGATCGCCATGGCAGCATCCTAGCCCCATCCCGCGGCGGCGAGCTAGGCTTGGAGCCGTGCTCATGGAGGTCACGTGCCGCTGCGGCTACGTGATGCGCGGATCGAAGTCGGAGCTGATCGTGAAGGTGATCGAGCACGGCCGCTCGGCGCACCAGCTGGAGGTCACGCCCGCCCAGGTCCGCGCGCTGTGGCGAATGGTCGACGACCCACCCGCCGATGCCGCGAAGAGCTAGGTCGAAAGTCGAACCGTTGGTCGAGGCGATGGGCCCGCCCATCTCGACCGTCGACTGGTCGCCGCGGTTCGTGGCCCAGACCCTTGAGGTCCTGCCGGTCGCGCTGCGTGACGGCCGGCTCGTCTGGATGAAGCCGATCCACGCCGACTCGCTGCGAGTCGGCCTCTCCCCCGCGGCCAAGCCCGTCGACGCGGTCCTCGACGTCATGAAGTGGTACCCGCTCGAGCCACTCGTCGTCCACTCGACATCGTGGCGGCAGGAACAGGGCCGGATCATCCTGACCTACGTAGCGGTCGTGGTCCCGCCCGAGAAGCTGCCGCCGGACTCGCTGCTGGAAACCCCGGTGCGCCGGGCCGAGCTGGCCCGCGGCGAGGCCATGGCGGCGCCGCAGTCGATCGGCGTCGAGGCCGTCCTCGAGCACGCGCTGCGGCATCTCGCGTGGTTGGTCAAAGACGACCCTGCGGTGATGCGTGCCCTGGCGGGTTGGAAGGAAGTCCTGGCCGGCTTCGAACCGGAACCCTTCAGAGCGCTCAGCTGATCTCGGAGAAGGGGCGCCGCTGGGGCATCCTGCCCGCGTATCACGGCTGGCAGGGCGACGTCGTCGAGACCTCGCCCCAGGTCGAGCACGCGATTCTCGCCGCGTTGCGCGCCGAGGCGGAACGTCCGCCGAAGACCCGCCGCCCGCGAGTCCCCGACGAGCCGTGCGCTCCGGCCCCGGAGCGGACCTGGGGTTGGGCCGTCCAGCTGTATGCGCTGCGCTCGCGCGAGAGCTGGGGCGTCGGCGACCTTTCCGACCTGCGCCGTTTCGCACGCTGGTCGCGCAAGCGCGGCGCGTCGGTCCTCCTGGTCAACCCGCTCGGCGCCCAGACGCCAACGCTGCCCTACCAGCCCTCGCCCTACTACGCGTCGACGCGGCGCTTTCGCAACATCGTCTACCTGCGCGTCGAGGAGATCGAGGGCGCGGAAGGAGTCGACATCGACGAGGAGCGCGAGGCCGCGCGTCTTCTTAACGACAGGCGGATCATCGACTACGACGAGGTCTTCCGCCTCAAGTCACAAGCCCTCGAGAAAGTCTTCCACGCGGCGCCGCGCCCGCAGGGGTTCGACACGTATGTGCGCTGGCAGGGCACGGCGCTGCGCGACTTCGCGACCTTCAACTGGGCGTGTGAGATGCACGGGCCCGCGTGGCGCAGCTGGCCGCAGGACATAGGAGCAGTGCACCGCGAGCGCGTCGCCTACCACCAATGGCTGCAGTTCCATGTCGACCGCCAGCTCACGCGCGCCTCGCGCGAGATCGGCCTGATCACCGACGTGCCGGTGGGCTTCGCGTCCGACGGTTTCGATGCGTGGCGGTGGCGCGACGACCTCGCAACCGGCATGCGGGTGGGCGCGCCGCCGGACGAGTTCTTCCGCGACGGCCAGGACTGGGGCCTGCCGGCCTTCAATCCATGGCGGCTGGCCGGCGCTCGCTGGGAGCCGTTCATCGACGCCATCCGCGAAGCGGCCCGCCACGCGAGCGGCGTCCGCCTCGACCACGTAATGGGATTGTTCCGGCTGTTCTGGATCCCGGACGGCATGACGGCGGCCCAGGGCGCATACGTCAAGTACCCCGCGCATGCGCTGCTCGCCCTGCTCGCCAGCGAGAGCCGGCGCGCGAACGCGTTCGTGATCGGCGAGGACCTCGGTCTCGTCCAGCCCACCGTGCGCAAGCACCTCCGCAAGAAGGAGTCGCTCTCTTACCGGCTCGTCTGGTTCGAAGGGTCCGAGCCCGCGCGATGGCCGCACGACTCCGTCGCGGCCGTTGGTACGCATGACCTTCCTACGGTGGCCGGAATCTGGACGCGGAGCGAGCCTGAGCACCGCCTGCACCACCTGCGCTCGATGGAGGATGCGCTTGGCGTGCACGAGCGGCCTAACGTTCCCGGCACGATCGATGAGTTTCCCAACTGGCGCCTGGCGCTGCCCGTCCCGCTCGAGGAGGTCGAGCAAGCCGACGGCGTGCGCAGGATCGTCGACGTGATGAAAGAAGCGGGCCGATGAACAAGGGAGCATTCGCGCCGGTCGGCGATGGCCGCGTGCTCGCGTACGTCTTCGCGCGCCGCGGCGAGAGGCTGAGATACGTTCGAGGGACCAACGTGGTGCGGGTCACGTCACGGCGAGACGAGTCGCGCGTCAGCGCGGTCGGCGACGCCATAGAGGTTGCGACGAAGGGTGCGGGCTGGCCGCTCGAGTTCGACCTTCCGCCTCTGGGCGGTGCGACCCGCGCGTCCATCGTCGGACGAATACAGGAACTGCCGGAGCACGCGGGGGTATCAGACCTCTACGCGCGCAGCGTCCTGGTCATCGCCCTGCACCAGGAGGCGTCCGGTGCGTTTATGGCGCCGCTCGGCGACGACGTCCTGATGGCGCACGCGATGGACGTGTGCGGCGAGCGCGGGGCAAGCGAGGCATTTTTCGATTGGGCGCTGACCCACCGTCCACTCGACGGTCTTCTCATGTGGGGCCTCGAGCAGCACGTCCGCCTCGCGTACGGCAGCGAGGTGCGCGAGCGATACGAGCGGCTGCGCGACGGTCCTGGTCCCGAGCTCGCCCGCGAGCCGCCCGCAATGCCCGAGCATCCGATCGCGGCCATCCGCGAGGACGTCAGGCGCAGGAACTCTCTCGATCTCCTCACGAACCGGGAGGGGATCGACCTCGCCGCACACGCCATGTTCCTCGTCAACGTCCACGCCCTCATGCCCAGGGTCCGCGGCGGAGAGGACTACTTCTTCGAGCACCAGGCCCACGCGCAGGACGTCCGCCGCGCGCGGGCCCTTTATGGCGGGGCATTCCACGGCGGCCTGGTCGCCGCCGGCCACGACCCGAGCCTCGAGGTCGAGGTCCGCGCCGGCCTCGGCCCGAGCCGGGTCACGGTGGAGACGATCGGTGGTGGGCGCTACAAGATCAAGGTCAATACGACGTCAGGCAACCTCTGGGCTTCGGATTCCGACCCCAGAGCGGGCGGCCAGGAGTTCGCGTTCGGGGCCGAACCCGATCCTCCCGACTGGGCGAATGACGCGGTGATCTACCAGCTGATGGTCGACCGCTTCGCGCGCACCGACGGGCCGCTGCCGGCACCGGGTTCTTCGACAGCGCTGTACGGAGGGACGCTGGACGGTGTCCGCGAGCACCTCGACCACATCACGAGCCTTGGCTGCAACACCCTGTGGCTGACTCCGATTCACAAGACGCGCAGCCATCACGGCTACGACCACGAGGACTTCTTCAAAGTCGAGGAGCGATACGGCGGCGAGGCCGCACTGAAGCGCCTGATCGATGCGGCTCACCAGAACGGCATGCGCGTGCTCCTGGATTTCGTTCCCAACCACACCGGGCGCCACCATCACCTTTTTCGCGACGCTGTCAGCCAGGGTGGCGACGCGGCCGCATTCTTTCGGTTCTGGCAGTGGCCGAATTACTACCGCTGCTTCTACGACAACATCACGCTGCCCGAGCTCGACACAGGCAGCCGCCGCGTGCAGAGGTACCTGGTCGACGCGGCGCGCTACTGGGTCACCGAGTACGGAGCCGACGGCGTGCGCTGCGACCACGTTGCCGGCGCCGACCCTGCGTTCTGGTTCGAGCTGCGCCGAGGCGTGCGCGAGCTCAAGCCCGACGCGCTCATCCTCGGCGAGGCGACGGGTCACTTCGACTGGCTCGCCCGCTACGCGGGCCGGCTCGACGCCATCTTCGACTTCGACTTCGCCTACATGGTGCGAAGAACCTTCGCGCGCGGGCAGATGGATGCGGCCGCGTTCGCCCGCTGGATGGACGCGCACGACGACGCGCTGCCCGGCCTTGCCCTCGCGACGCTGCTCGACAACCACGACATGAACCGGTTCCTGTGGATGGCCGGCGGCGACGTGAGTCGGTTGAAGCTCGCGGCGACGCTGCTCATGACGCTTCCGGGCATGCCGGTGATCTACTACGGCACCGAGGTCGGCCTGACGCAGCGCCACGATGGGGTCAACGAGAACGCCGAGGCGCGTCTGCCGATGCTCTGGGGTCTGGACCAGGACGGCGACCTCTTGCGGTTTTTCAGCAACCTCGTCAGCCTGCGCCGCCATTCAGCGGCGCTGAGGCGCGGTTCGCGGAAGACGCTGCACGCCGACGCCCACGAGCTCGTCTACGAGCGCGTGCTCGGTGACGAGCGGATGGTCGTGACGCTGAACCTCGAGACGCTAAGCGGGTCGGTCGTCGACGGTTCCGGTCGCGAGCGCCTTCGCCAGGATGATGTACTCGGCGTGAGCCCAGACCAGGGGACGGGCTGAGCCGGTCGGGAGGCCGCTACCCTCCCACACCTGCTCGCCAAGCAGCTGGTCGGACCCGGCAAGAGTCTCGAGCTCCCGCGCATATGGAGATCCATCGCCACCCGCGAGCACCGTGTAGACGCCGCGCTCGCCGGAGAGCAGCAGCCAGAGGTGGCCCTGGCCTGGCGGCGCGGAGCCCGCGTTCCTCTCGCCGTAGCCGTCGTGCGGGTAGCGATACCAGAGGCTGGCCAGGTTGACCTGGCGCGACAACCCCTTGTCGACAACGCTCAGGGTCGAGAGGACGCGCGGGTCGTTCGCCTGCCGGACGCCAAGCCGGACCAGCTCCAGGAAGCTCGGGTCAGAGATGTCGCGCTGGTCCCACACACCACCTCCGTTGGCGATGTCGATGGGCTCGGCCGCTTCCGGCTTGCCGTCGGGCGAGATGCGCAGGTAGTAACCCGGTCCAAACGTCCACGACTCGAGCGATCGATCCCATAGCGTCACCACGTCCTGCAGCGGCACGGCGCGGTCCACGATCTGACCCGTCTTGATCTCCCATCTCTCCACCGCACGCAGGCCGGCGATCTCGGCCGCGATCGTGGCGGGTGAGTAGCCGGACGCCTCCTCCCACCTCTCCTGCTGCGTGGCCGGCCCTTTGGCGAGGAGGTACGACGCAGCCTTTTCGATATCGGGACCGGTCGCCTTGCCCCACAGGCGCACCGCGAGAAGGATCGCGTCCGCCGTTTCGTCCAGCTGCTGCCCTGTCCAGACCGGCGTGCCGCCCAGGTCGGTGTTCTGGGGCATGCCGCCATCCGCCTGCTGCTGCCTGCCCATGAAGCGCAGCACGTCCACAGCGGTCGCGGTGTCGCCGGCGGCAAGGAGCGCGCTGGCCGCGTGGTACAGGTCGCGCGGCCAGACCTTGCGGTAGCCGACGTCGGCGTCGTTGTCCGGAGCGACGTCGCCCCAGGGCCGCGCGAGCGAGGCGACGATCGCGCCGGGGTGGAGCTTGTCCTCGGCCATCTTGATCACCTCGACGCTGTGGAAGAAGAAGGCCGCGTCGCCCGGAGGGGCGCTCAGCTGCGCCGTGTACTGGCGCCAACCCGACCGGTACGCATCGAAGACGCCCTGCGCGCCAACGTTCAGCGTCGCGTTCAGCTCGGCGTCGGCGGCCGCGCGGCTGGGACCGAGCGCGAGCTCCGTGACCCACGATCCGGCCCCGCTGTCGAGCTTCCACGCAAGGGTGACCCGGCCGGGGCCGGCCTGCCTGTACCGATTGGTCAGCACGTCGTGATGCAGCTGGTCGTAGCCATCGTTGCGACCCAGGTAGCCCGCCGTGCGCTGGTCGGTCGCCGCGCCGCCTCCGACCGCCAGCCACAGACCGCCCTTGCTGACGTACCCGCGCGTGCCCTCGAAGAACGCGGTCTGCCCGACGCCGGAGCCGCCGAGGTGCGGCACGAGGTAGCCGTAGACGGCCAGGTTCGCTGCGTTGCCGATCAGGTGTCCTCGCACGACGACGACGGGACGGTCCGGGTCGGTCGCGACCTCGGTCACCAGGCTGAACCGGTGCACGGGGTCGTCGACCTGCATCACGTAGGTCAGCGCACGGTCGTCGGTGACCCGTGAGCTGGCGACGCCTTGAGTGGCGGCGTCGAACAAGAACGTCGAGCCGTCGGTGACGAGGAAGCCGAACTGACGGAGGTTGTCGGCGTCGACGGTCGGGTAGAGCAGGTCGGCCAGCGTGCCGTGGGCGGCGGTGAACCACACGTTCGACTGACGGGTCGCGGCGGTGCCGATCGCGTCCTTGTCGCCGGTGGTCCAGTGGTCCGGCGCGACGCTGGCCGCCGGTGCGTTGTCCGCCGTCCATTGCGCGACCGGCCGGAAGAAAACGATCGCCACGACGGCCAGCACGGCCACCAGGGCCCCGGCCAACACGACGAAGAGATGGAGTCGCTTCAGCCTTTGACGCTTCCCACGGTAAGGCCCGCCCTGAAGTACTGCTGGAGGGCGAGGAACAGCACGACGACCGGGACCGAGACGATGCAGGACGCGGCCGCGAAATAACCCCACGGGATGCGGTAATTGTTCTGCAGGCCCCAAAGGCCGACAGGGACCGTGTAGCTGTCCTCGTTCAGCAGCAGCGTTTGCGCCATCACCCACTCGTTCCACGCCGTGAGGAACATGAGCAACGCAGTGACGGCCAGCGCCGGAAGCGACAGCGGCAAGATGATCCGGATGAACGCCTGGGTCACGGTGCAGCCGTCGATGAGCGCGGCCTCGTCCAGCTCACGCGGGATCGTGTCGAAGTATCCCTTGAGGTTCCAGGTTGCGAAGACCAGCGCCGACGCGACGTAAGCCAGCATCAAACCAAACGGACTGCCGATCAGGCCGATTGTCTTGAGGATGAGGTAGATCGGCACGAGCGCCAGCACCGTGGGGAAGGCCTGAATTGCAAGCAGCAGGATCAGCGTCATCCGCTTGCCGGTGAACCGGAACCGCGCCAGTGCGTACGCTCCTGTCGCCGAGCCGACCAGGCCGCTGAGCATCGTGCCGACGCCCACGCCGAGGCTGTTGCGCAGCCACGTCGGGAACGGAATCTGGGTCCAGATGTACGTGAAGTTGTCCCACGTTGGGTGGTCCGGCCACAGGCTGAGCGTGAGCGTGTACAGCGACTGGCCTGGCCGGAAGGCGGCCTGCACCACGAAGAAGGCTGGGAACAGGGCGAAGATCACCATCACGATCAAGAAGGCGTGGACCAGCACGGGTACTGCGGCCCGCGAGAGGAAGCCCCATCCGCGCGCCAGGGCTGTCGGCTCGCCGGCCACCTTTGGCTTGACGACCAGCGGGGCGCCCAGCTCTCGCGGCTGAACGGTCATCGACCCTCCTCCCGTACGAGGCCCGTGAAGCGCAAGCTGCCCATCGTCACAGCGAAGAGCAAGCCGAAGATCACCACCGCGAAGGCCGATATGTAGCTGTAGTTGAACAGCTGGAACGCGTTGCGGAACGCGTAGACCATCACGAACTCGGTGGCGCCCGGTTTGGCGGCGCTGATGAAAGGGCCACCCTGCGTGATCAGGTACGCCGTGTTCAAGACCTGGAAGGTCAGGATCGCGCTCAGGATGACGGCCGGCAGGATCGCGGGACGCAGCAGCGGAAGCGTGATCCGCCAGAACTTTCGCCACGCGTTGGCGCCATCCACGGCAGCCGCTTCGTAGAGCTCGCTCGGGATGCTCTGCAGGGCCCCCAGGACCACCACCATGAAGAAGGGATAGGACATCCAGATGTTCGTCAGCACGATCGAACCGAAGGCCCACGTCGGATCAGTCAGCCACGGCAGCCCGGCGTGCGGGCCGGCGAACAGGCGATAGATCTGGTTGAAGGTCCCGAAGTCTCCATTGAAGAAGAACTTCCAGACCAGGGCCGTGATGTAGCTCGGCACGGCCCAGGGGATGATCAGCGCGACGCGCCAGAAAGCCTTGAAACGGACCGATGGATGATTCAGCGCGAGCGCCGCGAGCATGCCGACGATCACGAAGAGCGGGATGCAGACTGCGACGAAGAGGAAGGACCGGGCCAGGACGATGAAGAAGTCGGAGTTCAGGCCTGAGAAGAGTTTCCCGTAGTTGATCAAGCCGACGAACGAGTAGTGGCGGAAGTGATAGAGGTTCTGGTTCGTGAACGAGATGTAGATGTTGTAGAGGATCGGGAAGAGGCTGATCAGCGTGACCCCGATGATCATCGGGGACATGTAGGTCAAGAGGAGCCGCGCGTTGGTCCGGTACATGCGCTCCTAAAGGAGTGAGGACGGCGACACTACGCCGCCGTCCTCGACGAAATCTCTCACTCCGTCATTTCAGCTGGGCGATGTTGTTGTTGGCCGCGGTTTGCGCGTCACTGAGCGCGGAGTCGACCGACTGTTTTCCGCTCCAGACCGCTTCCAATGCCTTGGCAACCGGGTCCCAGAGCGCGCTCATGAACGGCGTGTTCGGCAGGGGCGTGCCATTAGCGATCTGGTTGCCGAAGCCCTTGATGTCGCCAACCGCCTGGACCGACGCGTCGGCCAGGGCAAGCTTGTTCGCGGGGATCTCCTTGTTGGCGAGGGCCTGGGAGATCTCGTTCGGCTTGTTGTCGAACCACTTGATCACGTCGACCGCAAGCGCGGGGTTCTGCGCCGTGGCCGCGACCATCAGGGTCTTCACGCCCACGAACGGCTGCGCCGGCTTGCCAGAGGTGGTCGGCAGCACTGCGAGGCCGTAGTTGATGCCGCTCTTGGTGTAGTCGGCGACCGACCACGGGCCGTTGATGATGATCGCCGCCTTCTTGTCCTTGAACAGCTGGTCGGCGACACCGTAGTCGACGCTTGCCGGGATGTAGCTCTTGAAGCTCGAGATGTAGTTGAAGCCGGCCTTGGTGCCGCTCGAGGTGAGTCCGACGGTGCCGTCGGCTTTGACGTAGTAGCCGCCGAACCCATAGACCCACGGCGCGTTGAAGTACGCGTCGTTGCGAGTGTTCCAGACCACGCCGTACTGGTCCGGATGAGCCGAACGGTAAGACTTGGCGAAGGCCAAGAGGGCGTCGCTTGTTTTCGGCACCTGGTCCGCGCTGACGAGGTCTTTGTTGTAGATCATCGTGATCGCCTCGACGGTCTCCGGCATGCCGTAGATCTTGCCGTCGAAGGTGTCCGCGTCGACCGCGGCCTTGGTGAAGTTGGCGTTCATGTAGCTCATATCGACGCCGTCAAGGCCGTCGATCGGCTTGATGACCTCGAGCTTGACGAATTTGCCCACGACGTCGTCGACCCAGGCCACGATGTCCGGGCCCTGGCCCGCGGGCACGGCGGTCGTCACGGCGGTGGCGATGTCGTCCTTGTGGACCAGGTTGATGGTCACGTTCGGGTACTGCTTGGTGTACGCGTCGAAGATCGCCTTCTTCGCGTCGAGGTAGCCGCCCTGCCAGTTGTGCCAGATGGTGATCGTGCCGCTGCGGGTCAGGGTCGGGCTGTTGTTGGAGGTGCTTCCACCGCACGCCGCGACCACCATGGTCAGCATCGCGAGCAGCGCGACACCCGCGGATTTGCCCCATCGGTTCCAGACCATCAAACTTCCATCCTCCTTGACTGTGGGCAGGCACGCCCGATACCTCACCCGTCGAGGGACATGTTGTGTGGGTGAGCGTAAAACGGTTTAGCGGGAATCTATTCCGGCCCCTGATTCCTGTCAAGGACGAATTCGCCCACCGTCCGAGGACGAATCAGGGGACCGCGTATCTTTGCCTTTTGTGATCGAACGCGCGCGGCTGGGTGGGACCGAGCTCGAGTTCTACCCGCTCGCGGCGCTCCCCAAAGCGGGCTTCTCCGACCCGTCCGGACTGCCGATGACGGTGAAGGTCCTGCTCGAGGGGCTCATCCGCCTGGCCGAGGCCGGCACGACCGACGAATCGAACGTCGGCGCCCTTGCGAAGTGGCCCGCGCCGGCTCCCGAGAGCGAGCTCCCCTTCTTGCCCGCCCGTGTCCTGATGCAGGACTTCACGGGGGTGCCCGCGGTCGTCGACCTGGCTGCGATGCGGTCCGCCATGCGGAGGGCGGGAAAGGACGCGGGAAGGGTGGACCCGCTCGTCCCGGTGGACCTGATCATCGACCACTCCGTCCAGGTCGACTCGTTCGGCTTCCGCGACTCGTACACCCGCAACATCGAGAAGGAGATCGAGCGCAATCGCGAGCGTTACTCGCTGCTGCGCTGGGCGCAGCAGGCGTTCCACAATTTCTCGCTGGTCCCGCCAGGGATGGGCATCTGCCACCAGGTCAACCTCGAGTACATCTCGAAGGTCGTGCAGGTCCGCGATCTCGGCGGCCGCAAGGTCGCGATCCCCGACACCCTGATGGGCACGGACTCCCACACCACGATGGTCAACGGACTCGGGGTGCTCGGCTGGGGAACCGGCGGCATCGAGGCCGAGGCAGCAATGCTCGGCCAGCCCGCGTACCTCCCCGCCCCGATCGTCGTCGGCGTGCGCTTCCATGGCGCGCTGCCTGCCGGATCGACCGCGACCGACCTGGTGCTGACGCTGACCGAGATGCTGCGCAAGCATGGCGTGGTCGAGAAGTTCGTCGAGTTCTGCGGCGACGGGCTGTCCAGCCTTTCGGTCCCCGACCGCGCGACGATGAGCAACATGTGCCCCGAGTACGGGGCTACGTCCGCGCTGTTCCCCATCGACCACCAGACGCTGCGCTACATGGATATCACCGGCCGCAGCCGCGAGCAGATCGACCTGGTCGAGCGCTACAGCAAGGAGCAGGGACTCTTCCGCACGGACGGCGACCCGACGCCGAAGTTCAGCGAGCTGCTCGAGCTCGACCTGTCCAGCATCGAACCCAGCCTCGCCGGCCCGAAACGCCCCCAGGACCGCGCCCCGCTGCCCAAAGTCTGGGAGAGCTTCACGGCGGCCTTTGCCAACAGCCCCAAACCGAGCGCGGACGCGATCTCGCGCCTCACCGAGGAGGGCGGGCCGATAAACGGCCGCGCAGCCGTCGCCGTGGCTGCCGAACCGGTCGCCAGGCTGGAGAACGGCTGCGTCGTGATCGCAGCCATCACGAGCTGCACCAACACGTCGAATCCCTCGGTCATGGTGGCGGCGGGCTTGCTCGCGAAGAACGCGGTCGAGCGCGGGCTCACCGTTCATCCATACGTCAAGACGAGCCTCGCCCCCGGCTCGCGGGTGGTGACCGACTACCTGGACACCGCCGGCTTGATGGAACCCCTCGAGAAGCTGGGCTTCTACCTCGTCGGTTATGGATGCACCACGTGCATCGGCAACTCCGGCCCGCTGGCGAGCCCCGAGGTGGAGGCCGCGGTGACGAAAGAGAACCTCAGCGTGGTCGCCGTCCTCTCCGGCAACCGCAACTTCGAGTCCCGCATCCACCCGCTGGTCAAGGCGAGCTACCTCGGGTCGCCGCCGCTCGTCGTCGCGTATGCGCTCGCGGGCACGGTCCACATCGACCTCACCAAGGAACCCATCGGGCACACCAAAGAAGGCGAGTCGGTGATGCTCTCCGACCTGTGGCCGTCCCAGGAGGAGGTCAACGCCGTCGTCCAGCAGTGCGTCAAACAGGACATGTTCAAGCGCGAGTACTCGCGGATCTTCGACGGCGACGAGCACTGGAAGAAGATGACCTCGCCCACCGGCCCGATCTTCGAGTGGGACGAGAGCTCCACCTACGTCAAGGAGCCGCCGTACTTCGAAGACTTCGGCCCTGAGCCGAAGGCGCTCAGCGACGTGGAGGGCGCGCGCGTCCTCGCGGTGCTCGGCGACTCGGTCACGACGGACCACATCTCACCGGCAGGCGCGATCCCCGTCGACAGCCCGGCGGGCCAGTACCTCATCGCGCAAGGCGTCGAGAGGACCGACTTCAACAGCTATGGCGCGCGGCGCGGCAACCACGAGGTGATGGAGCGCGGCACGTTCGGCAACATCCGACTGCGCAACGCTCTCGTCGAGCGTGAGGGCTACTGGACACGCCACTTTCCCGATGGTGAGGAGACGACCATCTTCGAAGCGACTCGGCGCTATGAGAAAGAGGGAGTGCCTCTCATCGTGCTGGCGGGCAAGGAGTACGGCACGGGCTCGTCACGCGACTGGGCCGCGAAGGGCCCGCTGCTCCTCGGAGTCCGGGCGGTGATCGCGGAAAACTTCGAGCGCATCCACCGGTCGAACCTCGTCGGCATGGGCATCCTGCCACTCGAGTTCGCGCCAGGCGAAAGCGCCAAGTCGCTCGGCCTCACCGGGCGCGAGCGATTCACCATTCGCGGGCTGCAGGACATCAAACCGGGCCAGAAGTTCGAGGTCGAGGCGACATCAGACGACGGCGAGGTGAAGCGCTTCGCCGCCCATGCGCGGGTCGACAACGCGACCGAGGCCGGATACCTGCACCACGGCGGCATCCTGCCGCTGGTCCTCCGCGAGCTGATCGCCCGGAATTAGTTCGACCTCGGATCGTCCGGACTATCCGAGCTTTAGCGAGGAGCTCAGGTTGCTTAGTCCGGACTATCCGGAGCTTGGGCAGCTAAGCGGCCGGGATCGCGGCTTCGCTTTCCTCATAGCTCGTCTTGATCGGCAGCCACCGCTCGTGGCCGCACTCGGGACACTCGAACAGGCCGACCAGGATGCCCGGCCGCGACACGTCGGAGTGCATCGTGCGCAGCTCGAGCCGAACCTCAGCGTCGTGCCGGTCGCAGGCAGGAGCCTCCTCGATGGTCATGCACCGAATTTAACGCGCTGCGTCGAAATCCCGCTAGTGCCCGCCGCACAACCCCCAGCCGACGTTGCTTGTCGCCCGTCCACATCCTAAGCTTGGTCTCGTGGCCACCAAAAGGGTCGAGCAGGACGTCAGGGAGCCGAGGCCGACCGTGCGCGAGGCGATGCGCTCGGTGCTCGCCTCGGCCAAGCTCGTCGCCGGCGAGGATGGCCTCGACCGGCCGGTCGAGTGGGTCCGCATCATGGAGACTCCCGAGATCCAACCCCGCGCCGGTGACCTCATGTTCACCACCGGCTTTCCGATCAAAGATGACGTGTCGGCGCAGATCCGCCTGGTCGGGCGGATCGCCGAGAGCGGCGGTGTCGGACTGGTCGTGCGGCCGCTTCCATACCTGCGCAAGCTGCCGCCGGAGATGGTTTCCGAAGCCGACCGCCTGAAGGTCCCTCTCTTCACCATCCCGTCCGACGTCCAGTTCGTCGACCTGATGACCCCGCTGCTCGAGCGCATCATCAACGCCGAGCACTGGCGCCTGAAGCGATCTATCGAGATCCACCGCCGCTTCACCGAGCTCGTCCTCGACGGCAAAGGCGTGAACGAGATCTGCCGCACACTCGCCGACCTCCTGGAGAGCGCGGTCGTGGTGGAGGACGCGAGCTTTCACCTCCTCGCCCACGCCGGCGGCAATGCCGACCCGCATCGCAAGGAGACCATCCTCCGCCAGGGCACCCCGCAGCGCGTCCTCTTCGACCCGCAGATCCAGCGCGTGCTGCGAGAGGTCGAGGCCCGGCGCGGCCCGCTCAAGGTGCCGGCGTTCCCTCACCTCGGCATGTCGCGGGAGCGCCTGATCGCCCCGATCCTGTCCTCCAACCAGGTCCTGGGCTACATCTCGGTGCTCGACCACCCGCCGCAGAACGAGGAGCTGGCCTTCATGGCCATCGAGCAGGCAGCCCTGGTGCTCGCGCTGTCGATCGCCAAGGAGCGCGAGCTGTCCGAGGTCGAGGGCAGGGTCCGCGGCGAGTATCTCGAGGACCTTCTGCACGGCACTTACGGCGACGAGGCCGCGGCCCAGCGGCGCGCCCGCCACCTCGGCTACCCGCTGCACGGCGGCCACATCGTGATGCTGGTCGACATCGACGACTTTCGCGGCTTCAACCGCGCCCGCCAGATCTCCGAGGACGCGATCCAGGCCTTGAAACGTGAGTTCCTCCGCCGGGTGACCGGCGTCGTCCGAGCCTCCTATCCGCGCGCCCTCGTCCAGGGGAGGTCGGACCAGGTGGTCGCGCTCTTGCCCCTCGGCACCGAGCTCGGCGACCACCAGGCGCGCAGCCACGCCCTCGGGCTGCAGATCCGCCAGGCGGTGGCCGACTGGAAGCCGGGCTTCACCGTCTCGGTCGGCTTCAGCGCTCCGGCCGAGGCTCCCGCGGCGGTGGCCGGGGCCTTGCGCGAGGTGACCTCGGTCATGGAGTCGCTTGCCCGGTTCAAGCGCTGGGGCCAGGTGGTCGCGGTGCCGGAGCTCGGCCTGACCGGCCTGCTGGCAGCGGTCAGCGACGAACGGCTCGTCGACTACAGCCGGCGCCACCTCGGCCCGCTGGTCGAGCACGACGCCACACGGAAGGGCGCGCTGGTCGCCACCCTCCGCGCCTACCTCGAAACCGGCGAGCAGCAGCAGGCCGCGCACCGCCTGCGCGTCCACCCCAACACGCTCCGCTATCGCCTCGACCGGATCCGCGAGATCACCGGCCTCGACCTCGAGGACCCCGAGACGCGGCTGAACCTCTCCGTCGCCCTGCGCGTGCAGTCGCTTCTGGGTATGTAGAGGTCACCTAACAAACTCGCCGGCTTTTTTGTCACCGGCACACTAGTCCCGCCAGGCTACGACCGGTAGCGTTCCCGACCAGTGCCCCCAGCCCTGTCTCCTTCGCGTCTTGCCTGGAAGGGGGACCTCCCCGAGGCCCGCGCCGCCTGCGGCATGGGTTTTGTGGCCACCCCCGAGCTCAGCCACGAGGCGGTCGTCCTCGGCGTCCGGGCGCTGGCGCGCCTGGCCCATCGCGGCGGGCTCGACGCGGACGGCAAGAGCGGCGACGGAGCCGGGCTCCTGATCCAGGTCCCTCATCGCCTGCTCGGCGGGCATTTCGCGGTCGCCGCGCTGTTCGACTGGGACGGCCGCGCGCGCGGTACGGTCGAAGCGGCGGCCGGCAGCGTGGGCATGCAGGTCGCCGCCTGGCGCGCCGTGCCGCTCGACCCGGACAGCCTGGGGGCGCGGGCGCGCGAGACCATGCCGGCGATCTGGCATGGGCTGATCGAAAACCCGGGCCTGGATCCCGACGAGTGGGAGCGCCGGCTCTACGTCGCGCGCCGCCGCGCGGAGAACGACGCCCTCGCGAACGGCGTGCGGATGTACATCCCTTCGTTGTCGAGCCGGACGCTGGTCTACAAGGGACTGATGGCGGGGACGCGCCTCGCCGACTTCTATCTCGACCTCGGCGACGGCGCGTGCGAGAGCCGGCTCGCCGTGTTTCACCAGCGCTACTCCACCAACACGATGCCGGACTGGCGGCTGGCCCAGCCGTTCCGCATGCTCGCCCACAACGGAGAGATCAACACCGTCACGGGCAACCGTGCATGGATGCGCGCCCGGGAGGCCGAGCTCGAGCCCGAGCTGCGCGGCGCGATCTGGCCCGAAGGTTCGGACTCGGCGTCGCTCGACAACGCGCTCGAGCTCCTGGTCAGGCGCGGCTGGGAGGTCAGCGAGGCGCTCATGAGCCTGGTTCCCGATGCCTGGGAAGGACGCGGCGACCTCGCGGCTCGCGTGCGCGACTTCTATCGCTACCAGTCGATTCGCTTCGAGCCGTGGGACGGGCCCGCGGCGCTCGCGTTCAGCGATGGCATCGTGGTCGGTGCCGCACTCGACCGCAACGGCCTGCGGCCATTGCGGTGGCAGCGGACCAGGCAAGGAATTGTGGCGGCCGCGTCAGAGGCGGGCGTCGTGACCATGGCCCCGGAGGACGTCGTCGAGCGCGGACGGCTCGCGGCACCACGTCGACCTCGAGCCGCTCGAAGACCTGCCGGCTCACCACGCGCTGCACGGCTGGGGTTTCGAGGACGTCAAGTTCGTGGTCGACGTCATGGCCGAGTCGGCCGCCGAGCCAATCTACTCGATGGGCGACGACATCCCGATCGCTCCGCTTGGACGCACGCCGCGACGCGTGTACGGCTACCTGCGCCAGCGCTTCGCGCAGGTCACGAACCCGGCGATCGACCCGCTCCGGGAGAAGGCGGTGATGTCGCTGCGCGTCCTTCTCGGCGCGCGGGAGCGGACGCTCGAGCCCGAGGGCGGGGCGGACCGGGAGCTGCTGCGCCGCCACCACCCTGCCGTGCCATCGGATGGAAAGGTGCTCGAGCTGGAGTCACCGGTGCTCGGAGCCGCCGAGCTCACGCGCGTGCTCGAAGACGCGGTCGTGCTCGATGCGACGTATGCGCCCGACGAGACGCTGCGCCACGCGCTGCTCCGGCTGTGCCGCGAAGCAACCGAGGCGAAGGGCGTGGTCGCGCTCAGCGACCGGCGGTCCGGCATGTACCGGTTGCCGGTTCCGATGGCGCTGGCGGTCGGCGCGGTGCACTCGCACCTCCTCTCCACGGGCCGCCGCATGTCGACCGACATCGTCGCCATCGCCGGCGATGCGGTCGATGTCCACGACGTGGCATGCCTGATCACGATCGGCGCGACCGCGGTCCATCCGTACCTCGCGTACGCCACTGTCGGCCAGCCCCATCCCCCGGCTTCGCCGGGTACTTCCCCGCAGAGCGGGGAAGAGGCGATTGCCAAATATCGCAAAGCGCTCGAGGCGGGGCTGCTGAAGGTGATGGCGAAGATGGGCATCTCGTGCGTCACCAGCTACCGTGGCGCCGAGGTGCTGGAGGCCCTCGGCCTGGGCGCCGAGGTGATGGCGCTCTGCTTCCCGGCGGTCCCGTCGCGCGTCGGCGGCGCCGACCTCGACGACATCGAGCGCGCCGCACGCGCCAGGTCCTCGAGCATGGGCGAGCCGCAGTCGCTGCGCGAGCTCATGCGGATCAAGGAATGTACGCAGCCGGTTCCGCTCGCAGAGGTGGAACCGGCGTCGGACATCGTCAGGCGATTCGTCAGCACCGCGATGTCGCTGGGCGCGCTGTCACCGGAAGCGCATTCCGCGCTCGCCATCGCGATGAACCAGGTCGGTGCGCGCTCCAACTCCGGCGAGGGCGGCGAGGACCCCGACACATACATCCATGACGGAGGCACGCGACGGGGGGACGGGGGGCCCTCCCCCATTAGAAAAGACAACAAGGTGAAGCAGGTTGCCAGCGCCCGCTTTGGCGTCACCCCCGGCTACCTGAAGCGCGCAGAGGAGCTCGAGATCAAGATCGCGCAGGGCTCGAAGCCGGGCGAGGGCGGACAGCTTCCCGGCCTCAAGGTGACGAGCCTGATCGCACGCCTCCGTCACGCGCAGCCAGGCATGCAGCTCATCTCCCCGCCGCCACATCACGACATCTACTCGATCGAGGACCTTGCGCAGCTCATCCACGACCTGAAGACGGTCAACCCGACCGCGCGTGTGGGCGTGAAGCTCGTTTCCGAGGCGGGCGTCGGCACCATCGCGGCGGGCGTCGCCAAGGCGCACGCCGACTACATCCTCATCTCGGGCCACGATGGCGGGACAGGCGCCTCGCCTCTCTCTTCGATCAAGAACGCCGGCTCGCCCTGGGAGCTTGGGCTCGCCGAGGCGCAGCAGGTGCTGGTGTCGAACCGCCTGCGCGAGCGCGTGAGCCTGCGCACGGACGGGGGCCTGCGCAGCGGGCGCGACATCGTCGTCGCCGCGATGCTGGGCGCCGAGGAGTTCGGCTTCGGCACGGGCGTGCTCGTCGCCCTCGGCTGCGACATGGCGCGGCAGTGTCACCTCAACACGTGCCCGACCGGCATCGCGACGCAGCGCGAAGACCTGCGCGCCAAATTCGAGGGCAAACCGGAGCACGTGGTCAACTACCTCTTCCTGATCGCTGAAGAGGTGCGCGAGCACCTGGGCCGGCTGGGCGCGCGCTCGCTCGACGAGATCGTCGGCCGCGTCGAGCTCCTGGAGCAGCTTCCCGACAGCAGGCTCGACCTGTCCTTCATCCTCGCGGCCACGGACGGCTCGCTGCCGAGGCGTCGCGCGTGGCATCGCAACGGCAGCGTGCCTCCTCCTGCGCCGAATTCGGGCGACATCGACAACTCGCAGCGGACAGCGGGCGCATCGCTCGCGCCCGGCGAGCGACGTGACTACCGCGGCAGCGCGGGCCAGAGCTTCGGCGCGTTTCTCGACCATGACGTCGAGGTCCGCCTCGAGGGCCAGGCCCAGGACTACGTCGGCAAGGGCATGGGCGGCGGGGTGATCGCCATCCGCCCCTTTGCCGAGGACTCCGCGGAAGACCCGGTGCTCGCCGGCAACACCATCTGCTACGGCGCAACCGGGGGCAAGCTGTTCATCGCCGGCCGCGCCGGCGAGCGGTTCTGCGTCCGCAACTCGGGGGCGGTCGCCGTGGTCGAGGGTGCGGGAGATCACTTCTGCGAGTACATGACCGGTGGGGTCGCGGTCGCCCTCGGTCCGGTGGGCTGGAACGCGGGCGCGGGGATGACCGGAGGCACCGCCTACCTGGTCGAATGGAGCCAGCTCAACGCCGACAGCGTCATCGCCCGTGAGGTCCCCTCCGAAGACGCGGAGGAGCTGAAAGCGCTCGTCGAGGAACACCTGGCACGCACCGGCAGCCGGAGGGCCGCCGAGATGCTCGCCGACTGGGACCGGGCGGTGGGCCGCTTCCGCCAGATCGTCCCCGTGGCCGCGCCCCAACCGCAGGTCGAGACCGCGCCGGAAGACGCGCCGGAAAAGGCTCCAAGAACGGCGGCGTAGCGTAGCCTAGGGCCGTGCGACGGTTGGCTGTTCTCGTGCTGTTCCTGGTCGCCGCATGCGGTTCGATCGGCGTCCAGGCGCAGACGCTGAAGCTCGCCTACAAGCCTGGCGACACCTACAGATACGGCTTCCACGCAGTGTTCAAGTACACGGTCGGCGCCTCGGGCTTTTTCACCAACACGACCACCACGACCACGTCGACGAACATCGAGATGAAGGTCGCGTCGGACGGGCGGATCGTGAGCATCAACGGCAACGCCTTTGGGAGCAACACTCTGCCCGGCACGTCAGGGTCGCAAGGCCTCCTGACCGCGATCCTTCCGGATGGCTCGGTGAAGCCGGGCGACACATGGACCAAGAACTACGACCAGCCCAATCCGTTCGGCACGGGCTCGAGCCACGTCACGACCGAAAACAAGTACCTCCGCGACGAGAAGGTCGGGAGCGTCAACACGGCAGTCGTCGAGAGCAAGATCAAGGGCACGATCGATCTCACGATCGACACCTCTTCGTCGGCGGGCGGCGGAACTCCCCTCTTTCCGTCGGGCGGAGCGGGGGGCATGCAGGGCCTCAGCATGAAAGGCACGACGACATCTGACGTGACGACCTGGTTCGACGCCGCCGCCCACCGTGTCGTCAAGAGCCATGCGACCGGGGACCTCGACGCCACGATGACCCTGAACATGGCCGCCGGCAGCACGACCCCGGGGCTGACGGGCCCGATCACGTTCAAGGGCACGCAGACCATGGACATGACCCCTGCCTGACGTCGACGCCGTCCGTCGCGCGCTCGAGGCAGAGCGCATCGTCGAGCAGGAGTTCGTCAAGCGGGCGCGCCAGACCGAATCAGCCCCGAAAGGATGGCCGGCAGCGCTGCTCATGTTTCACCTCGGCATGTGGCGCGAACGGCTGCGCAACGGCCTGGCCGGGCTTGCCGAGGGACGGTCCTTCACCGCTCCGCCCGTCAACATCGACGAGCTCAACGACGCGGAGCTGGCGGACGGAATCGGAACGCCGTTGACCGACGCCGCGGCCAGATCGGATCACCTGTTTGGGGAGATCATCGATCTCTACTCGAACCTGGGCGACAAGCCGTTCGAGTGGGGTCTCGCCAAGACGACGACGGCAGCCGTGCTGCGCAACAGCTACACGCATCCGAGGCTGCACTTGCACGATTACCTCATCGAGAACGGGGACAAGAGCCGCGCCAAGGAGATCTTCGAGGATGCATACAAAGAGATGCAGGCGGCCAAGGCTCCTCCTCTCATCCTGGCGACGGTGGCCTACAACCTCGCCTGTGTGCGCGCGGACCAGGGCAGGCTCGACGAGGCGATCGAGTCGCTCGAGGAGGCGCTGCAGCTGCGGCCTGAGATGAAGGAAGGGGCCGCGAAGGACTCGGACCTGGAGCCGCTGTACGACGATCCGCGCTTTCAGGAGCTCGTCAAGGGCTGAACGCGGCGCGGATCGTATCCAGGACGCGCATGTTCGCGATCGAGTCGCCCAGCGGCAGCGCGACCGGCCGGTCGCGCAGGATGCTCTCGCCGAAAGACTCGACCATCAACCTGTACGGGTCGTCGGCGCTTGCTGAGCTGAAGGGGCGCTCGCGCCGGTGCACCGCGTCGCGGGTGACCACCGTGAGGTCTTGCTCTTCGGGTGACTCGAAGCTCGCCCAGATGGACGCGCTTGCTCCGGACGCAAATGTCAGCAGTGCGCTCGCGGTCATGTCGACGCCGTGCTCGAGGCGCGCGCGGGCCAGCACCTCGACTGGCTCGCCCAGGATCCATCGCGCGATATTCACCGCGTAGCAGCCGACGTCGAGCAGCGCGCCGCCCCCCAGCTCGGCATGCATGCGGTAGTTGGCGTCGTCGTTCAGGCGAAACCCGAAGCTCGCCTGGACGTGGATCGGATCGGTCAAGGATTCGACGAAAGCTCGGATGTCGGGGTTGAAGCGGTACATGAACGCCTCCATCAAGAGCTTGTCGGAGGCTGATGCCGCCGCGGCCATCTCCTCGGCCTCGGTCGCGTTCATCGCCAGCGGCTTCTCACACAGCACGTGCTTGCCGGCCGCCAGCGCGCGCATCAGCCACTCCCTGTGGAGGCTGTTCACGAGCGGGATGTACACCGCGTCGACGTCGTTCTTCGCGAGCAGCGCCTCATACGAATCGCAGACCTGTGCGCCCGGGTACGGGGCGAGCATCTCACGGGCTCTGTCTGGAGCACGGCTTGCCATGGCGACAACGGTGCCGTTGCTCGAGGCGCCGATCGCGGGCAGGAGCGCCTTGCGCGCGATGTCGGCCGCGCCGAGGACGCCCCAGCCGACCCGGCGCGCGGCTATATCTCGACCTTGAGCTGAGCGCCGCCCCGCGCGATCGACGTGGTCGCCGCTTCCATCACGGCCACCGTGCGGCGCGCCTCCTCGGGCGTCACCGCGAGCGGCTCGCCCCACGCCAGGTGGTCCGCGAGATTGCGGTAGAAGCCGTGCTCGTCGCGCCGGGGAAGGCTCAGCACCTCTTCGTGCGCGCCCTCGCCGGCGACGCGGAAAACCTTGATCCGCGCCGGGTGGTCGGCCGGCACCGGCTCGTCACGCCACTCCGCGACGAGCGCGCCGGTCGTGCCGAGCAGGTACCACTTCGGCTTGCGCGCGGCCGCGATCTCGGACTGGAGGAACATCGCTTGCGCCCCGCCCGCAAACGTGAGGTCGACGCGCACCTGGTCCGCGTTCGTCACGTCATGCCACACGCGCTTGTGCGCGTCGGCCGCGACGGTCTGCACGGTGTCGGGAAAAAGCTGAAGGATCCAGTCGAAGTAGTGCGAGCCCCAGTCGTAGATCGTCCCGCCGGAGATCGGCTCGTGGCTGTGCCAGAAGTCGCATGGGTGGCCGTGGCCGCCGATGAACGACTCCATGTAGAAGGGCTCGCCGATGCTGCCCGACCTCGCGACCTCGCGCATGGCGATGTAGTCGGGGTCCCAGCGCCGGCTTTGAAAGACGGTCAGGACGAGCCCGCGCGACGCCGCCGCGTCGATCATCCTGTCGACCTCTTCGACATGAAGGCCGAATGGCTTCTCACAGACGACGTGCTTGCCGGCGTCCAGGGCGGCGAGCACGGGGTCGGCGTGCGCGCTGGGCGGCGTGCCGACGACGACCATGCCGACTTCGGGGTCGTTGAGCATTTCGTCCTGGTGGGCATGCACACGGACTGACCACTCGCGCGTCGCCGCTTCGCGTCGTTGGGGTGAGATGTCGCAGACGCCTGCGAGGCGCAGGCCGCTGGTCGCGGTGATGGATGCGGCGTGGTCGCGGCCGATCGCGCCGTAACCGACGAGGCCGACTCCGACCGGCGGACCGGCCGTGCGCCCGGCGGCGAACAGCACGAGACGGCCGATCAGCTTCTCGAAGGTCTGGCTGCCATCGTTGTGGAGCCCCAGGTACACGACGCGGCCCTCGCCGAATCGCCGCTCGTACGCGGCCGCCTGCTCCGTGTACCGCCAGGTGGTGCGCAGGAGGATCGACGCGTCGAGGGGCGGTCCTTCGGAGAGATAGAGCCGGTCCCGGATCTTCCATTCGGGGTCGAGGCGCTGCGTGACAGGGTGGCTGGGATCGGGCCGGACCATGAGCTCGGTACGCGGCCCCGGGCCTGAAGGCACCCAAGCGGTGAGCTCGCGGATCGCCTCCGACGACGACCATGCGGCAAGCGTTGGGCCGAGCAAGACGAGCCCGCCCCCGCGCCCGACGAAGTCTCGAATCAGGTTCGCTTGCGGTTCGCCGATCGGCTGATCGGTCGCGGCAACCACGACCTGCCGCGCATGCGCGACGTCGCTCCCGAGCGCCACGTCGAAACGACGCGGGTCGAGCGGCAACCTGCCGTCGGTCAGGGCGAGGACTGAGATTCGGTCGCTCAACTAAGCCGCCTTCTGCTCCGGTTTCCGGCCGATCCGCCGCAGCACGTCGAGCGTGCGCTCCGCTGCGTTCGCCCACGTGTAACCCTTCGCGCGGCGCTTTCCTTCCTCGCCGATCTTGCTGCGCAGGGACTCGTCGGCAAGCAGCCGCTCCAGAGCCCCCGCGATCGCGTTCGTATCCTCCGCGTCGACCGAGAGTGCCGCGCCGAGCGCCAGCTCGGGCAGCGCGCCCGCGGCGCCCACCACGGCGGGGACCCCGTTGGCCATCGCCTCGAGGAGCGGCAGCCCGAACCCCTCGTACAGGCTGGGGAAGGCGAGCACCGACGCCGACCGGTACAGCGCCGCGAGCGTCGGCTCGTCGACGTGGCCGAGATAGCGGACGCCCGGCTCGGCGGCGATCAGCTGCAGCGTGTCGCCGTAGGCCCAGCCGGCGCGGCCCGCGATCACGAGCTGCGGCGTGCCGGGGCGTCCGTTGACGATGAAAGGCAGGGCGCCGTGGCGTCCGCGCAGCTGGCGGTAGGCGACGAGCAGCCGGGGGTAGTTCTTCCGCGGTTCGACGGTGCCGACCGCGAGGACGAATCCAGGCTCGATGCCATCCGGCAGCTGCCCTGGGGTAACCGCCTGCGGCACCCCCTCGGGGATGACCTCGACCTTTTGCTCGAGGCCCGGGATCGGGTACAGGTTCAGCAGGTCTCGGCGGGTCGACTCCGAGGGCACCAGCACCGCGGCCGCGCTGCGGAGGGCAGGCGGAAGGATGGTGCGGAAGTACAGCCGCTGCTGCCACGGCACCTCGGCCGGCCGGACGCGGAACGCAAGGTCGTGGACGAAGATCGCCGCCGGGGGCGCGCCGGCGCGGCGCAGGGGCGGGCTGGGCCAGTACGGGTACAGGATGCCGTCGCTCTCCAGCTTCGGCTCGATCGCAGGAATCCAGCGGGTCTTGAGGGCGACCTCGTGCCGGAAGGGGGCCAGCACGGCCTCGGCGTCCAGGCCCTTCAGCGATTCCGGCCGCTCCCGGCTGCAGAGGAGGACGAAGTCGTCGCCCTTCCGGTTGGCGACCAGGGCCCGGGACAGCTCCACCGCCACCGTCAGCATCCCGACCCGCTGCGGCCGCCAGCAGGCTGTCACGTCGATGGCAAACCGGCCCATACGGAGAATGTAAGAGAGCGGAAGTTCGCCGCGCGCGCGGGACGGCCTCGCGCTAACATGGATTTAGACGCCGATTTTGGCGTTCTGAACTGACCCTCCCTCCTTTCTGAAGGTCCTCTGCCCCCCGGCGGAGGGCCTTCCTCTACGTATGAGAGGGAACCCAAATGGTTCCCTCTCATCGCCCGGGTCGCTTCGCGACCGGGGCTGCTCCCATTCCGGTATACGGTTGGGACTTTTCTAAGTAGCCACTCGAAACTATGTTTGGCGGCCAATCTGCAACGCGGGTTGCGGCCGGAGCAAGTCCGGCCGCCATTGCAACGCTGGTAATTTCACGGTTTTGGGTCCAAAAACGCCTTTGAACCCTCGGATTTGGCGTTTTTGCTGGCAAAAACGCCTTTTCGTGACGGGTTTAGCTCGTTTCGCTTGCTCGGATTGCGAAGGCGCAGTCGAACGTGCCTGTCACCGAACCGCACTCCACCTCTTCGACGTACCAGTCGTTGGCCAGCCCCGCCCACCGCAGGATCGTCTCGATCGCCGACGTCCACACGTAGCACGACTTCACGGTCTTGATCCGTCCCAGCGCGAACATGTTCGAAAAGTTGACGAGCCAGAACTGGTGCTCGTCGACCTGCAGCCACGCGTGGGTGTGCTCGCCGCGGACGTTGTCCATCGCCTCGCTGAAGTTCTTCACGATGGAGGCGAGCTTGCGCTGGCGTCCTGGCACGAAGCGCCGCGGTCCTCCCAGGCCATGCCTTCCCTCCGCCAGCCATCGCTCCGTGGCGCGGCGGCCCCACGCGCGGATCATGTCCTCGGCCTCGGGGCCGTAGATCGTCTCGAACGCCTCGTTCAACCGGCTCAGCGACTCGACCGGCGACGAGAGCTGGTCGTCGTGCGGCGCGTCCTGCTCGATGTACTGCACGAGGCCGGCCGCGTACGCGACCTCAGGCCATCGGTCACCGCTGACGGTGCGCGCGACGTGCACGTAGTTGCTGAAGTGCGAGTTGAGGATGAACCGGCCTCGCGCCCGAGCGGGGCGCACTCCCATCAGCTCGAGCGTGCGAATCGTCGACGCTCCCGCAGCGGTGGGCGTGGGCAGCGGAGATCCGTGGAGCATCGGCGGCTCCCGGTGGCGACGTGCGGCGCTGGGGCAGGCGCGCCATCAGTGCGAGCAGCTCGCGCACCGTCTGCGGCCGCTGCGCGGGGTCCTTGGCGAGGATTTTCTGCAGCAGCTGGTCCAGCTCGTCGGGCAGGTTCGCGTTGATCTTCACCGCGGAGGGGATCGGCGAGTTGACCGTCGCGTACGCGACCTCCATCCGATTCGACCCGATGTAGGGCAGCCGGCCCGTCAGCATCTCGAAGGTGAGCACGCCCATCGCGTAGATGTCCGCCCGCTTGTCCACGTCGTGGCCCATCACCTGCTCCGGCGCCATGTAGCCGGGCGTGCCGATGGCGAGTCCGATCGTGGTCAGGTGCGTCGGCTGGCCCGCGCCGCGTGCGAGACCGAAGTCCGCCAGCATGGCGCGTCCGTCGGTGTGGATCAGCACGTTGGTCGGCTTGAGGTCGCGGTGGACGATCCCAGCGTCGTGCGCGTGCTGCAGGCCGTCGCCGATCTCGCGAAGGTAACGCCACGCGGTCAGGGCATCGAGCGGTCCTCGGTTCAGGATGTCGCGCAGGGTGCCGCCGCGGATCAGCGGCATCGTGAGGAACGCGTTGCCGTCGATGACCTCGAAGTCGTAGATCGGCAGGATGTTCGGATGGTCGAGCCGGGCGAGCGTTTTCGCCTCGGTCTCGAAGCGTTTGACGAAGCCGTCGTCCTGGAACAGCTCAGAGGACAGCGCTTTGAGCGCGACCTCGCGGCCCAGTGGCTGCTGCACCGCGCGATAAACAACCGCCATGCCGCCGCCGCCCAGGCGCTCGACGATCTCGTACTGGCTGAGGCGGGTGCCGGTTAGGTCTTTCATGTCGCGCTCGCCAGCTTGGCGACGATCGCGATCAGGTCCGCCAGCCGGAACGGCTTGCTCAGCACGTTGTCGGCGCCGGCCGCGAGGAACCGCTCACGGTCGCTCGCCATGGAGTGCGCGCTCGCGATCACGATGGGCATCGTCGGAACCTGCTCTTTGATCCGGCGCATCGCCTCCAGCCCGTCGATGCCTGGCATGGCGACGTCCATGAGGATCATCGCCGGCCGCTGGCCAAGCGCGATGTCCACCGCCTGCAGGCCGTCGGCGGCGATCAGCACGCCGTACCCCGCCTTCTCCAGCACGCGCTTGCACAGGCGCTGGGCCACCTCGTTGTCGTCAGCGACCAGCACGGTGAAGGTGCCGGCGGTGCTTCCCTGGCCGACCACTGTCCCACCTGCGTTTGCCTCAGGCATGCCGGAGCTGCTGAAGCGACTCGGCGCCCTCGGGCGCGAGCGGGATCGTGAAGTGGAATGACGAGCCGTGGCCGAGGGCGCTCTCCACCCAGATCTTGCCTCCGTGCATCTCCACGATCTGCTTAACGATCGTGAGGCCGAGGCCAGTCCCGGGAATAGATTGCGCCGCGCCACTGCGCACGCGCCGGAAGCGCTCGAACACGTGGCCGATCTCATCCGCCGGGATGCCGATCCCGGTGTCGGTCACGCTCACCAGCGCAAATCGACCCTCGGCGCGGCTCGTTATCGTGACCGTCCCTCCCTCGGGCGAGTACTTGACCGCGTTGTTGACCAGGTTGCTGACGACCTGGATCAGCCGGTCGCGGTCGCCCGCGACGATGGGGAGCCGCGGGTCGAGGTCGGGCTTGAACTCGACGTTGGTCGCCGAGGGCGCGGCCCTGGACACCGCCTCGGTAAGGACGTCGTTGATGTCCACCTCGGCGCTCCGCATGGTCATGCGCCCCGACTCCATCCGGTCGAGGTCGAGCATGTCGCCGATCAGCCGGTTCACCCGGTCCGCGTCATTGAATATGTAGCCGCCGTAGGCGCGCACCTCGTCCGTCTCGAGGCCACCGTCGCGGATCAGCTCGCTGAAACCCTGGATGCCGGTGAGCGCGGTGCGGAACTCGTGGCTCACGATGCTCAAGAACTCGCTCTTGGTGCGGTCGAGCTTCTCCAGGTTGGCGTTCGCCTCGCGCTGAGCGTCGAGTGACTCGGCGAGCCTGTCCGACGTTTCGCGCACCGCCGTCACGTCCTCGATCATCAGGAGCACGTGCTCCGGCCGGCCGCTCGAGTCCGGAATCGAGGTCGCGGTCAGCTGAAGCCACAGCCAGTCCCCCGCGCCGGTCGCGGCCCGGACCTGGACCGTGCTCCCGTCGGTGATCCCCGCCAGGAATGGGGCTTTGTGCTGACGCGAGGCGGCCTGGTCGTAGGCGTGCAGCAGGTCGGGCCACGCGATCGCGCGCATGGTCTCCTGATCGTGATCGAGCATCAGGAGCAGCGCGGGGTTGGCCTCGAGAAGGTCGCCCCCCGCGCCGATGCGGGCGATCCCGATGGGCGAGCGCTCGAAGATCGCGCGGTGGTCGGCCTCGCTTCGGCGCAGAGCCTGGGCGGTGTCGGAGCGGCGCATGAACTGGCCTATCTCGACGCCCGCGGTGGCCAGCATCATCACCTCGTCGTCCTCCGGGACACGAACGTGTTCTGAGACGAGCTCGACGACTCCGACCACCTCGCCGCCGTCCACGACCGGGAACGCGACCGCGGACCGCAGGCCCGCGCTTCGCGCCGACTCGACGCGGTCGAAGTCCGGCGAATGCTCCAGGTCCGCTTCCGCGGCGAGGACGCCCGACTTCCACACGCGCCCCACGAGCCCCGACCCGCTCGCCACGGCAACACTGCGGCCCACGTGCAGGAATCCATCGACCACGGCACCGGATGCGTTCCACGAATGGTGGACGCGCATCGCCGGGCCCTCGGGCTCGACGCCCCAGAACTCGGCGGCGTCCCAGGCGAGGTGTCCGCAAAGGGCGCTCAGCACCTGCGGCACCCCCTGGTCGGGGCCGGCCGAGGTGACCATGACCTCGCGGACGGCGGCAGTGCACTCGCGCAGCGCGTCGATGCGCCGGCTCCCCGAGGTATCCCTCGCCTGGACCAGGAGCATCGGTTCGCCGGTGGCGGTGTTGGGGAGCTTCGCGATGAAAAGCGCGACCGGGACCTCCGTCCCATCCGGTCGGAGCTGGGTCACCTCGGCGTCCCAGCGGGTGACGTCGCCGTTGCGCAGGAGGCTGAGCGCCTCGCTCAAGGCGGCGCGGTCCCGCTCCGAGACCCCTGCGACGAGACTCGTACCCGCGATGGCGTCGCGGCTCGGACCGAGAATCGCGGCCAGCGGATCGTTTGCCTGCAGCCACCTCCCCTCGAGGTCGGTCAGGCCGAGCCCCACTCCGGTCGACTCGACGGTCGCCCGGAGCATGCGCTCGCTGGCCGTCAGCTCGTCCAGTCGCTGCTGGGTCAGGCCGGCGGCATCCCGCGCGTGCCGGGCGAGCTCGCTCATCGCGATCGCGACTCCCAGCAGCACCGCCGCGAGCAGCACCGCCGGCGCGACGTCGGAGGCCCGACCCGCGCTCGCCAGCGGAATGACGAGCACCGCCATCGCCGCGACGACTGCGACCGCGATCGACTCGACGCGGTTCTGCTGCAGGGAGACGAGCAAGACGACGATCAGGTACAGCGGAAACGCGACGACCGGCTGGGCGTCGGCCAGCGCCTGGATCGCGAAGATGGCCGCGACCGCGGCAAATGGCGTGGCACGACGTACCAAGAGCCGAGTCCGAGAGAAGGACTGCACGCCGGCCCCTGGTGCTACCCCTGACGCCTCGCCCCCCCTGGCGGGATGGAAGGTACGCAGGGCACAAAGTTTATCGGCCAACCTTCCAGCTTCAGCCGCGTTACAGCAGGCGACGGAAAGTTGCCTTAAGCTTCGTCCGGCTGCCCAGATTGAGTCATCCCAGCACCCCCCTCCAGGGCGAAGGTCTCAGCCGCCGGGTCTACCCGTTCATCGGGCTGGCGATCGTCGGCCTGGTCAGCCTCCATGGCATCGCCGCCATCACCACCTCGCTCGCCCTGAGCGGCGCCATGGCGGTCGGGGTCGCGCTCGTCCTCATCCCGCTGGCCGAGATCGACACGCCCGCGCGGAGCGGAATCGTCACCGCCATCCCGGTCGTCGGCGGGTTCGTCCTGGCGCTCTACCCGCTGTGGGCGGACGGCACCGTTTTCGGAGTCGTCGCGTCAGTGGTCATCACCGCGCTGGGAAGCGCCCTCGTCGTCCTGCCCTGGGACCGGATCCCTCGCTACCTCCACGCGATCTCGCCGATCGGGGCGCTGGCGGTCACGTTCGCCCTGGAGATCCAGTTCGGGCTGAGCGTCGTCCGCTCGTTCCCGTTTGTCCTACTGCCCCTGATCTTCCTGGCTCTCTACTACACGACGATCGAGTTCGCCATCGGTGCCGCGCTCGCGGCGGCCGACCTGATGCTGGTCACCGGCATCAACCCGGCGTCGGGCGACCCCGCCGCCGCGCTTCTCGAGGCGCTGCTTCTCGTCGCCTTCGGCATCCTGGTCCACCGCGTCGTCAAGCAGTGGGAGCAAAACCGGCAGGCCGCGGTCAAGGCCGAGCATGAGAAGACCGTCCTGCTTGCCGACCTGGCGCAGCGCAACCAGGACCTGCAGGAGCTGACACGACTGAAGTCGGAGTTCCTGGCGACGATGAGCCACGAGATACGCACCCCGCTCAGCGGTGTGATCGGAATGACGGGGCTCCTCCTCGACACGACGCTCACGCCGGAGCAGCGCGAGTACGTCGATACGATCCGGACCTCGGGTGACGCGCTGCTCGACATCATCAACGACATCCTCGACTTTTCGCGGATCGAGGCCGGGCGCGTTCGGCTCGAGAGCCTCGAGTTCAGCCCGCGCTACGTCGTCGAGGAAGCCGTCGAGCTTTTCGCCGAGCCGGCGGCCAACAAGGGCATCGAGATGGTGCTCGACGTCGAGGCGGATGTGCCGGAGCTCGTGGTCGGCGATCCCGGCCGGCTCCGCCAGGCGCTGATCAACGTGATCGGCAACGCGGTGAAGTTCACCGAGGCGGGCGAGGTGGTCGTCCGCGCGAAGCGGCACGAGGCGAAAGGCCCGGGCGTCTCCATCCAGTTCGAAGTCCAGGACACGGGTAGCGGGCTGACCGAGGACGAGGCGGCGCGTGTCTTCGGCGTCTACTCGCAGCTCGACAGCTCGACGACGCGGCGACACGGCGGAGCGGGCCTCGGGCTCGCGGTCGCCCGCATGCTCGTCCAGCTGATGGGAGGCGACATCGGCGTCGAGAGCGAGAAAGGGAAAGGAAGCCGCTTCTGGTTCACGGCGCTCTTTCGCGAGGCCGCGGCCGCCAGGGCGCGCGGACCTCAAGCGAGCATGCAGCTCACCGGGATCGCGGTCGCGATCATCGACGACAACCGGACCAACCGGACGATCCTCGAGCGGTACATCAGCTCCTGGGGCATGCGCGGGCGAAGCTTCGATTCCGGCCACGAGGCGCTGCCCGAGATACGGCGCGCGTCGGGAGGCGACGACCCGTTCGAGGTCGCGATCGTCGACCTGATGATGCCCGGCATGGATGGAGCCTCTGTCGCCGCGGCGCTGCAGGAAGACGAGGCGCTGCGCGACATCGCGGTGGTCCTCCTCACATCCGCGGGGCGGTCGGAAACCGAGGTGCCGGGCGTCGACGCGGAGATGGTCAAACCAGTCCGCCCGTCGCAGCTCTTCGACGTCCTGCACACGCTTCTCGCCGGGCGCGCACACGCGGAGACTGAGACGGCGCATCACACGATCACGCCGAGTGGCCGCGGCGCGCGAGTCCTTGTCGTGGACGACAACACCGCGAACCAGAAGGTCGCGCTGCGGATGGTCGAGCGCCTCGGTTACCGCGGCGACGTCGCCGCCACCGGCGCGGAGGCGGTCAGCATGCTGGGCCACGGCCGGTACGACGCGGTGCTCATGGATTGTCACATGCCGGAGATGGACGGCTACGAGGCGAGCCGGCAGATCCGGCACAACGAGCGGGGCGGGCGGCGCGTGCCGATCATCGCGATGACCGCGGACGCTGTCTCCGGCGAGCGGGAGCGATGCCTCGCCGCGGGCATGGACGACTACGTGTCCAAACCGGTGAAGCTCCACGTCGTCGCCGCGGTGCTCGAACGCTGGCTCGCCACCCAACAAGCCGTCTGACGTATCCCCTCCCCACTCATGGGGAGGTGGCGGCAAAGGCGCCGGAGGGGCTGGGGAGACCAGGTCCTCCACATTGCATGGGGAGGTGGCGGCGCAGCCGCCGGAGGGGCTGGTGAGACCAGGTCCTCCCCATTGCATGGGGGGGTGGCGGCGCAGCCGCCAGAGGGGCTGGTGAGACCAGGTCCTCCCCATTCATGGGGAGGTGGCGGCGCAGCCGCCGGAGGGGCTGAGCTAAACCCGCCTCAGCGCCAGCACCGTCACGTCGTCGAACAGCTCCCTGTCGCGAGCCCCGCGTGCGAGCAGGTCGACCATCTCCTGCGCGCTCCCCGCGCGCCTGGCCTCATAAGGCAGCTGCACCTCTTTCGTCGCGAGGTCCGGCCTCAGCTCCAGCAGTCCGTCGGAAAAGACGACGAGCGAGTCGCCCGGCCCCAGAGTCGTCTTGCCGGAGACGAACTGCGTGTCGGGAAAGATGCCGATCGGCGCGCTGCGCTGCGGCAGCAGCTCCTGCGCTGTGCTGCCGCGCAGCAGGCGGGCGTGGCCGTGGCCCGCGTCGACATAATCCAGCTCGCCCGTGCGCGGGTCAAACCTGGCGTGAAACACAGTCACGTACGAGTGGTTGACCTCGAGAGCCGCCGACATCACGCCGGCCGCCTGCTTGATCCCGTCCACGATCGGATCTACCCCCTCGACGCCGCGCAGCGCCGCACGCGCCGTCGCCATGGTCAGCGACGCGAGGAGCCCCTTGCCCATGACGTCGCCGAGCGACAGGGTGACCGGGCCAGGGTCCGCGCCGTACCAGTCGTAGAAATCGCCGCTGATCTCGCGCGCCGGCGTGAAATGCGCGGCGATCTCGAACCCGTCGGCTTTGAAAGGAGAGGACGGCAGCATGCCGGCCTGCATCGCCGCTGCACGCCGCATCTGCTCGGCGCGCTCGGCGACCATCGCCTCGAGCCGGTCCAGGTTCGCCCTGTTCTGGCGTTCGAGACTGCGCCGGCGAACGTTGTTGACGACAAGCAGATAAAGCTGGGTGGAGCCGACAGGCTTCACGTGATAGGCGTAGGCCCCGTGCTCGAGCGCTGCCCTGCCGAGCTCGGGATAGTCGTTGGCGGCGAAGAGCTTCCTGGCTTCCGAGCCATCGAGAGCCACGTCGCACTCGAAGCCACGGCTTCGCAAGGTGCGCGCCATCACGCGAGCCAGGGGCTCGTCGTCGTCCACGACCAGGACGCGTTCGGCGCCGGCGGAGGGAGCCACGGCCTCGAAGTGTAGGTGCACGGGTGGCGGGGATCTCGAAGCAAACGATTCCGTGTTCTTGGCGCCAAAAACGCCTATGGGCGCTGGAATTACACGGTTTTGGCGCCGATAACGCTCTGTCAGCCAGAGGGCGTCTATGGAGGCTAAAGTCCCCACTTTCTGCCATATGCTGGTCGCCTCCAAATGAGCCTTGACGTCCAGACCCGCCAGACGGATGCCGGCGTGGCAGTGATCGTGCCCAGCGGACGCCTCGACGTGGCCGGCGCCTCGGCGCTGAAGGATGCCGTCAGCGAGGCCGTCAAGAACGGCCCTCCGAAGGTCGTGATCGACATGGAAGGTGTCAGCTTTGTGGACTCGACGGGACTGGGCTCGGTGATCTCGGCCCTCAAGCAGCTCCGCAGCAGCCAGGGCGAGCTCCGCCTGGCGGCCCCCAACCAGCAGGTCCGAGTCGTCCTGGAGCTGACGACGCTGGACCGCGTGTTCCCCTACTACGCCACCGTCGAGGAAGCCCTCACGGGCTTCTAAGCCCGTGGGTCAAGACGGGACCTTCGAGTTCCATGCCATGTTTGCCGAGCTTGACGAGGGACTGGACGTCCTCCACCTCTCCATCGAGCGCCTTCGCGAGGCGACGGGCCGGCAGCCCGACGACCGGCCGCTCATGCTCTTCGAAACCGCCCTCGGCGAGATCGGCAGCAATGTCCTTACCCACGGCCGCCCTCCGGGCACCGAGCGGCCAGTCGAGTACGACCTCCGACTCGAGCGAGGCGTCGTGGTCGCGTCGCTCACCGATTCCGGTCCTCCGGTCCACGAGCACCTCAGCCGTGAGATGCCAGACGTCGACAGCGAGGCCGGCCGCGGCCTCGCCATGGCCCGCTCGCTGGTCGATGACCTTGGATACGAGCGGGTCGGCGAGGTGAACACGTGGAGGCTGACCAAAACCCTGTGAGCTCCGAAGCGACCCCGCTGGACCCCATGCGCGTGTTGATCCACGACTTGCGCAACATGCTGGCCGTGATCGTCAACTACAGCGAGCTGATCGGCGAGGAGCTGGACGACCCCGAGGCGATCCGAGCTGACATCCAGGAGGTGAAAGCCGCCGCGGAGCGTGCGATCCTGCTCACTGAAAAGCTGCCGCGTCCCGGCCACCCCGCGTCGTGACCATCGCGAGGCGCGTGGGCACTCCCTCCGACCATCCGCACTCGGCGCTGGTCCACCGCGACATCGCGCTCGTGGTCGACGACGACGAGCAGGTCCTGCGACTGGTCAAACGAGTCCTTGAGCGCGCCGGCTTCGAGTGCGTCACCGTCAACGATGGCGCGGCCGCCCACGAAGCGGCGGTCGAGTGGAGGCCGGACATCATCCTGCTCGACCTGATGCTCGGGGACACGACCGGCGACCAGATCATGGCTCAGCTTCGCGAGGACTTTCGCACACGATTGATCCCGGTGGTCTTCCTGACCGTGAGGGATTCGCTCAAGGACAAGGTCGAGCACCTGATGTCCGGCGCGGACGACTACGTGACCAAACCCTTCATCCCCGAAGAGCTCGTGGCTCGGCTGCGCGCCGTGATGTCGCGATCGACGACGACTCGCGGCCTCAGCCCCTTGACAGGGATGAGCGGCAACAGCGACATCCTCCGTGAGATCAGCAGGCGGCTCGCCCAGAACCAGCGTTTCGCGGTGCTCTATCCGGACATCGACTCGTTCAAGAGCTACAACGACCACTACGGATTCCTGCGTGGCGACGACGTGATCAAGACATTGGCGACCATCGTTCTCGAGGTCCTGGAGGAGAGCCACACCGGTCAACACTTTGCGGGCCACGTCGGCGGCGACGACTTCGTGATCCTGACCGAACCCGCCATGGCCGAGAGCATCGCCACCCAGGTGACGCGGCGATTCGACGAGGCGATCCCGGCCCTGTACGATCCGGTCGACCGCGACCATGGGTGGATCGAGGTCGAGGAGCGGAATGGCAACATGCTTCGGGCTCCACTCGTCTCGGTGTCGATCGGGATCGTCATCGCCGAGCCCGGCACCTACGGCAGCGCCGCCGCGGTGGCCGCCCGCGCGTCCGAGGTGAAGGGCGTCGCGAAGCGGATGCCCGGCTCCAAGTGGGTGCTCGACCGCCGTCGCCCGCCGGAGCGATTCAGCTGATGCGAACCACATATTTAAGGAGAGGGCATGGGGCGAGGCCGGTGCTAGCATCCGCCGCGTCCGGATTGTCATGAGCGAGGTCAGGACCGCCACGCCTACCGGCTCGCCCGACGACCCCTCCCAGCGCGCGCAGCGCGTCAGGGTCGTCGTCCACCGTCTGGACGGGGGGCTCGAAGAAGGGGAGTCCGACGCCCGCACGATCACAGCGGCCGGCTTTCCGATCTATTCCACACACGATTCGGACCGGTCGCGACTGGTCCCGAGCCGCGACATCAAGTACGTCGTCTTCGGGTCGGTCGACGACCCGGGGCTCGAGCCCGACCCAGGCGACGCGAGCGCTGCGCGCAAGGCGATCCTCCGCTTCCGCGACGGCGAGTGGATCGCGGCCTACATCGAGCAGGATGAGCAGCCGGACGCCGACGGGATCGCGATCAAGGTCCGGCTGGCCGAGATCCAGCGGGTGATCCCGGCGGTCGCCGCCTCCGCGTCGCTGCTCGAGACGCAGTTCGTCGAAATGTGGGCAGGGCCGGCAACGCCGCCGAGCCGGCCGCAGCGGCGGCGCTCGGACATCCTCGAGGCCGCGGCCAGGCAGGGTCGCGACCTGAACAAGCTGGCCAACGATTTCCGCGACCGCCTCGCTCTGATCCGCGACGTCGGCCTGACGACCGGCGACACGCTCGCCTTCTCCAAGGCCGTCCGCACGCACCTGGACCGATTCCTGCTCGAAGACGGGATCAGCTTGAACTCGCAGGAGAAATCCGCGCTCACCGACATCATCCTGCGCGCCGCGGTCGGCTACGGACCGCTCGACAGCCTGCTGCACGACCGCTCCGTGAGCGAGATCATGGTCAACGGCCCGGACCAGGTCTTCATCGAGCGGCGCGGCGTGCTGACCAAGGCGGATGTTCGGTTCGAGGACGAGAACCAGCTGCTCGAGACGATCCGCCGCATGGTCGCGACGACCGGCCGCCACATCGACGGCTTGAACCCGATGGTCGACGCGCGGCTGCCGGACGGGAGCCGTGTCAACGCGATCATCCGGCCGGCAGCCATCCACGGCGCGGCGCTCACCATCCGCAAGTTCAAGGACGCCGTCCTCGGCATGGACGACCTGAAGCACGAGGGCAGCCTGAGCCCCGCGATGGCGGAGTTCCTGCAGGCCGCGGTGCTCGGACGCATGAACATCCTGGTCTCCGGCGGCACCGGCTCAGGCAAGACCACGACGCTGAACGTGGTCGCGCGCTTCATCCCGCACAACCAGCGCGTGATCACGATCGAGGACGCGGCCGAGCTGCAGATCGACCACCCTCACGTCATCGCCCTCGAGCACCGCCCGCCCAACGTCGAGGGCAAGGGCGAGCTGACGATCCGACAGCTCCTGCGCAACAGCCTGCGAATGCGCCCCGACCGAATCCTGGTGGGCGAGGTCCGCGGCTCCGAGGCGCTGGACATGCTGCAGGCGATGAACACAGGCCACGACGGCTCGATGTCGACCATTCACTCCAACTCCGCGCGCGACGCGCTGTCCCGGTTGGAAACGATGGTGATGATGGCCTCGATCGACATCCCGTTCGAAGCTGTGCGCGCGCAGATCGCCTCGGCCGTCAACTTGATCGTGCACCAGGCCCGCATGCCGGACGGCCGCCGCAAGGTCGCGCAGATCGCGGAGGTGGTCGGCTATGACTCCAATGGCCCGATCCTGCGCGACATCTTCCTGCTCGGCATGGGCTCCGACCTCAGGCTCGAGTACAACGCCACCGGCTACGTGCCGACCGCGCTCGACAAGGCTGCGTTCTACGGCGTGCAGGTCAACGAGGACCTGTTCGACCCGGTGAAGTCGCGCTTTGTCCCGGCCGGTTCGGACAGCATGATGCCCGTCACCAAAGACCCACTCATGTCGGGCCAGGGCAAGACCGAGAATGTGACGAGCCGCACGGTCGTGGTCGTTCCATTCAGCTCTGAGCGCCCGGCTTCTCGACCCACGAGCGGTGGACCCGTGCAGATGGAACCGGCGCCCACTGCTCAGACGCCGGAGATGCAGGAAGAGATGCGCAAGCTCATCGACGCGGCGCGCTCGGCAGTCGCCGATCTCCAGGCCGCAAGCCCGCAGCAATCATCCGGAGCGCCTCCACCTCCCATCGCCTACCCGCCGGCGGCAGCGGAGGCTGCGCCTGCGTCTCCTCAGCAGGCGTACCCGGCGCCCGTCGTGTATCCGATGCAGCCGCCGCCTCAGCAGCCACCACAGCCACAGTTCGGTGAGGCCACGACGCCGGTGCCCGGGTTCTACGGCCCGGCGCAGGACTTCCACGCCGGCCAGGCCCTGGAGGCTGCGACCGCGATGGCGCGCGCCACCACCGCGCTGGGCCAGCTGGCGGCCGCGTCGAGCGGATTCGGGGGCATGCTCCCCACCATCCGGGGCGGCGAGGGCGCGCCGGGGCCGGCAGGCGCCTCGCGGCGGATCCAGGCCGTGATCGAAAGCATCATCACGCGCCGCGGCCTGAGCCTGCGCCTTGCGCCCGGCCTCACCGACGCGTTCGAGGGCGCGGAGCTCAAAGCCAGCGACTACGCCTCCGCGAACAAGATCAGCAAGGACTCTGCGGGTCGCGAGCTTCGCCTCGCGGCGGAGGCCGGACTGCTGCAGACCGTGCGCTATCCACAGGGCGAGGCCGGCTTCAGGGCGTCGCAGGGAATGCTGCGTGAGATCGCCGAAGGTCTTGGTCAGCCGATCAACGCCGCCGCGCCGCTGTCGGCGGAGACGATCATCGGCAGCCTCGCGGTCGGGCAGACCGAAGGCACGGTGACGATCATGTTCACCGACGTCGAAGAATCGACGCGCCTTCTCTCGACAAGAGGCTTCACGACCTCGCACGAGATCATGAAGGCCTACGAGACGATCATCGACGAGAAGGTCGGACAGCACGCGGGGCGGAGGATCAAGGGTCTCGGCGACGGCTTCATGATCAGCTTCGGCTCCGCGCGGCACGGAGTGGAGTGCGCGATCGACATCCAGCGCGCTATCGGCGAGTACAGCAAGCAGAACCCCGAACGCAAGCTGCGCATCCGGATCGGCCTCAACACCGGCGAAGTGGTCGAGGAGGCGGGCGATATCTTCGGTGCGGCGGTCAACGTCGCGGCGAGGGTTGCCGGCAAGGCCAGGGGCGGCGAAGTCCTCGTCTCCGAGATCGTGCGGCAGCTGGTCGGCCCGGTCGACGAGATGAAGTTCGACTTTCGCGGTCGCTACAAGCTGAAAGGCTTCCCGGACCGCTGGCGTTTGCACCAGGTCACGCCGGGCGAGGTCAAGGAATTGCCGCGCGTGCTGACCTCCGGCGACGGGTTCGTCGACCGCGAGCAGCAGCGCCTGGACATCAGGATGGTGCTCGACCGTGCCGCCATCGGCAACGGCTCAGTCGTGTTCCTGACGGGCGCGCCAGGCATAGGCGCCTCGAGGCTCGCCTCCGAGGTCGCCGGCGAGGCGGCCGCGAAGGGATGGCTGGTCTTCGGCGGTCGCTGCCTCGAGAAGGCCGGCGACCCTTACGGCCCCTTCCGCGATGTCCTCACAGCCGCGGTTGCGGCGTCGAGCGCAAAGACCCTGCAGGACGCCGCGGGTCACCAAGGCCCGCTGCTCGCGGCGCTCGTCCCCAGGCTTCGCCAGAAGGTGCGGTCGCTCGGCGCGGCGCCCGACGTCGCCGCAGACAAGATCCGCGAGCAGCTCTTCAAATCGATCCACGCCTTTTTGTCCGGCGTCCAGGGCAACAAGCCGCTCCTCGTCGTCCTCGATGACCTGCAGTGGGCCGACGAAGCTTCGGTGGCGCTGCTGCGCGACCTCGCGGAGCGCGTGAACGGAAGCCGGATCGTCATGCTCGGCACGTACTGGGACTCGGAGCTCGACTCCGCGCGACCCTTCAGCACCGCGGTTTCGCGCCTGCTCAGGCGGCGTCGCGCGCAGCGCGTCACGCTGGGCCGCCTCACCGACCACGACGTGGAACGAATCCTCGCCGGCCTCGCCGAGACCCCCCTGGACCCGGTCCAGGTGATCGGCATCCAGGCCGCGACCGAGGGCAACCCGCTTTTCGTCGAGCACTCGTACCACTACATGACCGAGTCGGAGACCATGCTCGGCGGCGGGGCGCGCTCACACGCGAGCTACACCGAGGAAGACCTCGAGCTGGCGCAGAGCGTGCGCGGCCTGATCGGCAGGCGGATCCAGCGCCTCAGCGAGCCCGCGCAGCGGATGCTCGTCGCCGCCGGGGTGATCGGTCGCGACTTCGACGTCGCGCTGCTCGAGGCCTTCGGCGAGCTCGGCGGGCACGAGCTCCGCGACGCGCTCGACGAGGCGACGCGTGGACACTTCCTGGTCGCTGCCGGCAAGGACACATACCGGTTCACGCATGACCTCGTGCGCCAGCGCGTCCTGGCGGCGCTGCCACTTCCCCGCCTCCAGGCGTACCACCTCGCCGTGGCCGACACGCTGGAGCGCGTCTACGGCCGCTCGGCGCCCGAGCACGCGGCCGAGATCGGCTACCACCTCTACCAGGCCGGCACCGCGGCGGACCAGTTCCGCACCGCGACATTCCTCGGCCACGCGGCGAAAAACGCGTTGGACGTCGGAGCCTTCGAAGAGGTCCTGCGCCTGGTCGACTCGACCGTTCAGCTGCTGCCACCGGACAAGACGCGAGAGCGCGCCGACGCGCTCAGCGCCCGCGCCTACGCGCTGTGGGGCCTCGGCAGGATCGAGGATGCGAAGGCGGCGTGGCGCGGCGCGATCGAGCGCTACGAAGAGCTCGGCGACATCAAGGCCGCAAGCAGCCTGCACCATCGCATCGCGCGCCTCCAGTCGCGCGGCGAGGCGACTGAGACGAACGGCGCCGGCCCGGCAGCGGTGGCGGAGACGGCGGAGACGGCCGAAGTCAGTTCGTGAGGCGGCTTGCCGGGGGCACCGGCGCGTAGACCGAGCTGTACCTGATGTTCGGCAGCGTTCCGCCGAAGCCCATCGAGTCGGCGATGATCCCACCGGTGCCGGCCACCGCATAGGTGTAGGGCGAGATCACGCCGAGGTACGCCGATGGCATGTAGACGAGGCCGATCCAACCGGAGTTGCTTGCCGCGCCGAACAGGTTGGCGCACCCATTCGCTGGCGGTGAACCCGGGCCCGGCTCGTAGACGACCACCCAGTTGTACTGGTAGCCGCTGAACAGGTAGTCGTCCGCGCCGTTGGTGGTCTCCAGGCAGGCGCCCGAGCCGAAGTAGAGCTCGACAGCGCCAGGCGTGATGGGCGCCGGACAGGACGCGTACGAGGGCGCGATCGTTTCGCAGCTGTTCTCGTTGGCCCGGTCGCCTCGCGAGCCGGGCCCGCGGGCCGGATTCTGGTTCGGGAGGCCGGCTGCCAGCGGGGCGGTCTCCCCATCCGGCGGGTGCGAACCGAACGGAGACGCCAGCTGAGCGCCGAGGGTGATCGATTCATTGCCAAGGGAGCACCCGTTGCCGTTCACGTTTGGACATGCGTTGGTGCCGGCGCTGGTGTTCGTGACCGATCCGCTGACCGGCAGGTTCGCAGCGAGGCCGAAGGGACCCGCGCAGCCATTGCCCGGCGGGGCCGCATAGATGTTGTACGACGTCGCGCCTGGAACGTTGCTGACCGACACCTGAACGTCATTGAAGTGGCTGTTCACGTTCACCTGCTGGCACATCGATGGCGCGCTCTCGCGCGTGTAGTTGACCCCGTTGTGCGTGTCGATCCGCATAGACGTGAGGACGAACGCCCACATGCCATCTGCGATGTCGACCGCCCCGTTGACCTTGGTCACCTCGAATGTGCCCGCGCAGCGGACTCCGTTCGTATCCCAGAACTGAGGCGTCGCCCGAACAGTGTTGTTGGAAACATCGGGTTCATCGGGGGGCTTCAGCTCGTTGCTGACGAAGTCCCCAAGGTTGAGCAGGCCTGCCTGGAAGTTGTAGATGCCGCCGCCCAGGAACCAGCAGTGAGAGCCGTCGAGCATCGGACGGCCCGCGTAGTTGCCCGGCAGCAGAGTCACGATGTTGCTGATCGAGCGGCTCGATCCGCCGAGGTTGGGTGGCGGAAAGTTGGGGTCGGCCAGCCGGAAGCCGGAACGCGTCGTGCCCGCGACGTCCGGATAGGTGCACGGAGTTGACGCTCCGCTCGGGTAGCACGCGTTCGAGACTGAGCCGGGGACCGGCGACTGACAGCGCGCATATATGTCGCCCGCATCGCGCAGGCTGCCGCCCGACACCGTGATCGAGCCGTTCGACACGAGGTCGCCCGTGATGTTCAGGGTTCCGCTTCCGTTGACGGCGAGCGCCGTTCCGCTCGCCCCGCCGCAGCCGGCCTGGTTCAGCGTCGCGACCGCCGGCGTGTACAGCTGGTTGTTCACGTTGCCGGTCGAGGTCGCCGCGAGGGTGGGGCTCGTGCCGTTGGTCAGGATGCGCGCGAACTGCAGGTCGAGGTTGCGCCTGGCGCCGATCGTGAACTGGCTGCCCTGTGCTCCGAGCGCGTTCACCACCTGGGTCAGGACCGTGCCGTCCGCATACGTGCATGTCACCGTCACGGGAACCGCCCCTGGCGAGCCGTATCCCGAGCACGAAGGGGCGTTGTAGAGGCGCAGGTTGCTCGCGAAGACGTTCGTCGCGGCCTGCTCCGCGCTCACGTAGCCTCCACCCTGCTGCAGCCTGTCGCCGGCCGCCAGCGCGGCGGCATCGATCGCCGACTGCAGGTCGCGCCGCACCGAATACGCGCGCGCGCCGTCGATGGCGATCGCCGCCATGCCGATGAGGACGGTCAGCATCAGGGCGATGAGCACGATCGCCTGGCCGTTTTGCGTCGCGCGCCGTGCGGTTTGCCGGGGACGCGGAACGGCCATCAGGAAGGAAGCTAATACACGAGTCGTGAAGCCGGGGGCTGCGGGGCGTAGGAAGAGCTGTAGATGATCGTAGGCAGCTGTCCGCTGAACTTGATCGTGTCCGCCATCAGACCGCCCGTCGCCTCCGTGCGAAAGGTCGCGGCCTTCGACACCTCGAGCGATGCGCGCGGCATGTAGATCAGGCCGACCCACGCCGAGTCGGCCGCCGCGCCGAGCATGTTGGGGCATTGATTGGCGGGTGGGTTGCCCGCACCCGGCTCGTACACGAGGACCCAGTTGTACTGGTAGCCGCTGAACAGGAAGTTGTCGCCGCCCGTGGTGGCGTTCAGACAGCCCGTGCTGGGAATGTAGAACTCGACGGCTCCCGGAGTCATCTGTCCCGGACACGTCGACGCCGCTCCGACAACGGTGTTGAGGACGGCCCCGTCGACGACCGCGGTCTGCATGCCCAGGGTGCAGGTCGGCCCGCTGAAAGCGCATCCGCTCGTATTGTCGTTGTGCTCCGTGCCGGCGGGCACTGTGATCGAGCCGGCGACCCCGAACCCGAACGGCGGGCCGGAGCAGCCGCTCGCAGGCGGCGATGCGTACACGTTGTAGCCGGTCGCCCCGGGCACGTTGCTGACCTGGATCTTGATCGCCGCGGCGTCGCCGACGAACACGGTCCTGCACATCGAGGGCGCGCTCTCCCTCTTGTAATCGATCCCGCCGTAAGTCTCCGTCCGCGTCGCCGTCAGCTCGATCGCCCACGTCCCCTCGCGGCTGATCGCAGCGCCGGAGGTGGCGCTGAGCTGGAACGCGCCCGCGCAGTTCACGCCGCCGGTGTTCCACATCTGGTGGCCCAGCGCGGTGCGATTGTTGTACACGGGCTCGTCAGGAGGCTTCAGCTCGTTGCTGACGAAACCGCCGGCGTTCGAGTAGCCCCCCTGCCACTCGTAGACGCCCCCGCTGAGGAAATAGCACCGGCTCGAGTTGAAGCTGGGGTCGGCCGTGTACAGGCCGGGCATCAGGACGACGTCAGTGGCCGGTGGAACCTGGCTGCTCCCGGTCACCGCGGGGACGGGATAGTTCGGATCCACCGGATGGAACCCGGTGCGGGTAGCGCCGGCGACGTTGGGGTAGAAACAGGGAGCCGCCGTGCCGCTCGGGTAGCAGCCCAGCGTCGAGCCGGGCACTGTCGCCTGGCAGCGGGCATATATATCTCCGCTGATGTTCATGGCGCCGCCGGAGACGTCGATCCCTCCGGCGGACACGACGTCGCCGATCACGTTCAGCGTCCCGCCTCCGCTTACGACCACGGCGCTGCTGGGAGCGCCGCCGCACCCTGCCTGGGCAAGCGCTGTGACCGCGCCGGAGTAGACCTGGTTGTTGACGCTCCCGCTGGCGGCGGCGGCCAGAGTTGGGCTGGCGCCGTTGGTCAGGATGCCGGCGAACTGGAGCACAAGCGGGCGGCTGGCCGTGAGGGCGAACTGGCTGCCCTGGGCCCCGAGGGCGCTCACGACCTGCGTGAGCGCCGTCGAGTCAGAGAAGGTGCACGTGATCGTCAGGGGGGCCGCCCCGGGCGCGCCGTAAGGGACCGAGCATGAAGGCGTCGCGTACAGGCGCAGGTTGGTGGCGAAGACCGTGGTCGCGGCCCGCTCGGCGGCAGGGTAGCCGCCGCCCTGCTGGAGCTTGTCGCCGGCCGCGAGCGCGGCCGCGTCGACGGCGGCCTGGAGGTCGCGGCGCTCTGCGTAAGCGCGTGCGCCGTCGATCGCGATGGCGACCATGCCGACGAGGATCGTCAGCATCAGCGCGACGAGAGCCAGAGCCTGGCCCGCCTGCGAGCGCACCGGCTCAGTACTCCGTGCGGAAGATGGCGGCCGCGGTCATGACGACGTGGTTCGCCGTGGCCTGCGCCACGATCGGCGTGATCAGGACCAGGTTGAACTTGATCGTCACCTGCAGCTGAGAGTTGCCCGACGCCGGGTTGACGGCGCTGCACGACCCGTTCGCGTTCGCGGGATACTCGCCGCCCGGCGCGTTGGGGGGAGGCGAGGTCTCCACCGTCCCTGGCGGGCTCGGCTCGGTCACGTAGACCCATCCCGAGTTGGCCGGAGGAGTGCCGCTGGAGATCGGGCCCTGGGGGCAGGGCTCGGAAACTGGGGCGCCGAGCATCTGCGTGCTTACCGTCGTGAGGACTTCCGCGTTGGTCGGCAGCTGGTTCGAGGCCCGGACCGCGGTGCGGGCACCCTCTCGCGCGGCGTGGCTGATGGTGTCGTAATAGAAGATCGCGCGCCCGATGTCGATGACGCCAAACAAGAGCAGCAGGAGCACCGGCGAGACGAGCGCGAACTCGATCAGCGCCTGCGACCGTTGTCCGTCTGCGCGCATCAGGAACCCTGGACGGTCATGTGCTGGTTCGCCGCGACCTGGAAGACGCCGAACTGCGACTGGACGAGCGGCGTGAGTGGACCGTAGGTGTAGAGGACGATGACATTGAGGTCGAGCTGTCCCTGGTTGGTCGCCGGGCTAGTGAAGTCGAGGCCGGGCGTGTTGTTGTAGCAGATGTACAGCCATGGCTGGTTTGCTGTCGAGGGGTAGGCCGACGTGACGTACGGCGGGTTGTGCAGGCCGTTTCCGTCGCTCACCGACGGGCACGTCGTGCCGCCCGAGTTCTTCAGCACCGAGGCCGGAAGGGAGATCGCGGCCAGCTCGGCGTCCACCGCCGCCTGGATCTGTGCGTCGTCCAGGTAGGGGTGCGACTGCCTTGGAGCGTCGAACCAGGCCCCATGGCGGGCTCCCTCGCGCGCAGCGTTCGACAGGGTCTCCGAGACGAAGATCGAGCGCCCGATGTCGACCAGCCCGCCGACCAGCAAGAGGAGCACGACGGAGGAGACGGCAAACTCCACGAGGGACTGGCCGCGCTGAGCCAAAAGTGGTGTTTTGAGTATCAGGTAAGGGGGGCTCGGCACCGGGATATCTTGCCTATGATTGGTCGGCCTTGCGGACCCTTAGCGCAATTACTTCGCGCCGCCCGTTCACCCTGCTCGGCATCCTCCTCGCCATCCTCGTGATCATTGCTTTCGTCCTCGTAGCTCTCAACGCGAGCCAGGCCGGCGCCAGTCCCCAACAGACGGTCGTCGTCGCGAGCAAGGACCTGCAGCCGAGGATTCCGATCACCGCCGACTCCCTCACCACGAAGAGCATCCCAGTGCCGGGGACGTACCCGAAGGTCTACTTCACAAGGATCCAGGATGTCCAGGGGATGGTCCCCCTGGTCACGATTCCATCCGGCCAGGCAGTCGTGTCGAACGACGTCGCCAAGCCGACCAACGCACTGGGCTCTCAGTCCGAGTACCTGCCCATCCCCCAGGGCTATGTCGCCCTGACCCTTCCGACCAGTGAGCAGCAGGGCGTCGCCGATTACATACAGCCAGGCGACTACATGTCGGTCATCGCGACCGTGAACACCGGGGGCAAGGTCGCCGTGAAGACGATCTTCACGCAGGTTCATGTGATCAAGGTCGGAGCGGCGACCAGCTCGAGCAACAACAGCGCGACGAGCCTGACCATCGTGGTGACCCAGTGCGAGGCCGAGGTCATCACGTGGTTCCTCACCTACGCCGCGCTGAAGTACACGCTCGAGTCGTACAAGGACTACGCGCCCGGCGAGAGGCTGCCGGACCCGAAGTGTCCGAGCGTCGGCGACGCCAAGGGCGTCACGCTGCAGGTGATCCAGGCCGCCTACCCCACCCTCTTTTAGACCCCGAATGAACCTGCCGCCAGAGACGATCGTTGCGGTGCCTATGGCGGCGGCGATCTTCGTGTTCTTCTGGGCCCTCGACAAGGTCCGCAAAGAGCGGACCCGCGCCACCGATACCATGCCCCCGCGCGCCACGCCGAGAGAGCTCGTGGACCGGCTGCTCAAGCCCGCCGCCGAAAACCTGAGCCAGCGACGGAGGAAGGAGGGCAAGCCGACCCTGACCGAGGACCTCGCGCGCGCGGGCTTGAACCTCACGGCCCCCGAGTACCTCCTCATCCGGATCGGCGCCGTGTCGCTCGGCGCGCTGATCGGACTCTTCCGATTCGGGTTCAACCTCGGACCGGTCGTCCTCGCCGCGGTCGGGTTCGTGATCCCGCCGCTGGTCGTCGCCTACCTGCAGCGGCGCCGGCTGGCCCAGTTCAACGATCAGCTCGCGAGCATGCTCCAGCTTCTGTCGAACTCCTTGAAGACCGGCTACCCCATCGACCGCGCGTTGGAGACGGTCGCGGCCAAATCGCAGCCCCCCGTATCAACGGAGTTCGAGCGGGTCACGACCGAGATCACCCTCGGGACTTCCGTCGAGGAGGCGCTCAGCGCCATGCTCCTGCGGATCAACAGCCCCGACCTCGAGTTCATCGTGACTGCGATCCTCCTGCACATCAGGGTCGGTGGCAACCTGGCCGAGGTCCTCGACAACATCTCCGACACCTTGCGCGACCGCCTGCAGACCAAGCGCGACATGAGCGTGCTGACTGCGCAGTCGCGCGCGTCGGCAAGCATCATCACAGGCCTGCCGATTCTTCTCGCCCTTGGGCTCTACGTCTTCGTGCCGGGCTACTACGCTCCGATGACGAGCACGTGGGTCGGTTACGCGATGCTTGGATTCGCCGGCGTGATGATCCTCATCGGCAACCTGCTCATCCAGCGCATGACAGCGCTGGAGGCCTGAGTCCGATGATGCAGCTCGCGATCGTCTCAGGCGGGATCTGCGCGCTGATCGTGATCGCCTATTTCATCGCGATCGACCAGTATCGCGCCGCCGGGGCCAACGGCGCGGTCGTCCCGGGCGCTCCCCGCCAGACCTTCCTGAAGCAGCTCGAGTCAGCGATGCGCCCCTTCTCGCGCGTGCCCGCGCGGACCGCGATCCAGCTTCGTCAGAAGCTCAGCCAGGCGGGCAACCCTGGCGGGCTCACTCCGGCCGGCTTCCAGGCGGTGCGCTACAGCATCGCGGCGATGATGGCCATCGCGGGCCTCGCGATCGGGCTCCTCTTTCCGCTGGGGCTGCCGGACTTTGTCGCCGCGCCGCTGACGGGCCTCGTCTTCGCGGCGGCTGGCTACCTCACGCCTGGCCTGTGGCTCGAGCAGCGCATCGGCCAGCGGCGGCGCCAGATCCAGCGCTCGCTCGCCGAAGCGACCGACCTGCTGACGCTGGTGGTTGAGTCAGGCATGAGTCTCGACGAGGGCATGCTCAGCATCACGGAGCGGTTCCACAA
>WNFI01191520.1_pt1 | contig 58018 bp, 55 predicted proteins | sample 5400471 | NCBI WGS metagenome assembly WNFI01 (sample SAMN13153348, study PRJNA577476) | soil metagenome | isolation source: 100 cm saprolite on Douglas fir-dominated hillslope | place: USA:California | collected 2013-09-17
TTCCACTGCATCGAGATAACCCTTATGGCCGTCTGTTGTCAGTTGGATGCGACCCGCCATGCGCCACGCCAGATCCTGCACAAAGAGGTTTGCAGATACGGCATCCCGGCGACCAACGTAGAAGCTCGGAACCAGCTTGGTATCCGCGCAGATAGCGGTCCAGGTCCAGACATCACCACCACCGTAAATGCCCTTTTGAGCTTTAGGAACGAATACAAAGGAAAAACATACCGTTCATGCTTGCTCTTATGGGCCTCCCGACTTTATTCCCTAAATTAGTTGAAGCAAGGACCTATTCAGAACGGATGTTCCATGTAGTCGTTTTGAATCAATTGAGCGAATCTGATAGCAAAGATGCGATTCAAGTTCCGATAATGAAATCAGGATGTCCGATTTCTTTCAATGATGCCTCCGTAAAAACTATCTTTACGATCTCCGGTGGCTATCCGTACTTTATTCAATTCATTTGCAAGGAGGTATATGACATTTGGACTCAAAATCCAAAAGTCACGGTGCCCGTAGATGAACTTGTTAGAAAGCTAGATTCTGATTTTTTCGCTGGTAGATGGGCCAGAGCCACAGATCGCGAGAGGGATTTACTGTTTATTGTTGCTGAATTACCTAACTGTGATGCGGAATTTACCGTCCAGGAAATAGTTCTGGGTTCGAAGGCTAAACAAGGAAAGCCGTTTAGCAGCAGTCATGTTAATCAAATGCTGAACTCGTTAATTGACGCAGGCTTGGTTTACCGAAATCGGTATGGAAAATATTCGTTCGCTGTTCCCCTCCTGGGACAATTCATTCGTCGGCAGGCAGTAAACGCTATTTCTATCTAGTTCGTTTTTTGGGCCGTTTCTTTCTCTCGGGTTTTTTCAACGTGGTTTCCGCTATAGTCCCAGTAGCTAAGCCTGTAAGTAGCTTGGCTAGTTGGTTTGTGTCCCGCGGACGCTTAGGGTTTTTGGCCATGGAAACATTGTACTTGGCCAGTTGGATAGGCGCATCAGGGCTAAAATTCAAACTGAGACACCACCAACGCTTCGCCAAGGTTGACAACCCCATGCGAAAACCCGTGTAATACCGCGCTTTTTCCGCCAGTCACTGGAGTGAAGAATTATGAAGCGCACTTACCAACCCTCTAAGACCCGGCGTGCACGCACGCATGGTTTCCTTGAGCGCATGAAAACCCGCGGTGGACGGGCTGTGATCAATGCCCGTCGGGCCAAAGGACGGGCACGTCTGGCAGTCTGAAGCTCGCACGCTCCCGGCTGCCTCGAAAAGCGAGGTTGTGCGGCAGGGCGCAGTTTACCGGTGCGTTTGCGGCGAGGCGGCAGGGCAAATTTTTTGTCGTTTTGATCAGGAATCAGGCGCCCGGGGAACGGGCCCGCCTGGGAATAGTCATAGGCAGGCAAACTGCCCCGCGTGCGGTCGCCCGCTCCCTCATGAAACGCACCGTTCGAGAAGTATTCCGACAGTTGCGTGATCAGCTTGGACCGGTCGATGTCGTAGTTAGAGTCCGCCAGTCCGCAGGAAGGCCGGATCTGCCCGCGGCCCGTGATGAACTGGAAAGGCTAATGCGGGAAACTTGTTGATGCGGCCAACGCTCTTGGTTTTCATCCGGTTTTACCAGTTCCTCCTGAGTCCGTGGACCGGCAACAACTGCCGCTTCTACCCAACTTGTTCGGAGTATGCGAAATCTGCTATTGGCAAATATGGAGCAGCTCGCGGGAGCTGGTTGGCGACAAGGCGAATCCTCCGCTGCCATCCGTGGCATCCCGGCGGAGCGGATCCGGTACCTTGATATAAAAAAATTCTAATGGACAGTTTGCGTTTATTTGCGGCAATGGTGTTCGCCGTTTCCGTGTTCCTGTTGTTCGACGCATGGAACAAGGAACGGAGCCCCCAACCCCCGGCCCTCGATCAGGCGGCGCCGCGATCAGACGCGCCAACGCCCTCGCCGAATTTGCCGCCGGGTGTGACTGCTCCGACCGCTCCGGCTAATTCCCCGGCCCTGTCCGCGACGCCGGTTAGAGCGAATCTGACTCCTATAATCGTACGCACCGACGTTCTGATCGCGGAAGTCGATCCCGTGGGCGGAACGTTGCGCAGGCTCGAGTTCACGGCGCACAGGGACAAGCTCGACAAATCCAAAAATTTCGTCCTGTTCCAGAAAGATACCGTCCACACCTACGTAATGCAGAGCGGGCTCATCGGCGACGACCTTCCGAATCACACGACTACCTACGGGTCACCCGCGACGAGCTACGAATTGCGCGATGGAAATGACGAGGTGGTTGTCGATCTGACGGCCAGTGGCACAAAGGCTGTCGGTGTTACCAAGAAGCTGGCCTTCCACCGCGGAAGTTATCTGATTGACGAGACGTTTCAAATCTCCAACCGTGGCGCGGTGGAAATCAAGCCGTATGCATATTTTCAGATGGTGCGTGACGGCACGCCCGCTGCAGGGGATTCCAAAATGGTGCCAACTTATACCGGCGCTGCGGTCTATACCGACCAATCCAAATTCCGCAAAGTCGCGTTTTCAGACATTGACAAGGGCAAGACAGATTATCCGAAACACGCGACCGACGGCTGGATCGCGATCGTCCAGCATTATTTCCTCGCAGCCTTGCTGCCGTCCGGCGATGTGCCCCGGGAGTTTTATACGCGGGTTCTGAGTAGTGGCCTCTATACGGCGGGCGTCATCGTGCCCGCGGGCAACATTGCACCGGGCTCCAGCGCGACACTCGATATGCGCTTGTATGCCGGTCCTCAAGAGCAGGACAAGCTCGCAAAACTTTCACCGGGCCTGAATCTCACGGTGGATTACGGCTGGTTGACCATTATTGCCACGCCGTTGTTCTGGGTGCTTTCGGCCATCCAGAAATGGACCAACAATTGGGGCGTGTCGATCATCTTGTTGACGGTGATCATCAAACTGATCTTTTTCCCATTGTCGGCCGCGAGCTACCGGTCGATGGCGAAAATGCGCGTGATGGCGCCAAAGATGCAGAAATTGAAGGAACAATATGGCGACGATCGCCAGCGCTTGCATCAGGCAATGATTGAAATGTACAAAACCGAGAAGATCAATCCGCTCGGTGGATGTCTGCCGATCGTCGTTCAGATTCCGGTATTCATCGCGCTCTACTGGGTGCTGCTGGCGAGTGTGGAGTTGCGCAATGCCCCGTTCATCTGGTGGATAAAGGATCTTTCGGCCCAGGATCCATACTACATTCTGCCGGTGCTGATGGGCGCGACTATGATCATACAAACCTATCTGAATCCGACGCCGCCAGACCCCATCCAGGCCAAGGTCATGAAAATCATGCCGGTGGCATTCAGCGTGTTCTTTTTCTTTTTTCCCGCGGGATTGGTGCTTTACTGGCTGGTGAACAACATCCTCTCCATTGCGCAGCAGTGGCAAATCACGCGCATGATTGAGCGGTCAAAATCCGCTCATGCGGCACGCTGACACAATTGCGGCGATAGCGACGTCGCCGGGTCGCGCCGGCATCGGCGTTGTGCGTGTTTCCGGCACCGCGGTTCGCAGCATCGCTACTTTTGTCCTGGGTCGCAGCCTGCAGGTACGGGTTGCAACATTGTGTGATTTTCTCGCGGCGGATTCCACAATCCTCGATCGAGGAATTGCTATTTTCTATTCGGCGCCACATTCCTATACCGGCGAAGACGTGATCGAGTTGCAGGGTCATGGCGGGCCCGCAGTCTTGCAGCTGGTCCTGAGACGGTGCCTTGCGCTCGGGGCGCGCCCGGCGCAGCCAGGGGAGTTTACGCAACGCGCGTTTTTGAACGACAAGCTCGATCTTGCCCAGGCAGAAAGTGTTGCCGATTTGATCGATGCCAGCTCGGAAGCGGCAGCGCGAGGCGCGATGCGCTCGCTCGCAGGGGAATTCTCAGGCCGCGTCGGTCAACTTAACGACGCACTCATTGAACTGCGAAGCCTTGTTGAAGCAACTCTCGATTTCCCCGAGGAAGAAATTGACTTTCTCGAGCGCGCGGGTGCGCGGGAAAAGCTGAGTATCCTGCGAAAAAGGGCAACGGCCTTGCTCGCCGATGCGGAGCAGGGCAGGATTTTGCGCGATGGTGCCAAAGTCGTGTTGATCGGTCAGCCGAATGTCGGCAAATCGAGTTTGCTGAATCGGCTCGCGGAGGAAGAAGTGGCGATCGTCACTGAAATTCCTGGCACAACGCGGGATCCTTTGCGACACGAATTGGTAATCGATGGCGTACCCGTGCATATCGTCGACACCGCCGGTCTTCGGGATGCAACGGATGCAGTCGAGAAAATCGGAATTCAACGCGCATGGCGCGAAATCCGGCGGGCGGATCTCGCACTACTGATAGTGGACGCCTCAGCCGGAGTTACGGAGGGCGATCTACAAATCTTGACGGAACTGCCCGATAATCTTAAAAAGATAATCATTTTCAATAAGATAGATATATTAAAGCGTTCCCCCATAGAAGATCACGCTGTGGGCAGGATTGAAATATGGCTATCGGCCAAAACAGGGCATGGACTTGATTTGCTGCGAACGGCTCTTCTGCAAAGTATTGGCTGGCACTCGACGCAAGAAGGAACCTTCCTTGCGCGTGAACGCCATATTCAGGCACTGCGGGAAGCGAACTCCGCACTGGGTCGAGCTGCTGACGAGACCGGGTCTCTGGAATTGATGGCAGAGGAGTTGCGAATGGCCCATCAGGCGTTTGCGAACATCACGGGCAAGTTCAGCGCCGACGACTTGCTGGGTGAAATCTTCTCTCGTTTCTGTATCGGCAAATAGTACGTGAGCGAAGTTGCCGCCCTTTGTGTGTTTGCTTTCCTGGCTGGGCTTGTGGATGCCATAGCTGGCGGCGGGGGCTTGATACAGGTGCCCGCCTTGTTCGCGGTCTTTCCCTCTCTGCCTCCATCGATTCTCCTTGGAACAAACAAATTCTCGGCAATTGCCGGAACGACGATAGCGACGTTTCGGTATGGGTGGGCCATTCCAATCCAGTGGCGGGCAGTACTGCCCGCTGCGGGTGTCGCGGGTCTGGGCGCGCTGGCGGGAGCCAAAACGGTAACCCTGATTGATCCTGTGGTGTTGCGTCCCCTGTTATTGGTCCTGCTGGGCGGCATGGCGATTTACACGCTCACGCGCCCTAAGTTTGGACAGAAACCCGAAGTGCTGGCCCCATTAAGGCAGGGCAGCGGAAATTTCTATGCCGTGACCGCCGTGTTCGGGTTTTACGACGGCTTTTTTGGCCCTGGAGCTGGCAGCGTACTTATGTTTCTCTTGGTCCGATTATTTGGTCATGACTTTCTAAGCGCGGCCGCAACCACCAAAGTCCTGAATCTCGCCACCAATTCTGGCGCTCTCGCGTTTTTCATGATGACCGGAAATGTGCTTTATTCTGTTGCTCTGCCAATGGCGGCGTTTAATGTTGCTGGTGGCTTCCTGGGAGCCCATTTTGCGATTCGCGGCGGGAACCGTTTTATCAGGTCCGTGTTTCTGGTCGTAGTGACGGGGTTGATTAGCAAGGTGCTTTTCGACCTCCTGAAATCCTCTTAAGGCGATGTTTCACGTGGAACCATGGAATCCGATGTTCCACGTGAAACGTTGAGGATGACCAGGTTTCCGGTATGATTCGGCCTCCCGGATTTTCAGTCATGCAAAACTCCAATTCATTCGATGTGATCGTGGTAGGCGGTGGACACGCCGGAACGGAAGCCGCCTTGGCGTCAGCACGGGCCGGATGCCGGACCTTGCTGCTTACCCACAATGTCGAAACCCTCGGGCAAATGTCCTGCAATCCCTCCATTGGAGGGATAGGAAAAGGACATCTGGTCAAGGAAATAGATGCACTCGGCGGCATAATGGCAGCCGCTACCGATGACGCAGGAATTCAGTTTCGTATCCTTAACTCCAGTAAAGGCCCCGCTGTTCGCGCAACTCGCGCTCAGGCTGATCGGCTTCTTTACCGGCAGGCGATTCGCCGTCGGCTGGAAAATCACAAAAATCTAACTATCTTTCAACAGGCTGTAGATGATCTTACGCTTGACGGTAACCGCATTTCCGGTGTCGTAACGGAACTGGGGATCCGCTTCGTTGCATCGGCTGTGATCTTGACCACGGGAACCTTCCTGTCGGGTTTGGTCCATGTGGGTCTCAAGAATTATCAGGCGGGACGCGCTGGTGACCCTCCGGCGATCCGCCTAGCTCGCAGGTTGCGCGAACTCGATCTTCCGGTGGGTCGCCTTAAGACCGGTACGCCTCCCCGTATCGACGGCCGCACCATTGATTATTCAGTTATGACCGAGCAACCGGGTGACGATCCGGTGCCCGTGTTCTCGTTTCTGGGTTCGGTCGAGCAGCACCCCAGGCAGTTGGCGTGCTGGATAACGCATACTAATGCGAGCACGCATGAAATCGTTCGTGGCGGTCTCGATCGATCGCCCATGTTTACCGGGGTGATAGAAGGCATTGGCCCTCGATACTGTCCTTCAATCGAGGACAAGGTTACCCGGTTTGCCGACAAGACTTCGCATCAGATTTTTCTCGAGCCCGAGGGCTTGACGACGCACGAGGTTTATCCAAACGGCATTTCGACAAGCTTGCCGTTCGATGTTCAAGTCGAGTTGGTGCATTCAATCAAGGGGCTCGAAAACGCGCATTTGACTCGGCCTGGTTATGCAATTGAATACGACTACTTTGATCCGCGTGGCCTCAAGTCTTCGCTGGAAACCAAACCGATCCGCGGGTTGTTTTTTGCGGGTCAAATCAATGGTACGACAGGATACGAAGAAGCCGCGGCCCAAGGTCTTCTGGCCGGACTCAACGCGGCACTGCTCGTGCAAGAAAAAGAAGCCTGGTGTCCGCGCCGCGACGAGGCCTACCTCGGTGTCCTGGTGGACGACCTGATTACGCGCGGTGTCACGGAACCTTATCGTATGTTTACCAGTCGCGCCGAGTATCGGCTGAGCCTGCGGGAAGACAATGCCGATATGCGACTTACTGAGACCGGTCGGAAGCTGGGCCTGGTCGACGATGAACGCTGGCAGGCTTTCCAGAGCAAGCGCGACGCGGTCGGATTTGAACGTGAACGCTTGAAGTCGACCCGATTGAATCCGAAGCTGCTGTCCGACGAAGATATGCAGGCGCGCTTTGGCCAGAAACTCGAGCGTGACTACACGTTTGAGGAATTGCTCCGGCGGCCCGGTATGCATTATCGGGACCTGATTTCGCTGCCTGGCGCAGGTTCCTGCCTGTCGGACGACAAGACTGCCGAGCAAGTCGAGATCCAAATCAAATATCACGGATATATCGAGCGCCAGCGCGACGAGGTGAGCAGGCAAGAACAGTTTGAAACGACGCGCCTGCCCGGGGATCTCGACTACCGCTCGGTTCGTGGCCTGTCGATCGAAGTGCAGCAAAAGCTCAATAAGCAGCGGCCGGAAACGCTCGGTCAGGCCGCGCGGATATCGGGTATTACCCCGGCTGCGATCTCTCTTCTGCTGGTGCACCTGAAACGCGGATTTGGCACTGTTATCACCGACGATCAGATTGCGCCTTCTTTCAAGGCGGGAAGTAGGCGTTGAATCAGGTCGTATCTTCGCTCCGGCAAGGCGTCGCCGGACTCGGGTTGGCATTGCCTGCAGCGGCAATGGAACAACTCGCGAGTTATCTGGATCTGCTGGTCAAATGGAATCGAGTCTACAACCTTACCGCGATCCGGGACGACGCCAAACTCGTGAGCCACCATGTGCTCGATAGCCTTGCCGTCGTAAGTCATCTGCCCGATGGAAATTTGGTGGACGTCGGCAGCGGGGCGGGACTTCCGGGAATACCCATTGCGATTTCATGCCCCGGCCGTGCCGTGACTCTGCTCGACTCGAGCCAGAAGAAGGGCGCATTCCTGAGACAGGTGATTGCAGAACTCGGACTGGCGACCGTGCAAGTCGTTACCGAGAGAGTCGAGGCATATCGGCCTCGAGGATTTTTTCAGACCGTTATCTCGCGGGCCTTCTCGGACCTGGCGGATTTTGCAAGGCTGGCTGGCCATCTGTGCGCACCGGATGGCGTGATGATCGCGATGAAGGGATTGCACCCGGATGAAGAGTTGGCGCAATTGCCTCCCTCATGGAAAGTGAAAAAGACCGTGCGCCTGGAAATTCCCCAACTCGAAGCGTCGCGCCATCTCGTTTTCATGTGCCCCACATTGACCACATCCCCGAACTGACTCGCATGCCTCGTGTGCTAGCAATCACTAATCAGAAGGGTGGAGTCGGCAAGACCACGACAAGCATCAACCTCGCGGCCAGTCTGGTCACAGCCGGGCGCCGGGTGTTGTTGGTTGATCTGGACCCGCAAGGCAATGCAACCATGGGCAGCGGTATCGACAAACGCGGGCTCAAGGCGACCGTGTATCAGGTCTTGCTTGGCGAAGCGCCAATCTCCGCCGTGCGCGTTCGCAGCCAGAGCGGGGGATACGACGTAATTCCAGCCAATCGGGAACTTGCCGGTGCGGAAATCGAAATGGTCGACCTTTCGGAACGCGAAACGCGGCTGAAAACGTCCCTCGAAGAAATCAAGGATCACTACGACTTCGTGCTCATCGATTGTCCACCGGCGTTGAACCTTCTGACAGTAAATGGACTTTGCGCCGCCAATGCCGTCGTGATCCCGATGCAATGCGAGTACTACGCCCTGGAGGGACTCAGCGATCTGGTCCAGACTATCAAAAAGGTCCGTGCCAATCTTAATCCGAACCTCGAGATCGAAGGTTTGCTGCGTACCATGTACGATCCGCGCAATATGCTCGCGCAACAGGTATCTGACCAGCTGCAGCAGCACTTCGGCGACAAGGTCTACCGGACCGTTATTCCCCGGAACATTCGTCTTGCCGAAGCCCCTAGCCACGGCCTTCCTGTACTTAATTTTGACCGACAGTCAAAAGGGGCGCTGGCCTACCTCGCGCTTGCGGGAGAAATGCTCGGCAAGCGCGTTTAGGAAGAATGCAAATGGCAAAACTTAAAGGACTGGGCCGCGGTCTCGATGCATTGCTATCGAGCGATGAGGAACGAGCCGGGGACGCGTTGGCCGAATTGTCAGTCGGGCTGCTGAAGCCCGGCCGTTTTCAACCGCGCACGCGCATGGATCCCCAATCGATCGCGGAACTGGCAGATTCGATCAAGGCGCAAGGACTGATTCAGCCAATCCTCGTGCGCCCGGTCGAGAACGGTAGATACGAAATCATCGCCGGTGAACGTCGCTGGCGTGCTTCCCAGTTGGCCGGATTGACGCAGGTACCGGTCGTCATCCGGGTCGTGCCGGATAAGGCCGCGCTGGCAATGGCGCTTGTGGAGAACATCCAGCGCGAAGACCTGAATCCGCTTGAAGAAGCCACGGGCATTCAGCGACTGGTGGACGAATTTGACATGACGCACGAAGCGGCGGCGAAGGCTGTCGGGCGTTCCCGAAGCGCGGTCACCAATCTCCTACGCCTGCTGCATTTGTCCAAGGCGGTGCAGGATCTGCTTATGCAGGGAAAGATCGAGATGGGCCATGCGCGCGCCCTTCTGCCCGTGACCGGTGCTCGACAGGCTGAACTGGCTCACCAGATCATCAGCCGAAATCTGTCGGTGCGGGAAGCCGAGCAACTCGTCGGCCAGGTCGAAACGACGTCCCGTAAAATGTTGCGCAAGCAACCGAGAAAAGACCGCGACTTGCAGGGCCTCGAGGACGAATTGTCCGAAATTCTCGGAACGGCGGTAAAGGTAAAAACACTCCGGGGCGGCCGCGGCAAGTTGACCATCGATTTTGCAAGCCTCGATCAACTCGACAATGTCTTGCAAAAATTGCGTGACTAGGTAGGTGTACTGAACATGATTTGCACCAGATCGTTGACGCTAAATCGTCAAAACAATTACAATCGAAAAGTTTGCTCCTCGGTATTTGCCTAGCAATCATGCTGCGCATTCAGAGCAAGCCAGTACGTACCGTTCTTGTGTGGCAGATTGGCGTCACCGTGCTGATGGCGATCATGGCCGGCCTGCTGGCAGGCATCCACGGGACAGTGTCGGCGGTCCTTGGCGGTTCGGTCAGCATCCTTGCCGGGTTGGCCTTCGCGATGGTCATGCAGTCAAGCAACATGCAGTCCGCCGACGGAACGATAATCGCGGCGTTGCGGGCTGAGGCGACCAAGATCGGTCTTGCCGTAATACTGCTCTGGCTGGTACTGGCGTTATACAAGGATGTGGCGCTCATCGTTTTCATCGGCTCGTTCATTATTTCGATCCTGGTGTTTTCGATGGCGTTTTTCGTACGCGACGTATAGAGCAATTGCATAACTAATGGCTGGCGAAAACGAACTGACCCCGACTGAATATATCTCGCACCACCTGACGAACATGACGTCGTCGGTGGGCCAGGGCGACTTCTGGGTGCTGCACATCGACACGCTGGTAATGTCGATTTTGCTGGGTGTCGTAAGCCTCGCATTCCTCTGGTGGGTGGTGCGCGGAGCGACCGCCGGGGTTCCCGGCAAGCGTCAGGCGTTCGTCGAGCTTGCCGTGGAATTCGTGGATGGGCAGGTCAAAGGGATTTTTCATGGTGACCGCCACAAGTTCATCGCGCCTGCGGCACTGACCGTATTCGTATGGGTTCTGCTCATGAACGCCATGGATTTCCTCCCGGTGGATATCATGGCCTGGATCTATGAGCATGTATTTCACCTCGAGCACTGGCGCGGCGTGCCTACCGCCGACATCAATACGACTTTCGCGCTGGCACTGTCCGTCTGGCTGCTGATGATTTACTTCAGCATCTCGGTCAAGGGATGGGGCGGCTGGATCCACGAACTGTTCGGCACGCCTTTCGGCAATCATGTACTGCTCTGGCCGGCGAACCTCCTGTTCAACCTCGTGGAATACATTTCCAAGCCTCTGTCCCACTCGTTGCGGCTCTACGGCAACATGTATGCGGGAGAAATTATTTTTCTGCTCCTGGGCCTGTGGGCCGCTACCGGGGTGGTCGGTGCAGTTTTTGGCGCAATCCTCGGCGCGGGCTGGGCGATTTTCCACATATTGATCGTTGTACTGCAGGCATTCATTTTCATGATGCTGACCGTCGTGTATCTGTCGATGGCGCATGAAAGCCACTGATATCGTCATCCACTTTTATTGAAGAGAAGGAAGGAATACGCAAATGGAAAAACTGCAATTTCTGGCACTCATCCAGGCCTACACCGGCGTGGGCATCGGTCTGATGATTGGCCTGGGAGCTGCGGGCGCGTGTATCGGCGTAGGCATCATGTGCAGCCGTTTTCTGGAAGGCGCTGCCCGCCAGCCCGAGATGATCCCGGCCTTGCAGGCCAAGGTGTTCCTGCTGCTCGGCCTGATCGATGCGTCGTTCATCATCGGCGTTGGCCTCGCGATGCTGTTCGCGTTTGGCAATCCGCTGCTGGCCGTCATTCGCTGAACGCTGATTTCCGCAACCACAGTTAGGAGACAGCCGTGAACATCGGTTTAACCATGCTCTCCCAGGCGGTCGCTTTCGCGATCTTCATCTGGTTCACGGTGAAGTTCGTCTGGCCTCCGCTCATGAAGGCCGTCGAGCAGCGGCAAAAGCAGATAGCCGAAGGCTTGGCCGCAGCCGAACGCGGCAAACAGGATCTCGAACTCGCCGCCAAACGCGCCGCCGAAGAGCTGCAACGTGCCCGTGCCCAGGCCGGCGAAATCATTTCCCAGGCGGAAAAACGCGGCGCGGCCGTGGTGGAAGAAGCCAAGACAGCGGCCAAGGCCGAAGCTGAGCGAATCGTTACCGGAGCGAAGGCAGAAATCGAGCAGGAAGTCTTGCGCGCCAAGGAAGCATTGCGAGCGCAAGTGTCCGTACTCGCGGTGACAGGAGCAGAGAAGATTCTCAAGCGCGAGATCGACGCCAAGGCTCACGCGCAGCTACTGTCCGGACTTGAAGCCGAGTTCAGATAAAAGACAATGGCCGAACTCGCTACCATTGCTCGTCCCTATGCCGAAGCCGTATTTCGACTGGCCAAACAGGCTAATGCCCTGCCGGCCTGGTCCGACGCACTGAATTTGATCGCCACCGTCCATGAAGACCCGCAAATGCAGGCCGCCATGGCGAATCCCAAGGTCACTCCGGCCGATATCGAAAAGCTGTTGCTCGCTATCTGCGCTGAGCGTGTCGACGGCGTGGCGCGCAATCTGATTCAGCTGCTGGTGCACAACCGCAGGTTGTCGGTACTTGCGGAAATACGCGATTTGTTCGAGCACCTCAAACTGGAAGACGAAGGCAAGCTTGACGCCAAGATCAGCTCGGCTTTTCCCATGGAAGAAGCGCAGCGCAGCCAGGTCGTAAACCTGCTTTCATCGCGTTTCAATCGCAAGATCAACGCCACCGTGACCGTGGACCCCGATCTGATCGGGGGAATCAAGGTCGAGGTGGGTGACAAAGTCTGGGATGCTTCAGTGCGTGGCAGGCTGCAGACCATGGCCGCGACCCTAACGAAATAGGAGTTTTGACCTATGCAGTTGAATCCGTCCGAAATCAGCGAGCTGATCAAAAGCAAGATCCAGAATCTCGCTTCCTCTTCCGAGGTGCGCACGCAAGGCACCGTCGTTTCCGTAACCGACGGAATCTGCCGCATTCACGGCCTGGCTGACGTGATGCAGGGAGAAATGCTGGAATTCCCGGGTAACACGTTCGGTCTTGCACTGAACCTGGAGCGTGACTCGGTCGGCTCGGTTGTGCTGGGTGAGTACGAGCACATCTCCGAAGGCGATCCGGTCAAAAGCACCGGCCGTATTCTGGAAGTGCCGGTGGGCCCCGAACTGCTCGGCCGCGTGGTCAATTCGCTTGGCCAGCCAATCGACGGCAAGGGTCCGATTACTGCGAAGGAATCGGACGTCATCGAGAAAGTCGCGCCTGGCGTGATCTGGCGCAAATCCGTATCGCAGCCGGTGCAAACCGGACTCAAGGCTATCGACTCCATGGTGCCGATAGGTCGCGGCCAACGTGAACTGATCATCGGCGACCGCCAGACCGGCAAGACCGCGGTTGCTGTAGATACGATCATCAATCAGAAGGGCAAGGATATCTTCTGCGTTTACGTTGCCATCGGCCAGAAGGCGTCGACCGTGGCCAATGTGGTGCGAAAGCTCGAGGAAACCGGCGCGATGGCTTATACGATCGTCGTCGCGGCGACCGCTTCCGAGTCCGCAGCCATGCAGTACATCGCGCCGTACTCAGGCTGCACCATGGGCGAATACTTCCGCGACCGCGGCCAGGATGCGCTGATCATTTATGACGATTTGACCAAGCAGGCCTGGGCCTATCGCCAGGTGTCACTGCTGCTGCGCCGTCCGCCGGGCCGCGAAGCCTACCCCGGAGATGTGTTCTATCTGCATTCGCGCTTGCTGGAGCGCGCCGCGCGCGTAAGCGAAGCCTGGGTCGAGCGCTTTACCAAGGGTGCGGTCAAGGGCAAGACCGGCTCGCTGACGGCACTACCGATCATCGAGACGCAGGCCGGCGACGTATCCGCATTCGTCCCGACCAATGTGATTTCGATTACCGACGGTCAGATCTTTCTCGAAACCGACTTGTTCAACGCCGGTATCCGCCCCGCAATCAATGCGGGGGTGTCGGTATCGCGGGTCGGTGGTGCCGCCCAGACCAAGATCATGAAGCGCAAGGATACCGGCGGCGGCGTGCGCCTGGCATTGGCGCAGTATCGCGAACTCGCGGCATTCGCCCAGTTTGCGTCCGACCTCGATGAATCCACTCGCAAGCAACTCGAGCGGGGCCGCATGGTCACCGAGCTGATGAAGCAGCAGCAATATCAGCCGCTGCAGGTCTGGGAAATGGCCCTGACGCTGTTCGCCGTGAACACCGGGTATTACGACGATGTCGACGTGAAGAAGGCCCTCGCCGCCGAGAAATCGATGCGCGACCATCTCAAGACCAAATATGCAGCGCTCGCCGGCCGCATGGACAAGGAGTTGTCCGGGGACGACGAAAAGGCGCTGAATGAAGCAATCAAGGACTGGAAGAAAAACGGCAGCTATTGATCGGCCGCGAGAAGCTGGTCGCTCCATCACGATGACCCTGTAATCCGGACTGAGAATCGATGGCGGGCACAAAAGAAATACGCACCAAGATCAAGAGTGTGCAGAACACTCGCAAGATCACCAAGGCGATGGAAATGGTCGCCGCGTCGAAAATGCGCAAGGCGCAGGAGCGCATGCGCGCCGCCCGTCCGTATGCCGAGAAGATCCGCAACGTCGCCGCCCATATTTCACACGCCAATCCCGAGTATCGCCATCCTTTCCTGATCGAGCGCGATACGGTAAAGCGCGTGGGCATTATCATCGTGACCACCGACAAGGGTTTGTGCGGCGCCTTGAATACCAATGTGCTGCGCATGGCGTTCAACCACTACAAGCAATGGCAGACGGAAGGCGAAGAGATCGATGTCTGCTGCATCGGCGGAAAAGGTTTGGGCTTCATGCAGCGACTGGGCGCGAACGTCATCTCCCAGTCGATCGCTCTGGGCGACCGTCCGAAAGTCGAAGATCTGATCGGTGCCGTCAAGGTCATGCTCGACGGTTACATCAGGAACCGTTTCGATCGAGTCCTTATTTTCTACACCCGCTTCATCAACACCATGAAGCAGGAGCCGGTGATGGAGCAGTTGCTGCCGCTCACTGGCGAACGCATCGGCGCACCCGAAGGCAACTGGGATTACATCTACGAGCCGGAGGCGAAGGTCGTTCTGGACCAGGTACTCACCCGATATATCGAGGCTGTGGTCTATCAGGGGGTGTCGGAAAACATGGCCTCGGAACAATCCGCGCGTATGGTCGCGATGAAGTCCGCATCGGACAACGCGGCCACCCTGATCGATGAGCTGACGCTGGTCTACAACAAGAGCCGTCAGGCTGCGATCACGAAGGAACTTTCCGAGATCGTCGCCGGCGCGGCCGCGGTGTGAGGCTCGCGTCCAGCCGACAATTATTCAACGAATTCGACTTACGATTTAGGAAAACATCATGATCCAAGGAACAATCGTCCAGTGCATCGGCGCCGTGACCGACATCCAGTTCCCGCGTGAAGCGCTGCCCAAAGTGTACGACGCGCTGGTGCTCGAAGAGTCGAACGACGCTTCGTTTGCCGAGAAGGGACTCACCTTCGAAGTCGAGCAGCAGCTTGGCGATGGCGTGGTCCGCTGCATTGCGCTGGGATCTTCCGATGGCCTGCGCCGCGGCATGAAGGTGAAGAATACCGGTGCCGCCATCTCCGTGCCGGTTGGTACGGGCACGCTTGGCCGCATCATGGATGTACTCGGCCGTCCGATCGACGAAGCCGGCCCCATCAAGTCCGAGGAGCGGCGCTCAATTCACCGGTCCGCTCCGAAGTTCGACGAGCTCTCGCCGTCTGTCGATCTTCTGGAGACCGGCATCAAGGTGATCGACCTCATCTGCCCGTTCGCGAAAGGCGGCAAGATCGGCCTTTTCGGCGGTGCGGGCGTGGGCAAGACCGTCAACATGCTCGAACTCATCAACAACATCGCAACTCAGCATAGTGGCCTCTCGGTGTTTGCGGGCGTGGGCGAGAGAACGCGCGAGGGCAACGACTTCTATCACGAGATGATCGAGGCCGAAGTCATCAACCTGAAAAACATCACCGAATCGAAGGTCGCGATGGTGTTCGGGCAGATGAACGAGCCGCCGGGGAACAGACTTCGCGTGGGTCTGTCCGGCCTCACCATGGCGGAATACTTCCGCGATGAAGGCCGCGACATCCTGTTCTTCGTCGATAACATTTATCGCTTCACGCTGGCGGGCACCGAGGTATCGGCGCTGCTGGGCCGGATGCCGTCGGCAGTGGGCTATCAGCCGACGCTGGCCGAAGAAATGGGGCGCCTGCAGGAGCGCATCACTTCCACGAAGACCGGCTCGATCACTTCGATCCAGGCGGTGTACGTGCCCGCAGACGACTTGACCGACCCGTCGCCTGCCACCACTTTTGGTCACTTGGACGCCACGGTCGTGCTCTCGCGCGATATTGCGTCGCTCGGCATTTATCCCGCCGTCGACCCGCTCGACTCGACTTCGCGCCAGGTCGATCCCAATGTCATCGGCGAGGACCACTACAATACCACGCGCTCGGTGCAGGCGACGTTGCAGCGCTACAAGGAGTTGCGCGACATCATCGCCATTCTCGGCATGGACGAGCTCTCGCCCGAGGACAAGCTCGCCGTCTCGCGCGCGCGCAAGATCCAGAGGTTCCTGTCGCAGCCGTTCAGCGTGGCGAAGAACTTCACTGGCCAGGAGGGCAAGTACGTGCAACTCAAGGACACGATCAAGGGCTTCAAGATGATCGTCAATGGCGAATGCGACAGCCTGCCCGAGCAGGCTTTCTACATGGTCGGCGGGATCGAAGAAGCATTCGAAAAAGCGAAGACACTTCAGTGATTAAGCGAATAGTGATTAAGTGATTGATTTTGTCCCGCGCAATTATTCAATCACCTAATTACTCAATCACAGGAACAGAATGGCCAACACCATCCACGTAGACGTCGTCAGTGCCGAACAGAACATATTCTCCGGTGAGGCGGAATTCGTGGTCTTGCCGGGCGAAGCCGGTGAACTCGGCATCTACCCGAGGCATACACCGCTGATTACGCGCATCAAGCCGGGCGCGGTGCGCATCAAACCCGCCGGCGGCGGTGAAGAGAACCTGATATTCGTGGCTGGCGGCATTCTTGAAGTGCAGCCGACTATGGTGACCGTGCTTGCGGACACCGCGATTCGCGGCCATGATCTCGACGAGGCCAAAGCGCTGGAAGCCAAGAAACGGGCCGAGGATGCTTTGCGCAACGCCAAGGACAAGCAAGAGGTCGCCACGGTCGAGGCCGAGCTGTCGATGCTCGCTGCGCAACTGGCGGCGATTCGCAAACTGCGCAGGAAGTAACCCGGAACGGGCCTGACGAAAGAGCGGCTGCGGGCCGTTCTTTTTCTGTCCGGTGCAGCGCGTCGACAATACCGGGGTCGGCCAAAGACCTCGCCGGTGACCCGACGCAAACGACAGGTTCAGTCGTGCGCGTTCAAGCGACCGGCTGCCGCAAATGGCACGCCACCCACTGCCCCGGAGAAATCTCTTGTAACGGCGGCTCCTCGCGCTTGCAGCGCTCCTCGACATAGGGGCAGCGCGTATGGAAGCGGCAGCCTGACGGCGGATCAATCGCGCTCGGCACATCGCCCGGGAGCAGGCGTCGCTGCCTGTTGAGCGTCGGATTCGCTACAGGCACGGCTTCAAGCAGTGCTTCGGTGTAAGGATGCTGCGGACGCGTAAAAATGGCTCGCTTCGGCGCGATCTCGACGATCTTGCCGAGATACATCACCGCCACACGGTGGCTGATGTGCTCGACCACGGCGAGATCGTGCGCGACGAACAGATACGAGAGGCCGAACTCCGCCTGAAGATCCATCAGCAGATTGATCACCTGTGCCTGCACGGATACGTCGAGCGCCGACACCGGTTCGTCGCACACTATCAGGCGCGGCCGCACCGCAAGCGCGCGCGCGATGCCGAGTCGCTGACGCTGACCACCAGAGAATTCGTACGGGTACTTCACCATCTGATCGGGGCGCAGGCCGACGCGCTCGAAGAGGCCGGCGGCGCGCGCGCGCAAGTCGGCCGACGGCAACGACTCGTAGTTGCGGATCGGCTCGGCGACGATATCGATCGCGCGCATGCGTGGATTGAGCGAGGAGTAGGGGTCCTGGAATACAGCCTGGAGTTCACGCCGCACCGGCCGCATACCGGCGCGATTGAGCTGATCGATGCGCTGACCACGCCAGAACACCTGACCCTCGGTCGGGTCCTGCAGCCGCAGGATCAGCTTGCCGATGGTGGACTTGCCGCAACCGGATTCGCCGACCAGCCCGAGCGTCTCGCCGTCGCGTACCCGGAAGCTCACGCCGTCGACTGCATGGACCTTCGCGCTGCGCGCAAGCAACCCCGTCTTCGCCGGGAAAAACTTGCGCAACCCCTGAACTTCGAGCAGAACATCGCCGGGGGCTGTCATTGAACCGGATTCCAGCAGGCCGCCCAGTGACCCGGACCGTGGGTGGTCAACGGAGGCGCTTCTTGCAAACAACGTGCGACGGCATTCGGGCAGCGCGGCGCAAAAAGACAGCCTGGCTGCTCATTCTTCAGCGACGGCACCATTCCGGGGATTTCGACCAAACGCTTGCCGCCCTCTGCGCCCACCGAGTCACCGAGACGGGGCATGGAACCGAGGAGCCCACGCGTGTAAGGATGGCGCGGCCGTGCGAAGAGTTCCTCGACCGGTGCCTCCTCCGCCTTCCTTCCGCCATACATTACCACCACACGTTGCGCCATCTCGGCAACGACGCCCAGATCGTGCGTAATGAGAATGATCGACGCGCCGGTTTCGCGCGCCAGCTCGCGCATCAGCTCGAGGATCTGCGCCTGGATCGTGACATCGAGCGCCGTAGTCGGCTCGTCGGCAATCAGCAATCGCGGACCGCAGGCCAGGGCCATCGCAATCATCACGCGTTGCCGCATGCCGCCCGATAGTTCGTGGGGATATTGACGTGCGCGCCGGCCGGGCTCGGACATATGCACCTTGCGCAACATCTCGACCGCCTTCTCCATGGCGTCGCGCTGCGAAAAGCCGCGGTGCAGGACCAGGCTTTCGGCGATCTGCCGGCCCACCGTCAGGGCGGGATTGAGCGAAGTCATCGGCTCCTGGAAGATCATCGAGATGGCGTCGCCGCGCACCGCGCGCATCTCGTCCGCGCTCAGGGCGAGCAGGTCGCGACCTTCGAAAATCACTCGCCCGGCGACGATGCGCCCCGGCGGCGACGCAATAAGCCGCAGAATGGAAAGCGATGTGACACTCTTGCCGCAGCCCGACTCGCCAACGACCGCGAGCGTCTCCCCCGAAGCGACCGAGAATGACACACCGTCCACCGCGCGCACAATCCCGTCGCGGGTGAAGAAGTGCGTCCGCAGACCCTCGACCTCGAGAAGTGGTGTGGTCATCGTCCTGTGCGTCCTGTGGTCGAGCCTCGCATAGGTCACATCCGGCGGGCGAGACGCGGATCGAGCGCGTCGCGCATGCCGTCGCCGAGCAGGTTCACCGCGAGTACCGTCAGCGACAGAAATATACCCGGGAAAAAAATTAAATAACCGGCGAGTTGGAACATGCTTCTCGCCTCGGCCATGATGTTGCCCCAGCTCGGGACGTTCGGCGGCGTGCCGGCGCCGATGAACGAGAGAATTGCCTCGGTGATCATCGCCGAAGCGCAGATGTAAGTGCCCTGCACCAGCAGCGGCGCCACAATGTTGGGCAGAATGTGACGCAGCAGAACGAGCGGCAGACTGGTGCCCGCGGCGATCGCGGCCTCCACGTATGGTTGCTCGCGCAGGCTCAGTACAAGGCTTCGCACCAGCCGCACGACGCGCGGCACCTCTGCGAGCGTGATGGCGAGGATGACATTGCCGACGCTTGCTTTCGTCAGGGCCATGAGGGCGATGGCGAGCAGAACCGAAGGGATCGACATCAGTCCGTCCATCACACGCATCACGATTGCGTCGAGCCAGCGGATGAAGCCCGTGACGAGCCCGATCGCCAGCCCGATTGCTATCGACAGCACCGCAACCGCAATTCCGACCGTCAGCGAAATTCGCGAACCGTAGATTACGCGGCTGTACACATCGCGTCCGAGCATGTCGGTGCCAAACCAGTAGTCGCCCGAGGGCGGCTTGAGACGATTGATTGGCGAGAGTGCCTGCGGGTCCACAGTGCCGAGCCAGGCCGCCAGAAACGCGATCAGTACCATCACTGTGAGCACGATGCCGCCGGCGATGGCGGTTGGATGTCGCCGGACAGCGTCGCGAAGCCACAGCCAGGTCGGCGACGCGGATTTCGGCGTAGTGACAACTGGAGTGGTCATCTCAGTAGCGAATGCGCGGGTCGAAAAACCGGTAAGAAAGATCAACCAGCAAGTTGATCAGTACGTACACGCCGGAGAACAGCAGGATCACGCCCTGAATGATGGGATAGTCGCGCCGCAAAATTGCATCGACCGTAAGCCTGCCGATTCCGGGGATCGCAAACACGGTCTCGGTGACAATGGCGCCACTAATCAGCAATGCGATTCCGATGCCGATCACCGTAATGATGGGGACGCCGGCGTTTTTGAGCGCGTGGTGCGCAAGTACCGCGCGCGGTGCGAGGCCCTTCGCGTTCGCGGTGCGGATATAGTCCTGAGAAAGCACGTCCAGCATGGCCGCGCGCGTAATGCGCGCGATGAACGCCATGTAGACCGTGCCCAGCGCGATGCTCGGCAGAATCAGGTGCGACAGCCACGGCCACAAGCCGTCGCCAAGTGGCCGGTAGCCCTGCACCGGCAGCCATTCGAGGCGGATCGAGAACAGGCCGATCAGCAGATAGGCCAGCACGAACACCGGCACCGAGAACGCGAGCACCGAGAAACCCATGACGAGCCGGTCGGTCCAGGTGCCGGCCCTTGCGGCGGCTACCACTCCGACGGGTACCGCAATCAGCACGGCGACGACGAGGGTGAGCAGCGTTAGCGACACGGTCGGCTGCACTCGCTGCCCGATCAGCGTGGTGACCGGCAGATTGGTGAAGATCGAGGTGCCGAGGTCACCGTGCAGCAGCCGCCATACCCAGCCTCCGAATTGCACCAGGAACGGCTCGTTCAGGCCGAGCTTTGCACGGATGTGCTGGATGTCATCTGCGGTCGCAACGTCGCCGGCAATGACCGCAGCCGGATCGCCCGGCGTCAGGAACAACAGCGAGAACACGAACAGCGCGACCACCGCCATGACGATCAGCGTCGCGCCGAGCCGGCGCAGAACATAGACGATCATGGGGTGCTCCGGGCGGCCGGCACCCTCACTTCTTCTCGACGTTCCAGAGGAAAGTCACGGGCGCGACGATTATGCCGGACAGGTTCGACCGGTAGGCCGCGGGCAGGATGAACTGCGCCGTGGTGATGTACGGGACGAAGCTGAAGGCTTCGAGCTGCACTGCATCGGCGGCTTTTTTGCCTGCAGCCGCATCGCTGGTATTGAACCATGCTTGGCGCAGCGCCTCGAGCTTCGGGTCGGCGGGCCAGCCGATCCAGGACTTCTCGCCTAGGTTGACCATCGCCATGGTGGCCGGCGGAATCATGTCCGCTCGGTGGTGATCAGCGACTGCGCGTGCACGATCGGCTGGTCTGTGGCCGATATGATCACGATCCTCTCCCCCTTGTAGCCAGACTCCCGGATCAGTTGCCTGGCTTTGTCGAAATCGCGCTTGCCTTTCAGCGGCTCGGCGCCGACCTCCGAGGACAACGGTGTTCCGCAGGTGAAAAACGAATAACACGTGTGACCGTTCTTTTCGTCGCCCGCGATGCCCAGCACATAATCCTGCTGGTTGACTACGTAAAGCAGCGCCTGGCGCAGCTTCTGGTTGTTGAAAGGGGGCTGCAAAAAATTGAAGCGGATGATGCCGATCGAGCCGAGCGGGTCGATGTTCTCGACGCGAATGTCCTTGTTCTTGCGCAGCAATGGGATAAGATCCGGCGGCAACTGCTCCCACCAGTCGGCCTCTCCGGCGTTCAGTGCGGCCGCGGCAGTGGCCGAATCCGGGATGTAGATCCACTCGACACGATCCACCTTGACCACCTTGCCGCCGGTGGCCCAGGACGGCACCTCCTTGCGCGGCACATAGTCGGTGTTTTTCACGTACACAACCTTGTTGCCGGGTACCCACTCTTCCTTCACAAACTTGAACGGGCCGGAGCCGATCACCTCGGTGATGTTTTGAAACGGATCGGTCTTGGCGATGCGTTCCGGCATGATGAAGGGGACGTTCGACGACAGTTTGCCGAGGGCCTGCAGTGTGAGCGCGAACGGCTTCCTGAGCTTGAGTCGAAAAGTCTTGTCGTTCACTGCAGTCCACGACTCGATCGCCTCGGCGAGCTTTTGGCCGAGCGAATCGCGCTTGCCCCAGCGTTCGATCGACGCGATGCAATCGGCCGAGCGCACCGGCTGGCCGTCGTGGAATTTGAGCCCCTCGCGCAACGTGAATGTGTAGGTCAGCTTGTCCTTAGAAATTTCCCACTTGTCGACCATCTGCGGCTGCACCTGGAACTTGGCATCGGTCGCAAACAGCGTGTCATATATCATGTAGCCGTGGTTGCGCGTGATGTAGGCGGTGGTGGTGATCGGATCAAGGATGCGCAGGTCGGCCTGAGGGATAAACTTCAGGACTTTTTCCTGCGCCGCGGCCGAGCTCGCTGCGAACGCGATGGCTAGTGCGAACGCGCGAAGCGAGTCTGAAACGACCGTCATGGCGAGCTCCCGTACGAGGAATTGGGTTGACACGTGGCGCGGTTGCGCGAGTTCTACTTTAGCGCTGCGGCCGCTCGATGTATAGGCGGCGGCCACGCGGTTGGGCAGGCTAAGGAAGTGACGATGGCGCTCGAAGACCAGAGCAGATCCGTTCCGACGCCGAAATCCGGGCCGGCCGGTGAATTCGGCGTATTCGTGCGGCTCAAAGAGCGTCTCGATCGGCTTGCGGGTACCATATCGAACGGGAGCGAGGGGTGCCTTCGTCCAGGTGCAGACCGGTGGCCGCACCCGAAATTGCCGGTCCGCGACGACCTTTGCGGAGCGCGTGGACGCCCTTCGTCAGCGGAAATTTCAGCGTTATACGCCGGATCAATGGAGGAGAAACACAGATATGGCGGCGCAGCCGAACGCGATCGAGCTCACCAAGCAGATCGTGCGCATGAACACCATCAATCCGCCCGGCCAGGAAGAGCAATGCGCCCGCCACCTTGGCGGCCTGCTGGAGAACGCCGGGTTCAGGACCAGCTATCACGAACTATCGCCGCAGCGCGCGAGTCTGGTGGCGACCATAGGGGGATCCGCCGACAAGGCGCCGCTGTGCTTCACCGGGCATATCGATACGGTCCCTCTCGGCGCGGCAGAATGGAAAATGGATCCATTCGGCGCCGATACGCAAAACGGCAAACTTTTCGGCCGCGGAACCAGCGACATGAAATGCGGCGTGGCGGCTTTCGTCGTGGCGTCGCTGAACCTGGCGGACAAACTCGGGAACTCGCCGGGCCTGGAACTGGTCATCACGGCCGGGGAGGAAACCGGCTGCCAAGGCGCGTTTCATCTCACGCATAAGAGCGGCGCGCTGGGTCGTGCCGGCGCAGTCGTTGTCGGCGAACCGTCCTCGAACTATCCTTTCGTCGGTCATCGCGGCGCTTTCTGGCTGAACGCGCGCACTCGCGGCGTAACCGCGCACGGGTCGATGCCGGAAAAAGGCATCAACGCGGTATTCAAAGCGGCTCGCGCTGTTGCGATACTCGAGAAATTCCGGTTCCAGATGAAGCCGTGATCGGTATAGATATCCGCACCGTCCCGAATATCAGGCATGCGGAGTTGAAAGCCGAGTTGATGCGCCAGCTCGGCGCCGAAGTCGAGCTCGAAACCATTCTCGACCTCGAGAGTGTTTTTACCGAACCTTCCCATCCCTGGATCCAGGAAGTCTTTGAGGTCATGCAGCCCTTCCTTGGCGATAGGCCACGACCTCGGGTGGCGACGTACTTCACCGATGCCGCCGCGTTGAACGTCGCCTACAGCATGCCTCCTACCGTTATTCTCGGACCCGGAGAAGCACAGATGGCGCATCAGAGCAATGAGTATTGCGTTGTCGATCGCGTAACGGAATCGGTCGCCGCCTACGAGGAAATCGCGCGGCGCTGGTGCGCAATCTGATGTCCGGCGATTTGTTTTCGGCCAGCACTCCGGCGCAACGCGTTTCGGCATTGCTCGATAACGGATTTCCGGCCAGCGGACAGGTACCGGCGCAGGGATCGCTGATCGCCGGCACCGGCGCTATCGACGGTCGCGAAGTGACTGTCGTCGCCACTGACAGAAATGTCGCCGGTGGGTCACTCGGTGTCGCGGAAGCCCAGGCATTGTCTATTCTGCTGGAGCAAAGTCATGCAGCCGGACGACCTTTTATATTGTGTCTGGACTCGGCCGGTGCGCGACTGGACGAAGGCTTGCCGGCACTGGGGGCATTCCGTCAGCTTTACCGCCGTCTGCTCGACCTGCGCCTTGCCGGTCTCCCGCTGCTTGGTCTGATCGGGCGCGACTGCTTCGGTGGCGCGAGCATGCTTGCCGCAACCTGTGCGAAACGCGTTTACTGCGTCACCTCCCGGCTGGCCATGTCCGGGCCGGCCGTTATTCAGGCCCTGGGGGGCGCGGCGGAACTCGACGCAACCGACACCGGCGCCGTAACCAAATTGATGGGCGGTGCGGCGCGAGTACAGCTCTTGCAATCGGATCAATTGTGCGACGACTCGACCGACGCCTATCGCCAGGCCGCGCGGGACTGGGTTGCCGATTGCGATGGCACTGCACCGCTCGATCTGCGTCATCAGCACACCCGCCTCGGCACTCGCCTGCTCGCGCATGGAATGGCACCCTCGCCGCCGAAAAACGCATCGGGACAATTGCCGGCGGTGCTTCGGGAGATCATTCCGGAAAGCGTGGAAGTCCATAAGATGGATGGCGTGCTCTTCGGGCGCAACAACAAAACCTCACCGAACTCTTTTTTTGGATTTATCGACGGCACTCCGGTGGGTGCGCTGGCTGCATGGACCCTGGCGGGCGAGTGCCTCGCATTGGGTGACGAACGTCCCGGCGAGGCAGTGACTGTTTTTCTGGATTCTCCGGGACAGGCGCCGAGCTTTGATGATGAGCGCGTCATGCTGTCCGAGTATGTTGCGCACCTCGCGTTGGTACTGTCCTCGCTGAGGTTGAACGGACACCGGGTAACCTTGCAGGTGCTGGGTGACGCTGCCGGTGGAATCTACGTGGCCCTGGCCGCACCCGCGGCGCGCGTCGTTGCGTTGCCGGGCGCCAACGTCCAGATCCTTCCGCCGGCCGCCATTGCGCGCGTCCTGCGTCGGCATAGTGAACTGGGTGGCGTTGAAGACTACATGCGCGCCGGCGTGATCGATACCCTCATTTAAATCGTCGATGAGCGCGAATTTCTATGCCGCGGTGGCGGCCTCGATCGACTCCGACCGCGAGCGGGTATTCCTTGAAACGGACGACCGCCGAACCCATACTCGTGCCGATCTTGCGCGCGAATCCGCGCGGTTCGCAGGTATGATGGTTAAAGCCGGCGCGGTGCGCGGCGATCGAATTGCGGTGCAGGTGGACAAATCTCCGGCATCGCTGTTCCTCTATCTGGGTTGTCTGCGCGCGGGACTGGTCTACCTCCCGCTTAACACTGCGTATCAGCGCGGCGAATTGTCATATTTTCTGCAAGACGCCCAGCCCAGGATAGTCGTCTGCAGGCCGCAATCATTGGACCTGATGCGCGAAATTTCCGCTGTGCATGCGCAGGTATTCACGCTGGATGAGCAAGGCCGCGGCTCGCTGGCCGTCGCGGCGGCGGGATTTCCCGGCGAATTTGAAACGGTCGACTCCGGGCCCGATGACCTCGCCGTGATCATCTACACCTCGGGCACCACTGGCCGCTCTAAGGGTGCGATGGTGACCCACCGCAATCTGCTCTCCAATGCGCGCGTGCTGGTGGACTACTGGGGATTCAGTGATCGCGACGTATTGTTGCATGCGCTGCCGGTATTCCACATCCACGGACTGTTCGTTGCCAACCACTGTGCCTTGCTGTCCGGGGGCAAACTGATTTGGCACCGCAATTTCGACGCGAAACAGGTGTTGCGGGACCTTGCGCGCGCTACAGTCATGATGGGTGTGCCGACGTTCTACACGAGGCTGCTGGCCGAACCCGGGTTCGACCGCGATGCCTGCCGCAATGTGCGTCTGTTCGTTTCCGGTTCCGCGCCCCTGCAACTAGAGACGTTCCAGGAGTTCCGGACACGGATCGGACAGTCCATCCTGGAACGCTACGGCATGTCGGAGGCGGGAATGATCTGTTCCAACCCGCTGCACGGGGAGCGTCGCGGGGGTAGTGTCGGATTTCCGCTGCCGGGGGTAACCATCAGAGTAGCCAACGACCACGATGAGCCAGTGCCCCGCGGCGAGGTCGGCGGCATTCAGATCAAGGGTGAAAATGTATTTGCCGGATACTGGCACATGCCGGAGAAGACCCGCGAGGAGTTCACTGCGGACGGTTACTTTCGCACCGGCGATGTCGGAACGGTCGATGCCGACGGCTATGTTTCCATCGTCGGGCGCGCCAAGGATCTCATCATCAGCGGGGGCTATAACGTTTATCCGAAGGAAATCGAACTGGCGCTGGACGCATTACCGGGCGTAACGGAGTCCGCGGTCATCGGCATCCCCCATCCGGATTTCGGCGAGGCCGTTGCCGCTGTCGTCGTCGCAGGAAAAAATGCGACGCTCGATCCGGATGCTTTGATCGCCGAGCTGAAGAAGAACATTGCCAGCTACAAAGTGCCGAAGCGGGTATACCTTGTCGAGGATCTGCCGCGCAACGCAATGGGCAAGGTACAGAAAGTGTTGTTGCGCGAGCGCTTTGGCAAATGACGGGGCGCGGCACAAGTCCGGGCGCCTTTAGGCGGCGCCGCGCCATGTCCGGAAACGCGCAACCCGACGATCTCGACCGAATTGCCGACGGCCTCGCGCTGCAGGGCTGGATCGTGGCAGATGATTTCTTCGATTCCGACCTGACGGCGGCGCTACGTACCGACTGCCAGACGTCAGGCGCGCACGGGGATTTTCGCCAGGCAGCAGTGGGCGGCGGAAACAGCCGTCAGAGGCGAGTGGAGATTCGTGGCGACGAAATCCGGTGGCTGCAGCAGCCGGGATCAAGTGAAGCGCAGCGCACGTGCCTGCGCAAATTCGAACAGTTGCGGCTGACACTGAACCGGACTCTGCAGCTCGGGCTGTTCGAATTCGAAAGCCATTTCGCCCGCTACGCCGCAGGTGCTTTCTACGCCAGGCATAACGACCAGCTTCGCGGCGACAGCCGCCGGAAATTGTCTTGCGTACTTTATCTGAACGAAAACTGGCAGCCGCAAGACGGCGGGGAACTGCGTTTGTACCTGAACGGCGAAGACGCGAAATTCGAAGATTTGCTGCCGCAGGACGGAAGGCTGGTCGTGTTCCTGAGCGGGCAATTCGCGCATGAAGTCCTGCCGGCGACACGCGCACGCATGAGCATCGCCGGCTGGTTCAAGGCGCGCTGATCAGAACAGCGACCACAACATTCGGGTCGCGAGGATGAACAGGATCACCGCGAATATTTTCGTCAATCTCGTCACCGGCATGCTGTGCGCCATCTTCGCACCCCAGGGAACGGTGACGAAGGTGCCGATCACGATTCCGACGAGCGCCGGGAGATAGACATAGCCCAGACTGAGCGGAGGCAGGTGGTCCTTGCCCAGACCCGTGATGATGAAGCCTACCGTTCCGGCGATGGCGATAGGCAAGCCGAGCGCTGCGGAAGTTCCTATCGCCTGGCGCATCGGCACGTTGCAAAAGTTCATCCATGGGATGGTCATCACGCCGCCACCGACGCCGACCAGGCTGGAAACGACGCCGACCGCGACCGAGACCGCGGTCATGCCCGCTTTCCCGGGAAGCTGGCGCGTGGGTTTGGGCCTTACATTGGAGAACATCTGCACCGCCGAGTAATAGACGAAGATCACGAAAAAGATCGCCAGGTACTTCGATTTCAGCAGATCGGCAACGACCGTACCGAGCAGCGTGCCGATGACCAATCCCGGAACCGCCATTCGCAAGATGTCCCAGCGCACGGCACCGTGCCTGTGGTGAGCGCGCAGGCTGGAAATCGACGTGAAGACAATGCTGGAGATGGACGTACCGAGCGCCAGATGCAGCACGCGATCCGCCGGAAATCCCTGCAAGGTAAACAAATACACCATCAGGGTAACCAGGATCAGTCCACCGCCGATACCGAGCATCCCGGCGAAAAAGCCGACGAACAAGCCCATCACCAAATAAACAATCCACCATTCCATGAAGGACGTCCGCCTAAAGCAGCTGCATGATGAACTCCCCTTCCCGGGAATCCATCGGCGTGATCGACAGGCGGTTGCCACGCTGGAGGACGCGCAGCGACGCGAGTTCCGGATGCGAGCGCAGTTCCGCAAGTCCGAGGACACGGGTTTTCCTGACCAGGGTTACGTCGACGTTGAACCAGCGCGGGTCGTGTCGGGACGCTTTGGGATCGAAGTACTCGCTCTTGCGATCGAACTGGGTTTCGTCCGGATACGCCAGCTTCGAAACCCTTGCGATTCCGGCGATGCCGGGCTCCGCGCAGCTCGAGTGGTAGAAGAATACGCGGTCCCCGACAAGCATCTGGTCGCGCATGAAATTGCGCGCCTGATAATTGCGAACGCCCCACCAAGGCGCAGTTTTTCCCGGTGCCGCGGCAAGATCGTCGATGCCGAAGACGCCGGGCTCCGATTTCATCAACCAGTAATTCATGATTTCGCCACGCAAAAAAAAGAGCTCCGGAATTCCGGAACTCTATCGGATTGCCGGACTTCAGCAAAAAAGCAAAGCCGCTCGTATCCGCTCATTACGTCGGAAAGGGAGCCCCCCGCGATTTCCGTCAGGCCGGCATCTTGAACCTAGGGTTCAAGGCGGTCGCTTTCCGAGCACATCAGGCGCTTCCCGTTGGGACGCGCACAACAGCGCTACATTAGGCAGCAACCAAGGTGATTAACATTGGTTCAAAGAATTACAGCCTGACGAACACCGCAGGGGACATTGACTTGGCGTCAGAACAACTCATCCTGACCGTTCATGGCCTGGTCGATGGCTGCCTGCATGGTGAAGATTCTACGCTTAAACTCACCGACATCAAATCCACCGTCCACGCGCGTGGAGAGGAATTCGTGGGTGATGTTCAGCGCAGCCATGATGGCGATGCGCTCGACGCCGATGACTTTTCCGGCATCGCGGATTTCCCGCATCTTGTTGTTCAGGTATTCGGTCGCCTTGAGCAGGTCCTTCTGTTCGTCCTCGGCGCAGGCGATGCGAAACTCCCGCCCCATGATGCTTACGTCAAGCCCGCCTTTGGTCTGAGTGCTCATTCTGCCCCGTCCGGAATCTGGGCCAGCAAGGTTTCCAGACGAGTCTTGGCGGAATTCACTTTATCGGAAAGGCGCTTGTTCTCGCTCTGAACCGAAGCCAGATTCTGGCGCAGCTGGGAATTGTCCTTGCGCAGTTTCTGCGTCAGCTGAACGAGTTGACTGATCTTGTCGTCGAGGGCGGTTAGCTCGGCTTCCATGAGCACACTATAGTTATGAAAAGTGTGACAAGTCAACTGCTAACGGATTTTTTTGAATGTGCTTTGGCATATGTAGGGATGACTGCAATCTCCTACCTTGGAGGGACCCGGGAAGCATTCGTTTCCGGCATTCCGACAACCCGCATGGCGGACCCGACATGCCAATAGGTTAGAATCCGCGCACGTTCTCGGGTGCCCCGACCGATTTTCTTTGGAGGGGTCAAACGGGAAACAGGTGCAATTCCTGTGCTGCCCCCGCAACGGTAAGCGACCATGGGGCGTGTCACGATGCCACTGTGAAGGCCGGCCGGATCCATCGGCCGCCTCATGGGAAGGCGACACGCCCGAAGCGCAAGCCCGGATACCGGCCCATTGGACGCGAACGGAGATTCCGCGCGGGGCGGGCATCCGGTGTCGGCACGCCCTTCACCAGCCTTCTTCCTTGCTGAACTCCCTTTCTAACATTCGCGCATGCGGCGGGCTTGCGCACCAGGGGAGCAGTAATGAACAAGTACCGGAATTATCTGTTGACGGCCGTCCTGCTGGCCGGGACGGCTCATGCGCAAAAGGCGGATTTGAGGGCGGACGAAGTGGTTGTTACGGCCACGCGCTTCGAAGATACCTATGCCGACAAGCCGTTGAACATGACCGTCATCACTTCCGATGACATCCGACATTCTCCCGCCCGCACCTTGCCTCAATTGCTTTCGTATCAGGCCGGACTGGGAGGGCGCGACTTGTTCGGAAACAATGCGTCGCAAGCAACGGTCGACATGCGCGGATTCGGCGCCACCGCCGCGCAGAACACGCTGGTATTGCTCGACGGCAGAAAATTGAACGACATAGACCTGTCTGGCGTGCAGTGGTCGGCATTGCCGCTGGATTCGATAGAGCGCATAGAAATCATTCGCGGCAGCGGCGCCGTGCAGTATGGAGATGGCGCCGTCGGCGGCGTCATCAACATCATCACGCGAAAGCCCGGGAAGAACGGCCCGCAGGCAAGCATAGCCGCCGAGGCGGGAAGCTTCGACACCTTCCAGGCGCGCGCCAGCGGGGAATTGGGCGAGGACACGGCCGGCCTCCGGCTCGGAGGCACCTATTTCGATTCGAAGGGCTATCGCGACAACAACCGCGATATTCAATCCACCGCGTCGGCGGAAACGCGCTGGAGCGGTGCCGCCGGAGATCTCTCATTGCGTTTCGCCGGTGCGAGCGAAAATCTCAGACTTCCGGGCGCGCGCACCATCCAGCCGAGCATAGGGCTCAACGAGCTTGAAACCGACCGCAGGGGGACCTCCACCCCGAAGGACTACGCATTGCGAGACGATAGCGTCCTGCAATTTGATTGGTCGGGTTCAAATGGTCCGATATCGGGAATAGTCGGCGTCTCGTATCGCCAGAAAGAACAGAAATCCTATTTCGATTTCAGCGGATTTCCGGACTATCGGGAAATAGATCTGGATGTCCTTGCATTGACGCCGCGAATCCGCCTGGATCATTCGGAATTTGGATTGAACGGGAATCTGGTGGCGGGATTCGATTGGTACACATGGAACTACAATCTGGCGTTGTCGGCTTCACCCACAACAATCGGACAACCAGTCCATAAAGTCGATGCGAAACAGGAAAACCGGGCGGTTTACCTGCTGGAATCCCTTTCATTGACTTCGTCGACCACCATAACCGGCGGGGCTCGAGTCGAATGGTTTCACATCGACGCTTCCGACACTTTCGATGCGACCGCGCCGAATCCTACATTCATAAATGGAGGGTCGCCGAGCGGAGAGCAAAACGAGCGTCAGCATGCATGGGAGCTTGGGCTGCGGCAGGCGTTATCCGAACGATGGTCGGCGTTCACGCGCGCAACACGAGCCTTCCGCTTTGCAACCGTGGATGAAACTTACGAAAGTTCCACCCTGTTCCAGCAGGAATTTCAGTTCCTGCGGCCGCAGACGTCACTGACTTACGAGGTCGGCGTCGATTGGCGCGGATCGTCCGCCGCCGCGCGTGCCGGCGTTTTTCGCACGGACGTCAAGGATGAAATTCATCTGGATGCCTTTACCTCGGGCGTGGGAAACACGAATCTGCCAACCTCGCGCCGGCGTGGGTGGAGCTCGAGCTCGGTGTCCAGCCCGCAGAGCGGGTCGACGTCAGGCTGACCTACACTTATACCGATCCGAAGTTTCTCGAAGGCGATTTTCCCGGCGGCCCGTTCTCCATTACGAACGTCAATATTGCCGGCAAAACCGTGCCATTGGTCCCGCGGCACAAGGCGACTCTGAATGCAAACTGGGGAATAACGCCGCAAACCTATCTTTCTGGCGCGGTCGTTTATGTGAGCGATCAATTCATGGACAACGACGAGGCCAACGACCTCGGCGTAAAAATTCCTGCGTACACCGTGGTCGACCTCAAGCTCAGCCACCAGATCGCCGCGGCGCGATTCGGCATCGCCATTAACAACGTTCTCGACGAGAAATACTACAACTACGCGGTGCGATCACAATTCACGCTGGATCGCTACAACGTCTATCCGTTGCCTGAGCGGGTTTTCATGGCGTTCTTCGAGTATCGCTTTGGCCGCTGAATGATGAATCGGAGTCCGGGGAACCGGGCCCCGATCGAATCGAAACATGTTGGTGTGCCGTCGTTGCGGATCTGACGCGACTTTGCTGGCCGTCCAAGCCTTCCTGTCGCGCAGGGCGTAGTTTTGTTATTGTGCAGGCCATGCAGCAAATGACCAGCACCCAGCTCTATTTCCGCCTGCTCCGTTACGTCAAACCGTACTGGGGCGTATTCGCGCTGTCGATCGCCGGCATGTTGTTGACTGCGGCTACCGAAGTCGCGCTGCCCATTGCGGTCAAACCGTTTCTCGACGGCACCTTTGTCAAGAAGGACCCGGTTCTGATTACGTGGGTGCCGATTTTGATGGTCCTGCTGTATGTGGTGCGGGGCGCCGGTGCCTATCTTGGAACCTATGCGAGCGCCTGGGTCGGCAACAAGGTCGTGATGGACCTGCGCGACGTGATGTTCCGCCGCATGCTGGCATTGCCGCTGGGCTATTTTCATGACAACACCACTGGCAATCTGATTTCGCGTTTCATCTTCGATGTCGCCCAGGTCACCAACGCCGCCACCAACGTGGTCACGGTGCTGATCAAGGATTCGGTCACCATTCTCGGCCTGCTGGTCTATTTGCTTTATATCGACTGGAAGCTCACGCTGCTCTCGTTGATCATGATCCCGCCGATCGCCGTGGCGGTGCGCTATTTCAACGTCCGGCTGCGCATCATGAGCCGCAAGACCCAGGACGCCATGGGCGACATTACCCAGGTCCTGCAGGAAACGGTCGAGTGCAACAAGGTCGTGAAGATTTTCGGCGGGCAGGAATACGAAGCGCAACGCTTCGCCGCGACCAGCAACCGCCTGCGCGGCTTCAGCATGAAGCAGACCGCCGCCGCCGCCGGCAACGTGCCGATCGTCCAGCTGCTCGCCGCAATTGCCGTGGCAGTGGTGGTCTATTACGCCACCCTGCAGGCGCAGTCGGATGCCACGACGGTCGGTGGATTTGTCTCCTTCCTCGCCGCCATGCTGCTGCTGACTCCGCCCCTGAAACGTCTGACCGGCGTGGCTGAACATCTGCAACGTGGTCTTGCCGCGGCAGAGAGCGTTTTCATGCTGCTCGACGAGAAACCGGAGAAGGATGAAGGCAGGATTACGCTCGAGCGCGCGCGCGGAGAAATCGGCTTTCACAACGCGAGTTTCCGCTATCCGCGCGCCGACCGGCCGGCATTGAAAAATATCACGTTGTCGATTCGCGCCGGGGAAACCATCGCCCTGGTGGGCTCATCGGGCGGCGGGAAAACCACGTTCGCAAATCTGGTGCCCCGCTTTTATCATCCGGATTCCGGAACCATCACGATCGATGGCCACGATATCGAAACCCTTGCGCTCGCGGGCTTGCGGCGGAACATCGCGCTGGTGAGTCAGGAAGTCGCTTTGTTCAACGACACGGTGGCAGCCAACATCGCGTACGGTCAGGCGGCGGGCGCGAGCCGGGAAGCGATAGAGCGTGCAGCCGTCGCTGCGCACGCGCTGGAATTCATTCTTGCGATGCCCCAGGGTTTCGACACCCTGATCGGAGAAAATGGTGTGAGATTGTCCGGTGGCCAGCGCCAGCGCCTGGCCATTGCGCGCACGATTTTGAAGGACGCGCCGATTCTGATCCTCGACGAAGCAACGTCGGCACTCGACTCCGAATCGGAAAAGCATGTGCAGGACGCACTCGAACACCTCATGAATGGTCGAACTACGATCGTGATCGCCCACCGCCTGTCCACCATCGAAAGCGCAGACCGCATCGTCGTGCTCGATAAGGGCGAAATAGCCGAAATCGGATCGCATGCCGAGTTGCTCGCCAGGGGCGGCATCTACGCAAATCTTCACCACATGCAGTATTCGCTCGTCGGCGCAGAACCGGATCGCGGGCTTGAGTCGGTCCGTTGAACTGATCGTCACCAGTCGGACGAAACCGAACCGCCGGTCCGGCCGAGCGGATTCGGCTGAAACGCCTTGTCAAGGAACAGCCTAGTGGACATCCCGGAAACAGATTGCAAGCAGGCGCCCGGTGTGGTCCGGCCGCTCATCGACCGCAACCGCTGCGAAGGAAAGAAGGAATGTGTCGCCATCTGTCCCTACGGCGTTTTCACGGTGGCAACCGTGCCTTCCGCGTTGCGCGGCGGACTGAGCCTGCGGGGGAAGCTCAAGGGTTTTGCCCATCGGTGGCAGCAGGCGTTTGCGACAAACTCGGACGCCTGCCACGCCTGCGGGCTATGTGTGGCCGCCTGTCCGGAAAAAGCTATCACGCTCACACGCCCCTGATCCAGTGCTTCAGTCGCTGACGTGGATCACGTCCCTCACAATCGGATAGATATTGTCGTTCCAGCGCCGACCGCTGAACACGCCGTAGTGGCCGACGCCGGCCTGGATGTAATGGGTGCGCATGTACTGGCGCAGGCCGGCGCAAAGATCCTGCGCTGCCAGCGTCTGCCCCAGCGCGCAGATGTCGTCCTTCTCGCCTTCGACGGTCAATAACGCGGTGCGCCTGATCGCGCGCGGATCGATGGTGCGGCCACGCCATTTCAGTTTGCCCAGCGGCAACGCGAATTCCTGGAACACCAGGCTGACCGTTTCCAGGTAGAACTCCGCGGGCAGGTCGGCCACCGCAAAGTATTCCTCGTAGAACCGGCGTTTCGCATTCGCTTTCGCGGCGTCCCCTCTGAGCACGTCTTCGTAGAACTCGCGAAACGAATTGACGTGCCGCTCCAGGTTCATGTTCATGAACGCCATCAGCTGCAGGAAACCGGGATACACCTGACGTAACGCGCCGGGATAGCGTGCCGGAACGACGCCGATCAGATTTTGCTCGAACCAGGAGATCGGCTTGGCCGTCGCCAGCTTGTTCACTTCCGTCGGACTGATGCGGCAGTCGATCGGCCCGGCCATCAGGGTCAGACTGAGCGGTGCGGCGGAATGACCGTCCTCCGCCATGACCGCGACCGCGGCCAGGGCCGCCACACAGGGCTGGCAAATCGCGACCAGGTGCGCGCCCGGTCCGATGACGCCGAGGAAGGTGATCAGGTGTTCGACATATTCGTCCAGGCCGAAACGCCCGTCGGCCAGGGGTACGTCGCGGGCATTGTGCCAGTCGGTGATATAAACATCGTGGTCTGCCAGCATGGTACGCACCGTTTCGCGCAATAGCGTGGCGAAATGGCCCGACATCGGTGCGACCAGGAGCACGCGCGGCTGGATGGCATCGCTATCCTTCCTGAAGTGCAGCAGGGTGGCGAAGGCAGTGCGATGGGCGGGTTCTTCCCGCACCGGCACTTCATGTCCGTCCACCGTCACCGCATCGATGCCGAATGCCGGGCGATGATGGGTCAGATCCGCGAGCGCAAAGACTTCGCAGGCCGCGGCGAGCTTGCGCAGGGGCGTGTAGTCGTTCAGGCCCCAGCGCACGTCGCTCAGTACCGGGACCACCGCGCAGGCCGCAGCCCGCGTAAGCCACATCATGTCCTGCTGGGATTGGTACGCCTGATAGAGCATTCGCGGTTCCGAATGAGCCTGGCGGAAAAACAGGCCGGTGATGCTTTGACGCAACTTCTGCGCCAGAGGGAACCTGTTGGCACGCCCCTTGCGAACGACATCGGCAGCAAGCCGGGCGCGATAGTCGGGACGGGCCGGCGGCAGTCGGGAGACAGACATCATGGCCAATGCCACACTGAGCATCAGCAGCAAAAACTATTCGTCCTGGTCGTTGCGGGGCTGGCTGCTCGCCAAATTTTCCGGCCTCGAATTCGTCGAACAAGTGGTTCCGCCCGACGACGCCGACGCGCGCAAAGAACTCCTGCTGTTGTCTCCTTCCATCCTGGTGCCCTGTCTGACCTGGGAGGGCGTCAAGGTTTGGGATACCCTAGCGATCGCCGAATTCCTGCACGAGGTCCGGCCCGACGCCGGCCTGCTTCCCGGCGAGCGGGCAGCGCGGGCGCATTGCCGGGCGATCTGCGGTGAAATGCACTCCGGTTTCAGCAGCCTGCGCGCGGCGCTGCCGATGAATCTCAAGGCTCGATTCCCCAGGCACAAGATCTGGACGCGGGCGCTGGGTGACATCGAACGCATCACCGCGATCTGGCGCGACTGTCTGTCCATGTACGGGGGCCCCTTCCTGTTCGGACAGCGCTCCATGGCGGATGCGATGTACGCGCCGGTCGTGACGCGATTCACGACCTACGATGTCAAGCTCGACGCGCAGTGCGCGGCCTACGTCCGGCACATTCTGGCGCTGCCCGAGATGATCGAGTGGATCGACGCTGCCAGGGGCGAAGCTGACGAAATCGACGAACTCGACATGGAATTCTGACTAGTGCGCTTGCTCCCAATTGGGTCCGGAGCCGACATCGACCGTCAGCGGCACATCGAGCGTTGCCACCCTGCCCATCAGTTTCGGAAGTTCGCTTTTTACGGAATCGATTTCGGAATCCGGTACCTCCAGAACGAGTTCGTCGTGCACTTGCATGATCAGCCGGGTCTTCATACGGGATGTTGAAATCCAGCCCTGCACCGCGATCATCGCCAGCTTGATCAGATCCGCCGCCGTCCCTTGCATGGGCGCATTGATGGCGGCTCGCTCCGCGCCCTGCCGGCGGGGGCCGTTGCCGCCCTTGAGTTCGGGAAGATAGAGCCGGCGCCCGAATACGGTTTCCACGTAGCCCAGGCTGCGCGCCGATTCGCGCGTGTGTTCCATGTAGTCCTTCACGCCGGGGTAACGCAGGAAATAGCGTTCCATGTACTGCTGCGCGGCAGCGCGTTCGATGCCGAGCTGTGAAGCCAGCCCGAACGCTGACATGCCGTAGATCAGTCCGAAGTTAATGACTTTCGCGTAGCGGCGTTGTTCGCTGCTGACGGCTGCCGATTCGACGCCGAAGATTTCCGACGCGGTATGCCGGTGCACGTCCTCGCCGGCGGCAAATGCCTTGAGCAGCCTTTTGTCCTGGGACAGGTGCGCCATGATGCGCAGCTCGATCTGGGAATAGTCCGCCGAGACGATCACGGATCCCGGCGGGGCAATGAAGGCTTCGCGGATACGGCGACCTTCCGCCGTGCGCACGGGGATGTTCTGCAGATTCGGGTCGTTGCTCGACAGCCGGCCGGTAACCGCGACCGCCTGCGCGTAATTCGTGTGCACCCGGCCCGTAGCGGCGTTCAGCATGCGCGGCAGTTTGTCGGTGTACGTCGATTTCAGCTTGGACAGGCTCCTATACTCCAGTATCAGCTTGGGCAGCGGGTGATCGAGGGCCAGTTCCTGCAACACGTCTTCGTCGGTCGAAGGTTGCCCGCCGGGGGTTTTCTTCTTCACCGGGAGACCCTTTCGCTCGAAAAGAATCTCCTGCAATTGCTTCGGCGAATTGAGGTTGAACGGCTGGCCGGCTTCCTGATGCACCTGGTTTTCAAGCTGGATCATTTTCTCGCCGAGCTCGCTGCTCTGTCGCTCCAGCAGTTTCGCGTCGAGCAGCACTCCGCTGCGTTCCATGGTGAACAGCACTTCCAGCACCGGCATTTCGATAGTGCGATAGACGTTCGCGAGTTTCTGGTCCTGCTCGATCCGCGGATACAGCGCCTGGTGCAACTGCAATGTGATGTCGGCGTCCTCGGCCGCGTATTCGGTGGCGCGCTCCAGGGCCACTTGTTCGAAGGCAATCCGGCTTGCGCCTTTGCCGGTGACGTCGTCGTAGGTAATGGTGCGCACGCCGAGGTGGCGGCTGGCGAGGCTGTCCATGTCGTGGGAGAGATGGCTTTCCAGCACGTAGGACTGCAGCAGCGTGTCGTGCTCGATTCCCGACATCAGCACGCCTTGGTTGGCCAGGATGTGCTTGTCGTACTTCAGGTTCTGCCCGACCTTGCGGTGGTTCGGGTCTTCCATCCATTTCCCGAGCACCGCGAGCACTCGCTGTGTGGAAAGCTGTTCCGGCGCGCCGGCGTAATTGTGTCCGACCGGGATATAGGCGGCGCTACCGGCTTCGACGCAGAGCGATATGCCGACCAGCCGCGCGGTCATTGGATCCAGGCCGGTGGTTTCGGTGTCGATCGATACCAGCGGCGCGTTCGAGATCCTGTCCCTCCACACGGCAAGTGCGGATTCCGTCAGGATGGTTTCGTATTGTCGGGGGGAGGTCGAACGAGGACTGGAGGCAGCCTCGGCGCCGCTGCGTTCCTGAAGCTCGTGAACCCAGGTTTTGAACTCCAAACGCTCGAATAATTGTGCGAGCGTCGCTTCGTCCCGCGGTTTCGGCTCGAGGTCGTCGAGCTTGACCGGCAGTTCGACGTCGCACTTGATGGTGAGAAGTTTCTTCGCCTGCGGCAGCCACGGCAGCGCTTTGCGCAGGTTCTCGCCGACCGCGCCGGTGATCTCTTGGGCATGTGCGACCACTGCGTCCAGCGTGCCGTACTGTGACAGCCATTTCACCGCGGTCTTCGGCCCGACTTTTTCGACGCCGGGGACGTTGTCCACCGCATCGCCGATCAACGTGAGGTAGTCCACCATTTGCATCGGTTTGACGCCGAACTTCTCCTCCACGCCTTTTTCGTCAAGGCTTTCGTTGGACATGGTATTCACCAGCCTCACCATCGGATTAACCAGCTGGGCGATGTCCTTGTCGCCGGTCGAAATGATGGTCTGCACACCCTGCGCTTCGGCTTGCCTGGCCAGGGTGCCGATGACATCGTCCGCTTCCACGCCCTCGATCATCAGCAGCGGCCAGCCCATCGCGCGGATGCTCGTGTGAAGTGGCTCGATCTGTCGCACCAGATCTTCGGGCATCGGCGGCCGATTGGCTTTGTACTGCGGATACCAGTCGTCGCGGAAGGTCTTTCCTTTTGCGTCGAATACGCAAGCGATATAATCCGCCGACGTTTCCTTGCGCAGCTTTTGCAGCATGCTGAGCACGCCCTTGACGGCACCGGTCGGTTCGCCCTGCCTGTTGCGCAGGTCGGGCAGCGCATGGAATGCGCGATAAAGGTAGGAAGAGCCATCCACCAGCACTAGCGTTTTCATTGACGATCAGCGCCGAAAATCCAACATGAGCGAAAAGCAGAAGGTCCCGGTTCCGCTTACCCCCGAATTGGTCGAGAAGGCATGGTCGGCGCGGGAATCCTGGCGGGTGTTCGGAATTATGTCAGAGTTTGTCGAGGCCACCGAGCGCCTGGCTCATATCCGTCCCGCGGTCAGTATCTTCGGCAGCGCGCGGGTGGCGCGCGGGCATCCCTATTATCAACTGACCGAAGATGTGGCGCGGCGGTTGTCCGATGCCGGATTCAGCGTGATTTCCGGGGGCGGGCCGGGCGCAATGGAAGCGGCCAACAAAGGCGCGTTTGCGGGCCGCTCGACTTCGGTGGGACTGAACATCCAGCTGCCCCATGAGCAGACATCCAACCAGTATCAGGACGTAAGCCAGACCTTCACCCGTTTCTTCGTGCGCAAGGTCATGTTCGTTAAGTTCGCCTGTGCCTACGTGGTGGTACCGGGCGGTTTCGGTACGATGGACGAACTCATGGAAGCACTGACCCTGGTGCAGACCGGCAAGATCCGGCGGTTTCCCATCATCCTCATGCAATCTTCGTATTGGCGGGGACTGATCGACTGGATCAAGGATCGCATGATCAGCGAAGGCATGATCGATGCGGCTGACGTGGATCTGATTAAACTCATCGATGAGCCCGACAAAGTGGTCGCGGCAATATTCGACCATTACGAGAAACGCGGCTTCGAGCCCACGGCCGCCGAGCGCGAAGCTCAACTGAACCTCTGACACGGCCCGATGTCTGTTTTCACCACCGTCACACCCGAGCAGCTTTCGCTCTGGCTCAGGAATTATTCGATCGGCGTGCTCACTGGCCTGGAAGGCATCCTTTCCGGCATCGAAAATACCAACTATTTCGTCAGCACCACGCACGGCCGTTTTGTGCTGACGTTATTCGAAAAGCTTACCCGCAACGAATTGCCGTTCTACCTGAATCTGATGGCGCATCTGTCGAGCCACGGCCTGCCGAGCCCGAAGCCGATCGCGAACCTGCAAAACGAATTACTCGGCGAACTCAACGGCAAGCCCGCCGCAATCGTTACCTGCCTGGAAGGCCACCCCGTGACCGATCCGACGCCCGCCCAATGCGCGCGGGTCGGCGAAGTACTGGCGGAGATGCATCTGGCCGGACGGACTTATTCCGGCCAGCTGGAAAACCTGCGCGGCGCCGGATGGTGGGCCGCCTGCGCGCCGGAAATCTATCCGTTTCTGAAGCCCGAAGACGCGCAGTTGCTCCGATCAGAGATCCGCTTCCAGGCCGGACAGAATCGCGAAGGCTTGCCGCGCGGCGTGGTGCATGCCGACCTGTTCCGCGACAATGTACTGTTCGACGGCGAGCGGGTCGGCGGTTTCATCGATTTTTATTTCGCCTGCGTCGATTGTTTCGTTTATGACGTGGCCATTACCGTGAACGACTGGTGCGTCAATCCCGATGCCGCACTGGATGATGTCCGCGCACAAGCGCTGCTCAAAGCGTACATGTCGGTGCGGCCCTTCACCGACCGGGAGCACGCCGCGTGGCCCTGGATGCTGCGCGCAGGCGCCCTGCGATTCTGGGTTTCGCGGCTGTACGATTTCCATCTGCCGCGCCCCGGGGAACTCACGCACAAGCACGATCCGGAGCGTTTTCGCCGTATTCTCTCCAACCATTGCGCGGCCGCTTCGCGCCCGCCGAGCGGACCCTGACGTTTATAAGGAATCACCCACATGAACATCGAAAAAGCGCCCGCCTCCCATGGCCTCAAATGGCTGATGCAGGGATTGGTTCTGCTGCGCAGAAATTTCTTCATCTGGCTGTTATTCGTGGTGCTGCTGTGGGGCATGGTGTTCATCGCATCCCGCGTGCCGTTCGCAGGGTTGTTATTGGCGCTCTTCACCCCGGTATTGCTGGGCGGCCTCATGATCGGCTGCCGGGCCCTGGAAAAAGGCGAAGAACTCGAAATCGCCCATTTTTTTGCCGGTTTCCGAAACAACACGGTGAATCTGATCACGCTAGGCGGCTTTTACCTGATCGGAAACGTCGTCATCGCGGGATTGATGTACGCAATCGGCGGCGAAGCGATCCAGCGCATTGTCGCGGGCCAGGCTCAGAACATCGACCCGGAGGTCCTCATGCAGTCGCTGGGACCGGCGCTGCTGGCGTTGCTCGCCGGAATGGCCCTGTCCATTCCGCTGACCATGGCAATGTGGTTCGCGCCGTTGCTGGTGGTATTCGAAAGCGAGAAACCGGCGCCTGCGCTGCGCTACAGTTTCCAGGCCTGCATGAAGAACATGCTGCCCTTCCTGGTCTACGGACTGATCGTCCTGGTGCCGTTGATCCTGTTCATGGCGCCGTTCGACCTGACCAACATGGAGCGCAATCCCGGTCTGTGGGTGGTCGCGCTGCTGGTGCTGCCGTCGATTTACACGAGTTACCGTGACCTTTTCCGCGACGACGCCGCACCGCCCGTCGGGCCGTAGCCAATCTCAGGCCGGAGCAAGTTTGGCATATTCGAGCGCCAGCCACTTCATACCGGCTTCGCGAAAATTGACCTGAACGCGTGCATCCGCTCCGCGGCCCTCCGCGCTGACGATTACCCCGGCACCGAATTTCGCATGCACCACGTTTTGTCCCACCCGCCAGCCTGACACGGTCGCCTCGATCCGCGGCGCCATTGTCTCGACTCCACGCCCGAATCCCTTGGCGCTGACAAAGGCGGAATACCTGGTCGTGTTGACCCGCTTTATCAACTCCTCGGGAATTTCCTCGAGAAAGTGTGATGCGATGTTGTAGCGCGTCTGCCCGTGCAGCATGCGCGTCTGCGCGAGCGTGAGATACAGCCGGCGGCGCGCCCGGGTGAGTGCCACATACATCAACCGCCTTTCCTCCTCCAGTCCGTCCTGCTCGGAAATGCTGTTCTCGTGGGGAAACAGCCCTTCTTCGAGGCCGGTGATGAACACGGCGTGGAATTCCAGGCCCTTGGCCGAATGCACGGTCATCAGTTGCAATGCATCCGCGCCGTCCGCCGCCTGATGTTCACCGGCTTCGAGCGAGGCATGCGCCAGAAATGCAGCTAACGCGGAGAAGCCCCGGGACTCGATTTCACCCTCTTCGGTGACTTGTGCGATCGGACCGTCAGCGGAAACGAAAGCCACCGCCGCGTTGGTCAGCTCGCCGAGGTTCTCGAGGCGGTCTTCGCCTTCGCGTTCGTTCTGGTAATGGGTTATCAGCCCGCTCAACGCGACGACGTGGTCGACGATTTCCGGCAGCGGCAGGGTTTCACAGGCCGAGCGCATCGACTCGACCAGCTTGATGAAGCCGGCGATGCTGGTGCCGGCCTTGCCGCCCAGGGTGTTGGCGCACGCTGCCTGCCACAGCGAGATGCCGCGGCCGGCGGCGACTTCCTGCAACTGCTCGATGCTGCGATTGCCGATTCCACGCGTCGGGAAATTCACCACCCGCAGGAATGCGCCGTCATCATCCGGATTCGCAGTGAGCCTCAGATACGCCAGCGCGTGCTTGATTTCCTGGCGCTCGAAAAAACGCAGTCCGCCGTAGACGCGATACGGGATCCCCGCGTTGAACAAGGCATGCTCGAGCACCCGCGACTGCGCATTGGAACGGTAAAGCAGCGCAATCCCCGAAAGCGCAATGCCTTCGTTCTTCAACTGTTTCACTTCGTCCACGATATAGCCGGCTTCTTCGAGGTCGGTTACCGCCTCGTATAGCCGCAGCGGTTCGCCACTGCCCTGAGCGGTCCACAGGTTCTTGCCGAGCCGGGTGCGGTTGTGCCTTATCAGCGCATTGGCCGCATCCAGAATGTTGCCCTGGCTGCGATAGTTCTGCTCGAGCTTGATGACCTTGTCGACATGAAAGTCCTTCTCGAAATCGAGCATGTTGCCGGCGCGCGCGCCACGAAACGCGTAAATCGACTGGTCGTCGTCGCCGACGCCGAAAATGGAATTGTTCGGGCCCGCCAGCAACTTGAGCCAGAAGTACTGGAGCCGGTTGGTATCCTGGAATTCGTCCACCAGGATATGCCTGAACCGGCCGCGATAGTGCTCGCGCAGGATCTCGTTCTTCGACAGCAGTTCGAAACAACGCAGCAGCAATTCTGCGAAATCCACTACGCCCTCGCGGTTGCATTGCGCATCGTAAGCGTCGAAGACGGCGACCAGCTTGCGCGAAAAATCGTCGGACGCTTCCACCTTCGCGGCGCGCAGTCCCTGTTCCTTCGCGCCATTGATGAAGTACTGAGCCTGCTTCGCCGGATATTTTTCATCGTCGATGTTCATCGACTTCATGACGCGCTTGACCATGGCCAATTGGTCGGCCGAATCGAGGATCTGGAAGGTCTGCGGCAACCCGGCGTCGCGGTGGTGTGCCCGCAGGATGCGATTGCACAGCCCGTGAAAAGTGCCGACCCACATGCCGCGGGTGTTGATCGGAAGCATCCCGGAAATGCGGATGAGCATTTCGCGCGCGGCCTTGTTGGTAAAGGTCACGGCCAGCAATCCCTGCGGACCGATCTGTCCGGTCTGGATCAGCCACGCGATGCGGGTGGTAAGCACGCGCGTCTTCCCGGAACCAGCGCCGGCCAGAATCAGCGCGGACTGGTGGGGAAGCGTGACCGCTTCGAGTTGCTGCGGATTGAGTCCTTCGAGAAGCGACATGCGGAATCGGAATGCGGTTTCGATCCCGGATTATAAATGCAGTTGTCCGGTTAGCCGCGCGCCTTTCTGCTTTCCGCCACCAGATCGCGGATCATCGGTGTGAGGATGAGCTGCATCGCATATTCCATTTTCGTTCCAGGTACCACGATGGTGTCCGGCCGGGACAGAAATGAATCCTCGATCATCGCCAGCAGGTAGGGAACGTTCAGGTGCCCCGCATCCGACAACCGGATCACAACGAAACTTTCCTCCGGTCGCGGAACCTCGCGCACGACGAAGGGATTGGATGTATCGACGGTCGGCACGCGCTGGAAGTTCACGTGCGTGCGCGAGAACTGCGGCGTGATGAAATGAACGTAGTCGTACATGCGCCGCAAAATGGTTTGCGTCACCACTTCTATCGAATAGCCACGGGCCTGCATGTCGCGATTGATTTTCTGGATCCACTCCAAGTTTACCGTCGGCGTTACGCCGATCAGCAGGTCGACATGGCGGGCCACATCGACATTGTCGGTGACGATGCCGCCGTGCAGGCCTTCATAGAACAGCAGGTCGGTGTTCTCCGGCAGTTTCTCCCAGGGCGTGAAGGTGCCGGCTTTACGGCCGTAGCGCGCCGCGCGCTCTTCGTTATGCAGGTACAAGCGGACATTGCCGCCTCCGCGGCTGCTGTATTCGCTGAACAACGCCTCGAGCTCCTCGAACAGGTTCGCTTCCGGGCCGAAGTGGCTGATCGCCTGTCCGCCGATTTGTTCGTAGGCTTCGATCAGCCGGCGCATTTCGTCGCGATCATAACGATGAAAGCTGTCGCCCTCGATCAGCGCCGCCTCGATGTGTTCGAGACGGAAGATGTTTTCGAAAGTCTTGCGCACAGCCGTGGTTCCTGCGCCGGAGGAACCGGTAACGGCGATGATGGGATGCTTGCGCGACATGGATTGCCGGGTGGGAGGGAGCGGATTTCGAAAAAATCGGCTGCCCGGCGATGGTACAACGAAAACCGCTTGCGGCGACAACGCGCCGAAAGCGGCGCACCGAAGGCACTATTGCAATGAAGCGACCGGTTCGAGCCTGGGGTTGCCCTGTTTCAGAACCGCGCCCAGCGCATTGGCTTCCTGCTCGGTGGAAAAGCCGGCGAGGCGCAGGCGATAAAGCTGCGCGCCGTCGGCCTGCTGGGGCTGTATGCGCACCGCATAACCCTCGCGACGCAGGCTGTCATAGAGCGACAACGCTTCGAGTTGCTGCCGGTAACTGCCGAGATAAAGCTTCCAGCGGCCGCCTTTGCGCATGGCGCCTGTGCCATCGGCTATTTCAGTTTCTGCCGCCCAGGCCTTCAATTGCTCCATGGGAACCGCTTCGACACTTGCGGTTCCGGCTTTGGGCGCCTGCAGATAAGTCAGCGGATCGTTCATCTGTACGGACGGGTCGCCCTTGCGGGTCACCGTGATCTTGCCTTCTATCAGTACCAGGACCTCCCGGTCGCCGAGGTTCTTTCCCCAGATGTCCGTACCGCGGATGCCGGCGGTCAGCGTCGGGAACTGGACGGTGATATCGCGCGTACTGCGGTTTTTTACGGCAGCCGCGGTGGTGAAACGGAAGGCGCCCTCGAGCACCCTCATCGTCGCTGCGAGGAAACCCTCCTTGCGCTTTTGCAGGAGGTCGGACAGTTGCAGTTTGCCGTTTTCGCCGAGTTTGACCACGCTGCCGTCGCCCAGGCGCAAGAGCAGACGCGAGCTGTCGCCGGTGGAAACTTCGTCGTTGCTTTTCAGTTCGGTCCCGACGGCGAGCGGCTGGCGTTTTCCGTCGCGGGTGATCCAGGCCGGCAGTTTGATGCCTTCAACGACGGCATCGGGTGCGGCCTGCAAGAGATCGGCCGCAAGAAGCAAAAGTACGAAGAGTCCCGTGCGCAACGTCATGGTGTTATCCCCTTATCGTTTGTGTCCGGCGGCCAAGATACGTCCCGAAACGACGAACGGATACATGGGCGCGACGGTATAATCGTTTACTTTACAACGCTTTGTCAGATTCCTCATGCAGCCGCAATATCAACCCGCCGAAGTCGAGCGGCAAATACAAGAAGAGTGGGCGCAGAAGAATTCCTTCCGCGCCAGCGACACCTCGGACAAACCCAAGTACTACTGTCTGTCGATGTTCCCCTATCCGTCGGGCAAGTTGCACATGGGGCATGTGCGCAATTACACCATCGGCGACGTCCTGTCGCGTTATCACCGCATGCGCGGCTTCAACGTCCTGCAACCGATGGGCTGGGACGCTTTCGGTCTGCCGGCGGAAAACGCGGCGATGGCCAACAACGTGCCGCCGGCGAAATGGACTTACGACAACATCGCGTACATGAAGAAGCAGCTAAAGTCCCTGGGCTTCGCCATCGACTGGGAGCGCGAACTGGCGACCTGCACGCCGCAATACTATCGCTGGAATCAGTGGTTGTTCCTGCGCATGCTGGAAAAAGGCGTCGCTTACAAAAAGACCGGCACGGTGAACTGGGATCCGGTCGACCGCACGGTGCTCGCCAACGAGCAAGTGATCGACGGCCGCGGCTGGCGCACCGGTGCGGCTGTGGAAAAGCGCGAGATCCCGATGTACTACCTCGCGATCACGAAGTATTCGGAGGAGTTGCTGTCTGCGCTCGAAACGCTGCCCGGTTGGCCGGAGCGCGTGAAGACGATGCAGGCGAACTGGATCGGTAAGAGTTTCGGCGTGCGCCTTGCGTTTCCCTACGAGTTGAACGGCAAGCCCGGCAAGCTGTGGGTCTTTACGACCCGCGCCGATACCATCATGGGCGTCACCTTTTGCGCGGTTGCCGCGGAACATCCCCTCGCCGCGGAAGCGGCGCGGCGCGATCCGAAGCTGGCTGCCTTCGTCGACGAGTGCAAGCGCGGCAGCGTCATGGAAGCCGATCTCGCGACGATGGAAAAAAAGGGCATGCCCACCGGGCTGTTCGTCAGCCATCCGCTGACCGGCGCGCGGATCGAGGTCTGGGTCGGCAACTACGTGCTCATGAGCTACGGCGAAGGTGCCGTCATGGGCGTGCCGGGCCACGACGAGCGCGATTTCGCTTTTTCCAAGAAGTATGGGTTGCCTATCCTGCAGGTCATCGAAGTCGAGGGAAAACAGTACTCGCTCGATGCCTGGCAATCCTGGTATGCGGACCACGGCGTTTGCATGCATTCCGGCAAATATGACGGCCTGGATTTCCGGCGCTCCGTGGATGCCATCGCGGCCGATCTCAGGGCGAAAGGCCTCGGCGACAAACAGGTCACCTGGCGGCTGCGCGACTGGGGTGTTTCGCGCCAGCGCTACTGGGGCTGCCCGATCCCGATCGTTCATTGCGCAAGCTGCGGCGACGTGCCGGTGCCCGAAGACCAGTTGCCGGTTGTTCTGCCCGAGGACTGCGTGCCGGATGGCAGCGGCAATCCGCTGAACAAGCGCGCCGACTTCCTCAATACGAGTTGCCCGAAGTGCGGCAAACCGGCGCAGCGCGAGACCGATACCATGGACACCTTCGTCGACTCCTCCTGGTATTTCCTGCGCTATGCCTGCGCCGATCAGAACCGGAAAATGGTCGACGAGCGGGTGGATTACTGGCTGCCGGTGGACCAGTACATCGGCGGCATCGAACACGCCATCCTGCACCTGCTGTATTCGCGCTTCTGGACCAAAATCATGCGCGACTTCGGCCTGGTGAAACTCGACGAGCCCTTCACGCGCCTGTTGACGCAGGGCATGGTGCTGAACGAGATTTTCTCGCGCAAGTCCGAGGGTGCGCGAATCCAGTATTTCAATCCTGCGGACGTCGAACTCGAATTCGACGAGCAGGGCAAGCGCATCGGCGCACGACTCAAGGCCGACGGCCAACTGGTGGAGTCGGGCGGCATGCGCACCATGTCGAAGTCGAAAAACAACGGCGTGGATCCGCAGGCGCTGATCGACCAGTACGGTGCGGATACCGCGCGCTTGTTCATGATGTTCACGAGCCCGCCGGAAGATACGCTGGCCTGGAACGACGACGGTGTGGAAGGGGCCTATCGCTATCTGCGCCGGCTGTGGAAATTTGCGCACGATCAACACGGGCCGATTTCCGGTTCTGCTGCCCCCGTGGACGGGGCGCAAAAAGGCGCGCGGCGCGAGTTGCACGTGCTGCTGCAGCAGGCGAATTTCGACTACGAGCGCAAACAGTTCAACACCGTGGCTTCGGCCGCGATGAAGATACTCAATCTGCTGGAGGACAATGCGGGTTCGGCGCACGGCGCGCTGGCGCGCGAAGGAATGAGTATCCTGCTCAGGCTGCTTTCGCCCATAGCGCCGCATATAACGCAGACGCTATGGCGGGAGTTCGGTCTCGGTGCCGACATCCTGGAGGCGGGTTGGCCGGCGGTGGACCCGGCGGCGCTGGTGCAGGACGAGATCGAACTGGTGCTGCAGGTTAACGGCAAGCACCGCGGCGCGATCCTCGTCGCGCGTACCGCGGACCGTGCCGGGATCGAGCGCCTCGCGCTGGAAAATCCAAATGCGCAGAAACACATTGCCGGCCAGGCAGTCAAGAAGGTGATCGTCGTGCCGGGACGGCTGGTCAACATAGTTGTATAAAGTATGAAGGATTGAGGACTGAGCACGCCTCGAGGGGGTATAGAAAAGAATGCCGAGGACTGAGAAAAAAAGAAGTACCAGGGCTCCTGCCGGACCGAGGTCAATAGCAGGCAGGCGTATCACTGCCTTTTACTTGGCACTCAGTCCTCCGCACTTATGGCCGAAGGCCGGTATTCCGCGGGCAGCACTCGCGATCGTCATGGTTTGTCTGGCGATGGCGCTGACTTCGTGCGGTTTCCAGCTTCGCGGCCAGGCGGTCATTCCCTACGAATCGCTGTTCATCGAGACGACCGGTTATTCGAAATTCGCCCATGAGCTGGAACGGGCGATTCGGTCCGGCAGCAAGACCAAAGTCGTGCAGAGTCGCGATGAGGCGCAAGCGGTGCTCAAGATCGTGTCCGAATCCCAGGAGAATTACATTCTTGCGCTGTCGGTCGGCGGCCGGGTGCTTGAATTCGAGTTGCGTTACAAGATCAATTACCGGCTGACCGATCGAACCGGCAAAGAACTGGCGCCGCCCGGGGAGATCTTCCTGCGCAGGGACATGACTTACGACGATACCGAGGTGCTCGCGAAGGAGTCGGAAATCGACTTTCTGTATCGCGACATGAAAGCGGACGCCGTGCAACAGATGCTGCGCCGGTTGTCAGCCGCCAAACCGGTCGCGTAAGACCATTGCGCGGACGATATAATCCGCGCAACGATAATCCGGAATTTCCAATGCCCCCCGAAGGTTCAGTCGGCGTCGTCAGTCCGAGGCTCGCCCGTTTCGAAGATCCGATCGCGCTCAAGAGCGGCGCGCGGCTTGATGCCTACGACCTTGCTTATGAAACTTACGGCACGCTCAATGCAACGCGGAGCAATGCGGTGCTGGTTTGCCACGCGCTCAACGCTTCGCATCACGTCGCGGGTGTCTACGCCGACGACGCAGACAACGTTGGCTGGTGGGACAACCTGATCGGGCCGGGGAAGCCGGTCGATACCAACCGCTTCTTCGTGGTCGGCGTCAATAATATCGGAGGCTGCCACGGTTCAACCGGGCCTGCCAGCCTCAACCCGTCGACCGGCCGGCCCTGGGGAGCGGATTTTCCGGTGGTTACCGTCGAAGACTGGGTGGAAGCCCAGTCGCGGCTTGCGACCCGGCTTGGCATAGATCGCTTTGCCGCCATCATGGGCGGCAGCCTGGGCGCAATGCAGGCGATGCAGTGGGCGATCAGCCAGCCGCATCGCGTGGCGCATTCGATCGTGATCGCGGCCGCGCCGAAACTGTCGGCGCAGAACATCGCTTTCAACGAAGTGGCGCGGCAGGCGATTACCACCGACCCGGATTTTCACGGCGGAAATTATTATTCGCAGGGTGTCGTGCCCAGACGCGGGCTGCGCATCGCCCGCATGATCGGCCACATCACTTATCTTTCCGACGATGCGATGGCCGAGAAATTCGGGCGCGAGCGGCGCGATGGGGAATTGAAGTTCAATTTCGACGTCGAGTTCCAGATCGAATCCTACCTGCGTCATCAGGCGGACAAGTTCGCGGAACGTTTCGATGCCAACACCTACCTGCGCATCACCAAGGCGCTCGATTATTTCGATCCGGCTGCGGCGCGCAACGGCAACCTGTCCGCCGCGCTTGAAGCGGCAACGGCGAAATTCCTGGTTGTGTCGTTTACTTCCGACTGGCGCTTTTCGCCCGCGCGTTCGCGCGAGATCGTCAAGGCGCTGCTCGACAACCGGCTGGGCGTGAGCTACGCGGAAATCGACGCGCCGCACGGTCACGACGCGTTCCTGATGGACGACCCGCGCTACCACAATCTGATTCGCGCATACTTCGACAACATTGCCCGCGAGGTATCCGCCCGATGATGCCGACCGAACGACCCGCGGCTTTCTCGGCGCGTCCGGATTTTGTCGCGATCGCACGATGGATCAAGCCCGACGCGAAGGTGCTCGACCTGGGTTGCGGTGACGGCTCGTTGCTGCGCCATCTGAATGAAGCGCGCGGGGTGACGGGTTACGGCATGGAGATCGACGATGCCAAGGTGCTCGCCTGCGTCAAGAGCGGCGTCAATGTATTGCAGAACGACCTGGAATCCGGTCTCTCGGGATTCGAGGATGGTTCGTTCGACTACGTGATCCTGTCGCAGACGCTGCAGGCAATCCGCCATACCGAACGCATCGTCAACGAGATGCTGCGCGTGGGACGCGAGGGCATCGTCACGTTTCCCAACTTCGGCTACTGGCGCCCCCGCCTGCAGGTCCTGTCCGGAAACATGCCGGTCTCGAAGGCGCTGCCATACGAGTGGTACGACACACCCAACATCCATCTGTTTACGATCGACGATTTCGAAAAATTCTGCGCCCGGCAGGGTATCCGCATCCTGGAAAGAAAGGTGATGGTCGACGGGCGCCCGGTTACGTGGATGCCCAACCTGCGCGGCTCGCTGGCCGTCTACCGTTTCGATCGGGCCGCCGTCGGCTGATTGGGCGCATGACGCAACCTTCCATGGTTTCGGCGCTGTTTACGCGCCGCATGCTGATCTGCGTGTTCACCGGCTTCAGCTCCGGCCTGCCGCTGTACCTGCTTCTCAATCTGCTCCCCGCCTGGCTGCGTACCGAAGGCATCAATCTCAAGGTGATCGGCGCGTTCGCGCTGATCCAGTTTCCCTACACCTGGAAATTCCTCTGGTCGCCCTTCCTGGACCGCTACGTCCTGCCGATGCTCGGCCGGCGCCGCGGCTGGATGCTGGTGACGCAACTCGCGCTGATGGCGACCATCGCCTGGATGGGCACGCTCTCGCCGCGCGACCAACTGTCCTGGGTGATTTATGCGGCCACGGCGCTCGCCTTCCTCAGTGCGACCCAGGACATCGCCATCGATGCTTACCGGCGTGAATTGTTGTCGAACGCCGAACTGGGACTGGGCAACGCGGTGCATGTCAATGCGTACCGGATCGCGGGACTCATTCCGGGATCGCTGTCGCTGATCCTGGCCGATCACTTTGCCTGGCAAATCGTGTTCGCTGTCACGGCGCTGTTCATGCTTCCCGGCCTGGCGATGACGCTGATGGTGGCCGAGCCCGTCGTGGCCGGCGCGCTGCCCAAAACACTGCGCGCCGCCGTGGTCGAGCCGTTTCGCGAGTTCATCGGCCGCGCCGGCGTGCGCAGCGCGTTGCTGGTGCTCGGCTTCATCTTCCTCTACAAGTTGGGCGACAGCATGTGCACCGCACTTGCCACGCCGTTCTATCTGGACATGGGATTCTCGAAATCCGACATCGGGCTGATCGCGAAAAACGCCGGCCTGTGGCCCAGCGTGATCGGCGCACTGGTGGGCGGGCTGTGGATGCTGAAGCTGGGCATCAATCGCGGACTGTGGTTGTTCGGCGTGGTCCAGGTCGTATCGATCCTCGGATTTGCGTGGTTGTCGCGCATCGGACCGTTTATGCAAATCGGCGTGCCGGAGCGGACCGCGCTCGCGCTCGTGATCGGGTTCGAAGCCCTCGGCGTGGGCCTCGGAGCGGCGGCGTTCGTGGCCTATATCGCGCGCGCCACCCACCCGGCTTACACGGCCACCCAGTTTGCGCTGTTCACGAGCCTCGCCGCCGTGCCGCGCACCTTCCTCAATGCGACGACCGGCTGGCTGGTCGAGCAACTTGGCTGGTTCGGTTTTTTCCTGTTATGTGTCGTGCTGGCGCTGCCGGGAATGCTGCTGCTGTTCAAAGTCGCGCCGTGGAACGAGGAGAATCCGCTTCCCGGTGTGCGGACCGGAAACGCCGGCCGGCCATAGCAGGCTGCTGAAGCTTGCCCCCTGACACCACCTCTACAGTGCAACTCTCACCGCGGAGGACGCAGAGGACGCGGAGGAAAACCAGAAACGAGGAGAAGCGTGTGGGAATTAAAAGCAGGTCCGCTGCCGAATTGACCACCGATTCCAAGTATTGACTCTCGAATATTTTTTGTTTTTGCCCTTCCTCCGCGTCCTCCGCGGTGAACGAGTTTTTCTTTTGCAGTCTGTTGGACGATCAAAGGGCGTAGTCGTAGTCGATGCTCAGCGGCGCATGGTCGGAAAAGCGCTCGGCCTTATAAATTGCGGCGGATGTGGCTTTGAATGCGATGCCCGGCGTGGCCATCTGGTAGTCGATGCGCCAACCCACGTTCTTCGCCCAGGCCTGGCCACGATTCGACCACCAGGTATATTGCTCGGCGCGGGTGTCGAGTTTGCGGAACACATCGACGTAGCCGAGGTGGTCGATCACGCCGGAAAACCACTGGCGTTCCTCGGGCAGAAAACCGGAATTCTTCTGGTTCGAGCGCCAGTTCCTGAGGTCGATTTCCTTGTGTGCGACATTCCAGTCGCCGCAGATGACGACTTCGCGGCCGCTGCCGCCAAGCCTGTGCAGTGGATCGATGCAGCGCTCCATGAAGCTGAACTTGATCGCCAGGCGCTCCGGCGAGCTCGAGCCGGAAGGCACGTAGAGCGACACGATGCTCAAGTTGCCGAACCGTGCTTCGAGATAGCGACCCTCGGCGTCGATGTCGGGAATGCCGATACCGGCGACCAGACGGTCGGGCTGTTTGCGGCAGTAGAGGCCGACCCCGCTGTAGCCCGGCCGATCGGCGCAATGGAAATAGCCGTGGAATCCGTCCGGGTTGCGAATCGCGTCGGTGAGATCCTTGTCCTGCGCCTTGAGTTCCTGCACGCAGACGACATCCGCGCTTTGCCTGGCGAGCCAGGCCAGGAAGCCTTTATTGACGGCCGAGCGTATGCCGTTTAGATTGAGAGTGACGATGCGCACGATCAGTCAATGAGTGATTTCAGGCAGGAGTTCATCGAATTCGCCGTGGCCCGCGGCGTCCTGTGTTTCGGCGAGTTTAAAACCAAGGCCGGGCGCCTGTCGCCCTACTTCTTCAACGCTGGCCTGTTCAACGACGGCGACACGCTGCGACGGCTCGGCCAATTCTACGCGCAGGCCATTTTGGCGGCGGATCCCGGCTTCGACGTCCTGTTCGGCCCGGCCTATAAGGGCATTCCTCTGGTGGCGGCAACAGCGGTCGCGCTTGCCGGATTGGGGCGCAATCTGCCATTCTGCTTCAATCGCAAGGAAGCCAAGGATCACGGCGAAGGCGGCATGACAGTCGGCGCACCTCTTCAAGGCCGGGTCCTCATCGTCGACGACGTTATATCGGCGGGAACCTCGGTACGTGAATCGGTGGATATCATCCGGGCCGCCGGAGCCCGGCCGTCCGGCGTGCTGATCGCGCTGGATCGCATGGAACGCGGCACCGGCGCTCTTTCCGCCGTGCAGGAAGTCCGCGACCGCTTCGGCATTCCGGTGGTCAGCATTGCCACACTGGACGATCTGTCGGCGTTCTTGCGTGCGCGCGACAATATGGCACAGCAGTTGCACTCGGTGGAGCGATACCGCAAGGAGTATGGAGTGATTGCATGAAGCCGATCGTCTTTACCGCAGTTCTGATCGCCGCCGCGTTGTCGATTCCGGCGCAGGCCGAGCCGGAAAAGTCGCGCATGTACAAATGCGTCGATAACCAGGGAAAGGTGTACTACTCCGACAAGATGAACCCGGATTGCGGCCAGGGATCGGAGCTCAACCGCCAGGGCGTAGTGATGCCAAAGAAGCAGGTTGCCAAGCCCGGGCAATCGTCGAAAGCCGATCCGGGAGAGGCCCCGCAAGGCTCGAAGGAACAGGAGCGGCGCGACAAGGCCCTGATGGCAACCTATACCACCGAGGAAGAACTTGACGCTGCACGCGACCGGAGCCTGGCGATTCCGGCGCAGGGAATCAAGACAGTCGAAACGAAGCTCGACAAGGCCAATAACCAACTGACCGACCTGAAGAAGCAAGCCGACACGCTGGCTGCCCTGAAAAAACCGCTGCCCGCCCATCTGCTGGAGGATGTCGGTGCCAATCAGAAGATAGTTTCCGCATTGGAGGCCGATCTCGCCCAGCGCAAGGCCCAGTCCGATTTGATCCGCGCCCGGTTCGAGTCCGACAAACGGCGTTTTCGCGAACTCAAGAGCGGGAGCCAGGCGGGCAAATAGCGCTCAACCGAGTTTCTTCTTCAGAATTGCGTTGACCTGAGCCGGATTGGCCTTACCCTGGCTCGCCTTCATGACCTGTCCGACCAGGGAGTTGAAGGCCTTTTCCTTTCCATTGCGGTAGTCGGCCACCTGCTGCGCATTGGCGGCGATCACGGCGTCGACGATTTTCTCGATGGCGCCCGAGTCGGAAATCTGTCTTAGATTGTTTTCTTCTATGATCTGGTCGACAGAACGCTCGCCTTTCCACAATATCGGAAAGATCACCGATGTCGCTGTAGAGGTCGAGACCACTCCAACTGAAACCCGGTTTCCAAGTGTTCGGATTTGCTCAGGAGAGATGCTGATTTCGGTAATTGTGCGGTTCTCTTCGTTTAACCGGGCGGCAAGAGGTCCGGTTATCAAATTGGCGAGTCGCGGGATGTCTGCGGGTAGAGCGCCGCTGAACGTTTCGTCTGCAAAGACTGCCATGTCACGACTTGATGTCAGCAGGGACGCTTGATACGGGGTTAGGCCGATACGCATATACGCTTCGCGCTTCACTTCTGGAAGATCGGGCATTTTGGCGCGAATCTCTTCGATCCAATTCTCGGAAATTTCCAGCGGCAGCAGGTCGGGATCGGGGAAGTACCGGTAGTCGTGCGCGTCTTCCTTCAGACGCATGACGCGCGTCTGCCCGCTGTCGGGATCGAACAGCACGGTCGCCTGCTGTATCTTGCCGCCGTCCTCCAGGGTCTCGATCTGCCACTTGGTTTCGTACTCGATTGCGTGCTGCAGGAAGCGGAACGAGTTCAGATTCTTGATCTCCCGGCGCGTGCCCAGCGGCGCACCCGGCCGGCGCACTGAAACGTTGGCGTCGCAGCGGAACGAACCTTCCTGCATGTTGCCGTCGCAGATGTCGATCCAGCGTACCAGCGAATGCAGGGCTTTTGCGTAGGCAACGGCTTCGTCGGCCGAGCGCATGTCGGGTTCGGACACGATTTCGAGCAGCGGCGTGCCGGCGCGGTTCAGGTCGATGCCGCTCATGCCGTGAAAATCCTCGTGCAACGACTTGCCCGCATCTTCTTCGAGGTGGGCACGCGTCAGACGCACAGTCTTCTCGCTGTCCTTGGTATGAATGGACAGGCTTCCGCCCTGCACGACCGGCAACTCGTACTGGCTGATCTGGTAACCCTTGGGCAGGTCGGGATAGAAATAATTCTTGCGCGCGAAGATCGAGCGGCGACTGATGGTGCCTCCGATCGCCAGTCCAAAGCGAATTGCGCGTTCGACCGCACCCTTGTTCAGCACCGGCAATACGCCGGGCATGGCCATATCCACGACGCTCGCCTGCGTGTTTGGCGCCGCGCCGAACGCGGTTGAGGCGCTCGAAAAAATCTTCGACTTTGTCGACAGCTGCGCGTGCGTCTCCAATCCGATGACCACCTCCCAGTTCATGCGATTAGCCCTTCACCGCAAAGGCGCGAAGGCGCAAAGGAGGGCACGCAAAGAAATGCCACAACTGATATGAAAGGCAATACTGTTAGTCGGGCGCTGACATAATTCATAATCGTCTATCCGTTTTCGTAGCTTTCCTTTGCGTTACCTTTGCGTCTTCGCGCCTTTGCGGTTAAGTAGTAAAGTCTTTAGGCATGCGCCGGTGCCAGTCGGTTGCTAACTGATACTGGTGCGCTACGCCAAGCAATTTCGCTTCCTCGAAATAGTTCGCCATGAGCTGCAGCCCGACCGGGCGATTTTTCGCACCGAATCCGCAGGGGATGCTCATGCCCGGGATGCCGGCCAGGCTGCCGGGTATCGTGTAGAGGTCCGACAGGTACATGGCAACCGGATCGGCGGCTTTTTCGCCGAAACCGAAGGCGACACTGGTCGTCACCGGGCCCGCGATCACGTCGCATCGGCGGAAAGCCTGTTGGAATTCATCGGCGATGATGCGGCGGACCTTCTGCGCCTGGAGATAGTAAGCGTCGTAGTAGCCGTGCGACAGCACATAGGTGCCGATGAGGATGCGGCGCCGGGGCTCGGGTCCGAAGCCTTCGGCGCGCGATTTCTTGATCATGTCATCGATGTCCCCGTACTTCGCCGCACGATGCCCGTAGCGCACGCCATCGAAGCGGCTGAGGTTGGAGGAACATTCGGCCGGCGCGATGACGTAGTAGACCGGGATCCCGAGTGCGGCGTTCGGCAGTGAAATGTCGACGAGTTCGGCGCCTTGCCTGACATACTCGGCCAGGGCTTCGCGCACGGCTTTCTCGACATCCGGTTGCAATCCCTCGCCGAAGAACTCTTTCGGTACGCCGAGGCGCAACCCCTTGACGACCCGCTGCAGGTCGCGCGTGTAGTCCTCGGTGGCGCGGTCCATGCTGGTCGAATCTTTGGGGTCGAATCCCAGCATTGCGTTGAAGATCAGTGCCGCATCTTGCGCCGAACCCGTCATGACGCCGGCCTGGTCGAGACTGGAGGCGAAGGCGATCATGCCCCAGCGCGACGCACGGCCATAAGTCGGCTTGATGCCGGTCACGCCCGAGAATGCCGCCGGTTCGCGGATCGAACCGCCGGTATCGGTTGCCGTCGCCGCCGGCGCAATGCGTGCTGCGACCGCCGCCGCCGAGCCGCCGGAACTCCCGCCGGGCACGGCGGTCTTGTCCCAGGGGTTCAACACATTGCCGTAGTGGCTGTTCTCGTTGGAGGAACCCATCGCGAATTCGTCGCAGTTGAGTTTGCCGAGCGTAACCATGCCGGCGTCGCCCAGCTTTTCCACCACCGTCGCGTCGAACGGGCTCATGTAGCCCTTGAGCATGCGGGACGACGCGGTGGATGCGAACTTGCGCGTGACGAAAATGTCCTTGTGCGCAACCGGCACGCCCGTAAGCGGTGTGGCCTCGCCGCGGGCGATGCGGGCGTCGGCCGCCCGCGCCTGTTCGAGCGTGACTTCCGGGCGCACGTCGAGAAAGGCGTTCAGATCCTTGTGGCGCTCGATGCGATCGAGGTAGAGCTTCGCGAGTTCGACTGCCGAGACTTGTTTGGCGGACAGCGCGCGACCGAGTTCGGCCACCGATTTCTCGAACATGCGCGGCCCCTACTCGATGACCCGGGGCACGAGGAACAGCCCGTCCTGCTGTGCCGGGGCGTTCTTCATGTTCGCATCGCGGTCGGGTTTGTCGCTGGCCCGGTCTTCGCGCAGGCGCTGGCTGCCTCCGAGCGGGTGCGACATCGGCTCGATGCCGGCCGTGTTCACCGATTGCAGTTGCTCGATCAGCTTGAAAATCTCGTTGAGCTGTGCGAGCGTCTGCGTGGTTTCGGCTTCGGTAATCTCGATACGGGCAAGATGGGCGATGCGTTTGACGTCGCTTGAAGTAAGTGGCATGTACGGAATGCTTTCAGTCGGTCGGCGCGGGTTCGGTGGCCGGTCCTCCGGCAGTGTCGCCGATTCCGGACACCCGCGGGATTCCCGTGCTTTTTGTTAACCGCAGCAGGGCGATAGGGTATCATACGACATTCATTTTCCGCACTGCGGCAAACCTTCGGATCAAGTCATGTTCGGATTTCTAAACGGCTACTTTTCCAACGACCTGGCGATCGACCTTGGCACCGCCAATACGTTGATTTATGTTCGCGGCAAGGGCATCGTCCTCAACGAGCCCTCGGTGGTGGCAATCCGGCAGGAGGGCGGGCCGAACGGAAAGAAGGTTATCCAGGAGGTCGGCCTGGCGGC
>WNFI01542328.1_pt1 | contig 57959 bp, 43 predicted proteins | sample 5400471 | NCBI WGS metagenome assembly WNFI01 (sample SAMN13153348, study PRJNA577476) | soil metagenome | isolation source: 100 cm saprolite on Douglas fir-dominated hillslope | place: USA:California | collected 2013-09-17
GGCTTCGCTTCAGTGCGCATTCCAACGAGAACACCACAACACAAAAGGGGACATTTCTAAGGAGTTAAGAATGGGGACATTTCTAAGGAGTCTTGACAGAGGTATAGGATTTGACTTGACACAAGCCTTCTTAGGCATAAACTTATGCTGCTCGGCCGTGCCCCGGGTGAAGCGAGTGAAGACTCAAAGCTCATCCACCGCTACTTGTAAGCCTTCTGCTAGTAGCACTTCCTATCAACTGTTGAACGGGGCTATTTGGCAGCACCTCTCAAGCGTGTTGTTCCTCTTGCTTTCATTGGGAGCAGGATTAGGCGCCGCAACGGCACAGCCTCAGACCAGCGCCTACGTGACGAATACGTCCGGCACCGTCTCGGTCATCGATACCGCGACCAACACCGTGGTTGCGACGATTCCTGTCGGCATATTTCCCTCTGGGGTAGCTATTACGCCAGATGGAACCCGAGCTTACGTGGCGAATATCCTCAACTCCATTTCGGTTATCGACACCGCGACCAACACCGTGCTTGTGACGATTCCTTCTGGCCAATTTCCTACGGGATTGGCCATCACTCCAGACGGAACCCGAGCCTACGTGGTCAATCAATTCGTGACCAATCAAGGCGACAACACTGTCTCGGTCATCGACATCATGACCAACACCATAGTTGCGACGATTCCTGTTGGTCTAGGTGCTTTTGAGGTAGCCATCACTCCAGACGGAACCCGAACCTACGTGCCCCATCAACAGGACTCCATCCTCTCGGTCATCGACACCGCGACCAACACCGTGGTTACGACCATTCCGCTTAGCGGCACTGCGGGGATAGCCATTACACCAGATGGAACACGAGCCTACCTGACTAGTCCCGGGGGAGGCACCGTTTCGGTCATCGATACCGCGACCAACACCGTGGTTGCGACCATTCCTCTTGGTACAAATCAGAATCCTTTTGGGGTAGCCATCACGCCGGACGGAACGCGCGCCTATGTGGCGATTAATTTCCCCAACACCGTCTCGGTCATCGATACTGCGAGCAACTCCGTGGTTGTGACCATTCCTGTGGGAGTAGGTCCAATTGGGGTAGCCATCACGCCAGATGGAACCCGAGCCTACGTTACTAATGATGGCTCTAACAACGTCTCGGTCATCGATACTGCGAGCAACTCCGTGGTTGCGACGATTCCTGTTGGAGTGGGTCCTGTTGCGATAGCCGTCACTCCTGCGCCACAAATCCCGACGAGTAAAGAGCAGTGCAAGCATCATGGGTATTTGAAGTTCGGTCCGCCCGCCGGACCTTTCAAGAATCAAGGGCAGTGCGTCAGCTATGTCGTGCATCATTCGCATTAGGTAAGGAGAGGAGTGTTCATGGACGTACCGTTTACCGCAACGGAAATAGATTAGCAGCGACGATAATCCGCATTTCTCCTTCACGGCGCATGTTCCCGATCTCTTTACTCGCCCAAAGGTGCCTGACAATCTTTATGCAAACAACGAAATTAGCGTCTCTCATTCCGTCGATAGGGAAACACTCGGTCCCTTGATGCCGCCAGATACCGGAGCGGGACCGGCCTTTTGAACGCAATTAGTCTCCTTTTGGAAAAGAGCCGATTTCGTGGTATGGCCAACCGGTCCGGAGGTTGTTGTACCAATGGAATCTTCTCCTTTGTACCGATGGCATCTTTTCCTTATTGCGCGAGTCCTTCAAACTTGAGGGTATGCGACTCCCCCAGTCGAACCCTCGGTCTCTCTCCTTCCGCCCTACCCTTGGAGCCATCAGCTTGGCACTATTTTTTGGCTTGATCTCCACGAGCGCAGTGGCGGGCACGCCCCAACTTACGACCAACCTGACACGCCTGCGATTTGGAACCATCGTTGTTGGCCAAAGCGAAGCTCTACCGGTCACCCTCACCAATACCGGATCGACCAGCGTTACAATTTCGGCAATTAACGCGAGCAACCCGGAATTCAGCGTAGCCGACTCGGGCCTCCCTTTGGTCCTGCCCGCAGGACAGGATGTCAATTTTATGGTGACATTCACTCCTACAGTGATCGGATGGACGGGCGGGGCAATTTCCTTTGTCAGCAATGCGTCCAACAAAACAGTTTATGTTAGTGTCGGGGCCATAGGTGTCGGTAGCGATTCTCTGACTCCAAATCCGTCAACTTTGGCATTTGGCAATGTGTCCGTTGGATCCAACTCGACATTGCCCGTTGTAGTCACCAACTCGGGCACTACGACGATCATGCTCGCCCAGGCCCAAGGCACCGGGACGGGATTTACGCTCAATGGGCTTAGTCTGCCCGTGTATTTGGCTCCCAAGCATAGCCTGACGTTTAACGTGACCTTTGCCCCACAATCGACTGGAGCGGCTAGCGGTAGTGTGGTTCTTCCCAATGGAGGCGTCATCATACCGCTCACGGGCACAGGAACGGGAGCCGGAGCGGGGCAACTGGCACTCACCCCCACATCCTTGAACTTCGGCAACGTGACCGTTGGAACGCCGACAACTCAGCAAATCAGCGTGGGCGCGACCGGCGCACCCGTGACCATCTCCGCCGCCGCCAGCAGTAATTCGATATTCGTACTGAACGGCGCTTCCTTCCCGTTGACCATCGCCGCCGGCCAAAATGTATCGTTAAACATAGCTTTCACACCCAAAAGCCAGGGGACCGCATCTGGTTCTCTCTCCTTTGCCAGTAACGCGTCCAACCCCCAGGCGACTGAGTCTCTGACCGGCATCGGTATCCTGCCGCAATACACGGTCAATCTTTCGTGGAATCCCAGCACGTCTGTGGTGGCGGGTTACAACGTTTATCGCGGCACCACGTTGGGCGCTTATTCCAGAATCAACCCCACGCTGGACTCGGGCACCGCCTATGCCGATGGCACAGTCGTCTCCGGGCATACGTATTACTACGCCGCCACAGCCGTGGATTCCTCCGGAGTAGAGAGTGTTTATTCCACGCCCATAGTGGCGACGATCCCGTAGGGGGAGGCGCCTGAGAAGGAAAGGCACGCTGGAGCCGCATGCGTCAGCGCGGGCAAGGCTGGAGCCTGAAGGAGGTGGGATGGAGGTGGGATGGACGAAGGGAGTGGAGTTAGCCAAGCTGGCTAGGCGGGATCGACAGCACTTCGGTTGTGCAACCTGGTTGCACAAATCCCGTCAGATGCCGAAAGAAGACTTCAAGCTGGAGATGGAAAGGGAGCTGACCCGGCAGGAAATTTCGCAGCCACTCGGGGAGACGATTCGGAAGAGAATCGCTTACCGTCCGCGTTGCAAGTCATTCTGTGTTCTGTATCGCCGGTGAGAGTTCACCGACACTACGCTACATCCGCAATGTGATATCACGAAGCCTCGACCCTTGCGGTCAGATGGCGGCCTTCCATTTGAGTTATGGGTTGAGTGCAGGCTACGGCAATGCCAAATCCGTCCGCGGTCTTGCCTGGCTCTACTCTCACTACTTCCCCGGTGCCTATGAGTTTGATCGGCCGAGAGATCGGCCCTCCTCGCACGGTGATGGTGAACTGCACCGGGCTGCGATAAGGAATCAGGCAAGCTGATTCTAAGAGCAAGCCACCCTGGCTGATGTTTCTGCAGACAGCATCAACCTCAGCCATTGCGGTCCCGGAAGGAAATCTCACACGGACGAGGTACTCGAAGTTGAAACGACGGAATTTGCGTTCTTGCGGAGTGCCCATTGAAGGGCTCGCGACGAGCCAAGCCGGGTGTCTATTCCGATCTGGTCGTCCCCCGACAGCGAGGATAGGAGCCCATGGGAACGGAACTAGTACTTTCTTTGGTAGGTGGAATTTGAGCAGAGGCCTCATTCGAGGGGGAGCTGGGTCTCCCTTTGGCAGAAACCGCTATCACCACGTAGGAGTAAGTCGCGCCATCTTCCACGAGGTCGTCCACGCAGGCGGTGCCGGCGACAGGTGTGGAGTTGATCTGCTCGCAGTCACTGCACTTGTCACTCTGCTTTGCGGCATCCTGTTTTTTCCTCCGATACAAACAGTAACCCACCGCATTGCTTTCGGAGTTGGCGGAGGGAGCACTGGCATTCCACGAGAGAGTCACTTTGTGATGTCCAGTTTTCTCCGGCGAAGGTTGCAACGTCGGAAGGTCTGCCGGTGGGCAGGGGGGAAGTTTCGGCTCGGCTGCGGCTGGAAGTGTTCCTTTTCCCTTGGGAGTTTTCGCCGAGCGCGTGTTCGCGCTTGAACCAGGACCGACCTGGCCAACGGCGCCTGTGGTTTGAAATACACCCACGACAATCAACACAAGTACCCAGACGAAGATTCGCGAGTGCAGCCTGACTTCCAGGATGTCCCTCACCAGTAATTCACCGAATCGAACTCATGGAATGCCGTGGCCGACAGCCAGAAGCGTTTGCTCTCCGGCTCATTTCTGTCACACATCTACGGACCCGAACTGACAGTACTCGAAAAAAGCCTTCAGTAGCTGTTATCTAGAGAACGCAATAAACCAGGCCCAGTGTAGCGTGGCGTGGGGTCTGGCGACCACGGCTTCGCACTTGAACTAGGGCTGTTCTTGCGAACGGCACCGATGCCCTTCAAATACGCTGTGTCCGGCTTATCGGTGGATCAGTCCATAGGTTACGGCAGCGCCGGAAGCGCCGATGTTAACCATCGAGGCGATCCGTTCCAGTTTGTGGTGACCGGTTTTATGAAAGAGATAACTGATGCCGAGGACTCCTGCAGTTCCTCCCGCAAAGTTCGCGGCAAGCGCGGGAGTAGAGCCGCCCAAAACGCGCACCATGGGATTCAGTTCTCTTCCGCCGTTTTGGAGGTTCGCATGAGTCACCGCAAAATCCGCAACGTTGAGGGCTGCGACCGCTGCAAACAAGGCTCGATTCTTCTTGTCCCAGAACCTGTGCTGGCTAGGCCACTCCGGCGGAGTCACGCTCACCAGGGACGAGGGCTGAACTAAGGGTTTTGCCCCAGGAAGGGACGGCCCTTCTGCATAGGCTGAAGCGCAAAAGCTGCAACATAAAAGACAGACCGCTGCGCCGAGGCCGACGGTTTTGGAGAATCTGTGTGCAGGCATTAGTATTCACCCCAATCGGGCCGAAGGCAATGTAGTGCGCAATTCGCAAACCAACCGGACGCGGGGTTGAAGGGAGGTAAGCAACTACAGAATCAGTAACCTACATGACTCGACAGGTGTGGGTGCGGGGCCGTTGTGCATTCTCTTGCACTTCCGGCTTGTGTTGTCGTCTTGCCCTCAGCCCAGCCTACAAGCCAGAGGAGAACGAGCAAGCCTGCCAGAGATAACAGGAAGAACAGTATCCCTCCGTTGCGATGAAACCGGCCGTCGAGAAAACCCGGATCGACACGAGTCCCCAGCATGGCAATCGTGAAGATTCGGAGCCCATTCTTCGCAACCGAAAGAGGAATAGCTACCAGAACGACAAGAACTTTGCCCCAACCTGAGCGGAGGAAGAGGTGCGCGAGTACCATGCTGCAGACTACTAACATCAGGCTGGAGCGAATGCTGCTGCACTCCTTAGCGACCTCTACGGTCAAACCGGGAATGGTGAGCAAGACGCCATCTTTTGCGACCGGAACACCGACTGCCGCGAATAGCACATGCGCGGTCAAAGCAGACCCTTGCTGCAAAAGACTCACGATCTCGTTTAAGACGGCCTGCGGAAATGGCACTAGCCAGAATAGGAAACAGAGGGGAAAGAGCAACGATCGCGAAACTCGGGAGCCGGAGCAGAGAATGAAAGCTCCTATCCATGACAGCACCAGCGAAAACATCCTGATCGAGAGCTGCATGTCGGAAGGTATCGAAGCTGACCAGCCTCTCACAAAGCCGGTAACCAAAACCGCCATCGCCAGCAAAAGGCATCCAATACGCACGTTCGGGGCGAACATCGGCCTCAGAGACCGCCACTCTAAAAAGATCAGAGTGGCACTTATAGGAAGAATCAGGAGTACGTGCGTGTATTCATCGTCTCGCAGTGCCAGCGCCAAGGTGTTGACCAGGGGACGCCACTCCACCAACAAGAAAACTACCCACAGAAGGGCCAAACTCCGATGTGATGCCAATTTGGTCACGGACTTTTCGTATTTCAACGCGAGATGACTTCGCCTGAGCCGGAGGATGCTCATTGCAGCTGTATAAATACGCTAATCGAGGGGACGCCACTCTGGTTCACAAGGAATATCATGTAATAGCCCAGAGGAGCCAAATTAGCATTAGCCGGAGCCTGCACGGTGATCCCACCGGCTGTCTGCTGAAACGACAAGTTGATAAATCTTTGGTCCTCGTTGAAAGAGTGTGTTGCCGCCCCTGGTCGCATAAGCGCCACGGATCCGATGGCGGCCCCATCGGGCGTAGAGACAAAGAAGCTGCTCCCGTACGTCGCGGTACTCGGAGCTGAGGTGATTGAGGGACGTGCTCCCTTGAATAAGTATGGCGGCGAGTAAATCTCAGCACTTAATTGATTAATTGCGCCCTGATCACGACCGCCGCCCGATACCAGCACGCGGCCATCGGGTAACAACAATGCTGCCGAATGATAAAGCCGGGGAGTCGCCATTGCCGACATCGTTGTCCATGTCTGTGTAGTTGGAGACCATAGTTCAGCTGCAAAGACCGGCTGAGAGCCATCGCAGCCGTTTTTCATCATCCCGCCGCCAGTCGCTAACACCGATCCATCCGGAAGTATAGTCAGATTGTGGTTGGTTCTCGGGAAGGCCATGGAAGGTGTCTGCTGCCAGAGGGGTGATGGCTGATTGAAATCGATCACAAAGGTGGCAGAGACAGATGCGCCACCGTTGAAGCAGCCATCATTAGAACTCCCTGCTTTCATTATCTTTCCTGGAGCGTACATCAGGGAATCTCCATCAATAGTCGACGGTACTACCGTCGTCCATGTCCATGAGGACGGATCTAATGTCCGCGTATCGCGTGATCCGCTGAGCGGACCCGGATAAGAGTCACCCTCCGTATTACCTGTGTAAGCAATCTGGCCGCTTGGTAAAACGAATAGATGGGGATATAGAGGCAACTGTAGATTTGCCGAGGTGAGTGGAATCCAGATATTTTTACTCGGATCATATACCTCTGGAGTAGTCACATACGATGTTGCGCTGACATCGTTTCCGGATGTCGCTAAGATCCTTCCATCTGGCAATGTGGTGGAAGTACCATACCATCGGCGGTAAGCCATCCGCGAAGCAGGGGTCCATTGCAGACTGATTGGGTCGAATATGTTCACATCGGCTGAGCCGATGTCGGTAGCATAGTCTGTACCGTGGCCGCCCAGAACGAGAATACGGCCGTCAGCCAGGGCGGAGTGTCCGGAGCAGAACAAATCCGTGTAATTGTTAGGCACCGCGGCAAAATTGCCCGTGCCCGGATCCCACACTTGAGCGGATACGCCAGAGTCCTCGTACACAAGAACTTTGCCGGTATGCATGAGTATAGAATTGATGGAAACCAGAGGCCAGCTGACTGGCGAACTCCACACCCCCAAATTAGACCCAGGAGTAACCGCGATCGTTACCGTTGCGGTATTAGAATTCAGGAAGCCATCATTTGCCCTATAGGTGAAACTATCATTTCCAGTAAAAGTCGCATTCGGCGTATAGGTGAACGAACCGTTACTGCCGAGAGCGAGGGCTCCATTGGACGGGCCTGTGACCATGACGGCCGTTAGAGGGTATCCGTTCGGATCGGTGTCATTTGCCAGAACTCCTGGTGCGGCCACAGACAGAGTCTGTCCCTGATTGACGCTGTAGGTGTCGTTGTTAGCAACAGGCGGTGCGTTGGAGAGGCTGGTTGTAAAGACTACATCGACCCAGTAGTTAGCAGCATTGAACGTTGAAGTCGGAAAAGCGCTGACCGCGCTATAGAGGTAAACCCCATTGCTGCCATCTTGGCCGTTTGCAAGCGCACTCAGGGGACCGCTTGTCACCGCACTTGTAAAATAGGAAGAATTAAAGGCATACCCTCCAGCAGGCGCAAAGTAGGATGCGATATAGGTCGTGTTGGGCGCAAGAGACACAGGTGTAGGGAAGGTGACCTGTTGCCAGCCCGAAGAACTCTCGTTGGTAAACGTGGCAGTTCCCAGTAGAGTGCCTGTACCAGACCACAAGTTTGCGATATGTTTGCCTGTGTTCAATGTCCCTTTGTAGAACCTCAGACCAGTAATATAGCCTGCCTGATTAACCCGGAACTTGACACCGAGTTCAACCGATGATCCGTCATTGGCCGAGGCTGTGCCCGGCACCGTGGAAGGGCTCCAAATCGTGCATGGACAGGACGTAGACGTAGTCACCGTGATGGTGACGGTAGCAGTGTTGGAGTCGGCTGTACCGTTATTGGCTTTGTAGGTAAAGCTGTCGCTGCCGCTGAAGCCGGTTTTGGGGGTATAGGTGAAGCCGCCGCTGGCATTCAGTGTGGCAGTGCCATTGGCCGGATTCGTCAGTTGGATAGCGGTGAGAGGGAGTCCGCCGGGGCTGGAATCATTGCTCAACACTCCAGGTGGGGCAACGGTCAGGGCTTGACCCTGGATGGTCGTATAGCTGTCATTCACAGCCACTGGCACGGCACTCACCGTAATGGTGACGGTAGCAATGTTGGAGTTGGCTGCGCCGTTATTTGCTTTGTAGGTAAAGCTGTCGCTGCCGCTGAAGCTGGCGTTGGGGGTATAAGTGAAGCTGCCGTTGGCATTCAGTGTGGCAGTGCCATTGGCCGGGTTAGTCACTTGGATAGCGGTGAGAGGGAGTCCGCCGGGGCTGGAATCATTGCTCAACACTCCAGGTGCGGCAACGGTCAGGGCTTGACCCTGGACGGTTGTATAAGCGTCGTTCACTGCCACCGGTACCGGACTCACCGTGATGGTGACGGTAGCAATGTTGGAGTCGGCTGTGCCGTTATTTGCTTTGTACGTAAAGCTGTCGCTGCCGCTGAAGCTGGCGTTGGGCGTATAAGTGAAGCTGCCGTTGGCATTCAGTGTGGCAGTGCCATTGGCCGGGTTAGTCAGTTGGATAGCGGTGAGAGGGAGTCCGCCGGGGCTGGAATCATTGCTCAACACCCCGGGTGCGGCAACGGTCAGGGCTTGACCCTGAATGGTCCCATAGCTGTCGTTCACTGCCACCGGTGTAGTACCGGGCGCGGGCAGCACTTCTACGAGGCTGAGGTTGTATCGATCCGAAGTGGGAGCCGTGTCATTAATCGTCACGCTGGTACCGCTCACCGCGGTGGAACCACTCTGTCGCTGCACCCAATAGGTATCGCCCACCGAGGCCAAATACTGGTGCACCATCGTCTGGTTCGTACCCACCGTGCGTGCGATCGCGTTGTCCCAATCGTTGCCGACCCCCCAGACCCAAGAATTGGCCCGTGTTGTGACGAGTGTCGCCGTGGGAGCGCCCGCGATTGCATTTCCGCTCCCCTTGTTTCCGATCGCTCCTGAGCCGTTCGTGCCCGACGTGTCAATCCCGGTAAAGCTCACTACCGTCATCGATGCGACCACACTTTGGGACAGCGTCGCTTTCACTGTGACACCGGAAAGAACTGTCGGAGCAAATGTCTGCCAGATTTCCGCAGTGCCCAGTTGGACGTTCGTGCGCTGCACGAGCACCCAGCTAAGACCTGCACCCGCTACTCCCGTTACGTGGACTCCAGAGGAACTAGCGTCCGTGGAAACAAACGCCAGCAATAATTCATTCGCTGACTTGCTGGAGAACGACGGTGATGTGATGCCGGTACCGGCGCTCGACCGGTCGGTCGAGACAATCACGTCAGTAGCAAGCGCGCCCCAGGCCGATCTTGCGGCCAGAAGAAATACGAAGACCCTTAGAATATGCCATCCGAAGGTTTCGGGTAGGGCTCGTTGTTTGGAGAGAGTGACTTGATTCAACATAGGAGGTGCTCCTGCACTCGGGTGCGTGGCTGGCCGACAAGCACTGGTGACGGAGTTGGAGTTTACGTTTCCTTTAGTATTTAGTATTGCTTGAATGTTCTCAGCACCTGGACCGGCCAAGCGGGGGAGATGACGAATACAGATCGGATCTGCCGCTCACCGTGCATCCTGAGGCAGGTCTCCAGCAGAGCCCCATACAACTTTCACAGACGTAGTGAACCGTTAATGCTGCATCTTGATGCTGCAACCAAGCGTCCTGGTCTGGGCCTGAGCTACGGCTTTACCCGCCAGGACGGCTTCGATTGCCTCCCGCAAATACTGTTTCGTGACACGCGTTGGATTTCGGGCATCATCGATGGCGCCCGAGTATCGAATGGTACCGCTTTGATCTAGCACGACTGCCGACGGAGTTCCATATGCCGCTAATTCCTCGGCTAGCCCGCTATTCGGGTCCCGGTAAACGGGCATCGGCAGGCGTGCTACCTTCCGCCGCTCCTCCACTTGGGCATCAGACTCGTTCTGGTTGCTGTTGACCAACATCATAAGTACATCGCGACTCGAAAAGTCTGTGTTCAGCCTTGTGAGACGCTCACCATAGTCCATGGATATCGGGCAAAGCGCTGAGACAAAAACCACCACAGTCGCATGGCTTATTCCCAACTGCACTAGTTTCGACTCCCCGTCGATGCCGCGCACTACAAACGAACGGACAGCTCGGACGGGCTGTTGACCGTAAAGGAATAAACAAGTACATGCGATAGTGGTAAGCAGCGCGCACAAAGATCTCATGTGCCCTTCTTTGTACCTTTTGAGTTCGCGATTTGAGTGTCTACTCGCCGTTGTGCGAGTGTTTATCACTGCTGTGCCGGCACGTTACGTGGACTCTTCAGATCAACGTACTCTACAAACGCTGCCAGCATCTCATCCTTCAAGTTGTTTCCCCATCGGGACTCGTGCAAAGGATGGTGGGGGCTCAAATTCAAATTCTGTTCTGAGTTGTCATAAAACGCTTCCACTCTTATGATCGTTCCCTTTGCTAATGGAATCGGTTCTTTGAACATGTACGACGTCTGCCAGCGGAAATCGTATCGGTTCACCCATACCAGGTCGCGCATTTGTCCGCCCGGGAGCGATGCCTTGATTCGCATCGCCGTGCCCAGTCGGTGCATGTGCGGCGAAACTCCGATCGCGACAATATCCCCGGTACTGACCCACTCTGCTGTGGCGCGATAACCGGCCCTACCCGCCGGAACCCGAATCGTCCGATTGACGATGGCGGCTGTCTTCACATACTGCTGGACGTGAGGCTGAAAATAGAGAGCGACTTTCGTTCGATCAGAGGTCGTCTTGTATGTTTGATGGTAATGGATCTCCAGAACAACGTCCGCACCCTTCGGCAGGTACCGGCCGATTCCATCGGTTAAAGGTGGAAACGTCATGCCGGCTTCCCATTCACCGAGCAGTCTCTGGGTAAATAACGATCCCATGTTCAGTGAGCAGTCGAACCCTGACTTCCGATCCTGGACATCTAGCCGGCGGGCCAAACCGGTGACGTCCGCGAAGGCTCGGACATGATAGACCACGCTAGGATCCCCTGGACGTACATCCATAGCCCGAATAGCTTTGGGCCCTGGGAGGTTGGTCGGCATCACAAAACAACGGATGTCCTCACCAACTGAGGCGGCTACAGTGTAGGGTTCAGTTACGGCGAGAATTGCGTCTGGCGGACCATAGGCCCACATGCTCTGCTTGTGTTCTTGGGGCAAATCTTTCTGATTGCCCATGGGTGAGCCTGCGTCGAACCAGGCTCCTAGCGTCTTAATCTCTTCAACCGTTAGCTGACGCTGATTCCGAAATTCGCCATATCCAGGAAGCGCGAACCATGGCGGCTCCTTGCGAGACTGAGTGGCCAGTCGGATCTCGCGTGCGAAAGCCTTCGCCTCAGGATAATTGGTCAACGAAAACGGCCCAACACCGGCGGGCTGATGGCACGCTACGCAGTGCTCTTGAAGGATTCGCGAGACTTGCTCAGCGTAGGTCGGCGAGCGGTCGGCTGGCGTGCCGGCCATAAGCGCTAATCGTGACGAGAAAAGCACCGACAACACCATAGATCGGACAGTTCTGATTTTCATCGCCTCATCGTCGGTACTAAATATCCGTTTCAGGCTCTTCCGGAGCAGGCTGAAATCCCACCCCGCACTAGTGAATCAGCCTGGACTTTGCCCTCAGCCAACGCACTCACATATTCTCGATAATCCTTGGACATGAAAAGAAAGTCGCTTTCGACCAGGTCATTTACGCTTCGAAACGCGGCGGCGGTGCTTTGCTTAATCAGGTAGTTGGGTTCTCTCGTGAGAAAATCGATGCAGTCACTATACCCCTTGCTAATTCCTAAAAACCCTACCCTATTTTGCAAAGCAGCATCTAAGGCATTGCTCGTTAGCTTGTAATGGAGCATCACACAGGAAACATCAGCCAATCTTGCATTGTTTACAAAATGAACATGCGGGAAAAGCTCGACCTTCTCCGCTAAGAAAAGGGAGTGCTTGGTCAATAGGCAGTTATTTCCCCATAAGGTTTTCCGGATGCCTCCAAAATAGAGCGCGGCGTCCCGATTTGATATATCGTTCCCTTGTCCGTACCGTGCTACAAGTTCTGACGCGTCATATTGTGTTTTAGTGAGCGCGGAGATATCGTAGTATCGATAAACCGTTTTTAGATCCTCCTCCTGTGCTTTTGCAAGATGAGACAGCGGCTTGTCCGAAAACATATCCAACAGTTGGGTAATGACCGCACTATAATGCTTCCCGTTCAAGTACTCAAGAAAAGCGCGTAATCCTATAACATCGGAAAACGGGTAATCAAGAAACTCATCAACGTCTGCATCCAGACACCATCCCCCTGCAGCTGATTGTTGGGCCAGGTATTTCTTGAACAGCCCTTGATGCCCATCAATCGAGAGATTGGATTTGCAGACACTTACATTTTTGTGTCTTTTTGCTATCGCGATCGTCTGGTCGGTGGAACCATTGTCCAGAAAAACAATGTGTCGAAAGCCCAGCTGAGCGTAGTGCCTGATGAAATGCTCGACGTAGAACTCGCCGTTCTTGACTACGCAGGTTACGACAGCTTCGTTGCTCGATAGTCGGATTCTTTTCGGTCCGTAGAGGTGGGTTATATTCAGCGAAACAAAATGCTCCCTTAATTTACGCCGCCACTTCGGAAGCAGCAGAGCTTTCAGAGGACGTTTGATAGCCGTTATCATGATGCTTCCCGGTACATCTGCCGACAAGCAGGCAATATTTGGGGGGGGTGGTCGTAACCACTCTCGTTCAAATTACCCTCGGTGCAAACTAGACCCGGCATGAAACCGTTTGTCGTAGTCGTTGGGTAAACTAGCCGCCTCCGTCACCGTGCCTATAGGCAATGAGATCCGTGCCGGGTATTGTGACTAATTCCGTAAGTCGACGCAGGCTCCTACCGCGAATAGACCTCTAACGGCGCTGGCTTCTCAGTTGTGGTCATCTTCAGCGACTCTTCAGCCTCGTCGTTATGCAACGAATAAGCAATGCCTTGACCATTGCGTTGTGCGTAGCCCACACACGCCCGTTCTTTCCCGACTCCATCGATTTCCCATTTGCCAGCCCGTTGTATTAACTTCATCTGGTTTCGTTCCCTCCACCAGCGATTGACTTCCTGCGGACGCGCAATCCACACGTTTCGCTGAGCACGCAGTCTAACCAGATACTGGAGGAGTTGGCCATAAGTCGCTCGCGCTCGTTTGTCGATCACGTAGTCTGGATGCACAATGAAACTGGCTAGCCCATTACTCTCCAGGACCAACTCAAGCTGCCGTTGCCACAGGTCAATCGAGTAATCCCCACGAATATGAAAAAGCGAGTAATCCTGGATGGTCGTTACTGGGATTTCGAGAATTCGACCAATGAAATACGGCATAACCGTGCAGCATCCGCCCACCTGGGGATCGAGATGCCCCACGTTCGGTATCGACATGTCGTAGGCGACTCTAAATGAGTCATACCAGTTAGTGTTGCGATAAAGCACACCTGAACGGAACCCTTCTGCTCCGTACGATTCTGCGGCCTTATTGATCCCTTCGGCCCTTTCGAGGAAGACCCGCCGATCCGAATACAACAGTCCATCGTGATTCCAGTCGTGAACATTGACTTCGAAGTTTCGCTGCCGAATCTCGGCCAGCAGATCTTTCGACACCGTATATCGGCCTGCGGGAATGATCTGGAACGACGATTTGATCTCGTATGAGTCGTCCAGATCCATCAATTGTGAGCAAAACTCCAGTCCTCTGGTTGTTTCCACGTCGTGCGTCATCATTGCACAGCCCGACTTCCCCTCCGGCCAGAACCAGATGAACGGGATGCTCTGGATTCCTCGTGCTTTCATGATTAGCAGCATCAGCTTTTCGAATGTCCGGTCCACCGTCCGATCGACGGGCCACGACGGAAATTGTATTTCCTCCGAATCTCTAAGCGAAATCCGTTGCAAATGTTTTCGCACGCCGACCCCGAGAAGGGGTCGAACGAAGTAGTAAGCCCTTCTCGCCAGGCCTCGGCCCGCGCTGCCAACGTGGCTTCCATGTCGTTTGGCGGCGTATCGCTCTTCCCTCAAATTCGTCACCACTTCGTCGGCATCGAATGGCAAGTAACATTTCGAGTCGCGTACCTCTGAGTAGTTAGCGATCTCATCGAGTGGCGACTCGACTGCTTCTGCCGGCATCCCGAAGCTCGGGCGGCCAAATAGAGTCGTCCCCTCGAAACGGAAAAATCCCGGGTTTGGCGAAGGCTCCCCGAGTACCTCGAGGCAGGAGAATTCAGCCGGACAGCGGTAGTACTCGAGTAGGGTATTCATCATCCGCTCGTTGACCTTAGCCGATGTGCCGATACAGCAATCTTCCGGCGGTTGTGAGACAAAAGTCGGGCAGCGCGGAGAAAACCCTACGGGCCGCATGCATTCGTGGGTACTCGGCGGCCGCCTCCGACGATGCTGCCGGGTGGCGGTAATACACAAGCTTCCTTTGGGTCCCTCCCCAGTTGTTTTTGAAGCTAATCAGCCCGGGATTGTCGAGGTCGGACCGACCCAAGTCAAATTCCTCCGCGCCGTTCTCCTTGGCATTTCTGATTGCATGCCAGAACAGGAATGGCATCCCACCAAGATTATGGAATTTCGAATCAGAACAGCCGTACTTGTAAACGATGCTCTTCTTGTGCGCGAGGGTGAGAATACTCGCGATCGGGCACCCGTTCTTCAGGGCTATTCGGATCAGTAATCCATCTCGGAACGTTCGAATCAGATTGCGAAACCACGCCAGGGGCTGTGGCGGCAACTGATGACGACGGCGGGTCAGTAGCAGAAGGCTGTAGAACATGGCGAGCTCTGCCTCAGATCTCCCCTCCCGCACCACGAGACCTTCCCGCTCTGCACGTCGCACCTGCCTTTGCGCACAACTCTTGTGAAAACCGCGACAGATCTCATCCAGGTCTGGCCGCAGGTCCAGCGTGTGAAAACAATAGGCGGCGCTCTCGGCAAGGTCCATCTGCTTGCCAAGGTCGGCAGTCAGGTTCTCCACCGGCCTCAGTTCACAGTATTTCGAGTTCCCGGACCTCACATCTTCCCGTAGAAATCCCACTAGTTCTGCTAAGTCCGCTGGGTTGTCGACCAGCGGCTGGCAATGATCTGAAAATGGCAAAGACACTGCCCGCGCGCCTGTCAGCCAGCTCTTGACGCGGCAAAATACCAGACTGTCCTTGAGAGGCTGGCCCGGTTGCGTCGTCGTCAGAGCACGGACTTCATAACCATACGTGTCTGACAGCGCTTCCAACCACCCGGGTGTGTGGAACACCGAGGACATTGGTTGCGCTTGCAGAAATTCGATCCAGCGAGCATCTCTTAAGGGGTCAACTTCGTAGACAGGCATTATCTACCTTCATAACCTTGGAAACCTGCTGAAATCTTCCTGTTTATGCTTGTGGGATCACGCAGGCTGGCTCCGTGCTGGTCATTCCGAGTCTTGAGTCCAGCACACCACCAAACAGGTTCATCACTGCGGACTCGACCTCAATCATCTTGCGTTCTAGTTGCTGGCGGATTGCTGCTCTGCGGTCGTAGACCTGCTCTACTACATCAAGTAGTTCGGTTTCATTGAGACGACGCGCATCCGCTACCGAGGATTCGACTCCGAGAGTTTCCATCACACCGATAAATTTGTCGCTGTAAGCGACGCTTACCGCAGGAATGCATTGCGACACCGCTCCGATACAGGAGTGCATGCGCGAGCCCACAAAGAAATCACACTGGCCAATGAGAACTTTCATCTCACTCTGGTCGTACAAGCGGTGGACCAGACCTAGTGTGCCCTCGTATCGCGACTTCAACTCTTCGTACACCCGTTCACAGACCGCCAGATCACTATCCACATTTGCTCGGCTCCCAAAGACATGCGGCATGAGTATGATGTTCGCTCCCTTTTTTACGACAAGCAGATCGATAAGCCGATAGATGAACTGCCGATAATCCGCCCGCAGGCCGAACATGTTATTTCGCGTGTATCCACCCATATAGAGCAGACCGCTGATGTTCAGCCCAACGATAGGACGACCCTCTCCCAACTCAGTGGCTAGACCCTCAACCTCGAGCTTGTCTGGAGGAAGGGGATCCACCACAAAAGCTAAGTCGTAGCAAAAGGAGACTTTTCCTGGTGCTAAGTTGCGCCCCATTAAACGTTCGAGTTCCCTCAGACCTCGCCGGTCCCGTGAGTAGACATGTTCCGCCTGTTGCACGATGTATCTAGCAATGAATCTCGAGAACCCTCTCCGAAATGGTCCAATCGTTTGCGGAAGCAGCACCAGCTTCTTGCGAAGCAAGAGTACTAAGATCTGAGGCAGCGAAATGTAGAGGAACCTCTCTAATCCATACATGTCGCAGAAGCTATCGCCTCCTGAAATTGACATGACCAGGTCCGCTTCGCAAATCCTGGTAAGGCATTTGTTCCTCGCAATCACCCATACCCGTTGCCTGTGCGATGGGATCAGCCTCAAGAGAACTGCGAGGAGTAGGAGCACCCCAATGTTATTCGCCAGGTACACTCGCCAAGAGAACCGCATGTTCACCACTGAAACCGGTACAACCCTGTCTTGAAGCCGTACCGAATGGGTAGAACTCGTCTTTCCGTAGTCCAGAAGTGATATCTCGGCCTGGGGAAACTGAGAGACTATGCACTTGATTGCGCCTACCGTCAGCGCAGCAATTCCTAAGTTCTCCGTGCTGAAGCCGCCGCCGAAGAGGATTACTTGTAGATGCCTACTCTTGAGCATATGAATATCCGCCGAGAGATCATTGACATTCGCTATCAGTGTTTGTGCGAAGCGCGAGATCGCCACCGCGATGGTATGGAGCTATTCGCCCTTTGGCCTTGACAATGGGCGCATTAGGGCGACACTCTGGTCTTTTCGTTCACTGGACCATGCCCGCCATGTCGCGTCATCCGCAATGATGATTCCGCAACCGGAATCGTTAGTGCTCCAGCCGGTGTTGAATTCGCACCACTTGGCACGTCCAAAGGTTCATAGACTGTTACTGCGCGGTGAAATGTACTGTTGTGTCCTTGACAGCAACCGACGCTCAGACGACGATAGGCTCATTAAGTGCTCGCGATCCGCAAGCGTGGAGCGTGTTGCGTGATCCGCGCCTAAGCAAGATAAATCTCCAGAACAGGTGAAAACCGATGTTGAGACCCCTCCCCAAGTACTCGTTGATGCTGATCATTTTGGTCGCCGCCACCTCCCACGCAGCCACTTTCTTTGTGCGTCCTGGCGCAAGCGGAAATGGCACAAGCTGGGCGAATGCCTGGGGCGATATGGGCAGCATTAGCTGGGTCAGCGTGACTGCTGGCTCGACTGTCTGTGTAGCCGGAGGCACTTATGCCCAAGACCTCGCCCCGGCTTCTAGCGGCTCATCTGGGAATCCAGTTACTGTCAAGCGGGCAATCGCCTCCGATCCCACCTGCGGTTCCCCCACAGCGGGATGGAATGCGGCTTTCGATGCCCAGGTGGTAATGAATGGGCAGATTACCCTACAAAGGGATTTCGTGACCATAGACGGGATGGTTCAGAACGGCATCAAAATCATCATGCAGAATCCTACGGGTTCGAACTATTCGGGGATTGGCGTAGGTGCTCCAACTAACGGAGTGGTTCTTTCTCATATTGAAGTTAGCGGTCCCTGTCCAAACGGTACGCCTTGCCCCCAAAACGGTGACCACCGCAGCATCAATCTGAACAACTGGAACGGCTCAAGCTACGATCTGCAGAACAACATGACCATCCAGTATATGAATCTGCATGGTGCATGCAACTTGATGTGGAGCGCGCACTCCACCAATGCCATCATCCAGTTCAATCGGTTTGCGGACAGTATGGATACGACTCCAGGTAACCCCTATTGCCACCCCAACGTGATCGCCGAGCAAGACTCGACCAACATAACCTTCCGCTATAACGAAATCACTAACTGGGATGATGAGGGCATCATGGCGTGCCCCAGCTCCGCATGTAGTTCCAGTTGGGATATTTACGGCAATATATTCCACCAAGATTCCAGCGGCGGAGTCAATCGCGGTCTCGAGGTACAAAGCGGCCAGAGTGGGCCGTATCATGTCTATAACAACACATTCTACAACGTAACCCTGTACGTCACGGGAACTGCCAACGGCGGGAGCTACACTTCTGATTCAAAAAGCAGAAACAATCTTTTCTGGAATTCAGGAGGAAACGCGCTGCCAGATCGTGATTACGACCTTTCTAATGGGGCGTTAAGTGAAGCGCACGGCCAGGCAAACGCCGCCAACCCCTTTGTCAACTCGACAGGAGCGAATTACCACCTTACTGGCCATACGAATGCCGGGCTTAATCTCGGCTCTCCTTTCAACATCGATTACGACGGCAATGGTCGCACAACATGGGACCGAGGAGCGTATGAGTTCGGCTCCTCTACAGGAGGAGGACCCCAACCGCCAACCGGCTTATCAGCCTTGGTTCATTGATGGGGTGGGGACGAGGGTCAAAGACATGCTGTTGTCGATCCGCCTGAGAACTTTGGCGGCGTGAGCCTGAGCCTTCTCCAGACGGCTGTACGCCAGCGACGCTGCGATGATGATCCATAGCATGTAGCCCGTTTGTCCCCATGAGTACATGGCAACGCTTAGCATCATGAAGTAGTAGGCAACCATGTTAACCAGAAAATAGAGATTCGCGTGACGGTAGCGATCGGAGGAGTGCCGGAAGTGCCTCCACGCACTCCACGCTGGCGTGAACAGAATTGACGCCATTATCAGCAGCCCTCCGTAGCCTGTTTCAACCATTACTTCAAGCCAAGAGCTGTCGCAGCTGAGAAACCTGTACGGTCTACCATTCAGCATCCCCTTCAGACCCAAATAGTAAAAGGACTCCATGCCATAACCCCACAGCTCGCGCGTCATATCCTTCGATACCGTTTTAACAGCCAAGTCCCTAAGGACATAGCGGTATTCGTAAGATGTGCCAAGTGGTGACCTGAGATCGAACGTTGCGTAGTAAATATTTACAATTGTGTCCAAGACGCCAGGGCGAATTACAAATACCGCCACGATAATAACCCCGATTACCGCCAGGTATTTGCGTACACGGCCCTTGTCAAACAACAACAGCAGACTTAGCGACAAGATAAGGCCCAACCATGGTCCCCTGCTACTCGTTTTGTAGATGTTCAGAAACATGAGTAGCAAGCCGCCCCAGAGGAAGATCTTCTTTCGCGAATCGTTGGTTGTCTTCAGGAGGTAAAGAGCCAGCACTATCGCCATTGTCAAGCCTGCACCAAACAATATCGGGTGGGCAAACGTGGAGACTACCCTTACATCTCTGCCGCTGAGTGTCCCGATGGCGGACCAGCCCTCGAAGCGGTGGACAACCGCAGGAAACCATTGCATCACCGACCAATCCCTATAAGCCTCAATGGCTCCAAAAACCGAGCTGACGATGATGGCGCTCACGATGCCGAACAGAATCCGGTTTATCGTTCGCACGTCCCTTATCGTTCTGAAAAATATGTAGTACAGGAGGTAATACTCGAACACTTCCGATATCATTTTCTTCAGGCTCATTAACGGAACAATCGAAATGGCCGTAGATATCAAACACCACACAATGTGAGCGATGATCAGCCATTTCAAGGGCGTGTCGAACCGGCTGGAACGGGGGTCCTTAGCCGGAAATAGAAAGTAAAGAACTATCAACGCAAGCAGGACAACTCTCTGAGTTGTAAGGTCGAACAAGCCTGGTAATTCAAGCGCTGCGTCGCGCGGAATCAGAACGAGGATGAAAGCCGCGGCCGGAAGTACCTGCTCCACTCCTCGGCGAACTGCGATGGCGACCAGGACCGCCACTGCAACAATGTCGATTACGTAGATGAGCCACATGTGCCAGCACCGTTGATACTCTGCGACAGCCCTATTTCGAGAGAACGTTGTCCCTGCTTACTGGATTTTTGCCACGCCGTTCGTTCGAGTTCCTCTGCTTCGTCTGCGGCCAGACCGCACTGCTACCACCACCGCTGCAAAGACAATGAGCAAGACCAATGCCGGGAGTCCTGTTTCGATTTTCAGTTCGACCCGATCAAAGCCTCCGTCATAGTAAGAGCGAGTAAGGGTTCGACCCCACGAATAGCGCGACAATGTCAGGTCGCGAAAGTCAGATATTCTTCGCAGCAGCGCAATGCGAACACCCTTCTTGGAGATATCGGTCGAGGACACATTCCAGTCATTCGCGTATTCCACCCGAATATTCCGTGGCCGCCCCGACGGTACAAACACGCTGAAGCTTAGGTGATCGCCTTCATTACGGAACGATAGCGGCTGACCGTCCACCGTCAGCGATTTTATTGGTGGTACAAAGCTTTCTGCCTTTGTTACAAAAAACACTTTGCCCTGCCGATCGCGGTTTTCTAAAATCACATCGCTTGAAAACAACTCCGCATCGAAGTTGCCGTCTTCGCGGAGCTTCACAAGATAAAGGTGTCGCGCCACACACCCCAGGCTGCACCAACGGGTATCCGGTTGAATGCTGTTCACAGCGTCGGCAACGTTGTTAAAACTTTGAATACCATCATTAAAGAGGTTTTCGTGTCCGTAGAAGAGAAGCGGGTTATCCACAAAGGCGTTGATCGCCAGTTCCAATCGTGATACCTGGCCCCCCGCAAAATACCGGTTTATGCCGGGGAAGTTGGCGAAGTTTAAACTGAATGGCCGCAAGTAAAAGAGAGGATCAGTCGGCCGGACGGCGCCCAAAGGGAGATCAAGGGAGTACGCAGTGGCCAGAAAGTTGTATTTCTTAAGCTCCGCGAGAGTATTTTCTGGACCTGTATCGTGGGGAAAGATCATCACGCGATCATAGTAGATTCCGGTGAGCTCTTCGAACCTCTGCATCCTTGCGACTGCTTGCCGGATATTCGCTACCTGTTTCTCTAACGGGACTATCGGGTAAGCGGCGAACTCAGCATGGTTATGATTGTTACCGTGAATGCAGATAGAGAGCCTGTCGTTGTAGCTCCGGAAAAGCGCCACTACATTCGACCGGCTTCGATCATAATTCCAAGGAATAAAGGCAATGGTGGTATGAAAATTGTGGCGTCCCATTTCCCCAAGCAGGGCCTCGTAATTGAGATGACCGTAGGGCTCAATAAGCCAGGCGTCATCAATCGAGAGATTCGCGTAATGCCCAACGCTGTGCCATGCCCGCTCTCCAGCCGCATGGTGAACAAACATCATCGTGGGAGCGATCTGAGAGAAGACCTGTATTAAGCTTAGTCCTGCAGATTGATGTAATCCCGCCCGCATGTCTGCGGCATAAAACGTGTCATCGGCGGTTGTTCGAACAAACACTGGATCATAATGCTCGCCTTGACGAACAAACAGAAGAGGGTCAACTCTCTGGTTTCCCGTAACTACAAAGCTGCAAGATGCAAAGGTCGAACCGGGGATCTGTTCGTCCGCAAGCTGTCTCGTAACGTCGTTCGTCGGCCCAAACACGTAAGTGGGAGCGGAAGCAAAAGGAGTCAAAGGCTGACAAGCTGACAAGGCACCATTCGACCAGTCCGCGAGTTGGCCGGCATCCAGTTCCGGCGTGACCCCGAGGATGAGGAGCGGTACATTGTTTCCCCCCGAACGGCGCAGGACAGAGGAAATCCGGCTGCGTTGCAACCTCCTGAGGGCCGCGGTTGTGACTACCGTACCAAGAGTGTCTTTCTTCGCTAGCCAAGTTATCGCGGGACCCCTGTCCCTGTCCTGTTGCAGCGTAATCGTGTGAAAGCCCACGCCATAAAAGCGGCTCGCGAGTGCCAGTCGCTGCTCGTTGATAGGACTGTCTCCCATGTCTTGCACGAAAACGATTTGTTGCGCACTGGAAGCTGGTGACGTAAAGCACGAAAGCAGCCCGGCTACGATCAGGCAGCGCATTATTTTTGGGATTTTCACTTTAATTGGACGCGGGCCGTTTCTGGACACAACAGCCCTTTCCGGATTTGGCAGATGCGTTTCCGCAATGCGATTGGGAGATTCGTCGGTCGAGGCATTGTCCACAACTAAAATCTCTAAGTCAGCCAAGGCAACCCGAAGACCGAATGCAGACAGCACGTCACACCCCCGCTGCCGTTATGGTTCAATATGACAACAGAGACTTTGAGGATGATGATTACGCCACTTCGGCGGTTCCGGGCTCACGTGTGACCACAGTGGAATGTTCGAGGTGCTTCGCCCAGCGCTCCCGGCCTAGACTCCAGCGGAGAATTTTCCTCCACTTCTGTTTGGTTGCGGAGGCGCCGTGTCGATCTTTGCCCAGCAGAGAAGGTGGAACAAGGCTGAGCAACGAGAGACGCAACATGGCTGCAAGGCACACAGAACAGGAATATGCCCTGGCGTACGGCATACCTCTCGTCTTAGCGAAAAACGTACAGATGGCCTCACGAGCGACCACATCGCCGAAGAACGAGTTTCTTGCCTGTTTCGAACTCTGTCCCCCATAGTGAATAACCGTAGCATCCGCTACATACCCAACCTGCAAGCCTGCTTGCGTCACCCGGTGGCAGAGATCGACATCTTCACAATACATAAAGTAGTCAGCGTCGAACAAGCCGACTTCTTCGAATATCTTCCGACCGATCATCAGGCAGGCGCCAGAGACAACATCGACAGAAATAGGGCGGAGCTGCTCTTGAAATAAGGCAGAGATCCCCCACATCCGGACTCGCGGGAAGCGAATCTTGAGCGCCTCGACATCTGTTAATTGATTGAGGATAGTGGGAAAAGCCTGAACACAGCTGGTCTGCAGAGAGAAATCCACATTGAGTAACTTGCATCCCACAACTCCGAGGTTAGGGGAGGAGAGCAGGGCGGTATACATGCGAGAGATAGCCCACCCTTGAACACTCGTATCAGGGTTGAGAAATAGCAATACACCACCTGAGGAGTGCTGGTACCCGAGATTGTTCGCTCGCCCAAAGCCCAGATTGGTAGAACTAATGACCAATCTAATATCTGGTACTTGTTTCAACATCTCGACAGAGTTATCGGAGGAGCCATTATCAACAACAACGATCTCGTACTGCAGGCCCTGTGTCGCCGTTTGAATACTAGCGATACACGCGGCGGTGTATGCAGCGGAGTTCCAATTAACAATTATGATCGAAACATCCATTCCAGTGTGCACCGTATCCCGCGCTGGGGCGATGACGACGTCGGTCAATGTGCACCCCGGGTCTTGGTGCAAAGTCCTTTGAACGCCTTATATAAGGATTGGGGGTTATGCAGCCAGTCGTAGCCACCCTCCAATTTCGCCCGGTAGAGGCTCAGGTCATCGTACGAGTTTACCGGAACCCGGGGCAGGACAAACCGATCATGCTCACGACTCGCCGTTCCGACGATAGTGGAAACACCGCTCTGGTAGCCATTGCGTTCAAGCAACTTCCGCAGCATCACCGTGAATTTCTCGTCATGTTCCGGAAAGGCAAACGGATACGCGAACGACCGGACGGGCTCGCCCAGGTTATCTTCGATCGTCCGTTTTGATACCGCCAATTCCTCCTCGACCTGCCGCTCCGTCAAGGCGTACAGGTCGGGATGACTCACCGTATGCGATCCAATCTCGATGCCGTGCCGGCAGACCTCCCGCCCTTCCGCCCATGTCATGAATTCGCAGTTATCGCGGCGAATGGGCCCGTTCCCAGTGCGGCCCGTGACGATAAAGATAGTTGCCTTGAGTCCGTACTTCGCCAGTATAGGAAAAGCATGGGTGTAGAAGTCACGACAACCGTCGTCGAAGGTAATTACCACACGGGTCTGTCCCTGGATATCTGAGCACATCGCCTCAATGGCCTCGTCCAGGTGCACCGGCACAAACCCGTTCTCAAGGAGGAATTGCATGTGACGCGCGAATAGCTGTGGAGACGTATTGGTTTCGAAGTATGGATGCTTCGTTCCCACACCGTCACGGATTCCGTGATACATCAGGATTGGAATGCGCGTGCGAAGCTTTCGATCGAGCATGCGAATGACAGGATGAACTAATCGCACGCTGACTGTCCGATCCAATCGAAAGCCGTTAGTGGGTTGCAATGGAGTTACCATCTCCCGGTACCCTGGGGTTCCGGCAGTCAGATAGGATTTTGGCAGTTCTGGGTCGCGGCACTGGGTAACCTGCCGGCATCTACCAGCCGGAGGTAGTCCGACTTCTTCTCTCTCCAATTGTTCTTGAGGACGTACTCGGATGCGTTCACTGCCAGTTGCGCACGCAGCTGGGGGTCTCGCCACAAAAGCAGCATGGCCTCGGCCAGATCCGAAACATTTTCCGATTCGACAAATCTCACCGTGGAATTGTCGTGATAATACGAATCAATCTTCGTGCGCGACACGATCACTGGAATGCCCAGCGACATGAATTCCATGATCTTTGTGCTCGCGGCTTCGTTGCCAAACTCCGAACTCGCGCGCTTAGGAACGACAGCCAGATCCGAGGCAGCCATGATCTCCGCGATTTCCGGCGTTGGCAGGGTCTCGTGGAAGAGGATGCGTTCTGAGAGCCCGAGGTCCTTCGTCAGCTGAATCAACGAGCCCTTTGCTGGTCCGTCGCCATAAATGTGGAACTCTGCTCCCGGCATTTGTTCCGCCACCTTGGCGAAGGCACGAACAGCAATGTCCAGGCCTTGATGCGTATTCATAGAACCAGGGTACGTAATACGAAACGTTCTGTTCTTCTTTGCTATCGGCCGCGGACGAAAAATGCCTGGATCGGGATAGTTGATGATCGTGGTGCACTTCTCGCGGGGCACGGATCGCGAGACGAGCCTCTCGTGCCAAAGATGGTTGGCGATGATCACGTGGTCCGCGAAATGGGTCGAGACCTTCTCAAGCACCAGCAGCAGCCGGAACAGGGGCGAGTTCGAACTGATTCCGAACTTACTTGCGTAGAACTCCGGCAAGATGTCGTGAATATCCAAAATGACTCGTGCGCCCAACAACTTAGGTACAAGTGCGGCAAATACCAGAAAGTCTGGAACCGAATGGACGTGCACTACGTCATACGGCTTGGAAAGTTGTTTCTTGGTCAAGAGAAACGCAGCACGCAGGAGGAAGAGTAGTATTCGAACCAAGTAGCCGAATCGTCCCCGCTCGTTCACCTTTCGCCGCTGGATGCGATAGACTTCGACCCCATCCATCACCTCAAACGAAGGAGTTCCTTCTCTGCGGATCGCAAACACGTCCACCGAGTCTCCGCGCTCGGCCAGCACTTTGGCGTACTGCAAAACTCGCGTGTCGCTCTCGTAGAAAGCGTAAACCAACATGCAGATTCTCATCCCCATCCTCGTCTTAGCCCGTCCACGGAGCACGGTTCATCTGACGAACACCGGCCTGCGCCGCCACAACCCTCGGATGATTATGCGTTTGGTAGTCCCGAAGAAGGTTCGTGCTCTGTGTAACAGGGGCAAGCGCATCCAACCGCGGATTAGCGAGAAGCCACGAAAAGTCGGTACAGGCACCCCAAACAGTCGTAGACCCGCAAGTCTCCCGAATAGCTCTCTCCGCTTTTGCAACAGGTTCGGCTGCGCCGCCAGTACGTTCTCCGGTGTTGCAAGAGTCAACTGAATGTAATTCGCGGCCATGGCGCGATGCACGATTTCCCGTCCTCGCGGAGTCCGCACTAACACGACCGAACGTCCCGGATCTCCATTCCTGTTAAAGCTCTCCCACGCGTCTCCGCACGAGACGTCCGCAACACGACCCAACCCGTCCGGACAAAGATGGCAGCGTAAGGGCCGGTAATGGCTCAACTTGCCCCACGATTCTTCGTAAGACAGCGAACTTTCCCGCGATCCGTTCTGATCAAGGATCTTGAACGCGCCGGGCCAACCCTCGCCACGATATCGTAACCGTGTTACTGATTCGGTATCGATGCTCATGGCTTTCAGCAGATCCAGGGTCCCTCTCGTACTTGGCGTGCCAGCGCAAAAAAAACTCAGCACCAAGCCCAGATTACGATCGAGTTCCGGTCGCTCATGACGCAACATGCCGACCGCTGCCGTATCGCAAGGTTTACCGATGAACACACACTGGCGCTCGCTTTTCTCGATGGCTGCCAGACCGTCGCAGGGAGAAGCCGGCGCATAGCGCGATCCGGTCCGTGCCAAGATCTCGCTGCGTGTCCGGCTTTGTACCGTGGAATTGAGCCATGGTTCGTGGTCGTCCATCGCCGAGTGCAACACGAAGGCCATATCCTCTCGCTCCAGACAGTACGCGGCTAGCGCGGACAGTACTCCGCCCGACGATGCAGAATGCCGGATCTCGGGATCGCTCGCATAGCCTTCCCAGATCTCGAGGGCTGGTCCGAATTCGTGGCACGCTTCCGTCTCTTTCGCAAGTACCCGGGTCGCCAAGTCCCCGTCAACTAAGTGTCCCGGGCAGATGGAGAGACACTTTGTGCAGCCTGCGCATGCTTCGGAATCGAAACGTGGACGAATGCCGACTGCCTCAATGTTTACAAGTGCAACGTGCCCCTCTGAACAAGCGTAGTAACATGCGCCGCACCCGGTGCAGAGGCCCCAGTCGACAACATCCTTGAGTGTTTTGATAGTTCGGGTCAAGAGCTTTGATTCCAGAGAGACTCTTCCAAAGATTCTTGGGAAGAGTTTGTTATTCAAACGCCAGCGTGGTTATCGTGCCCCGCTTCTCCACGCGCTGAGTCCGTGCCAGAGTCCGTCCGGCAAGAACTTTCGACCCAAGACTACCGCTGCGGTCCTGAGTCCGTCGGCTACGGCAACGTCAAGTCGTGGCACTTCTGCTACCGCGGCTCGACAGAACTTCTCCAATCGTGCGCTGACAGTTTCCAAGGTGAAGTTCTTCAGAACGAATTGCCGGGAGAGTTGCCCGAGTGCGGGGAGTTGGTCGGGACGCTCGGCAAGCCCTCGGATGTCTGCGACGAGACGTGCATTTCTAAGACTGCCGTCGCCGATACCGTAGATGCCCTTGTAGTAGATGGATTCTGCCGTCGCTGGCGTGAGAGGTGCGGAGAATCCTTGCTCCCCCACAACGATCACCGGCTTGCCGAACGCCATCCCGCGCAATGCCGACCCTCCCATGCCGATTACGATGTCGGCCGCAGCGTAAGCCGGTCGGGGATCGATGAGCGCCCCGGTGAGCACCACGGCCTCTCGTCCCAGCTCGACGTTAGTCTCGCGCGCCAGCCGTTCGAGCTCGGCACGCGATGTTCCGTCCCCAACGATCACGAACCGCAGCGGCAGATCGCGGCCCAACGTGCGGACGACATCGATGGTCCGACGCAAGCTCTCGGCCTTCATCCAATCGACAAGCCGGGAGACGGTCACCAGCGTGAGATCGCTGACTTTGATGTCGTAGCGCTCGCGAAAGGCCTGGGCGTCTACTGAGTCGGGCGCATTATAGTGGACGTCCACCGGTGGCAGGACGAGTTCCAGTCGCCGCCGGCCCGCTGCTCTTGCCTGGTCCAGAAGTTCCGGCGTGCCCAACGTCGTCGGCAGCGCCTTTGGCAGCAGACGGGGTACTGCCATTGACATCACCGTCACAACCATGGGAACCCGCATCAATATGTGCGCGACGTAATAGGCGTCGAGCAATTGCGTCCAGTCCCAGACGTGGATCAGGTCGGGGCGCTCGCGTCGTACTGCGTCACGCAAAGCGTACATTCGCGGTAGCGACGGGTGAACATGTGTGTCGGGCGCCGGCAGCAAGCGCAGGCCTTTCTCTTCGGCCAGTTTGAGCATCGGTCCAGGCGTCGCGAAAAGTACCACTTCGTGACCATGAAGGTCGCGGAGAGCCGCGGTGAGCTCGATGGCGTTTACCTGCGTACCGCCCACGTCGAGCCTATCGGCGAAGACGAGGATTTTCATGTCGCACTCGCAAAAGGCGACCTATCTGAAATTGGGCTATAGCAACCTGTGGATTTCATTGAATCGTTCGGTGAGGAAATGTTTTGGGTTCTCTCCATTCTGCACTTCATTGACAGAATGTTTCGCTCTGAGCCTTGCTAAACGCAGTTACGTCGACCGGCCACCTAGTAAGTCCTTCCACGGACGAGCCTTTAGCCGTACGAAATTGCGAAGTAGGGATAAAACCTTTAGCCTCTGCTCACTTCGCAAGAAGGCCACAAATTCATCGGAAACAGGTCTTTTGTCCCTGCAAACATAGGACCAGGAGAAACTCGCTAACCTCGTGATCCCGCCTATGAATAATGGCCTCTCGGGCAGGCGTTCGAGGCATTTGAAGATCTCAAATACTGGGTCACTGCCGAAGGAGTAATCCATCCTTCCCGACCGGAATCTGTCTCGCAGCAGGTTCGTGCCGGTCCCTGTGTGTCGGTGGTGGAAAATGCTTAGGGTAGGAATTGCCTCGATGCGCCATCCACTCATTCTGGCATGAGTCTGCGCATGCCAATCTTCCCCACCATATCTGAGAACGGCATAGCCGCCGATGGCTTCGTAGCATTCCCGCCTAACCAATTGCGCGGCGTGAGGAACAGAATACACCCGGTTCGATCTGCGGCTCCGAAATTCGCCTTTCGTCTCTTCGTGAATGAAACCTGCCGCTAACCCCAGGTCGGGATTCCGCTCAAAATGCCGAATAAGCTCCTCGAAATATGAAGGGTCAACAGAGATATCGGCATCGATGTTACCTATAAAATCAAATGCAACGTCACCCAGCAGCTTGCTGCCTCTCTGCAGTGCAATACCCTTTGCTTCAAAGCTACGAGCAGGAGGTCTCGCTACCCGTACAAAGCGTACGAAGTCATACTGCCTGGAATAGTTCTCTACAATTTCGTCAGTTCGATCGGTGGAGTTATCACTGACAATCACCCACCGTTGCGGTCGGACGTTCTGCGAGAGTACACTCGTAATCGTTTTTTCGATAAACTTCTCTTCGTTATGCGCGGCGGTCATCAGGACATATTTCCGGGCCTGAGGGTCGTGTAAGTCGCATGGAGTGTGTTTACTCATCGGTTCTTCACCGGTTCTTCACTGCGTCAAGCAGTCTTGCTGCTCCAAAATGGTTCAGGATCTAAGGCTTGCTACGCTGCGATCCAAAATACTGCATTGCGTAGCTGCCTCGCAGTGGCTGGAGCACGGTCTTAGGATCGCGTGCCCCTTCCAGTAAATGTCGATGTTAGTTGACTATCGTAGAACCTGAAGGAACATAGCCGAATCCGACGAGCAATCGCCGCATGGGACGTGGAATCTGGTCTAAAGAGATGAGTTTGAGGAGAGCTCGGAGCGAGTAAGAACCACTCAGAATTACCGCCAATGTCCCAACGCAACCCGCCAAAAGGGTTGGCAGTACGTAAAACCCGCAGAACACCACCGCGATCAAACAGAGGAAGAGTAAGCCCGTTTGCTTGTTCTCGCGGGACCAGCGAAAGCCGCTGAGCCAACGCACGATGGGGTAAATCATCAAGCCGTGAAAAACGTACGATACAAAGAACGCAATGCCGGCACCGTTCACACCGAAAGATCCGACGCAAACCCATGCGAGACTGACAGCGACGACAGTCCAAGCCAGATCGGCCAAGAAAAAGAGGTTCTGGTTGCCCTTTGCCACGATAATGAAGCCCATTGGCCAGGTAATCACCTGCAGGGTGGCTCCGAGACATATCCAGCGCAAGATTCCCACCGCCGCACCGAATTTGGCACTGTAAAATAACGCGATGACGAGCGGTGCAAATGTTAGAGTAGCGATCACACCAGGGCCCGCTAGCAACAGGCCCACCAGCGTCTGTTCGTTGACCAAGCGGTTGCACTCGGGATTGTCGCTGGCGCTGGCAGTTAAACGGGGATAAAAGTCCACCCCCATGGCCTGCAGAATGAATCCAACATAGAGTCCCCCTAGTGTCCAAGCAGATTGATACAAGCCAGTTGCTTCAACACCAATTTTGCGAAGTATGATAGTCCGCACGGCATAGGCCACCCCCATCATCATTAAGCCACTTGCCATGAATGCCAAGCCCAGCTTCAAGAGAGCAGCTGCCTCCTGCCCCACCTGCGACGCTGTCATGGAAGGACTTGGGATGCGTACCCGCCGGCTATACCACCACGAGGTAATAATGCTCATCGCGGCAACGCCTACCAGCGATGGCACCACACCTTTTTCACGAAAGAAGTACACTACGGGGATGCTGATGAACGTGCCGTAGAGCGCGCTCAAGACCCCCATTTTGGCGAAATCAGCAATGCGACGCATTCCTTGGATCAGCGCTCCTTGACCCGCGGATACTAAACTGAAAAACACAGCGATTGACAACAGGCACACAGCGGAGGTGGGTTGTTGACTGCCAAAAGTCAAGGTGGACACTTGTCTGGAAAACACGACAAGCAAAACAGCTCCCAGCGCTCCCAGGACGATCGACGTTCGTCGCAACACTGAGGTAGTTTGCGCGATCCGCTCTGTGTCGTCCGAACCGACTGCCTCGGCAATCTGGCGTACGCCACTGCTGTTGATGCCCATACCCGCAATGCTCTGCGTAAGTTCGGCGATCGATCCATAGAGTCCAAACAATCCGAACCCGGCCGGGCCAAGCAGCACCGCCATAGCCTTGGTACGAACGATTCGAATAGCGATGTTCAGGACCGACGAACCGCCGATCAAGGCCGAGGATTTCAGAATCTGGCCGTAGCTCTGCTTCTTCGCCGTGGTCTGTGCCGCTTGAGGCAAAGACTCCAGCGAAGGTACCGTAGATTGATCGCTACAAAAGCTTGATGACATATGTGGGCACTAAGATTACGTAATCCGATTTGTTGTGGACACCACCACCACGGTCTTGGCGTGAGGTCGTTTTGCTCGGTTCACAGACCAAACCGATCCCGTTAAGCGGCATTTGGCGGGGCGCAAGCCGCATCGACTAGAATTTAAAGAACGCCCTTGGCGTCAGCAAGAACCCATGCGCCTTCCCATTTAGCGTGCCTTGTCCCACAATTTGGCCCCAAATGTTGATGTCTGTGGCTGAGGAGAGCACCCAGCCAGAGTTCCCACGGACGAGGGTGTTCAGATCGCGCATTCCGCTGTCCTCAGACCAGATGAAAGGGCGGCCAAGTACCTCACGAGCCAGATCGGGACTTAACCCTTCGTGGAAAACAAACGTGTTTCCCGACGAGCCGATAGCCTGTCCGAAGAAGTTTATTCTCGTGGCAACGCTATTGGTATCGCCCGGGAGAGTCCCTAGATCGCGTATTGCTCCACCTGCCGTCCACAGGACCGCGTGTACAGGGCACCCGGAGCCCTGATCCCCGTCACAAGCCCCATCATAGGGAAAGCTTATTGGGGTAGTCGTAGACCATCCGACAACCTGCCCCACGTCGTTAACCCCCTTTGCCGAGCTGTTGTTCGTGCTACCGTCTAGCGTTGCTAGGTCCGTTGTGGTTCCATTGTTCCACGACGTCGCGTGCCCAAGACCTACAGATCCAATGTTGCCATCTTGGCCGACCATCAGTCCGGTATTGCTAATTCCGTTTACCGAGGTCGGTCGCCAACTACTCCCCAAAAGAACTATGCCGAACAGATGGCGGCACCCGAAAACCATTAGTTCGTGTCCAAACAAACGGCTGAATCAGATTGCTGCATTGATAGCTTCCAAACGAGCCCGACGTTGCGATGCCGGGGCCGTCAGCGGTTCCAGCAACCGCGCCAAGATCGTTGATTGCAGCAGCACGGCTGAATGTGCCGCTTGGCAGTATTCCTAAATCCCGAAGACGCTTAGCCTTCATCCAAATAAATGCATGTCCATTCAGATTACCGACGACTTGACCCACTGTGTTTATAGCTGTCGGAGAGATCGGTCCCAAATCGGTGATCGTGTAAACCTGTGCCGCTACAAGCGGCGAGATCAGGCACACCAAGAGTAATCTTAGAGCGAAAGTGCGTGTGGAATACATAACTGCCGTCCTTCCTGAGAAACAAGATCGTCGAGTTAGTTTCGAGGGCCCCGAGCCTAAGAACGCCCGCAAGGCTAGTTAGTTAAGGTGCTGCTAGAACAGATCGGTCACTCTTGCCAGCCAACCTATCAGCAAGGATCTCCCGTATTTTCTCTACAACCCGGTGTTGTTGTTCCGCGGCAAGATTGGGATACATGGGCAACGATACAACCTCTCGCGCCAGCCTCTCTGACACGGGGAAGTCTCCTTCCTTGTATGCCAGGTAGCCATAGGCGGTCTGGAGATGAAGTGGAATGGGATAGTGGATACCAGTCCCAATGTTATCTAGGGCGAGCATCGCAATCAGTTGATCTCTGTCCTTAACCCGAATCACATACAAGTGGTACATGGCTTTTGCCCACGGAGGCGCAATAGGAAGAATCGCGCTATCCCCAACTTCTGAAAGTAGTTTGTTGTAGAGTTGCGCTCGTTCTTGGCGTTGCTCATTCCAGCTAAGGAGGTGCTTGAGTTTCCTTCGTAGAATTCCGGCTTGAATCGCATCCAACCGGCCGTTGTAGCCTTCCATGTCATGGAAATACTTTCGCACCTGTCCGTGATCCCGAATCATGCGCGTCTTATGGGCAAGTTCTTCGTCGTTGGTTGTGATCGCACCCGCTTCGCCGCAGGCACCCAGGTTTTTTCCCGGATAAAAGCTGAAGGCGGCCGCCCTTCCAATTGAGCCGGCCTTCATCCATCGATTGTTTTTCGAAGAGAAGTACTCCGCTCCGTGGGCTTGACATGAGTCCTCTATGACAACCAGGTTGTGGCGCTCTGCTATTTCCGTGATCGGGTCCATGTCTGCCGTCTGGCCATAGAGATGTACCGGAACAATGGCCGTGACCGGCCTCCTGGTCCTTCGCGAAATAAGCCTGCCACTGCCAGGTTCGCGTTCGCACTGCGCATCCAACAAATCGCGCAGCCTCTCCGGGTCCATGGTGGAGGTTTGTTCGTCTACATCAACGAACTCGGGTCGGGCTCCTACCTGAGAGATCGCTTCCGTCGTCGCAATAAAGGTATTGGGAACGGTGATGACAGAATCTCCTTCTCGAACCCCAGCACCAGAAAGAGCGAAACGAAGCGCATCAGTGCCGCTGCCGACACCGACACAGTATTTGGTATCGCAAAACTCTGCGAATTCGCGTTCAAAGTCCTCGACCATGGGTCCACCGATGAATCCGGCCGATCTCAGAGCCCCACGAAAAACGGAGACTAGTTCCTCTTCCAAATCAACGTGAGGAGTAACCAGATCTAGAAAGGGTATTTTGTTAACAACAGTCATTTGTCAGCCTTGGTCTCAGTATCGATCGGATCGGTGAACCGCGCCAGGATCCCGCCTCGGATTCACGTGCAACATATCTTTCGTAACGATGCTGCGCTTCTGGCGGAATAGCTACACTTGGGGAAGAGGTACTGCAGCCTGGACACCGCACGAGCGCTGAGACAAAGTGCTTGTCTAATGCGCTCCTTCGCCTAAGATCACCGCCCGTGGCGTGCGCATCAGAATTCTTATGTCGAGCCAGAGCGATTGCGTCGTGGCGTATCGAACATCAAGTCGAACCATGTCATCAAACCCAACTCGGCTGCGACCGTTCACCTGCCACAATCCCGTAATTCCCGGCTTCGCTTCCAGCACGCGACGTCGGTGCCAAGTCTCGTAGGCTTCTACCTCGTACGGAATGGGCGGCCGTGGACCGACCAGAGACATGTCGCCTCTAAGTACGTTGTAGAGTTGGGGAAGTTCATCAAGGCTGGTCCTTCGCAACAATGCGCCTAAGCTAGTTACCCTGGGATCGTTCGTCAGCTTGTAAACACCCTGACTTTTCCCATTAGACGGTTTGCGCTCAGCCCGACCGCTGATCAACTGGCTGACATACTCTTTGTGAATACCAGCGTCGTTGTCGACGTACATCGACCTGAATTTCAGGAAGACGAACGATTTGCCGTACTGCCCCACTCGCTGCTGGCGAAAAAACACCGGACCCTTGCATGAAACCCTGATCGCCAAGGCAATGGCCAAGAAGAGGGGGAAGCTAATGAGCAATCCAAAGGTGCTGCCTAACACATCCATCGTTCTCTTGGCGACAGAGAAGAATTTGCTCCCGTTCTCCCGCTTTGATAGATCAGGGTACAGCGTGGGGTGACTCGGGCGTTGTGACACATCGTGGTCCCACTCCTCGGGAAACACATGGTGGGAAATGCTGATCTGGTTGAACTGGTCAAAGGTTAAGTTGCTGTACAGCACCCCACTTACCCTCGTCACCATGGTACTGACAATTGATTTCCGAGCGTCCGGCGGAATCTCCGTGAACATGATGCCTATTAGTGCACCGCTCTTGTGCCACCCGATCGCATCAATCTCCCTGATCGACGATGAGAACGCTGACAGAATCTTGTCGAGTATTCTTCCGTTCTTGTCATCGACCAGAATTCCTTCTATATTCAGAAGCATGAGCAAGAACAACCGTTTGGAACGCTCTGTTCTCTTTCTCTCCAGAGAGATCATCCGGTGAAAGGACTCCTCATCGACGATACTGCGATCCCCACCCGAGACCGTGGGAGAGGCCGCGTTCGCACCGATGCCGAATTCCACAAGCTTCACGACCTACTATCTCCTAAGTTCTGCATAATTGTTTCAACACTGCTGGAACCCCGAGCAGATTCTCCGACCGCGAGTTATTTCATACCCTGATCGCCAATCTCTTGGAGGCATTCGATAACATAGTCCTGTTCATCTTCTGTCATCTCGTAGAAAAGAGGCAGAATCACTGTCGTATCAGTCACCAGGTTTGTCATTGGCAGCCGCACATCCCACTTATCGTTGCGGTATGGCGGTTCGCGGTGGATTGCCATGATGCCCCGGCGCGACGAAACTCCCCGGTCGAGTAATTCCTGCATGAGTTGGTCACGAGTGACAGGAGCATCGCTCTTGAGCTGCACCATATAGGATTGAAAATTATGACGAGATTCAGTCGGTTCCTGAGGCAGCGCCAGCCAAGAGAGCGAAGAAAGGCGCTCTGTGTACCGCTGGGCCAGTAATCGCCTCTTGGAAAGCATTTCTGGGAGACGTTGCAACTGTACCAACCCAATTGCAGCCTGCAGGTCGGTCATCCGATAGTTGTACCCGACTTCGTCATACCCTTCGATCACAACCCGAGTTGCACTGTGGCGCGCAAGATCAGACACATTCATCGCATGTTGGCGCAACCTGCGGATTCTGGCGGCCGCTTTGTCGTCAGCCGTCGTGATCATACCGCCTTCTCCCGAGGTCAGAATCTTGCGAGGATGAAAACTAAAGCAAGCCGCGGACGTGTATGGCGATCCAATGCGGGTGCCGTTATACTCCGAGCCTATGGCGCAGGCGGCATCTTCGATCACCACCAGACCATGGCGGGATGCAATGTCAACAATTTCGTGTAAAGCACACGGTAACCCGATTTGATGAACTACCAGGACCGCTGTTGTCCGTGGCGTGACGGAAGTCTCGATGCAGCAAGGATCGATATTGTAGGTGGACCGGTCGACGTCTACAAAGATCGGCGTTGCCCCCGTGTAGGCGATGGCGTTGGCGGTCGCTATGAACGAAAGACTGGGGCACAGTACCTCGTCGTCGGGTCTTACACCAGCGGCCAGCAGAGCCAAATGCAAGGCGGTAGTGCACGAGGACACGGCTATCGCGAAGGGGGCACCTATGTACTCGGCGAAGCGGCGCTCGAACTCCTCAACACGGGGCCCCTGGCTAACCCAGCCGCTCCTGAGCACCTCTACGACAGCCCGCTCCTCAGACAATCCGAAGGAAGGTCGAGCCACGGGCACAGTCCTCGGCACCACGCTAGTCATACCGCCTCCATTAAGGCGGGGGACGCTTTTACGCTTTTCCGCCAGCGAATCAACTCCCGCAAACCTTGCTCCAAGGCAACCTTTGCTTTGAACTCCAACACTTCGTCTGCTTTGTGAACTCCGGCTCGACGCGTCTGCACGTTGGCCACGTTGCGTGCTTCGCGATACTCCGGCCGCAATGACGAACCGGTCAGCCTGAGGAGCAGTTCACAGAGTGTATTCAGACTTGTTTGACGGCCGGTTCCCACGTTGAACACTTCGTCCATCACGTCGCTCTGCGCAGCCAACAAGTTCGCACGAGCAACATCTTTGACGAAAACGAAATCCATCGACTGCGTGCCATCTCCAAAAATGAGAGGTGGCTGATTCGCTTCGATTGCTTCAAGCCAGCGGATCAGCACCTCGGTATAGACACCCACGATGTCCATGCGCGGACCGTACACGTTGAAATAACGGAACGCAACATAAGGGAGACCGAAGGTTGTGTAGTAGGCACGGAACATTTGTTCGCAGGCGATCTTCCCCGCGCCATACATGGTTCGATTGTTAAAGGGATGGCATTCGTCCATCGGGAGATACGAAGGCTCTCCATAGACGGATGCGGACGAGGCAGCCACAAGCTTCTTAACTCGATGGTGAACAGCGGACTCTAGAACATTGAGCGTACCGTTGATCAAGACCTCCACGGCTTCTCGAGGAGCTTCCGCACAACGGGTTATCCGCAGAGCAGCCTGATGAAAAACGTAATCGACACCGGCGGTCACCCGGTCAACCAGGGCGGCATTGCAGATATCGCCCTCTATCACACTCACTCCGCCTCTTGCCGTTGCACACGCGAGATTGCTCCAGCTGCCACGAACAAAATTGTCCAGTACACGTACCTCGGCTGCTCCCGCGTCGAGCAACTGGTCGACAATTGTGCTGCCGACAAATCCGGCGCCGCCGGTCACTAGACAGCGTGAGCCTGCAATAGGGTTCATCGTTCCTCCGAAAAGAAGCTCTACTGCCAATGAGTGAGGTTGTGGAAAGCAGAGTTCGTTTGTGCAGGAACTGGCATACGCTTCGTAACGACTTCGAGGGGGAAACCTGCACGCCTGCGTGGAGTGATGGGGGGGCTCAACTTGATTGGGTGTCCGTTCAACTCCATCGACCGCTGCGCCGCTTCAAGCAGGCGAACAACACGGTAGCCGGCATAGCCATCACTGACCGGTGGTCGCCTTTGCACGATCGAATCGACAAATTCTTGCGCCACAAGGTGTAACGCCTCGGTGGTGTCAAGGTTCGGCACGAACACGTCCCCGTTCCGATAGCCCGCCAGTAACTTTTCCCGGTGCTCCGGATCATGGTTTATGGTGATCCCTTTATCGTAGATTCTCACCTTCTCGCTAGTTTCCGTGTCGTCGTATGCGATCATCTTCCTGGTACCACCGATTAAGGTTTCGCGAACTTTGACCGGAGCTAACCAGTTAAGGTGGAAATGGGCGATCATATTGCCGCCAAAGTGTGTCGTCACGTAAGCAACGTTTTCAAATTGGCAACCTAGATGCTTCACTCCTGTTGCCGAAATCGAAACCGGATCATCCTCGCATACGTAATCCATTATGGAAAAGTCGTGGGGTCCTAAGTCCCAGATCACATTTATGTCGTTTTGCACGAGGCCGAGACTGATCCGGATCGAGTCAAAGTAGAGGAGGTCGCCTACTTCACCCGAATCGATAACGGATTTGATTTGCCGCACGGCCCCCGTATAGATAAAGGTATGGTCCACCATCAGGGTTTTGCGGTGTTTTTCGGAGAGCTCCATCAAGTCGAGGACTTGCTTCGTGCTGGTCGCCAAGGGCTTCTCTACCAGCACGTGCTTACCCGCCTGCAAGGCCCGACGCGCGAACGGATAGTGCGTGGACACCGGTGTCGCTATCACGACACCGTGAATGCGCGCGTCGGAAAGAATGTCCTGATAGTCCTGCTTCAACTCAAGTGTCGGATAGCGGCGCTTCATGCGCGCAAGCGCATTCAAGTTGAAGTCACAGACTGCCACCACCTCGACGTCGTCCAACTCGGAGAAGTTGCGGATCAAATTCTGACCCCAATAGCCGCAACCGACGATGGCGACTCTGGTTTTGCCCATAGTTTGAGGTATTCCTTCCGTTCAAACGTTTTGCCCTAAAGGAGATGGACGATTTAAGACGGAATGACGTGGAGATCTACGCTTAGCGCCGTAATCGTAGTACGCGTGCTGGGACACCTGCGACGATGGCATAGTCGGGAACATCCTGCGTGACCACCGCACCCGCTCCCACGATCGCATGCGCCCCCACGCTGACGCCCGGCAGAATCGAGGCATTCATGCCGATATCGGCTCCGGTCCCCACTACCACTGGCTTGATCACTAAATCCGTGGTAATGATCGGCGCTTCGATCGGTTCTCCGGTATGGGCCGATCCCAGAACTTTCGCACCGGGTCCCCAGCCAACATAGGCCTCCAGGATCAACTGCCGAGCATCGAGGTAGGCCTGCGGACCAATCCAAACGTGATTGCCTATCTTGCAGGTTCCATCGAAACGGCCCTGAATCATTACTTGCGATCCGATGAAAACACAGTCGCCAAACTCCATCGTCTCCGGATGCTTCAGGATCACGCCCACTCCCACCTGGAGATCGTTTCCCGCAGTGCGGCACATCGCGCGCAAGAGCACCCGGCGCATGAATGCATCGAACGCGCTCTCCCCCATCCGGAAGCGTCCGAAGAGCGTGAGGACCTCCTCCGGCGGGTTCGTCTCCCGCAGCCATCCAGCGAAATTATGTTCCCATGCCGAATCCTCGCGCATGGCGCGCCTGCCGAATGTAGCAGCTACCTCGCGAATGGCCGACTCGCTACCATCACTGATTTGGGTAATGGACATGAAGGAAACTCCAGGAACAATCAACCGCAAGCATGGCTTGTCTGGGGAAAATGGGGAGGGATTTTCTGTAACTCGCTAAACACAAGCCGCGACGGTGCTTATGCCAAAACAGCTTTTCTCATGACCCGCGCGGGATTGCCGGCAACAATCGCGTTGGCCGGAACATCATGTGTAACCACACTGCCGGCGCCCACAACAGCGTTCTCGCCGATCGTCACACCGCATAGGATCGTCGCGCTGGTTCCGATCGAGGCCCCGCGCTTGACCCGTGTCTTGACCACCTGCCAGTCGGCCTCTGACTGGGGGCTACCGCCATCGTTGGTCGCACGCGGGTATTTGTCATTGATGAACGAGACGTTATGGCCCACAAAGACGTCGTCGTCGATCGTGACTCCTTCGCAGATGAACGTGTGGCTCGAGACTTTCACATTTCTGCCGATACAAGCATTCTTTTGAATTTCTACAAACGTCCCGACCCTGCTGTTGTCGCCAATCGAGCATCCGTAAATGTTGACGAACGCATGAATCGTCACGTTCTGCCCCATTTGTACGTCGGAGGCAATCCTGCGGTACTCACGCATATGTGCTCCTGCTCCCATAGGATTTTGTTTCACGTAGTGTTTAGGGGAGAGAAATCACCGTCACATTGTCGAAGGCGATAGGCTGATTCGAGACGTCAAAAGCCACCGCACCTTGTGCGTAATTACTGTCTGTTGCTGTGATCACAAGAGTGTTGTCGTAATAAACCTGGATCGTGGTGCCCTGGAACACGAGGCGAAGATTGTGCCAGTTGGTGTCCATGTTGACTTGGCCGGACTGGCCGAGCAATGAGAGGTCCGCATCGATATTCCACTGGCCGATTCGGAAGAGCTTCAGTACTTTTTCCGCAGGATAGACCCACACACCGTAACTGGATCCGGTGGTCGTGTTTACTCTTCCACGCAGCCCCCCAGGATGGTCATTCAACGAGGCAAGCTGAAAATCAGTGGCCACTGTGTAGTCGGTCCATGCTGAACTACCGGTAAATGACTCGCTTTCCCCCGCGCCATCGTAAATGTACGTTCCATTCACAACCGACCAGTCAGGCACATGTCCGAGAGGCGAAATCGTCCAGTTCGCTGCTGATCCTGAGTTGAAATTATCACTGAACAGTAGTGATCCGACCTGCATTGAGACCGGCACGGCCACAGGACTATTCGCCACGTCGTGTGAGGCAATTGTTACTGTATCGTTGAAAGTACCTGCCCCTGTGGTAGTTGTGTCTGGCGTTACTGTGATCGACGCGGGTGCGAGGCCCGAAGTAGGGCTCAGGCCGAGCCAGGTGGTGGTATCACTGGCCGTCCAATTGAGAGTGCTGGTCCCGAGATTGGCAATCTGAATAGTCTGTGGATTTGGCTTCAGACCAATCGCACCAAAGAATGTCAGGGTTGATGGCGTGACCGAAAGAACTGCAGCCCTTACTGCCAATGTCACTGGAATACTAATCGGAGAGTTACTTGCGCCAGGTGCAGACAGGGTAACCGTTCCGCTGTACGTACCTTGCGGCAGCCCTGCGGGATTCACCGAAACAGTCAACGTGCCCGGGGTCAAGGTAGTTGAGGTGGTGGCCGTCATCCATGAAGTGCTACTGGTAACCGCCCATGTAGTGTTTGCGCCTCCAGCGGTGACATTGATCGTCTGGGGTGCGGGTGTCAACCCGGGCCCAGCATTAAAAACCAGACTGCTTGGCGTGATGGAATCCAGTGTTACCTGGTTTTGGACCGCGGCGACTTGGATATTCGAATACGAGATCGGTTGAGTATTAGCATCGAGGCACACGAAGCCGCTCGAATAGCTACTGTCGGTTGCACTCGTCAAGAACGCGCCGTCCCAGTAGACGGAGATCACGTTACCGCGGAGATCCATCCTCAGGTCGTGGGCGCTGCTGGTGTCAAAGCTCAGGGGAGCTACAGCCAGTTGTGTGAGGCCGGGACCGTTGATATTCCACTGCGGCACCCGGTACAGAATTGCCTTTCCGGAGCCTGGATATAGCCAGACAACATAGCCGGCGCCGGTCGACGGATTTACACGACCACGTACGCCGCCGGGCCAATTAGACATAGTCGAGAGCTGGATGTTCGAGTCAAATGTGTAGTCGGTCCAGGCGCTATTTCCAGCGCATGACTGGCTGAGCCCAAGGCCACTGTAAGAGTACACCCCATTAGACACGCTCCAGCCATTCCCCAATCCCATCGGCGAGATAATCCAACCGCTGCCGAGATCGGTGAACGTTTCAGTCATATCTTGAGCGAGAACTTCCAACGTGACCCCTACGGTTTGGGGCGAATTTGCCACCCCGCTAGCAGTCACTTTTATGTGTCCGCCGTAACTACCAGTTGCGAGACCGGTGGGATTTGCAGTGACGGTCATGCTCTGCGGAGTCGAACCGCTGGTCGGAGCGGCCGTCAACCACGAAGAATCGCTCGACACAGTCCAGCCAAAACTTCCATACCCGCCATTGGTAATCGCAATCGACTGTGCAGGCGGAGTCTGACCCTTAACCGCTGTGAAACTCAGAGTGGAGGGTGTAGTGACCAACACCGGCGGCGTGGCGATTACCGTTAAATTAACAGCGACAGTCTGGCTAGTGTTCGCCGCGCCTAACGACGTCAGTGTCACGAGCCCACTGTAATTCCCCGGATTCAAGGTAGAAGAGGCGACCGATACTTGCACGGTAGCCGGAGTATTACCGTACCCAGGCGATACGCTCAGCCATGGCGCGTTGCTGCTCGCTGTCCAAGCAAGCGTGCCGCCGGACCCGGTTATTTGGACTGCCTGAGATGCGGGATTTGCACCCAGGTAATTGGCGGAAAACGACAGCGAGTTAGTCCCAGTTGCAATCGAACCGGTATTTGGGTTTGCTGCCGTCGCCATGACGTTTCCAAATCTGATGTTCTGTGTTTCCCCTTCTAAGGCGACTAAACCGCTGGCGTAGGTGGTATCAGTCGCTGTTATGACGGTGAGGCCGTCGTACGCGACCTGGATTTGGCTTCCATTAAAGGAAAGGCCAACATTGTGGAAATTGGTGGTGTCGAATGCGGCTGCGGCTTGACCAAGTTGGATCAAGCCCTGGTTAATATCCCACGCTGCCGTGCGATACAGAATTAACTGTCCCTGCGCCGGATACAGCCAAACAGCGTAACCTGCGCCGGTTAATGGGTTCACCCGGCCACGGATGCCACCCGGCCAGTTGTTCAAACTGGCCAGTTTAACCGCGGAGTTCAAGCTGTAATTGCTCCAGGCGGAATTTCCTGCATATACCTGACTATTGCCAAGTCCCGCGTATTGCAGTGATTGATTCACCACCGACCAGCCGGATGCCAATCCCAAGGGAGATACGGCCCAACCTGTCATGGTTCCGTCACTGAAATTCGAGAACAGCAATAGATTGCTGACCGTCAAGGACACGGAGATGGTTTGCGCAGGAGTGTTCGACCCCGATGCGCTCACCGTAATAGTCCCCGTGTACGTACCCGAAGCAAGCCCGGCGGAATTAATAGACACCCTCAGCGAACCGGGTGTTGCTCCTGAGCTCGGCGAGACGAGAAGCCATGCTACGTTGGACGTTGCCGTCCAATTGAGAGTTCCCGTTCCCTCGTTGTACACAGTGACCGTCTGAGCTGGCGGATTGGGCTGACCCACCAGACTCGCAAAGTTGAGCGAGAACGGATACACGAGAAGCGCGGGAGGAGCACCCGGCATCGATGAAGCAGGGATGTAGACGACATCTACCCAGTAATTGGTCGCATCGAAGCTCGACGTCGGAAAAATACTGGCTGCACTGTAACTGTAGATCCCGTTTGGTCCAGCGACACCAGTGGCGAGGAAATGAAGCGGGGGAGCATCTGAACCAGAGGTAGTAAAATACCAAACCGTATCGGAGTAGTGTCCGGATCGCGTGAAATAGGACGCGACGTACGTTGTATTGGCCGTGATCGCCACGGGGTTGCTAAAACTGACTTGCTGCCAGCCGGAGCCGGTCTCATTCGTAAACGTAGCCCTTGCCAGAAGCGCACCGGTATTGCTCCACAAGTTTCCTGTGTGGGGGCCGATGTTGGTAGCGGCCTTGTAGAAGCGTATTCCTGTGATGTAGCCATCGAAATCAGCGCGGAAACGCACACCCAATTCGACTGACGAAGCATCTCCACTATCCACCTGGGATGGGGTAGTAGATGAGCTCCAATCGGTGCACGGGCAATCTGGCGGATTTACCGTTACCGTAACAATACCTGCCGACGGAGTCTCGGTGTTGGCGCTGTCGTCGGTTGCGCGACTCTCGATCGTAAACGATCCGAGTACATTGGGTGTCCACGCATAGCTCCAGCTCTCGCGACCTGTGGCTGGGCGCCAGGTGTTTCCACCATCGACCGACACCTCGACTCCGCCGACCACTCCACCACCTGAGTCGGTGGCTTTACCACTGATAATTATCGCCACTCCGCTGGTCAGAAGTTTCCCGCTCGTTGGCGAAGTAATCGTTGAAGTGGGTGGAATAGTGTCAGTCGATGCTGTGGCCGGGACTAAGCCCGGCTGCAAAGTCGCAGGCTGGACCCCCGTGTCGGCGAACAGGTTTACTGTCGCCTGTTGCATGTCGGGATCAGGGGCAGGACTACCAAAGCCGAATGGATTGTCGTGATTGCTGTCCAAGCCCCAAGACCACTGAATTGTTCCTGCGCCAAACACCAATGCGCCACTCGACGTGCGATGAAGCGTCATGTGGTGAGTGGCGGTACCAGCCCCGTAGACCCCACCTTGGTCCAGTAGTAGATCTGTAGTCAACTTGTATGTAGCGGTCGAAAGATCGAAAGTACTCGCTGGGCGGGCGCCGTTGTCAAGGTCCTCATCCCATTCATAACCCAGCGTTCCTGACGGGAGAGTCGCGGTTTGGCCTGAGGCGAGATTCGCAATGCTGGTGTTGCGCCAAAACCGCATTTTTCCATCGGCGGCTGGAACTTGAATGGACAGATTGCCCGGGTTGTCTGAGCCGGGACCATTAACCATGAATATGGTTCCGGTCAATGAATTTTCAGGGCGCCCTCCATCGGCCGGCGGACTGAACCGCGCGTCACGCCAGGTTCCCGTCCAAGTAGTTGGATCGAGCGGGTCAATAGGCTTTCCAGCCAGTGTCTCTTTGTAGCAGGCCAGAGTGCGATAGGGAGTATTCGTTCCGTCGATGCTGTTTTCCCATCGTGTTTTCCAGAAAACCTCGTTGCCGCTGAAAAATGAGAGATTAACGCCTGCATCACGTGCCGCCTCGACATTCGCACGCTGTTGACCTGACCAGTATTCATCGTGCCCAACGCTTAGATAGATCTTGTGATTCCCTAGCAAATTCCCGTACCGGGCTGCATCAATCCCCGTGAAGTATGTAACGTCGTAACCGTTGGCCTCTAACCAGCGCACCATAGGGTATTCCGCCCCAAAGACCCAAGTTACTCCCTCCGTGCCCATACCTCGCGTGTTGAACGGTCGGTTATAGCTGACTTTAAATGCACGATTGGTGATATCGAAAACTCCCCCAGCGCCATAAAGACTCGGCCCGCCGTAAAAGTTATAGGCTTGCCAGGTTTCGTCAGACGTCTGGAATAACATGGCGGAGTGGCTTGTATCACTCCGCACGATAAAGACGATGTGACTGTCTCCCCCCGTGTCACCTCTGACCAGATGCGCGAAATATATGCCTGACGTGGCGTTCGTGGGCACTTGCCAAGACGCGGACACTCCCCAGTTTCCGCAGTCGAGAAGCTTTGTAGTCGGGTCGCTCAAACAGGCGGGCTGCGTCTGCGGCAATGTCGCAGAAGGGAGAATGGTGGTTATGAGGCGAGCACCCATGCCCGCGTAGTATCCCATGCGATATATTTCGATTGTGTACGCCTTTGCGTCCGTGTTGATTTTAAACAATATCGTCTGGCCCACGTTAACACTTATATCTGTCGCGAACCCTTGGATTGTAGGATCGCCCGAACTACCGGGGGAAATGTCCCATTGGCTCGAGGGGTTGCCCGGAAGACAATTCTCTGCCTCAATCGGATTTGCCGGCGCACTGCAGCTCCCGAAAGCGGCCGATGACAGGGCGAGGCACAACACAACTCTGCAAAGAGGGGACAAAGAACGGGCGAGGACTTTCATATCGCAACTCCTACCAGCATTTGATCCGCAGGGACCAACAACATTCACCCTTAAGCACTCAACAATCACGGCGGACCTAATCAGCCGCGGCGACGGTTGAAGCCGCAAAGATTCCCCTCATCGGCAGCTGCGATTCTCTTAAGTCAATTACGCGACCGTTTTCCTCAATGGATCGTTGAGCACCCTCCAGCAGCCGCACCACGCGGTATCCCGCATGGCCATCGCTCAAAGGCGCTCGCTTCTCCAAAATTGAACTGACAAACTCCTGCGCCATCCGCCGCAAAGCCTCACTCGCTTCCAGTTGGGGCGCGAGCATGTCCCCGTTGCGATATCCGGTCAGCATCCTCTCCCGGCGCTGCGGATCGTGGCTTTGGACGATCCCTTTGTCATACACTTTGACCTTCTCGCTGTTTTCCATATCGTCGTAAACGATCATCTTCTTGCTGCCGCCTACGAGAGTTCGGCGCACCTTGACTGGGGCCAGCCAGTTGAGATGGAAGTGTGCGATGAAATTTCCGTCAAAGTGCACCGTGACGTATGCAACGTTTTCATACGGCGTGTTCAGGTGCCTAACACCAGTTGCCGAAATCGCGACAGGTTCCTGTCCGCACAGGTAGTCCATGATCGAGAGATCATGGGGACCCAGGTCCCAAAGGACGTTAATATCACCTTGCACCAGGCCGAGACTGATGCGAACTGAATCGAAGTACAGAAGTTGTCCGACCTCTCCCGACTCCACGAGTGACTTCATCCGGCGAACCGCGCCCGTATACACGAACGTGTGATCTACCATCAGAGTTTTACCCCGCCGCTCAGCCAGGTCGATCAAGTCGAGAACCTGAGCTGCGCTCTGAGCTAGGGGCTTCTCCACTAGGACGTGTTTGTCGGCCTGCAGTGCCTCTTTTGCAAAAGGATAATGCGTCGAGACCGGCGTGGCGAGTACGACGGCATCTATGCGCGGGTCGGCAAGAACCTCTGCATAGCTCTGAGTTACTGCAGTTGTCGGGTACCGGCGTTTCACCCTGAGCAAAGCTCTAGAATCAAAATCACAGACCATGATGACTTCGGCTTCTTCCAGTTCGCAGAAGTTCCGCAATAGATTCTGTCCCCAATATCCACAGCCAACGATCGCTACTCGCAAGTTAGACATAATTACCCTCTCAATATTTCTGGACTTCCGTTATTGTTCGGCGTAAGACAGCTTGGCCTTGCCGCTTCGAGAGCGGCTATCGGTCTGGGGAGAGGGACTTACGAAATGTGTAGGCTGCACGCAAGTGAGAGCCTGGGAGAAGTACTCCGGTCGTCTTTGCCTTCATCCCAGCTTTCGTGCGGAACAGCGTGTGGAGGTACGACGACTGCAGATGTCGCGGCGAATATCAAATGCTCTGCTCATTTCGCCACGGAGAGAAATGCGCCGACGGACTCAATCCCGCATCGTAAGGCTAACCGATTTGCACATGAAAGCGATCAACAATGGCTGGCTTGATTGCAGTTAATTATTGTGTCGAACCGCCATTCGGTCGTGAGGCAGCGGGCAAATGGTATTGATAATAGTAGTTGCTGTGAGCCGCAGTGGTAGAACTGTTCAGCAAGGCACCTAGAAGCTTCGACCGTTCGAGCGTTTCCAATCCTCTCTGTAATTGCTGTTTCTCGGTTGTTCCCTGGCGGGTAACTAGAAGAATTCCATCCGCCGACCGCATCCAGAGACTTGTGTCAGCCAGGGGCAGCACCGGGGGGGAGTCGATGATGATCCAATCGAACCAAGCGGTCAACTGATCCATAAGCGCGGAGAGTTTGCCGGATTGCATGAGTTCCAGAGGATTTCTCGGGGTGCTGCCAGCGGGCAGGATCCAGAAACCCGGGCCTTCGAGATAGTAGATGCTGGTTGCTGGGCTGCGCTCGCCCTGTAGCCATTCACAGATACCGAAAGTCTTACCCAGTCCGAACAGTTGCGACAAGGAGGGTCGTCGCAGGTCTCCTTCCAACAGCAGCGTTCTCTGCTGCGCGTTTCGCGCCAGCGTGCAGGCCAGGTTGGCAGCAATCGTGCTCTTGCCTTCTTGTGGAATTGTGCTCGTGATCAGAACCTTCTTGAGACCACGGCTGTGCTGGAGTTGTCGTAAGCGGAAGCCAAGAAAACGGAATTTTTCCGCAGCTAGACTTTCTTTGTCCGTGAGGCATACCAGTCGGCCTTGAGGAGGCACCAGAACTCGCAGGGACTGGAACTGGCTCAACTGATCGACGCTCGTTTTCTTCGTCGAAGGCTCTGCGGCTTCGGGAGATTCCGGTGCTGCGGGAGTTGAGAGTACATCATTCAGTGGCAGCGAAGCTTTACGGTCTGCGACGGTCTCAGCCTGTACGGCGGTCTCAGCTTGGACCTCCGTTTCGACTCGTACGGCGGCTTCACGCTCGGCAATCTGCAGTAGTTCAGTCGCTGCGGAAAATGCCCGGATGTCAATTCCAGTCCGCTCGGCTTCCGATCTCTGTAACGCATCAAATATATGGCTCATGGGAGTCGAGCACCTACAGGTACGCGCCCGTCTTGGCTGCCTGCCCTGGACTTTTGCATCGACGTATACAGTTCTAGTAACGTTTTCACGGCGCGCTGCATGTCCGATCCATCGTCTTCGTAGCCTCTCTCAATCTCCGTCGGACCAACTACGTCGAGACGGAAGTCCTCAACGATATCGTCGATGATCTCTGGAGTTACGCTTCGTATCTGTTTCGTGTAAGCGATCAGGAGCGCGTTCTCGCAAATGGTGTTGATCAGGCGGGGAATCCCTCGCGAATGGCAATACACGGCCGCAATCGTTTCGGTTGGGAACACGGCGGTGGCGGAGGAGTTGGCCCCGGCTGCGTGCAACCGTCTTTCGACATACCCCTTGGTTTCGTTTGCATCCAAGGCCTCAAGTTGCGCACGAAGGGCGATTCTCTGCTTGAGTTGTCTAAGCCTGGTGGAATCCAGCTTCTCATCCAGCTCTGGCTGTCCGACGAGCACAATCTGCAATAACTTCTCAGTCGGCGTCTCTAAGTTCGTCAGGAGGCGAACCTCTTCGAGAATGTCTGTCGAAAGGTGGTGGGCCTCATCCACGATAAGCACACTCGTTAATTTCTTTAGTCCACGTGACACCACGTAATTGCAGAGTTCCAGCAAAAGCTCGCCTTTGTTTTTGCCGGAGGCAGAGAGGCCGAAATCGCTGACGATATACTGCAGGAACTCAGTGGCAGAAAGCCGGCTGTTGAACAGATATGCGTAGGAAACGTCTCCGCTCAATTTGAATAATTGAAGCAAGCATCGAAGCAACAGGGTTTTACCGGTTCCTACCTCCCCCGTGAGCACCACAAATCCCTTGTGTCGCCGTACGCCGTAATAGAGAGCTGCCAGAGCCTCATTGTGCCTCTTGGTAGGGAACAGAAAGGCGGGATCGGGCGTCAGGTCGAACGGATTGCGGTCAAGATTGAAAAACGCTTTGTACATGGGAGTGGAACCTATCCGTGCAAATAGCTAAACACAGATCCCGCCAAGACAGTGATGACTGCCAGCGCCGCCATGCCCCACCCCAGCCATAGTTTCCTCTTACTCTTTCGTTCGTCTGATGGATTAAAGACGTCGGGAATCTCAGAGAGTATCGCCACCGGCATTAGATCCTTGATTTCTTTCTCGCTGTACAGGCGGTCGTCCATCATTTCAAAGCCACCCGCCACTACGACGCCTAACACCAGACCGGCGCCCAGTCCGAATCCCCAAAACTTGAGGTGGTTGGGAAAATCCGGCTTTGCCGGCAAACTGGGAGGATCAATGATGCGGAACCGCTCACCTTGCTGCAGCCGCTCCATCCTGGTGGCCATTTCTGACTGGTTCTTCTTTTTGAGCAGTTCGTCGTAGTTGGCCTTGGATTGATCGTATCCTCGGGTCAGATCTGCCAACTGCTGTTCGCGCACCGGCTCTTGGTTCAACCGAGCCTGATACTCGTTGACGTTTGCCTTCAGCGCCGCGATGGCTCGCTCGCGATTCGCACCCTCGCTCTGGTTGGCCTGTAACTGGCCTTGTAGCTGCAGCATAGGCGAGCCGGGTGAAAGATCGGGTGCGTCACGGACGGCGGCGCTGCTATCCGTCAAAGTGCCAGCGCCTTTGTTCTTCAAACCAGCAATAATTTGCTCTTTCGTTTTTTCGGTCTTGGTAATTTGGTCCCTCAGCTTACGAATATCCGGATGGTGATCGGTATACCGAGAACTCAGATCCGCAAGTTGCGACTTGAGCCTGTCGAGCTCCTGGTCAATCGCGGGCAAACCCGTCGGAGCACCGTCGGCGCTCCGGGACGTCCCCCGGAGAGTCCGGTATTGATCGATCAGAGTCTGTAAGTAAACTTGCTGCTGCTTCGCAGTGTTAAGCGCATCCTCTTCGTTTTGCAGCTGCGATTGCAGGCCGCTCAGGATTTGAAGATTACTTGCCTGCTGGGTAGGCAATTCTCCAACATGCTGTCCTTTGAACTCTCGAATCCTTGTTTCCTGCTCAGCAAGGATCTTACGCGCAGTCTCCAATTGGCTCTCAAGGAACTTGGTAGTGTCTTCGGACTGCTGCTGCCGCACTTCCACATTTTCATTAATGAACAGGTTCGTCAGTTCGCTGGTTACCTGCTGGGCCACGTGGGGATCGCGCGCCGAATAGTAAACATTGAATGCTGTAATCTGGTCGTTGTGGGCGTCGCGCACCAGCTCGATCTCAATATCTTTGCGCATGAGCTCGACTTTGTCGTCCGGTGCAATCTGGCTGTGGCTGCCGCCGTAGAGGTTCAATTGGTCAATGATTTGAAGCAGGCGCGTGCGGCTGAGAATCTGCTGCGTGATGCTCTGCAGCCGGTCCTGTAGGTTATCGTTCACGTTGGGCGTGACGTAATCCTTCGGCATCGTGGGTTGTTCCACCAGAATGAGCGTACCCGACTTATATCGCTCAGGCAGAATCCAACTGGCTCCCCAGACCACCAGCCATCCCAGGAGCAGGGGTATCAAAAACTGCAGGTGCCGACGGCGGGCTACCCCCAGATAATGCTGAAGGTTGAAATCGCGTGAACTTTGCTGTTCGAAATCTTCATCCATAGGATCATCTTCCCAGCGGTCTTGAGAACTGATAGGACACCGAAACGAATTCCCTGTTCGTGTCCGGGGTCACCGAAAGAACGGGCACACCGCTGTAACTTTGGTGGAGTCGCGTGTAGCCGAGCTGGAGTGCGAGGTGCTGGCCGAATTGCTGTTGTAGTGAGGCAGTTCCTGAAACCGTGTGCCCGTTGTTGGCCCTTGGGAGTGCGGAGCCCAGAACGTCGTTCTGTGCGTATGCGCCTGCCAGCGATCCGCTTAAACTCCGCGTGATTTGTTGCCGTATTGATGCGCTGGCACTGCTCATCTGGACTGCACCGACCAGTCCCCCACCTCCGCTGATAAGGTGGGAGTAGCTTATCGCGAGGCTGTTCAGCCGACCTTGCCAACTTATGCTGGCCCCTGCCGCCGGGGTCCACGCCCGCACCGGGGATAGTTGAAGCTGCAACGGGGGTAGCAGAGGCAGCACAGTATCCGAGTGTTGCGGACCCCCAAATAAAGAAATGGAGAACCTTGAAGTTGGATAAAGTGTGTAAAAGAAGACAACGCTATGAGTCTGGGTTTCGCTTAGGCCCCCGGTCGGATACGACATCAGCCTCTGATACTGGTACGTAGCGCCAATGTAGTGCATCTTCGAGAGACGGAGCGAATAGAACACCAACCCGCCCTGCGAGCTCGAGTCGAAAAGCCCAGGGACCTCGGCTGGGTTCGGATAGTGCAAATTGGTAAACGTTCCCCCGGCTCCGACCATTGCGTTCGCGGCGAATTGGTACGTGATACCCACATTCCCGGAATTGCTGAGACGGTTAGCAATCGGCGCAATCACCGAAAAATTAGCCGCTTGCGTGCCGCCGGACACGGCCCCGGCCGATGCCAAATCCGGCTGGTTGAACACGTTGGAGCTTTTCTGGAAGCTGTCTCGTGCGCTGAAGGTCACGTGCGGGCTCAGACGGTATTGGAAATCGATCGAAGCGTTTTGGTCTGCCTCGTTTCTTGAACTCGTGCGGTGATAGAACGTGAAACCGGGACTGTAGCTCAACATGGTATGCAGCCTTGGAGTCGTCTCGTCGAGCGCGATCGTAGGCCAGACGGAGTAGCTCACATCGCTGATTGCATTCGCGCTGATTCCGCCCAACACATTGTCGCTATATGCGGTACTTAAGGTCACTCCATAATCCAGGTAGTTTGACCGGGATTCGGAAGCTGATGCAGTCGGGTAAGCTTGACCGCTCACCGGAGGCGGTGTCAGCATTCGGGCTTCATCAGCTGCGTTGGCGACAGCATCTGTTCCGTTGGTGTCCACTTGGGACCAAACGGGAATGCCTACCAGCAATGTAAGGCTCAGGCAAAGTCGTCTAAACATAACTGCCTCAAGGCACGACGATGGTGTCGCGCGGCTCAAGCTTAATGTTCTGCTCAGGATTTCTGCCCTTGATTACGTCCTTGTAATTGAAGGCCATCCGTGATTGACCACCAGGGGGTTTCTGGCGCAGGATGTAAATGGATTTTTGCTTCGCGAAGTCACGAAAGCCTCCGGCAAGCGCGATCGCGTCCAGAACAGTCGCCGAGTTCGTCAGTGGGTACGAGCCCGGCCTTGCCACTTGTCCCAAGATGTTGAACTTCTCGCTGTTGATCTGCTGCACCATAACAGTAACTTCGGGCTCCGAAATGTAGTTCTGCAACTTGCTGGCGATGTCGCCCTCCAACTTCAGCGGAGTCTGTCCGGCGGCCTGGATCTCTCCGGCCAGCGGCAGAGAGATCTTCCCATCCGAGCGGACGGGAATTGACCGTGAGATATCTGGTTCCTTCCACACATTGATGGCCAGCACGTCGTCGTTGCCGATGACAAAAGTGTCGTCGTGCGGCTTGGAGCCCGTCTCGGCTGCAACGCTGGCCGGAGCCGACGACGTTGTCGTCGCAAGGTTCGCTGGGCTTGTCGGCTTGGCTGGCACAGTCTGTGCCGCAAGCCGGACCGTCACCAGCAAGCAAACGCAGAACACTGTTACACGCCGCAAACAAGAGTCGATGGTAGTGATTGTCATAACCGCTCCTGAGCGATCTTCAATTGAGGTCTGGACTGGCCCGATCTACTTAACCTACTGTTCCATTGCCCCTGAAGCGGGTGCCATTCCCGGGAAAGATGTGCTCCTCCGGAAATTGCGGGGCAGTGGAAGCTCTCAGGTGGTACTGGTCAATCTTGTACAGCAACGTTCGGTAACTCACCTTAAGCATGCGAGCCGCTGCCTTGCGATTCCACCCGGTTTTCTGCAGAGCCGCGGCGATCGCGTTCTTCTCAGCCTCCAGCTTCACGCTCTGCACCAACGATTTGAGCGAGTCAGGCGCATAGGCCCGCTCCCCGGAGTCTCCGGCTACCTGTACCATGGGGACCGCCAACCGCGATAAGGAGTGGCCAACATCCTCTATCCCTCCGGGGACGGGCTCTTGGCCGGACGCGGACTCATGGTCCCGTATCATCAGGTGTCGCTTCACGAAGCTTTCGAGCTCGCTTAGATTCCCTGGCCACGAGTAACCCTGGCACGCTTCCAGTACGGCGGGTGAAAAGGCACGGGGAGGCAGGCTGTAGTGTCTCGCCAACTGGTGCATGAAGCGGTGTAGGAGGAGTGGAACTTCCTCCTTCCGTTGGCGCAAGGGTGGAACATGCAGCGTGAATGCGCTCAGCCGGTAGTAGAGGTCTTCGCGAAGTTTCTTTCCGGCCACAGCCTGTTCGACATTGGCACTGGTTGCGGCCAGTATTCTGACATCGACCTCAATGGGTTTTTCCCCACCCAACCGTGTCAGCTGCTTGCTCTGCAAAACCTGTAGCAGCTTGTATTGCAAATGCGGTGGCATCTCGACAATTTCATCCAGAAGCAGCGTTCCTTTTTCGCACAGTTCGAGTTTGCCGGCGCGGGTGCGTGCGAATCCCGTCTCCACTTCCCTTTCGCATCCGAACAGTTCTTCTTCAAGAAGACGGCTCGGCAGCGCCGCACAGTTCACTCTGAGCAGCTTGAGGCCAGAGCGGACCGACAACCCGTGAATCAGCTGCGCCGCCGTGCTTTTTCCGCTCCCGCTCTCTCCGAGGATCAGCACAGGAACTTGGGTTTGTGCCAACAACTCCGCTTGAGCCCGTAGCTTGCGCATGAGCGGGCTAGCTCCAACGAAGAGTGCACCGTCTCCCAGCGGTTCGACATCCTCGCTGCCGATGTCGCTCTCCGCGTCAAAGGGCGCTGAACCGAGATTCCGCCGGATTACGGATTCGAGCTGTTGCTCTTCGAAGGGCCGGACCAGTATCTCCTGGGCGCCGAGCCGGATCGCTTCTTGTTTACGCTCAGCGTCGTCGGAGTGGGAGATCAGAATGATCGGAAGATCTGGACGTAGTCTGCGCATCCACCGCAGCACGTTTAAACTGTCCCCGTCGTCGCGGGCTAATTCCAGGAGGAGGAGGTCTGGAACTGCCCCGGTTTGCAGTCGCTCCATCGCATCCCATCCGCTGCCCGCTGTCTCCAAGTGCCAGCAATTTGATTCGCCGACCGACCAAAGGGGACGGAGGACAGCTGGCTCGCGGCTTACGACCAACAGACGCGCGGTTTCAATCGCCTTTTCGGGCACGGGCTGAAGAGCTCCTTTGTGCAGAGGCAAGAACGGAAGGCCGAAAGGACTCAGACGGGCTCGACTTCGTATCCTTCGATGCGAACCGAAAGAGATCGCTGGATGGCATCCACGGACACCACCAGACTGTCATCTCCATTGCGGGAAACGAGAATGCCCTCGACACCGTTCAAGGCTCCGCTGCGGATACGAACGCGCTGACCGACCTTCAGGAAAGGATGGGATTGCCAGGTCAAACGCTCTTCCAAAATGGTTCGGACCGCATCGATTTGATCATCGGGAATGGCGGTACCTTGCCGGCGAACGCCGACGAAGTCGAAGACGCTATCGGTGCGAAGTACCTTCAGGCGATCTTCGTTGGTAGGCATAATCCGGACGAAGACATAACAGCCAAACAGTGGCACTTCGACCGTTACCAGCTTTCGTTGCAGCAGACGACGGCTTGCGCAGCGCCCGGGAGTTCCCATGTGTGATTGGTCGTGGCCATAGCTTCGCCCTCTGAGCCACGCAGATCGGGTGGCCCTAAAATTTCGAATTGCAAGCAGGAAGTATCGAACCACGAGATCTGGGGGCAGACCACGTGCGACGCCGGGGGAGGCGAATCGTTACTCAGTTACTGCACAAACGGCTCTGGTCAAAATCGTTCGGCCGCTTCTTGAATTCTGTAGAGTTGCCTGGTCGCCACAAAGACGCCTTTGGTACCCTGATGCAGGAATGTAGGCGCAGATGCAATTGGTTGCAAGAGGTACACGCGGCGAGAGAAGTGATTCTCGCTGACGACGGAACAGTTTCTTGGAGACGGTGTTCCTATGTCTGGGCCCAATAATCTCAGGTAGTATCTGACTCTAATAACCCGCCGAACCTACCCATTCTTGGAGTAGCTCTGTTCACACAATGGTTCTCAAGAGGTAACAAACCCATACCCTTGTATGTTCTCCCTGGGGCTTCCAAAGCGTTTCCTTCAAGGCTGCGGCAAATCACACAATGAGCGTGCTCAAATTCAGTGATGGCTGATGTCATTTCAGAGAAGACTCTCGACTTGCTCTCAGATCCGTTCGGCGACGGAGTTGCAAGTTGCTGCATCGGGTTGCAGACACATTCAATCTTGACAACCGTTGTGATTGGAATAGAGTGCTTTCATCGTGCTCAAAGTGCACGGCAGCACGGACCGCCTCTTCCCCACAGTCCGGGCCTCTGGTTCCCAGATCTATTTGTCAATCACTTTCCGGAGGTTTCAATGAACAAGCTCACATTCTTGTGTCTACTTCTCCTCGCACTGACAGTTGCAATGGCCCTTCCCTTGTATGCCGGAGGGCCGGGACTTTCTGGAGCGATCTTCACAACGCTCCCCGATGGCAGCGAGGTCAACTTCAACATCTATAGCGATAAGACCCTCGTGTATCTCGACGGCGGTCCGCCGGTAGGCGCACCCGCTGGAGCAGGCGGACTTCCCGGCCCTGGCAGCACGGTCTTTGGAACCACTATATCGGGAACATATGTTTTCCAGGTTACCGACCCGCCCGGCAAGACCCTGCTTTCGACGGACGCGGCCCAGTGCCGCGAATTCACGGTGGACAGCAACGGGGTTATCAATGGGGTTACAGGCCCTTGTCCCCACGCGTTCAGTACTAACACCAACACCCAGGTCGGCGGGATAACGGTTCAACTCTTTCCCTTTGACGACACCCCAAACAAAGGTGGCGAGTACAAGGTATGGGTCACTCCGATTGAATTCTTCGCTTGCTCCCTAACTGCCACCGGGTCGGCGAGGAATTGTGGTGTCGGGAAGTTCGGGTTCATTCCTGCGGATAGCAAAACCGACAACTTCAAAGTTAAAGTTTCCCATGTCCGCGAGATCGATACCCGGTTCCAAGACAGCAACGGGAATTTCATCGATGGACTTGGGATCACGTGGATCGACACCAACGGGGCGTCCAACAACAAGGATTCGTATTACAACCTGAACTTGGACATCCACCACGAGGCTCACGTGGAGGCCCCCGAAGACGGTATCCATCAAATCGTGGTTTTCAATCAAACCGGATGTACAGTCGGCACCGTGTATCTGAATGGCAGTGCATTGCCCAACAGCGGCCCGCAAACAGTAGCGGTCAAGGTCCTGCCAAGTAACAATAACATCACGCTGCGCGTCGATGTTCAGTGCCAATAGTTCGGAGGTAGATTCGCTGAACCTGGCGATAAGGAGGAGAACCGGCAGTGGTCGTGCCGGTCTCCTCTCTTCTTTTTTACCCCTTCCTGCTGGCTTGAGAGGACACTAATCGAGCCGAACCGGCGGCCCCGGCATGTGGCGTCCACTGGTTCCCAGGCACACAAAACGGTTTAGGGCTTCAGAGCGATGGATCACAAGGCCGACCGACAGTGGCCCCGTTCCAAGGAATGTGTGCAGTGCGTTTCATCCCATTGCAGTGCTCTCCATCGTGACTGCAACTCCGCAGTAATTTGTGGGTGCATTCAGCGCCCCAAGCTTCCAACACCGTGCTTGATCGCTCCGGGGTCGCAATGTGCAATAGGTCGCAACCTCTGCACTGGACTTGCATACGTTGCCAAAATAGCGGCAAAATAGCGCAGTGCGCTTAGAAACTGTGGCTTGGAAACCTCTTCGGGTGTACGATTGACTTGCCTTTCTAGAAGACGGACCACTTAGCCAGTCTTAATTGTAACGAGTATTCAGGTTCTAACGAAGTGTTCGGCCAGGCCCGGGAACTGGTGTTCTCATTGTTTCTCGGAGGCCGCGCGCAACAATAATAAAAAAGGCGCCACGCCCTCCGCATTTGGTTCTCGGCCAATCTTGAGGAGGAGCCATGACGCTCAGTCCGAAGAACTTTACCCCGTGCCGTCAAGCCCGCAAGCAGTTTTCCCGAGTCGCCTGGTTGTTACTCTGGTGCGCCGCCACAGGCCTGTCACAAAAGGTACCCCCGGCGGACACTAACCTGCCGAAATATGACATGCAAACCGAAGGCAAGACCAAAGGAGTGGTGGACGAAGTAAGACTGGTTCCGTGGGGAGCCAAAAAAGAGGTCACTGAACTCATCCTCAAGATTGGCGATGACAAGGTTCGCATCTCGGTGTGCCCGAAACCCTTTCAAGAAGAAATGGGCATCAGCTTCAGCAAGGGCGACGAGGTTGCAATCACCGGTTCAAAAGTTAAGCAAGAAGGGTCGGAGGTCATTCTCGCGCGCGAAATGGTGAGGGGAACGGATACCCTGATGTTCCGCGACAACAAAGGTAATCCGGTGTGGAACGAACGCACCGGGAAGTGATTGCCTTCAGATTTTGCCACGGCGTTGCCGAACGACGCCCTCGTGCGAACCGGGCCGCAGCAGGACAGGAGCTATCCGTCAGTCTTTTTGCGGATACCCAGAACTTGCTCATCTACCGCATCACATAACTCCTGGGCAAGCTCCAGGATCTTATCGTGGTCAGTCTCACGAAGCACTGCTTCGGCGAGCTGTCTCCACGGCCTGTGGGTAGGCTTGGCAGTGTGATCGTCTGTACGACGATCAGCCAAACTGTGATCGTCCGTCATCCCGCACCTCACCGATTTGAGCCGCGCTCCGGGCGGTCAGGATTCCTGCAACATTCGTTTCGCATCGGCCGGTTCGATGCCGGCCATCTTCCAGAAGAACCAGCCGGAGCGCGGGCCAGCCATCTTGCCCATTGCAATCAGGCAATCGGCGGGAGGCTTTTGCAATCCTCGCTCCCAGCGGGAGATCACCATCGACGAACAATGCAGCCCTTTTCCGAAATCAAGCTGGTTCAAGCCTAAACTCTTGCGAAGTGCCTTGATTCGCCGCGCCCATGACGGTAGGGGGGAGGCGACAAACTGTAGGGGACGGGCCATTCCTCCCCGTAGTCTAACAAATCGATCCATAGGAGAGAACACACCT
>WNFI01588964.1_pt1 | contig 57817 bp, 54 predicted proteins | sample 5400471 | NCBI WGS metagenome assembly WNFI01 (sample SAMN13153348, study PRJNA577476) | soil metagenome | isolation source: 100 cm saprolite on Douglas fir-dominated hillslope | place: USA:California | collected 2013-09-17
AGCTCACCGCTCGGCGGGAGGAGAGCTCGCGTCTTCCTGGCGAGCAGCAGGCATCGGGGGTGCTTCGCTTGCCCTGGTATTGGCGGCCATTTTGGTCCCTACCACGCTCGTGCCTCCACTAGGTGACATCGCCTTTGGCCGAGTACGGCTGGCCCAGGGGGAGGTCTATTACGAGCAAGGAGCCACTGCGGATCAGGCACGGCGCGTGGCGGCCGTGCTCCGCAAGACCTCCTTCATCAACGAAAAACATGCTTCGTCGGCAAAGGTGATTCGGACCCCCGTGGGTCAGACCGTCGACTTGATGGTCGAGGACGGGACCTGCGACGACGAATCGGTGGTCGCTGCATTTCGCCAAGTGCGGGTGCGGGAACAGTTGGAGGCAACACTCGGTTCACCGCTTGAGGTTCGGTTGTGCGACGGTTTCTGGAAGGCTCGCTGCAGCCTCTCGCGCTAGGACGGATTCCCGCTCCGCGAACAACCACGAGATCCCTGCCTCACCGGGCCGCGTGCGGCTCGCGGAGGAACGTGCGGATCTCCGCGGCGACGCGCGCGGGCTCGTCCTCCTGGATGAAGTGCTTCGCCGTCTCCAGAATCACGGTGCGGTGGTTCGCGAACGTCCGCTCGAACCGCTCGCGGTCGGCGGGGCGAAAGCCTCCGTCCTTCGCGCCCCAGACGATCAGCGCCGGCCGGTCGGCGACGCGCGCGAGGTTCCGATCCACCTCGGCGAGGTACGCGCCCGACGCGATGATCTCGCGCGGGAAAATTACCGTCGGCTCGCGCCGGTCCGGCCGGCGAAAGGGCCGCAGGTACATCTCGAACACGTCGTCGGGCAATGGGTCGCGCGCGCCGATCGCGAAGAACATGTGGGGGATGCCGTTGAACTCGAGGCCGAGGAAGCGGCCGATCGGCCCTCCCATGAATCCACTGAAGCGACGCGCGTTCGCGTCGCCATCCTTCGGCCACGCCCAGGTGTTGCCGATCACCAGCGACTTCACCAGCTCGGGCCGGCGGCCGGCGACGCCGAGGCCGATCGGGCCTCCCCAGTCCTGCACCATCAATGTCGCGTTCGAGATCTTCAGCGCGTCGAAGAACTGCTCGACCGACCGGCTGTGCGTACGCGGGAGGAAGTCGTACCCTGCGGGCGCCTCGGACAGCCCGAAGCCCGGGTAGTCGAGGGCGATGCACCGGTACTCGCCGCGCAGCTCCTTCACGATGTTACGGTAGAGGAACGACCAGGTCGGGTTGCCGTGGAGGAAGACGATCGTCTCGCTCGCCTGCGCCGGCCCCTCGTCGAGGTAATGGACGCGCGCGCCATTGGGCAGATCGGCGAAGTGGTGCGCGAACGGGTAGAGCTTCTCGTCGACGGGGAACTTGAGCCCGCCTGCCCCCGGGCCCGGGTCGCGCGCCGAGAGCTTCGCCACCACCACAAAAACCACCGAGGCGAGCGCGACCAGCGCTCCGACGGCGACTCCGACCTTGTTGAGGGTCTTCATCAGTTCATCCTCTTGGTGGTGAAGGGTTCGAGCGCCGCGCGGACGAGATCGCGGCGCGGCTTCGAGCTTGGGTCGGCGCGGTAGTAGGCGCCCACGCGCACCGCCGCGTCGATGCTCTTCAGCTTCTCGCGCAGCGCGGCGACGTCGAGCGGCGCCACCGTGCTCGACACGCCCGGCGTCACCCGGCCGAGCGCGGTCGCGCGGGTGAGCCGGCGGTGGCAGCGGCACGACGCCGCTGGGTTGGCCACGCCGCAGTTCGCGTCGAGTGTGATCTGCTCCATGTCGGCTCCCTCAAGCGTTGGACGAGGGGTGCGGTGCAAGTGTGACTGCCGTGAATCTGGACGTAGAATGGGGAGTATGAACAGGTTGGCCGTCTGGATCTCCGTAACCGTGATCACCTTGGCCAGCGTGCAGGCCGGCGACTCCGTAGTTTCGATCGCTGACTTCGGCGCGATCGGAGACGGCGAGACCGACAATCACGACGCTTTGCAGAAGGCGCTTGACGAGGCGCACTCTCAAGGCAAGACGTTGCATATCCCGAAGGGAACGTTCGCCTACTCCGGCGTGCTTCATGACATTGGGGTATCGATCGAGGGGGCCGGCCCTGCAAGCGTTCTCAAGGCGCTGGATCCTCATCACTCGACGCTCTTTGTTTCTGGATCATCTCACGATTGAACACGTCGCGGGCGCCGGGATCCTGGCCTACAAGTCGGAACAAGGGCAGATCGACCACAATGTCGTCGTGGATACGCTTGCCGATGGCATCCATCTGATCGAGGCTCGCTATAACACGGTACTGAGCAATAAATGGGGCCGCGGGATGTCGGTCGTGGGCGGAAAGCACGTGCTTCTTGAACACAACCTCGTTGACGGCGTGGACGCCGCGGGGATCTACATCTCCCAAGAGAAGGAATATAAAACCTTCGAACCGATCGATGTGCGTGTCGAAAAGAACGTGGTAAAGAATGCCGGCAGCCAGAAGAGCGGCCACGGCTCGCTAATGGTGTACTGCGCGCAAAGGCCTTCGCGACAGATCAGCTTCACCGAGAACTATTCGATTCGGGCCCGCAAAGCCGGATTTGTTTTCACGGATGGTTCACGAGTCAGCGAGACCGGTACCCAGGTGCGGCTCCTAGGTCAATCTCCCCTTGAATCGGAGAGGCGCTTGCCGGATGCGGGCGTGCGCCAATCCAGATAGTTACGAGCGGAGCCATCATTTTGGCCTGGTCGCCTGGAAAAAGGCCTGCGCGCGGGCGAGGATCTCCTGCGCCTCCACGACATCCAGGCTGCGAACGGAGACGGCGAAGCCCGGCCCGGTGGACTGCACGTCGATGTCCACCGATTTTCCCGGTACCCAGAACGGGTCAGTGGGGTTCTCGCTGGCAGGGATGCGGCCCAGGATGCGCCGCGCGCTGTGGCACTCGAGCGCGCGATCGAGCCACTCGGCGCTGAACCCCTTGAGCGCACGCACCGAGAAGACGGCGCCGGCGAGGCGCTTGTAGCTGCCGCCAGCACCGTGGCCGCCCGATGCCGGAGCGGCGAGGTACGCGGGGTCTACTCCTTGGATCGCTGCCCCGGTTAGCATGGGCGCGAGCGCGGCTTCGTCGATGCCCGGGCCACACCGCTTCTGCTCCATCTCGGTCGCATCGTCGACGGCGGTGCGCGGCCGGGCGAAGACACCCGACGCGCAACCGGGTGTCGCGACGGACAATCCCAACAGCACGGCGAGCGCGAGCATGCTCTCCGTGACGGCTGGATGGCTGCCAGAGTGTTGCATCAGCCCCAAAGGGACAGGCTCCCGGTCCAAGGCAAGCTTTCGCGGCGTGCAAAGTCAACTGGTCGACACTTGCAGGGCAGGCGAACGACCCTGACTGTCGCCGATCATACGTGACGGCGGTCCGGCCGCCGCCTGCTCCTCTTCGGCGGCGGCTCCTCCTGGTAGAGCTGCCGTTGGGCGGGGGAGGGTCGCGGAAACATGATCAAGGTTCCCGGACCGGGGACCGGTCTGCGCAGGCCCGAAGCCCGGAGCTGGCAGAACTGGACATCCAGCGTCAGGGGCTCGCGTACAGCTACACCTGCCCGCCTAGCTGGAGCGGCAGGTCCATCGGAACGCCGCCCGGGCTGCGAGACCTGATCGGCGAGCTACGCCCGCTCCTGATCGAGATGACCGGCCAGCTCGTCATCCAGGCCCTGGAGCAGATTCTCGAACTGCGAGAGCTGGTTCTCCTCGCACCGCAGGAGGAACGATCGTGACCTCGAAACCATCCGCGTTGGATCGCCTTTCGACCGGAAGCGTCGCCTTCGACCGCATCCTCGGCGGCGGGCTGCCCGTCCGATCCCTGACGGTCATCGCAGGCGAGCCTGGCGCGGGCAAGACGTTGTTCGCGCTGCAGATGCTCTTCCACCTCGCGAGGCAGGGCAAGAAGTGCCTCTACTTCACCACGCTCTCAGAGCCGTCGCTGAAGCTCATCCAGTACATGCAGCAGTTCTCCTTTTTCGACGAGGGCACGATCGGCAAGCAGCTGATCTTCGTCGACCTGGGCTCGGTAATCCGCGGCCGAGACGCCGAGGCCGCGCTCGAGGCGATCGCCAGCCGGGTCGAGCGCGAGGAACCGGCCATCGTGGTCATCGACAGCTTCAAGGCGATGCGCGACATCCTCGGCGATGCTCCGGCGATACGCACGTTCGTGTACGATCTTGCCGTCCACATGGCGGGCTGGGGAGCCGCCACCCTCTTCGTCGGCGAATACACCGAGGAAGAGATGGCGCACTACGCCGAGTTCACCATCGCCGACGGCATCGTCCGCTTCAGCACCCGCCGCGAAGAGCTGACGGTGGTGCGCATGGTCGAGGTTCTCAAGCTTCGCGGGTCCGACTGCGTCACTGGTCGTCACTTCTTCGAGATCGGCGTCGGCGGGCTCAGCTTTTTCCCGCGGGTGAGGAGCCCCGACACCAACGGCCAGGCCCCGATTGCCTCGTTCGCGGACCGTGCCTCGACGGGGATCGCCGGGCTCGACGAGATGCTCGGCGGCGGACTGCCGCGGTCGACCTCGACCGTCATCCAGGGCGCTACCGGCACGGGCAAAACGCTGCTCGGGCTGCAGTTCCTTCTCGAGGGAGCGCGGCGGGGAGAGCCTGGCATTCATTTCACGCTGGAGGAGACGGCCGATCAGGTCCGCGGGATCGCCCAGGGCTTTGGATGGGACCTGCGCGAGTTGGAACAGCGCCAGCTCGTCTCCCTCTGCTACGTCTCGCCCGTAGAGCTTTCGACCGACGCCTTCCTCGATCGGGCACGCCAGCTGGTCGAGCAGGTCGGGGCCAGGCGCGCCGTGCTCGACAGCCTCACCAGCATGGCGCTCGGCGTGTCGTCTGAGCGGCGCTTCAAGGAGCTGGTCTATGCCATGGCCAAGCACTTCCGGGCCCTGGGCGTGACATTCAACCTGAACATGGAGATCGCCGAGCTGCTCGGTTCCGCCCAGCTCTCCGGGCACGGCATCTCTTTCGCCGCCGACAACCTGATCCAGCTCAAGTACGTGGAACAAGACGGGCGCCTCGACCGCGGCATCTCCGTGCTCAAAGCGCGCGGCGTGCGGCATGCAACCGACGTTCGCAGGATGAACGTCAAGGACTTCGGCATCGAGGTGGGAACGCCGTTCAAGGGCCTGCGTGGCGTCCTGACCGGACTGCCCACCCCAGTGGGAGCCCGAGAGCCATGATCGAAGGAGAGCGCGAGGCTGACAGCGAGCCGGTGGGGCGGACGCTCTGCGATATCGCGCAGGTGCTCGAGTCTGCGCAGGCAGCGGGGGAACGCGTGCGCGGCGCGCTCGATCTTCTCGGGAAGCTCGTGCCGTACCAGCAGTGCGCGCTGCTGGAGGCGGAGGCCGGATTCGATCCGCGCCTGGTCGCCCTCCCAGACATGCCGCCCGGCGAGGAGAGCGAGCTCACCGAGGCGCTGATCAAGCTGTTCGGCAAAATGCTCGAGGAGCGCGCGCTTGCACCGGGGCCGTCCCCGCTGCTGTGGGGGGTCCACCTCGCCGTACCGCTCATCGGGCTCGACGAGGTGATCGGTGTCCTCTTCGTCCGCCGGCGCGAAGGGACCTACGAAAAGCGGCATCTACGCGTGCTCTCGGTGGTCGCGGCGCACCTCGCCGGGTACCTCATGATGCTGCGCGCCCGTGCGAAGGAGACCGGACGGATCCAGGAGTTGGAGGACGCGCGGCGCGCCCTCGAGTCCGCGCTGCGCGCGAAGGACCAGCTCTTGAACCTGGTCGCCGACGAGATGAGGACGCCGCTCGCGGCAGCGATGGCCTGGGTGCGCATTCTGGGCTCGCGGGATTTGACCCGGGACGAACGAGCCCGCGCGGTGGAGGCCATCGAGCATAGCGTCCGGACGCAGACCCGGCTCGTCGGCGACCTCCTCGACCTTGGTCCTCGCCGTCCTGCTCGCAAATGCGTTCAAGCTCACGCCCGACGGCGGCCGCGTCCAGGTCCGCCTCGAGGCCGCCGATGCCGGCGCGCGGATCCACGTGGTCGACAGCGGAAAAGGGTTCGGTCCCGACCGCCTACCGCACACGTTCGAATGCCTCGGGCCGCAGGCGAGCCCGACTACCCGGCGCAACGGCGGCTTCGGGATCGGGCTGGCGATCGCAAAGCACGTGGTCGAAATGCACGGGGGGAGCATCCGCGCGGAGAGCCGGGGCGAGGACAAAGGCACGACCTTCACGGTGGAGCTCCCGCAGTTACCGCAGGAGCCCGGGCCGCAAGGCGGAAAATCTTCGTGACGAGCATCGCCGCGACGCGCGGTCAACGGTAGCGCTGGATCAAAGATCGACTTGCGTGCCGATCTCGACCACCTGGCGCGGTGGGATGCCGAAGTGGCGATCGGCGGCCACGGCGTTGCGCTGCAGGTACCCGAAGACCGTCTCGGCGATGCGACCCATGCGCCATTCACCGCCGGCGAGGAGGGTCTCGCGGCCGAGGTAGTAGGTGACCTCGGCCTCGACGAAGCGTACGCCGTGCTCGCTGGTGACGCGCTGGAGGATGGCGTGCACCGACGGCTGCTCCATGAAGCCGATGCGCACGATCACGCGATAAAAGCCGTGGCTGAGCGAGGTCAGCTCGGCGCGCCGCGCCTCGGGGACCTCGGCCTCGGTATCGCTGTTCACGACGGTGAGCAGGATGATGCTCTCGTGCAGCGCGCGGCCGCGCTCGACCAGGCGCATGAGCGACGGCGGCATGTGCTCGGTCGACGATGCGAGGAACACCGCAGCACCGGGCACGCGCGCCACCAGCTGTTCTTCGATCTGCGGTAGCGCGTCCGCGAAGGAGGGGAACTTCTTCGTGAAGCGCTCGACCATCAGCGTGCGGCCCTTGCTCCAGATGAGCATGGCGGAGATGAAGCCGACTCCAATCAACATCGGCACATAACCTCCGTCGAGGAACTTGAAGAGGTTCGAAGCGAAGAACGGGACATCGAACGCGAGGAAGAGGACCAGGAGCGGCAGCGCCTTGGCGCGCGACCAGCCCCACGTGTTGCGAACGACGATGTAATAGACGACCGAGGTGATGCCCATTGTGCCGGTGACCGCGATGCCGTAGGCGGCGGCGAGGCGATCGGAGGAGCGGAAGGCGAGCACCAGCATGATGCAGCCGGCGGCGAGCAGCCAGTTGATCTCGGGGACGTAGATCTGGCCTTCGGTGTGATGGGCGGTGTGCTTGATGGTGACGCGCGGGAAATAGCCGAGCAGCATCGCCTGGCGCGTGAGGGAGAACGCGCCGGAGATGAGCGCCTGCGAGGCGATCACCGTCGCGGCGCTGGAGAGCACGACCAGCGCGAGCGTCCAGGCGCCGCTTGGAACGAGCGAAAAGAACGGGTTGGAGACGGCGGCGGGATCGTGCAGCAGCAAAGCACCCTGTCCGAAGTAGCAGAGGACGAGCGACGGCATGACGAAGCCGAGCCACGCCCAGCGGATGGGGCGCGGGCCGAAGTGGCCCATGTCGGCGTAGAGCGCTTCACCGCCTGTGACCGCGAGGACGACCGAGCCGAGGATGAGCGCGCCGATCAACCCGTGATCCATGAAGTAGCGGACGCCCCAGAGCGGAGAGAGCGCGCGCAGGATGTCGGGGTGCTGGAGGACCTGCCAGGCGCCGAGCGCGCCGATGGTGCCGAACCATGCGAGCATTACCGGCCCGAAGAGCTTGCCGATCGTGCCGGTGCCGCGGGGCTGGATGAGGAAGAGCGCGATCAGGATGGCGCAGGTGATCGGGATGACCAGCGGCGCGAGGGCGGGACGCGCCACCGCGAGTCCTTCGATGGCGGAGAGGACTGAGATGGCGGGCGTGATGGCGCCGTCGCCGTAGAGGAGCGCGGCGCCGACGACGACCAGGAGCGCGATGCCCGAGACAGCGTTCCCTTTGCTGCGGGCGCGCATGCGCTCGGGGACCAGGGCGAGGAGCGCGAAGATTCCGCCTTCGCCCTTGTTGTCGGCCTTCATGATGAAGGTGAGGTACTTGACGGTGACGACCATCATCAAGGACCAGAAGATGAGGGAGAGGATGCCGAAGAGATCGTTGACGAGCGCGCCTGGAGCGGTGGCGCGCATGCATTCTTTGAGGGTGTAGAGCGGGCTCGTGCCGATGTCGCCGAAGACCACGCCGAGCGCGCCGAGGCACAGGAGGGAGAAGGGGGCGTGGTGGGCGGAGGGGACGGAACCGGATTTGGGTGCCGAGACGACAGCGGTGGAGGACATGGCGGGGAGCATAACAGGCGAGCAGTCCGCGTTGGCCTTGCAGGATGCAATCAAGGCAATGCAGGATGCAATGCGCTGCGCCCTGCAAGGCGAGCATCGATCGAATCCTGCGTTCCGCATCCTCGACGCGTCGAATTCGTCGAATTTACCGACGGAATCACTCCTTCGAGTTGGCCCGGCTGATGCTTTGACGTGGACCGGACGCGTCGCGGTGTCGACGTGTGAGGGTCCACGTGCTCAGCAACGCCCTGATTCGGATTCCCGCCCCTGACCACGGTCTGCAGCAAGTTGACGTGATCTACGTTCCCTCGCTCGGTGACCTCCGCCGTTACGAGACGCGCCTGCTGGCAGTGGTTGGCCGATTCCGCGAGCGCATTCGCTTCACGAAGGCACGCGCCGGCGAGCTGTCTCGCTTTACGCGCGAGCACGTCTTCGTCAGCAGGACCGTGCCCAACCTCGTGCTGGTTCGGTGCGGCGAGGTCGTCGCCCACGCGGTTGGCGACCTCCCTAAGACGGAGCTCGAGGCGGTCGTGCGCGCCGCCATCGGGCGCGGCGCGGCGAGCAGGTGATACAGGTTCGCGAGGCGCTGGCTATCGCACGGGGCTAGGGCACATGCTCTCCGTGAGACTGCTGAACGGTTGGATTCCAATGTCAAAGTAATCACCAACCGCGCACGTCGTGTTTCGACAACCAGCGACGCCGAGCGCTGTCGCTTGACAGCAGGGCCGCCGTATGGCGTCGTCTGCGCCGGCAAACTGAAACGGTTCGACGCGGAATCGTGAGCTCAGCCCTGGGGGGGGCCGGGAATGCAAATCTATGGAAGGGCGCTTTCTCTTGGTCTGATCGCGGTCGCTTTGATGGGGTGCGGCACCGGGTCAGCCCCGCCGGCGTCCCTCGGTGGCGAACAGGCGCCCAACGGCTATCTCGGCCCGCCAAATCACGTCCCGGGCGCTCCGCAGGCCGAGGTCCGCAGGCTAGCCCCCGAGGCAGCTTCGCTCAACGCTCAAGCCGCCGCCGCGGGCCTGCCCAACGTCCTGGTCAACGACAAGGTCGACGATGCGCCCGACCAGACGCAGAGCGAGACGTCGATCGCCATCGATCCGACCAATCCGCTCCAGCTGGTCGGCGGGTACAACGACTGCCGCGGCTTCTTCCTGCCGAGCCGCAACGGCATCAGCGGAACCAGCTTCTCGACGAACGGCGGGGCCAGCTGGACATCCATGATGTCGGGCTTGCCCAAGGCCAACCCCGCCCAATTCGGCGCGCGCGGCGACCCCTCCATCGACGTCGACTCCGCCGGCAACTTCTATTATGCCAGCCTCTACGCGGCCAGTTCCAACCCGAGCGCTCCTCCGTTCCAGGTGAGCGTCCACAAGGGCCGATTCACGGGAAGCCCCGCCACGCTGGTCTGGGACCCGCCCACCTTCGTGACTGGATTCGCCTCGGGATTTGGCGCGGACAAGGAGCACGTCGGAGTCGACAAGCGACCCGGCTCCACGACCCTCTACGTCGCGTACGTGAACTTCAGCGCCCCGGGGAACGGACAGGTCGAGATCGCGCGCTCGACGGACGGGGGCGCCACCTGGAGCGCGCCGGTGGTGATCGCGCCTGGCGCAGGCCTCGTCAACCAGGGTCCGGTGCCGCGCGTCGGACCGGACGGAGAGCTCTACGTCGCGTGGGAAGTGGGAGCATTCCAGCCCACTCGCTCGATACACATCAGGAAGTCGACCAGCTGGCCGACCTTCGGCCCCGACGTCGTCGTCGCCGACGTGGCTGGCACGTCCAATCCCCCCTTCAATAGCCGAACGAATGAGTTCCCCACGCTGGCGGTGGACAACACCAGCGGGCCCAACCGCGGCCGCGTCTACGTCGCGTGGAACGATGGCCGGTTCGGCGGCCCGGGCGCGATCGGCGCCATCCTGCTCTCGCATTCGCCAAACGGGGCGGCTGGCACGTGGACCGCTCCGGTCATGCTCAACGACGACGGCTTGCCGTCGGCCACCGGTGCGCACCACTGGTTCCCCTGGATCAGCGTGGACACGCGCGGCGTGCTGCACGCCGGTTGGTATGACCGGCGCAATCGCGGGACCCAGCCAGACATGACGGAAGTCTTCGCCACCGACTTCACGCCCGGCTCGGGCGTCGGGCGTAACGTCGCGCTCACGGACCGGAAGTTCTCGATGAACGTGCCCAGCCGGTGCACGCCCAACTTCGGCGACTACAACGGCTCCGCGGCCAGCCCCAGCAAGTACTTCTTCCTCTATGGCGATGGGCGCCTGGGCAATCCGGACACCTTCGTGGCGGGAGTCTCGACGAGCCCCATCCAGGCGTCGCCGACGGACCTGGAGATCTGCCGGCCCAACTCCGGCACCAGCACCATCACCGTCTTTGGAGGCCCCGGGCTGTTCGAGGCCCCCGTCTCGCTCAGCCTCGACAGCGTGACTCCGGCCGGCAGCGGGATTACCGCCACCTTTGCTCCTAATCCGGTGCCGACGCCGCCGCCGGCAGGCAGCGACTCGCTGATGACGATCTCGACTACGGCCTCGACGCCGCCGGACACCTACCGGCTGACGGTGAACGGAACGGCAGGCCCGGTGAGCGCCACCGCCGACCTTAACTTGTTGATCCGTTCCCAGGCCCCGACTTCCCCGGCCCTGCTCACGCCGGCCGATGCGTCGGACGGCGTTTCCCAGACGCCGACGTTCACCTGGTCGGCGGCAGCGCAGGCGGCCAGGTACAAGCTGGAGGCATTCCTCGGCAGCGCTTGCCAGGGATCAGCCGTCCGCACGTTCGACAACATCTCGACGACTTCGTTCACGGTGCCGGAGGCGCAGGCCCTCCAGTTCTTCCAGAGCTATTCGTGGCGCGTGACGGCCAGCAACTCCTGCGGACCCACCGTTTCCACGCAGTGCTTCAACCTCCGTACCCTCTCCTGCGGCCCTGGCCAGGACCTCGCCGTCAATGGCGGATTCGAGCAGGACCTCAATGGCTGGACGGTGGTCGCGTCGACGCCGCTCCCCTTGGTCACCACGGAGCGCCCGCATTCGGGGCCAAGGCGGTCCGCCTGGGCACGGTGGTGTTGGGCGGCCCTGAACCACTCGGCGACTCCGCGATCTCTCAAACCGTCACGCTGCCGCCGGCAGGCGGCCCTCCGCCGGCTCTGGTCTTCTGGTACTGGCCACTGTCCACCGACTCCGTCGTGTACGACCAGCAATACGTGCGCGTGACCCCGATCAACCCACCCGGCCCCACGGTCGAGCTGATGAGGGAAGCGAACAATGCCCAGACCTATCTCCGCCGGGAGTTCAGCCTGGCGGACTTCAGCGGAAAGACGATCGCCATCACCTTCGGCGTCCACCAGGACGGCTTCGGCGATCCGACCGGCATGTTCGTCGACGACGTGGCCATCACCACCGCGAGCTGCGGGCCGCCGGAGTTCCGCGTCGCGGTCGTGCCGCCGGCGTTCAACGAGGTCTGCGCGGGCAGCAGCCTCCAGTATTCGGTCGGCGTCGTGTCCGTCAACGGCCCGAACTTCGACTCCTTGGTCGACCTGAGCGTCGCGAATCTCCCGCCCGGCGCTACTGCGACCCTGGCGAGCTCGTCCCTTCGACCCGGCGAATCGACCATCCTGACTCTGAACGCGACGCGGCCGACCATCGGTAACACCTACTCCTTCGATGTCGTGGGCGTGGCCCAAGTACCTCCTCCCGCGGGTCCGCGCTCGAAGAGGACCAACGTCAAGATCGACGCCAACGCTCCAAACGCTCCCGAGCGCATCGCTCCGGCCGGCGGCGAGGTCAACGTCGCACGCAGGCCCACGCTCAGTTGGACCGAGCCATTCGTCCGAGACGACCCCGCGCCCACCCCGCCTGCCCCCGCGCTGGTCGCGTCTTCAATGCTGCGCAGCGTTCGGTTGGCCAGCCTGCGCGCGAACGCTCGCGCACGGGCGGCATCCGCTGTGGCGACAGCCTTCACATGGGAGCTGGCCGCGAATGCTCCTCCGGGAGGTGTTGACGTCGTGCCAGCACCGGACGATGACGGCGGTCCGTTCGATTTCGGAGCGACTCGCTATCGCGTCCAGGTGGCGCGCGATGCGGGATTTGCCAGCCTGGTCGTCGACGTGGAAGTGGCAGAGACGACGTACACGGTCCCCGCCGACCTGGAGATCGGAAAACAATACTTCTGGCGCGTCAACGCCACCAACGCGTGCGGCACCAGCGTCTTCTCCGAGGTTGGCACCTTCATCGTCGGCGCCTGCTTCGAGAGCTGGACGACCAAGCCGCCGGTGCCCATCACCAACGGACCGGCGCAGGCCTCGGTCGTCGCTGCAGCAGGCAAGATCTACGTCGTCGGCGGCGGAATCGGGCCAGGCCCCGATCAGCGCATCGACCAGGTTTGGGAATACAACCCGGCCGGTGAGACCTGGAGCCGCAAAGCGGACGTGCCCGCTCCGGGAGCGGGCGCCACCTTCGGTTCTGCGGCGGAAGTGGGCGGGTCGATCTTCACCTTTGGCGGCGTCATTGGTCCACCCGGTCCGATCGTGGTCCACGGTGCCGCCTGGAAGTACAGCGCCGAAACCAACACCTGGACCCGGCTGCGCGATCTACCTGTCCCCAACTTCGGTTCGGCCGTCGCCGCGATCAACGGGAAGATCTATATTGCCTATGGATCCGGCTTCGTCACGCAGACTTGGCAGTACGATCCCGCCACGAACAACTACACGAGGAAAGCGGACGCCCCCAACATCTCCGCGACATTCCGCGTGCATGGAGCCGCGCTCGGGAGCGAGATGCACGTATTTGCGGGCGGGTTTGCGGGGACGGCTCACGTCGTCTACAACGCCGACACCGACGTTTGGCGCACGGCGCCCCTGATACCGAGCGGCGTGACCGATCCAGCGGTCGCCGTGCTGGGCGGCAAGTTCTACGTCGTCGGCGGGCACCCGACGGCCCTCACGCAGATCTTCGATCCGGCGACGAACACCTGGAGCCAGGGAGCACAGGTCACCGATGCCCCGACGGGAGTGGACAATACGGCCGGCGCCGCCCTCGGGCCGCACTTCCACCTGGTGGGCGGATTCACGGGCAGCAACTCGACCAGTGTGCACCACGAGTTCAAGGTGTGCAGCTCCGGCGATCTGACCTCCGCCGCACTGATCCCCTTCTGCGTGGATTCAGACGGCTCGATCCCGGGCATCGGCAACGAGAGGAGCTCGCTGCTCATCAGCAACCCGTCGAGCGGATCCAGCATGTCGGCGGTTGTATTCTTCTACAACCCGGATGGAACGGTGGACTCCACGCGGACGTTCATCTTGGCCCCGAACGAGCTGAGGACGATCACCGACGTCATTCGCGAGCTCAGGGGAACCACGAACGTACAGAACGTCGAAGGCAGCCTGGTGATCTTCGGCACCGACGCGTTCAACGCCGTGGCCTCTATCACCAATAACGTCACCAATGACCCCGCCATCGAAGACGGAAAGTCGCTGAGCGGCATCCGGAACGGCTTCGTCCCGCTGATCGAAGGCGGCACCTACCATACACAGACGGTCTTCTCGAACGTCTCGAGCTCGACGGCCATCGTCGAGCTGCTCGCCTACCCCGCCGCCGGGGGGCCGACCCCTGCCGCCGGAACGATCGTGGTCCTGCCGCCGCATGGCTTGGCGGACCTCCGAGATGTCGTCGGTGCGCTGGGGTTGCCCCCGGATTACTTCGGGCAGCTCAGCTGGAGCTCCAACCAGCCCCTGGCCGTCTACGCACGGGATCTCTCCGGGGACGAGAACTTCAGCGGCTCCCAGCCGGTTCGCAGCGCGGGCGACGGCAAACGTACCGTGGTGGCACCCTACGTCGAGGACACGGACACCTACAGCTCGCGGCTCGAGATCAACAACGGGGGACCGACCACTGCGTCCGTGACCGTCCAGTTCTTCGACGTCAGCGACCCGACCGGCAGGACGCCGGGAAGCGGGGCGAGCAGGGACATCGCCGTACCGGTGAACAGCGCGACCGTCCTCGCCGACGTCATCCGGTGGACGTTGCGCGATGCGAGCGGTGTCCCCTCCGGCAAGCGAGGCTTCATTGTCGTTACCTCGCCGCAGGGGGTCACCGCCCAGGCCACGCTCATCAACAACAGCAGCCTCGATCCCGAGGTGCCAGATGCGCCCGTGGCGACGACGAAGAGCTTCACACCGTTGATCCTGCGATTCGAGCCCTTTGCCATTGGCGCCCAGACCACCGCGTCGCGCATCGCGATCTCGAACCCGGGCTTGAGCACCGCCAGGGTCGAGCTCACGGCGTTCAACGCAGGTGGCACTCCGGCGCGCGCGACGCCGTTCGTCGTCCAGATCGCTCCTGGCGGTCAGTTCTTCACCGACGACATCGTCGCCTCGGCAGGCTTGTCGTCGATCTTCGTCGGGTGGATGAGCATCTCGGCCGACGCGCCAGTGGCGGCCTACAGCCACCGCAGGACGGCCGACACGGGCGCCGTGGCGCCCGTACACACCCAGTAGACATGCGAATGAAGCTTTGTCCGCCAGCTCCGTTCGGGTATCGTCGCCCGACGGAGGTACGCGATGTCGATGCGGCTCTTCTTCGTTCTGGTCACGCTCGCCGGCTCGGCGTACCTCCTCGTCCGGGAACGCAGCAACCGTGGTTTCGCCATCGGCGCGTTGGCGGCATCGTCCATCGGCCTGCTCCTGCAGCTCAACGTGATCGCCCTGCGCGTGCACTACGCTCGGAACATCGTCTGGGCCGCCATTGCGATCTGCGCCGCGCTCATCTGGTCGCGCGCAGGGACGAAGAGCGGAACCACGGTTGCCGCGGCCATGGCGTTCGTCTCCACCCTGACGGTCGCGCTGTCCTTCAGGCTGCTGCGGTAGCCCGGCTTTCAGTCCACGTCCCGCTGCGGCCCTTCTTCGCTTCGCGATACGCTATGGAGTGCTCGGGCTCTCGCGTGCGCGCACCCGAGGAGGCACGATGAGCTTCGCCACCACCGATCTCTGCGACCAGCACGAGGACCGCCTCGCGAGCGGCCAGCTCCGCATCGTCGCGCCCGGACTCCTGCATTTCGGGCGCAGGCGCAAGTTCGCCGGCGAGGCGGTGACGCTGAAGGTTTTCGAGGACAACTCGCTGGTGCGCACGGCGCTGGAGGACCATGGGCGCGGCCGCGTGCTGGCGATCGACGGCGGCGGCTCGCTGCGCTGCGCGCTAGTCGGCGGCAACCTCGGCGCGCTCGCCGTGCGCAACGGCTGGAGCGGCATCGTCGTGAATGGCTGCGTGCGCGACGCCTCTGAGCTCGACGCGTGCGAGTTGGGCGTCCGCGCGCTGGCCCTGCACCCGCGCAGGAGCGCGAGGCGCGGCGCCGGCGAGCGCGACGTCGCGATTCAGCTCCCCGGCGCCCCCGTCCGCCCGGGCGAGTTCATCTATGCAGACGCGGACGGAATCCTGGTCAGCGAAGGTGCCTTGATCGATCCCGGTGCCAGGTGATCAGCGCGCGAACCGCCAACTTGGGCGGCAGCGCGCGGCCCAGCACGGCTCTAGGCTAGCGGGTCACTGAACGCCGATCTCCAGCCGGATGAACTCCTTGACCCCCGATTCCCCCGACAGTGTGAGCCAAGTCGGACCTCCGTCGCCCTCCATGTCGATCTTGAAGGTGAAGAAGGGGCAGCAACGTCGCTCAAGCCGGACCCACTCAGCGAGCGCCGTGAGATCCATGCTCTCGTCGCTGAGGCGGAATCGCAGGCTGCGCTCGGCTTCCTGAGTCTCCACCACGGCTGTCTTCAAGCGGTGGGTGTTTGCCGTATGGCGCACGCGCTCGGCGGGGGAGAGGGCCTTCATGTTGCAGGCGAAACGCGCTGGTGAAGCAACGGCTACGGCGAGTGACAGTGTGGGGAGCGCGATCATGTGCTTCTCCTTCGGCTCTTGATGGCCGACTCGGTTCGCACATCTATGCGAGTTCAAGTAGACTTGAAGTCAAGGTGAACGGGAGGTCTGCATGAAGATCGGAGAAGTCGCGCTGCGTGCTGGTCTTCGCACCTCCGCCATCCGGTTCTACGAAGCCGCCGGGCTCCTGGCCGTGGCACGACGGACGGGCGGCAGGAGGGACTACGACAGGGATGTGCTGGCGAGGTTGGCCGTCATCCGGTTCGCGCAGGGCGCTTCATTTACCCTGGACGAAATTCGCGAGTTGTTCTCCGTCCGCGCCGGGGAGCGGCCCATCTCGACCCGGTGGAAGCGCCTGGCGTCCGCGAAGCTCACCGAGTTGGACGCAGGCATCGCGCGCGCCGAGGCCATGAAGCAGGAGTTGCAGCGCGCGCTTCGGTGCGGGTGCATCGAGGTAGAGCAGTGCGGGCGCACGCTTCTGCGTGCGGGAAAGCGAGCAGGGCGTCCTTCGCCTCCGGCACCGGCGCCTCTCCTCAAACTGCGCCCCGTGGCCCATCGGGCGGCACGTACCGTGCCGGGTGCAAAGTGGCCCTGAGTCGTGCCGCCGTGCTGTTCGCCGGTTCGCTTATCGACCGAGGACCCTGAGCTGGCCGTTGTTCATCGCGTAGATGCGGCCATTTGGGTCGATCGACAGCGGCGTGTAGGCCGCGCCCAGCGCAAGGCTGAGGAAGACGCGCGCCTTCTCCACGCCTCCCTGGCCGATGGCATAGAAGTTCCCGTCCTCGCTCGTGACGTAGACGGTGCCGTCGGAATCGACCGCCGGCGCATTGATGCACCATTCGAAACCGTTTGGATGGTCGCCATTGTTCGCACATTGGACGGTGCCGTCGGACTGCCGCGCGCAGGTCTGCGTGTTGGTGTTGGTATAGGTCCACTCGACGTGCATGCTGGCATCGAGCTGCGTGATGTTGAATGGCCCATTTATCCCATAATGATTGTCCTTCAAGATGATCGAATAGATGTCGCCGTGCGCGTAAACGGCCGGCGTCGAGTCCCAGCCGAAGTCGAACGTTCCGGCGGGCTTGCCGTCGTGATCGAATTTGAAGGTGTGGCCGCGGTCGCCGTTGTAGGTGGTCTCGGCGCCGATGAGCACGCCGCCGTCGGGCAGCGCCACCGGCGTCGAGGACGACTTGTCGCTGATGAAGCCGGCGGGCCTCATTCCCGTCGAAGGCTCGATGCCGATGGGCGCGCCGATCCGGCAGGCGTCCAGGCTGCCGTCCATCGGCACCAGCACGCCGCAGCCGTCGTTGAGAACGTCGCGGAGCGAGGCGGCCCACTTGGAGGTCAAATCGTTGTTGAGCGCGAGGACATAGGAGTAGCGTGCGCTGAAGTTGGCCTTTGCGTAGGTGAAGACGGTGCCGTCGAGGCCGACCGCCGGCGTCATGTTCGCCGTTGGGCGCTGCACGCCGCATTGGAGGCGGGGCGGCAGCGCCGGCGTCCCGTCTGGCTCGAGCACCGGCCAGGGCCGCTGGCTGGGCGCGTACTCGCCGAAGCATTCGTCGAGCGGCGAGGGCGCCGTCGGGTTCAGGCCGTCGTAGGGCACGACCTTGATGGTGACGGGCCGCGCCTTCTCGCCGGCTCCGCGGCCGGCGCGCACGAGGAAGCCGCGCACGGTGCCGACGGGATCGTTCGGATCCAGCTTGAGCACGTTGTAGAAGAGCGTGCCGCGCAGGTCGACGGTGATGCCGCCCGAGACGTGCGCCTGCGAATCGACGTTGGCGCCAAACGGATTGATGCGCTGGAGGACCGCGCCGCTGTCCCTGTCGAGCTCGAAGACGGTGCCGCCGGCGCCGGGCACGAAGAGCGAATCGCCCGATAGCGCGGGCTGGAACATCGGCTCCCAGGCGTTGGTGAGGCGGCCGCTGACCGGCTTCCAGTCGCTCGCGAACGTCCATTTCTCCTGGAGCTGGCCGCGGTCCCAGTGAAGTCGTTTCTCGGTCCAGATCTGCGAGTCCCAGGCATCGGGGCCGCACGGGAACGGCTTGTACGAGCCGGGCGGAACGCAGGACACGTAGCTGCCGGTCTTGACCATGACGAAGACGTCGTCGCCCGAGAGCAGCGGCACCTGGTAGTGGGCGAACAGCTCGGACCACTCTGCCTGCTCCTGCGCTACGAACGGATCGAACGTCAGCTCGGCGAGGACCCGGTCCGGCGTCTGCGCCGGCCCGCACACCTGGCCGAGATGGAACGCCGAGCCTCCCCATTGTGTCCATTCGCACAGACTCGGGTAGACCGACGCCAGCCCCTTGGGTCCTGGATCCCTGCGGTTGCACGAGCCATGGCCGAGCGCGACGGCCGCGATCGCGGCCACGAAGGTTGGCTTTTTCATGGCCCCCTTCCCTGCGGCGGACTCTAATATGGGTGGTGACCACCAGCCCTACAAGGGGTCGGCGGTGGGGGCGGTCGCCTGGAAGGCCTGCGCGGCCGCTGCGGAGTACAGGCGCGCCCTCTCAACGGACCAGCAACGGCGCGATCACCGGCTCGATGGCCCGATCGCCCTTGAGAAACTCCGCGAAGCGCTCGCGGATCGAGGCGCGCGGAGGTGGCGCCGGCCAGCGAGGCATCACCTTCCACAGCGCCCTCCGCCCTCGTGATACCGTACGCGTATGGGTTCTGCTGGGGCGACGGTCGCGACGTTTACGCTCAGGCACGAGGCGGACCTGGCGAGGTTGCACCTGGAGTCGTCAGGGGTCACCGCGTGGCTCGCCGACGAGGGCGTGGTGGCGGTGCACCCGCTGCTCGCCTATGCGGTAGGGGGGATCAAGGTGCAAGTGACACCCGGCGATGAGGAGCGGGCGCGCGCGGTGCTCGCGGAGATGGGAATTGGAAGGGACGGCAGCGAACGGTGCCTCTCCTGTGGGAAGCCGATGCAGGAGGAAGAACAGAAATGCTCGAAGTGTGGGTGGACCTATCAATGAGTGTATAAAGATGCCATGGCACCGGTGCGCACCATCCTGCTCGTCGACGACGACCAGAACCTGCGCGAGGTGGCCCGTTATGCGCTCTCACAGGCTGGGTTCCGCGTCGAGGAGGCAGCCAACGGCCGCGACGCTTTGGCGGCGGCGCGCGCCCGCCCTCCCGACCTGATCGTCCTCGATGTGCGCATGCCCGAGATGGACGGCTTCGAGACGTGCCGCGAGCTGCGCAAGACCAGCCGCGTACCCATCGTCTTCCTTTCCTCGGCGGACGAAGAGATCGATCGTGTGCTGGGCTTGGAGCTGGGCGGCGACGACTATCTGGGCAAGCCCTTCTCGCCCCGCGAGCTGGTGGCGCGCGCCAAGGCGGTGCTGCGCCGGCTGGAACCGCAGGTTGCCGCCAAGGACGTCCTCCGCCGCGGGCCGCTTGCGCTCGACGAGGAGCGATTCGAGGCGAGTTGGAACGGCAACGCAGTCGTTCTCACCATGACGGAATTCCATCTCCTGGCCGCGTTGCTGCGCGCGCCGGGCAAGGTGTTCACGCGCGATGAACTGATCTCGCGCGCCTATGGCGGCATCGCTGTCAGCGAGCGCACCGTCGACAGCCACCTGCGCCGCGTGCGCGCCAAGCTCGCCGCTGTCGGCGGACAGCCCATTGAGACCGTCCACGGTCTTGGTTACCGCCTTGCCGTCGACTAGAGCGAGGCTGCGGCTCTGGATGGTCTTCGCCGCGGTCGGGGCGCTCGCGCTCGCCCTGCTCGTCGGCGGACTGGCCTGGGTCCGCCTCTACGACGATCAATTGATCCGCCAGACCGAGGGCGAGTTGATCGCGCAAGCGATCGTGGTGGCCGAGGTGTTCGCGGGCGAGTTGCACGGCGGCGGGCCTTCGGGATCGGCAGGCGAACAGGCCCCCATTCTGCCCGCGCTGCGCGCTTCTTCGCCGGTGCTTCCCCCGCCGGAGGACCCGCCGGCGTCCACCACGCCGCCGGACCCCGAGGCGCGCAAAGCGGGCGATGCGCTGAACGCGATCCTCCAGCGCGTCCGCCGCTCGATGCTGTCGGGCATCCGCGTCCTCGATGCGCGTGGCGTCCTGGTCGCGTCGAGCGGCCCGCAGCTCGGTTTGACCTATGCCGATCGCGAAGAGGTGCAGCGCGCGCTGCGCGGCGAGCCGAACGCCGTGCTGCGCCGCAGACTGCGGGATCCAAGGGATGCGCCGCTGGCGTCGATCAGCCGCGAGTCGGGCGTACGAGTCTGGGTGGCGATCCCGGTGATCGATGACGGCCACATCCGTGGCGCCGTGCTGGCCTCCCGCACGCCGATGACGCTCGCCAAGGTATTCTACGCCGATCGCTGGAACCTGGTCTCGACCTTGCTCGTTCTCGTGAGCGTGCTCGTGCTCGTCTCCCTGGCCGCTGCCGCGCTCATCCTGCGGCCCATCCGCGCCGTCGTCCGTCAGGCGAAAGCCATCGCCGAAGGCGCGCCGGGCGAGCCGATCTCCGCCCCTGTCGTCGAGGAGCTCGCCCAGCTCTCGGCGGCGCTGTCGACCATGGCCTCGGAGCTGCGCGCGCGAAACGATTACATCCGATCGTTCGCGGCCAGCGTCTCGCACGAATTCAAGACGCCGCTGGCCTCGATCCAAGGCGCGATGGAGCTGGTCCGCGATCCTGAGATGTCTCCAGCGCAGCGCGAAAAGTTTCTCCTCAACGTCGACGCCGACGCTCGCCGCCTGACCGAACTGGTGCGGCGATTGCTCGAATTGGCGCGCGCCGACGCAGCGGAACGATCAGCGGAGCAGGCCGACGCGGGCACCGTGCTGCGGGATCTGGTTGGCCGCGCACGCGCCGAAGGCATCGACATCGACTTGGTCGCCCAGGACGCGCGCGTCTCCTTGCCGGCCGGCGTGCTCGACTCGGTGGTGATGCAGCTCGTGCACAATGCCCGGCAGCACGGCGGCCCGTCCGTCCGCGTCCGCGTGTCGTCCCAGGCGCTGGACGGTATCGCGCGCATCGTGGTCCACGACGACGGCGCCGGCATCTCCGATGCGAACCGCACGCGCATCTTCGCACCGTTCTTCACCACCGCTCGCGACCGCGGAGGCACCGGGCTGGGCCTCACCATCGCACGATCGCTCTTGCGGCCCTTCGGCGCCACCCTCGAGCTGATGCCGCGCGCGGAGCGCGGCACCGCCTTCGCCATCACGGTTCAGCGGAAATAGCTCTTCTCGATGTCGACCGAGTAGCTCAATTCCAACGTGGGCGCGGACGCGGCGATGCGGTATTGCCGGAACGACAGTGTGCGCCCTGGCAGCGCCGTCTTTGCTTCGGGCTCGCCCTCCTCGGCTGGCAGCTGTTCCAGGCTTCCGCCCTCGCGGCGATATTCGAACACCGAAGGCAGGTGGGCGCGCGCGACCACTTCGCCGATGGGCCACGAGGCGCGCGGCAGCGAGAGGCGCAGCGCTCCGGAGAGATGGAACACGCCCAGCTCCTGCACGGTCACGACCTCGAGCGTGCTCTCCGCCGACCCGACGTCGACTGGCGCGACGGCCAGCTTCAGCAGTCCCTCCTTCGGCTCGATGGCGATCGGCCGGCCGTTGAGCGCCAGGCGCTGCAGGTGTTGCCCCTCGGGCAGCCAGATCTCTATCGGCTGCTCGCGATCGAGCTGCAATGCATATCGCACGCGCAGCTCGAGGGTCCCCTCCAGCGTCGTGACCCAGCTAGCGGTCGCGCGCGCGATGGTGGGCTCCAGTGGTGGCCGCTGCGCCGGCTTGTGGGCCACGACTTTCGTACCGTGCGCCCGCCAGGCGACCGTCCAGCGATTGCCTCGCGGCGGAATATCGACGGCGGCGTCCGGTGTCCTGGGCTCGAGCAACTCGAACGCGGGGTCCACCTCGACGTGCAGCGGCGTCTGTGGTCCGCCATCGGCGAGGGCGAGCGCCGCCTCGCGACGCGGCCCGGTCTGACGGGCCCGCACGGCGACGCTGACGTCGACGGCGCAGGGCCCACTCTTGTTCGTGACCATGGTAAGCACTCCGTCGAGCACCGCGACTGTCGCATTGTCGGACTTCGCGCGCGAAATGACCGTCACCTCCGGTCCGAGCGGCAGCAGCGCCACCGTGACCCACTCCCCTTCGGCCAGCACCGTGATCTCGAAATGGGCTTCGACGATCAGGGCCTCGGCGGCAAGGCGCCCTTTGAGCTGCGCAGCGGTGACCACCGCGCCGACCGGTGGCTTCGGCTTCGCGACCGCCTTCTTGTCGAGCAGCGGGAGCAGCTCATGCAGCGGCAACGTCACGGTGGACTCGGCCGCGGCGGGTGTTGCGCTGGCGGCTAGCAGCGCGGCGAACAGCGCGGAGATCATTGTGCCTCCAGGGATGCCAGGAACCGCTTTTGGAGGAACGCGCGCACGTCGGCGCGTATCGAGAGCGCCATCACGCCCAATAGCGCGGCCAGGATTTCAAGCGTATAGATGAGGCCGGTATATCCCTGGAGGATCACCGCGGCCGTGGGAATGAGCATGGTCGCGACCCAGATGCACCACAGCGTCTCCCTTCGCTCGCAGGGCATGAGTCGCTGCAGATACAGCACCACCGCCACACCCAATCCAACCAGCGCGATGGCATAGGCGAGATAGAAATTCAGAAAGGCCGCGAGATACGCGAGCAGCACGAAGGTGAAGCCGAACGCCGACGCCAAAAGCCAGCTCTCATAGAAGAGCAGCGGCCGCTCATGGCGCGCCGAAAGCAGGAGCAGGAGCGCGGCAAACGCCAGAAAGGGTACCCAGGCGCGGCGTGCCATGGTGGCGATGATGGAGTCGAACGTCTTTTCCGCCGGCAGGATGACTCCGAGGTTGACGCCCGACTCGAGCGAGGGGAATGCCCAGTCGAGCGCCACGCCGGCGCGGGTCTGCGTCACGTTGCTGGCCGAGAGGACCCCCGCCGGATAGTCGAAGTTCTCGCCTCCGGCAACTCCCACGTGCAGCCGCACGTTGCGGGCCGGCAGCGACGGATCGAGTTTGTAGACGAACGACTCCAGGCCGCGGGCCTGGTAGCGGATGTGGAATTCGGTGCTCTGGCCCTTCGCAATGCGCCCGGTCCACACCAGTCGATTCCCGCCCTTGCCCAGATCCAACTCCGCGTCCGCACCGTCGACCTGGAACTTCAGCTCCGAGAGCAGCACCTGCGACTTGTTCAGTTCGATGGGGAAGATGAAGGCGACGTCGATGTCGTTCGGTTCGGTGTTGTTCACCCGATAGACAGCCGTAAGCGCGAAATCGAATCCTGAGAAATAGCGGAGCCCGCGCTTCCGATAGTTCATCTTCGCGTCGATCTTTACCTCTTGCCGATCGAAAGGCAGCTTCTTGAGCTCGGTGAAGATGGTGCCGCTCTGGACATAGCGCAGGCTGGGCGCGGGCTGCGCGACCGGTGCGCCCCAACGCGATTCCACGTCCTGGGCGACGTGCGAGCCGGCGAAGTCATTTCGCTGCTCGACCTGGGCGGCGATGACCCAGGTGGCGAAAACGACGATGGAGGTGGAGGCGAGCAGATGCTTGCCGCGCAGGAGTCGCAGGGGTGTTCTCATGCTGCCGAGCGTAGGGGGTTGCCGTGCAAGGCGGATGAAGACGGTCGGGAAAGTTCGTGCAGGACTCGTGCAGAGTCCGGTCGGCGCTCAAACGACCGCTAGTTCCCAACTGCAGTCGTATTGGCAGACCATGTCGCCGCGCGAGCGACACTTCGCCTGGGATACCTTGACGTTGCGCCCCCCCGACAGCTCGATGGCGCGCTCGTGCCAGCCCACCACCGTGAGGCAGTCGCCCGGCGTGGAGGGGGGAGCCTCGTAGGTGGTGAGCACGGCAGAGGCGGGGCCCGTCTTCTCATAGGTGCGCCGGCCCTCGCCGTAGTAGTAGGCGTAGATGCTCTCCGCGAAGGAGAGCAGGTGGTGCGGGTCGCCCTCGCGCACGAAGGCACGCTGGGTGCCGCGCAGGTTTACGTCGGCGGACGCGCGGCCCATCTCGAGGAAGGCGCGGTCCGGCGCGCCGGGGTACAGTTCGTCGGCGATGGCCTGGTCCAGCTTCAAGTTGAGCTCCAGGGGATAGCTCTGCGTGACCAGCATCGTGCGCCGCAGCTGCTTCGCATCCTCGCCCAGATGCCCGAGCACGCGCTCCCAAAGCCCTTCACCGCCCCGGTCCACCACGAAGGAGCGCCGCGCAAGGATGATGTTTCCTCCGACCATCGGGCTGGGCATGTGGCGAGGATCGCCCGGCCCCGGTCTCGATTGCAATGGCCAATGTACGACGGACGCCCATCACCGGAGCGTTCCCTACCTTTTCGTAGTCAACGCCGCGTCTGGTCCGCGGCCGCCTCCCGCTCCGGCGGCTTAGAAGGCGCGCAGCTCTGCAACCGCCTTCGCGTCCAGTTTCGTCAGCAGCGCGACCACCAGCTCCACCGTCTGATCGAAGTCCTGCCGGTTCATGATGCCGTTATGCGAGTGCGTGAACCGCACCGGCACCACGATGTTGATGGTGGGCGCTCCACCTCCCGCCTTCTGCATCTCGGCGGAATCGTCGCCGTAGCCCTGCACCAAGTCGGTCTGCAGCGGGATGTTCTTCTCTCGCGCCGTCTGCCGCACCAGCTCGACCAGCTTGCGATTCGGGAGCGCGCTCACGTCGTAGAGGAACATCGCCGGCCCGGCGCCGAGCAGCTCCTGCGCCTCCTCGGGGTGCACGCCTGGCGCGTCGCGCGTGACGCCGCCCTCGATGGCGATGCCCACCTCGGGCTTCACCAGCTCGCTCGAGGTGTGGGCGCCGCGCAGGCCGATTTCCTCCTGCACCGTGGCCACGAAGTAGAGCTGGTTGGGATGGCGCGCGCGCTGCAGCCGCTTCATGGCTTCGACGAGCACCGCGCAACCGACGCGGTCGTCCCAGGCCTTGCCGAGGTAGTTCTGCGTTCCCTTCATCTCGGCGAACGGCGCCTCGGGCGCCACCGGATCGCCCGGCGCAAGCCCCAGCGCCGCCACCTCGGCCGCGTTCTTCGCGCCCACGTCGAGGAACACCTGGTCGCGCGGAATCAACTTGGTCCGCTCGTCCTGCGGGACGATGTGGATGTCGCGGATGCCCGTGATCGCGCGCACCGGCCCCTTGCGGCCGAGGATGGTCCAGCGCTGATCGACGAGCGCCTGATCGAGCCAACCCCCCAGCATCTGCATGGTGAGCCAGCCCTCGGGCGTGACGCGGCGAACGATTCCACCGAGCTCGTCCATGTGTGCGTCGATCATGATGCGCGGGCCGGTAGTGCCTTGGACGGCGATCACCGAGCCCAGCCCGTCGTACGAGAGCTTGTCCGAGAGCGGCTTCATGCGCTCGACCATGATCTTCCGCACCGGCTCCTCGAAACCCGATGGCCCATGGGCGTCCGCGAGCTGCTGCAGGAGCTGCAGAGTGTCGTCTGCGCGCGCGGCGCCGGCGAGCAGGAACGCAAGCCACAGGGTTCGCATGGCGCTCTTGTACCAAAATCCTGGGTCTCGCGCCGCAACAGGCGTTGCTGCCAACCTGTATTGCTCGAACAGCCTCCGTTAGCGCCCGATGTGCGGCGGCAGCTGCGACCCGGAGGTCTCCTGCTGTTGCCGTTGCGATTCCTGTTGCCGCTGAGCCGCCGCGGCAGCCGCGGCGGCCACGATAGGCGTGATGCCCGCCGCCGCAGCGGCTTCGCGCGACGCGGCACGCGGAGCCTCGCGCGGCTCGCAGACGCAGCCCTCCGAATCGGCGATGATGACCACGGCGGCGAGCCGCATTTCGATCGAGTCGCAGTGGCTCGCGCATACCGCGGGCGTATCCTTCGGAAGCGAGCGCGTCGCTGACACCGGCCGTGCGGTAGTGCACGAGGCGCAAAGCAGGAGCCCGGCCAGCATGAATCCATGCAAATCGGTCATCTTCCAATCTCCTTGCTTCGAGGCGCCCAGAGAGCACGAACACCTATAACAATACCCGCCGTCGTTGTCCTCGGACGGCTCTGTTCGTGTATACACTTCTGGCTGCGCGCCTCGGCGCCACAGGCGACCAAGGCCATACGCAACTAAGGAGAGGTAAATTCCCGTGCTTCCATCAAGACTTGGGAGTCAGTCCGCACAACAGGCTCTCGCGATGCTGCTGGCCGTGCTCTGCCCAGCGCTGGTCTCCGCGGCCGCGCCGCCGACCACGCACCGGCTCGATCCGTCTCCCGCCACCGTCGCCTGGGGCTACTATGACGCCGCGGCGAAGCCCGCGCTGCGCGTCCGCTCCGGCGACACGGTGGTGGTCCGCACGCTGCTCACCTCCACCCCGGAGCGGCTCGAGAAAGCCGGCGTACGTCCCGAGGACGTGGAGCCTGCGCTCCGCGAGATCACCAAGACCGTGACGAAGGGCCCGGGGGGACACATCCTCACCGGGCCCATCTTCGTCGAGGGTGCTGAACGGGGCGACGTGCTCGAAGTGCACATCGAGAAGATCGAGCTTGCCCTGCCCTACGCGTACAACGCGTTCGGGCCGATGCGCGGCTTCCTGCCCGAAGATTTCCCCTACGCGAAGATACGGATCATCCCGCTCGATGCGCGCGCGATGGTGGCTCACTTCGCGCCCGGCATCGACGTCCCGCTGAATCCCTTCTTCGGCAGCATCGGCGTCGCGCCGCCGCCGGCCATGGGACGGCTGGACAGCGCGCCGCCGTACATCCACGCCGGGAACCTCGATAACAAGAACCTCGTCGCTGGCACGGTGCTCTCGATCCCGGTGCATACGCCGGGGGCTCTGCTCGAGGTGGGCGATGGGCACGCGGCCCAGGGCGACGGCGAAGTGGACATCACCGCGCTCGAGACGTCGCTGGTCGGCACGCTGCGCCTGGTGGTGCGCAAGGACACGCATCTGACTTGGCCGCGCGCCGAGACGCCGACGCATTTCATCACGATGGGGACCGACAAGGACTTCGTGCAGGCGGCGAAAATCGCCGTGCGCGAGGCGGTGGAGTTCCTCATGGCCGCGCGCAGCCTGTCGAAGGACGACGCGTACATGCTGGTGAGCGTGTCCTGCGACGTCGCGGTGACGCAGCTCGTGGACGGCAATGTCGGGGCGCACGTGATGATCCCCAAGACGATCTTGCGCAGCGCAGCTCTCCAGCCCGGACGTTGACGACGCCACGGCGTCGTCGCCCCACCATGTGAATTCCGGCCAGGTCGTCGCGCACCTGCAGCCGCGCGCGGACGCGGAGACCATTGAATGCGGGCTACCTGAGGATGTCGTTCTCGTACTTCCCCGCGGCCAGCACGGAATCGGCCACGCTCTTGATCTCCTCGTCGTTGTTGCGGCCGGTGCCCGCGCGCAGGTTCGCGCGGATGCGGTGGCGCGCGTCCGAGTAGAAGGCGAACGTCATGTTCAGCTCGCTGGTGCATTTCTCGAGGCCGCGCACCTCGATGAGCTGCGTGGTCCGCGCGATGGTGGCGCAGAGCGCCAGCAGATCGATGGCCACGTCCGCGATGCGCGAGGTCGCGAACTGCATCTCCACCACCTCGCGCCCGTGGCGTCGCAGGACCGTCTCGCAGAGCGAGGCCAGCCCCTGCACCGCGTCCTCGACGTAGGCCACCTGCTCGCGCATCGACTGGTGCGACTTGGTGATCTGCGTGCGGCCGTAGGGCACCGCCTGCTTCGCCTTGCGCACTGCGTACTCGCGGAGCAGGCCGAAGCCCTTGATCGGATCGGTGAGCGAGTTCGCGAGCTCCTTGCCCAGCCCCTTTAGATATTCGCCGGGCTTCTGCAGTCCGGTGAGCCCGATGTAGAGGCGCAGGATCTCGTTGGTGCCCTCGAAGATCCGGTTGATGCGCGCATCGCGCATCACCATCTCGTACGGCTGCTCGCGCATGTAGCCCATGCCGCCCGCAATCTGCAGCGCCTCGTCGGCGCTGGTCCAAAGCGCCTCGGAGTTGAACACCTTGGTGGCCGCCCCCTCGACGGAGTAGTCCTGCCCGCCGCGATCGATGGTCGAGGAGACGAGATAGACCAGCGACTCGCTGACGTAGAGGTTGGTGGCGAGCCGCCCCAGCTTCTCCTTGATCTTGCCGAAGCTCGCGATCGGCCGCCCGAACTGCTTGCGCTCCTGCGCGTGCGCGATGGCCAGCTGCAAGAGGCGCCGCTGCCCGCCCACCGCGCCGGCGCCCAGGCCGGTGCGCCCGTGGTTCAGGATGCTCATCGCCACCTTGAAGCCCTTGCCCTCCTCGCCCAGCACGTTGGCGGCCGGCACGCGCACGTTGTCGAAGAACACCGCGGTCGTGTTGGACGCGCGGATGCCCATCTTGTCTTCGTGCGGGCCGCTCGAGACGCCGCCCAGATCTCGCGTGACGATGAAGGCGGTCACCTTCCCTTTCTGCGCGGCCGTGTCGGGGCTCGTCTTCGCGAAGACGGTATAAAAATCGGCGATGCCGCCGTTGGTGATCCAGAGCTTCTGCCCGTTCAGGACGTAGAAGTCGCCGTCGCGCGTGGCGCTCGTCTTGATCGAGAAGGCGTCGGAGCCCGAGCCCGGCTCGGTGAGGCAGAAGGCGGCGATCATCTCGCCCGTCGCCAGCTTCGGCAGATACTTCTTCTTCTGCTCCTCGGTGCCGAAGAGCAGGAGGCCCTTGAAGCCGATGGACGAGTGCGCGCCGAGCGTGACGGTGACCGAGCCGTCGAACCCCGCCAACTCCTGCATCACGCGCGCGTAGCCCGTGTTGGAGAGCCCGAGGCCACCGTACTCCTCGGGAACGATGAGCCCGAAGAGCCCTATCTCGCGCAGCGACTGGATCAGCTCCTCGGGCATCTCGCCCGCGCGGTCGAGCTTGCGCGCGTCGATCGAGGCCATGTACTTGTCGATCGCCTCGCAGATGGGCGCGACCAGCTCCACCTGGTCCGGCGGCATCGCCGGGTAGGGGAAGAGCTGGTCCTCGAGGATCTCGCCGAAGAAGAGGGATTTTCCGAATGACGCGTTCGGGTCGAAGGGCATGGCGCGGGAGTCTATGCCTGGCCCCGCCCCGCCGCTACGCTGACCCCCGGCAGCGCCCCAGCCGTCATTTCATCGTTCTCTCTTGGGGCGATTCAGCGCAGACCCTCCGCCTGCATCGCCTCGCGCACCGCGGGCCGCGCCGCGATACGATCGAAGTACTTCTTCAGCGCGGGCCAGCGCTCCAGCTGGATGCCGCGGCCATTCGACCAACTCAGCACCGTGAAGAGGTACGCGTCCGCGACGGTGAAGCGCTCACCCATCAGGAACTCGCGCTTCTCGAGGAGCTGGGCGAGGAAGTCGAGCTTCTTGCCATACGCTTCGCGCACCGCCTGCTTCGCTTCGTCCGAGGCGCCGGCGAAGAGCGGCTGTCCGAAGCTCTTGTGCAGCTCGGTGGCGATGTAGTTGAGCCACTCCTGGAGCTTGTAGCGTTCCAAGCTGCCCGACTTGGGAGCGAGCTGTGCCTCCGGCTTGCGATCTGCCAGGTACTGGACGATGGCGACGCCCTCGGTGAGTACCGCGCCGTCGTCGAGCTGCAGGGCTGGCACGTAACCCTTGGGGCTGATCGAGCGGAAGTCCTGTCCCGCGGCCGTCTTGCCGGCCTTGGTGTCGACGCGTTCGAGATCGAAGGGAAGGCCCAGCTCACGGAGCACGATGTGCGGCGAGAGCGAGCAGGCGCCCGGCTTGACGTAGAGTTTCATTGTGGTTCCTCCGGCTAGAAAAGCCCTTTGATGCTGCGGGCACTCAGGCGTTGCGCCGGTTGGCGAGCGGCGCCAGAATAACCCGCCGGGGGCGCGCGTGACAGACATTCTCGAGCTTCCGCCGCCCGCCGCCGGCGAGCGCATTCCGTACGGGCCCGATCCGAATCAGTTCGGCGACCTGCGCTTGCCGGCCGGCGCGGGCCTTCATCCGGTGGTGATCGCGATCCACGGCGGGTTCTGGCGCGCGCGTTACGACCTGGGGCATCTCGGCCATCTCTGCCACGCGATCACGAGCGCCGGATTCGCGACCTGGAGCCTCGAGTACCGGCGCGTCGGGCAGGCCGGAGGCGGGTTTCCCGGGACGATGGAGGACGTCGGCCGCGGCGCGGACTTTCTCCTCCAGCTGGCCGGACGATTCCCTCTCGACGTCGGGCGGGCGGTCGCCATCGGCCACTCCGCCGGAGGGCAGCTTGCGCTTTGGCTCGCCGCGCGCAAGCGAAGCGTCTTCAGGCTGCGCGGCGTCGTCGCCCTGGCGGCGGTGAGCGATCTGACCACGGCGTCCGCGCTTCGCCTGGGCGACGGCATCGTCGACGAAATGATGGGGGGAACGCCGGCGACCGTGCCCAAGGGCTACGCCGCGGCATCGCCCATCGAGCTGCTGCCGGCCCGCGTTCCGCAGCGGCTGATCCATGGCGAAGACGACGATGTGGTGCCGTTGTCGCTCTCCGAGCGCTACTGCGAGGCAGCGCGCGGCTGCGGCGACGACGTCGCCCTCGAACCGCTTCCGAAAGTGGGCCACCTGGAGCTCATCGACCCGCGGAGCCATGCTTGGCCCGTCGTGCTCCGGGCTCTGCGCAACCTCGCCGCTGCCACACGCGGCCCGGTTCAGTAGCGGCGCAGGACGAGCACCGAGACCCTTCGGGGGCGGATCTCCACCGGGTGCTCAGTCTTCATCCCACCCGCCTCGACAGTGAGGGTGTGCTTGCCGACCGGCAGCCGCAGCCGCGCCAGCTGGAACTGGGCCGGCAGCGATAGCCAGGAGCGGAGATCGGCCTGGTTGAGCTGCGAGAGCAGCAGGAAGGTCAGGGCCCCCAGCCCTTCGCTCTTGGTCTCGGAGGCGACCACCGCGGAGACGCCCGCCTTGACCCCGGTCTGCACCAGCGCCTTGGCAAGCAGGCGCCCCACCCGGTCGTCGAGATGGATCTTCGCGACCTCGGAGAGCGAGGTGACCTCCACGGCGGTCACCGAGCGTCCTGCCGCGGCGACCAAGGCGAGGAGGGCGGTTCCCCGATCGCGATAATGCGGGATATCGATGATCTGGGCGGCAGCGATCTTGTGGCGCAGCGATTCCTTCTCCGGCGAGCGACCCGCCTCGATGACGACCACCACCTGCCCTTCGCCGGGGCCGATCGGCCGCGCGTCGCCAGCGGCGGTTGCGCGCAAGAGCTCCCGCACCAGCTCTTCGCGCCCCGTCTGCCGGGCCAGCCGGACGAGCGGCTCCGCGAGGGGCCCGAGCCTGGGCTGCAGCCGGTACGCCGCCTCATAATCGATGAAGGCGGCGTCGAGGTCGCCCTGGTCTTCGTAGAGGACGCCGCCCAGGTAGCGGGCGATCGCGAGCTGCTCGTACGGCTTCTTCTCCTCGACGACCATCTTGCGCACGCGCTCGTCGACCCGCCGGACCTCCACCAGCGCGTCCTCGTCCCGACCCAGCTCGGCGAAGTTCAGCGCCTGCAGGACGCTGATCATGAGCTTCTCGAAGTCCTCGCCGCGATAGGTCCGCTCCCGTTCGCTGGTGAGAATCGCCGCGGTCTCCTCACGAATCGAGGTGAAGTCGAGATCCTGCGAGAGCCTGTCCGCCTCAGCCAGGACCGCGAGGCTCTCGGCGTACTTCCCCGCGGCATGCAGCACCATGCCCTTGTCGAGCAGATACAGGAGCCTGTCCTTCTCCGGGCCCCGGGCCTCCTCGAGGCGTTGGAGCGCCTCGTCGGGGCGATACGCCTCGTAGGCCGTGCGGGCCGGCTTCGTGCGCGCGACATAGTCGCTTGCGCAGCCGAAGGCTCCGCAAAGGCAGGCCAGGACGGCGGCTGCGAGGCCGCGGCCGATGGGGCGTTGCGAGGTCAATTTCGGGCTACCAGCTGACTCCGCGCTTCTCGAACTTCTTGGTCAATTCCTTCTCCCGCCTGCTGCCCCTTCGCCTTGGCGGAGGCGGAGCTGACGTACCCAGAGCCCTGGTACTCATACTCCTGCGCCAACTCCTCGCGCGCCCCCTTGTCGAGGAAGGCGAACTTGTCGGTCTTGGCGAGCGCGACCTCCATCTTGTCCGCGAGCGACCGCATGTCGATGTGCTCGGAGGTGCTGTTCTTCATCTTGCCGACGAAGATGACCGGCCGGCCCTCGATGCGGGCGAAGGCGCGCGACGTGCTCAGCGAGTCCACCATCTTCTTCGCGATGAGCTGCAGGTCGTTCTGATTGAATTGATCGGAGAGCATCTCGATCTTGTTCGGATCCTCGTACTCGCCGCGCGTGAAGGCGCGCTGCCCCGAGCAGGCGGTCAGGGTGCAGAGAAGCGCGGCTGCGGGAAGAGCAATTCGTCGGTTCATCATGGTCGGGATCTCTCCTAGTTCCATTCGCATTCGAAGCGGCTTCCCTGGAAGCTCCAGCGGTCGGCCAGGACCGGGTCGCGCCTGTATCCGGCGGTCAGCCGGCAGAGGTTCTCGAGTGAGGAGCGCGGGTATTCGAGCGTGTAGGTCTGCGCCTTGCGCAGCTCCTGCTCGGAGAGCTGCGAGGGATGCGTCAGACTCGGGTTTCCCGACGAGGCGACGAGCACCGTGTGCTTCCCGTAGGTCTTGAGCGGAACGATTCCGGCCAGCTCGATGCGCCGTACTTTTCGGTCGATGAGCAGGTCGCTCTGGTCGACGAGCGATTCGTGCGCGTGCTTCCGTCCGAGCAGATCGTTCAGGTTGGCGGTGAGCACCCGGGTCAGCTTCCCGTCGTCGATGAAGAAGTAAAGGAAGCTCTCGCGCGCGCTCCGGCCGTCGCCGCTGAAGTCGAGCGTCATCGAGAGCTGTAGCGCGCGGTTGGGGCGAAGGGCGTGCAGGGAGAGTGCGGAGAGGACTTCCTTCGGGACCCCTTGCTGCTTGAGCCGCAGCAGCCCCTCGGCCGACGCGTCGCAAGCGCAGCGGCGCTCCTCGATCATCTTGACGATCTCCCCGCTGTCGAATCCGCCCTGCGCGAGCTGCGCCACCTCGTCGTCGGTGAGCGGGAGCTGATCGGAGCGCTGGTAGATCGGGGGCAGCTGATTTGAGTCCCAGTGCAGGATGTTGATGGTGCTCGTCTCCCCTGAAGGAAAGGGAAAGCCGGAACCCTGGGAGACCAGGACCGGACCGGCCGCGAGCAGCGAGGCGATGGCGACGGGGGCCAGCATCGCTAGAACCTGTATCCCATCGAGAGGAAGACGCGCTGGACCACGCCAGCGCCGTCGCTCACGGGAACGTCGAGCGCGTAGCCGAGCCCGACGAGGACGCGCCTCGTGACCTCGAAGTCGAGCATCGCATTGGGTGAGACCCCGAAGCGCACGCCTGCGTCCTTGAGGACCATGACCCCGGCCTGGAAGCCGGCGCTCAGCGCCATCGGGTAGAAGAACGGAACGCGAAAGCGAGGCCCGGCGAGGCCGTTGTAACGGCGCCCGCTCGCGACGTACGCGCCGCTGAGATCGAAGACGACCCAGTCGCTCGGCCAGAACGTGGCGGTGATTCCGCCGAAGAGGGGGGCCCCGTACCGGGCGCCGTCGCTCTGATCGCTCTGGAGGGCGCCGCCGAACTGGAGGCTGAGCGAGAAGTCGCGGGCGCCGCCTGGCGACGAGTACCCCCCTTTGCCGTACTCCGAACCTTCGGGGCCGTCCGTCCGGCCGCTCTCCTGGGCCACGCAAGGAGCAGCAGCGATCGCAAGGACGCTAAGGCACACGGCGAGGGCTGAGGTACCACATCGAGAGGGCATGCAGGCTCCTTGGGGGGTAAAACCGGGGACGCGGAGGCGAGCTTCCCATGGTGTGCCATCGCGCGCTACATCCGAGATGCGTGGTCGGGACCTCCGGGAACCGAAGTTGAGCACCTGAATCTCAGGGGCCGCGCGGGCTCCGGGTCGCACGCACCAGCCGCGGTCGAGCAGCCCGCGTGCCACGGCCGCCTCGTCGTCCACCGGGACCCAGACGTTGAGGCCGGTGGCGCCGTGCGCCGCGATGCCGCGCTCGCCGAGGGCGCTGAGCAGCTCCGTGCGCTGCGCCACGTAGGTCCTGCGCGCGCGGGAGATCACGGCCTGCGCCGGGCGGCTGGCCAGCACCGCCGCCGCCGCCCGCTGCAGGTAGACCGACACCCAACCGTCCACCAGCCACTGCTCGCGGCGCAGGCGATCGGCGGTCTCGGCGTCCGCGGCCGCCATGGCCACGCGCAGGTCGGGCGCCACGACCTTGTTGAACGAGCGCACCACCAGAAAGCGTGAACGGCCGCGACCGATGCAATGGTAGTAGGGCCGGTCGCAGAGCAGACTGGCGTAGTCGTCGACCAGCACGGCGACCTCGGGGTATCCGGCGAGCACCTCCCGCAGCTCAGAAGCCCGGGCCTTGGTGAGCGCGGCCCCGCTGGGATTCTGGAAGCGCGGCGTGAGGAGCACGGCGCGCGCTCCCCCGTTTAGCGCCGCGGCGAGCGACCCGGGCACCATGCCCTGCTCGTCGAGGGCCACCGGTACGGGGATCATCGAATGCGCGCGCACGCTGGCGTGGTGCTCGTTGAACCCGGGGTCCTCCACCGCCACCTTGTCGCCTGCAGCGGCGCAGGCATGCAGTGCGCGGTAGATGGCCGCGATGGCGCCGCTGGTCACGATCAGGTTCGAGGCGTCGACCCCGTCCGCCTCGAAGTCGGCGCGCATGCGCTCCAGCAGATCTGCGTCGACGTGGCTGCCGCCGTAGGCGTCGCTCTTCGTCTCGATCCGCGCGAAGATGCGCTGGAGGTCGGGCAGGAGCCGCGGATCGGGATCGGCGACCTGAAGATCGACCGTTCCCGGCGGGGCGGGCACCTCGATGTACTCGCGCTGTGCCGGCCGCGGCAGCACGCGCGCGGACCAGCCCTTCGATCTGTTGAGCCAGCTTGACCGCCGGCCCGGGCTTGACTAGTTGTTGTATCAGTTCAATCACTATTTTGTACTGTTACAAAAGAGAGAGTTTCATGTCAAGCGCCAACTTGGCCCTTCCCGCCTCCGCAGTCCGCTCCCCCTCGCGCTGGGCGCTGTGGGGCGCCTTCGCGACCGTCTATCTGGTCTGGGGCTCGACGTTTCTCGGCATTCGTGTGGCGGTGGAAACCCTCCCGCCGCTCTCGATGGCCGCCGTCCGTTTCCTGGTTTCCGGCGCCATCCTCCTGGCCGCCTCCAGCCGCGCGCGTCCCCGTCCCACCGTGCTGCACTGGCGCAACGCCGCCATCGTGGGGGCCTTCTTCTTCCTCGGCAACCACGGCCTCGTGAGCACGGCGGCTCGCTACATCCCATCCAGCCTGGCCTGCCTGATCGTCGCGACCGAGGTGCCGATCATCGCGGTGCTCGCCAGCGTGCTGCTGCCCAACCAGCCGCTCACGCGGCGGAGCCTCTTCGGCGCTGCGCTGGGGCTGGCCGGCGTCCTTTGCCTGTTCGTCGGCAAAGGCGCGGGCGAGGGAAGCGCCGGAATGCTGGCCTCGCTGGCCGTCCTGGGGGGGTCGCTTTCGTGGTCGTTCGGCGCCGTGCTCTCGCAGCGGCTACGGTTCCCGCCCGACCCGGTGCTGCGGGCGGGCATGCAGATGCTCTGCGGCGGCGCGCTGCTCGTCTGCGCCAGCCTGGTGCGCGGCGAGCCCGCCTCGATCGACGCGGCGGCAATCTCCAGCCGCTCGCTGGCGGCGTTCGCCTACCTGGTCGTGTTTGGATCGGTGCTCGCCTTCGCCTGCTACTCTTACTTGTTGAAGCACGTGCGCGCCGAAGCGGTGGCGACGCACGTCTTCGTCAACCCGCTGGTCGCGGTGGCGGTGGGGGCCTGGCTGGGCGGCGAGCACCTGCGCACGGCGCACCTGGTCTCCGGCCTGTTCATCCTCGCCTCGGTGTGCGTCATCACGCTCAGCCCGCAGCAGGCACCGGCACCGGCCGCCCAGGCCGCCGAGCCGCAGCGAGCGGGCTGACACGGCGAAGGGGCAGCGCCTGATGCCCCACCCTGGGAACTCGCCTGGCGCGCCAGGAATTGGACTTGCCCCCCGCTTCGGCGGTCTACTGATCGGGAACGCTGACCGTGTCGGGGGGGACATGGCGAACGGCGATCGCCGCACGTTGCTGCGGCACCGGTTCGATTCGGTCGAGCAGCTCACGGCGCACCTCCATGTCGCGGAGGGCCGCGGGCTGCTTTTCTTCCGCGACCCGGCGCTGGATCTCGCCGCCGGCTCACCCGTGCTGCTGGAGCTGACCTTCTCCACCAGCGAGCAGACGCGTGTGCTGCGCGCGAGCATGCTGGTGCGGACGGATCAGGGCTCGTGGCTGGTGACCCCCGACATCCGCTTTGTACGCGAGGTGCACGACCGCGGTCTGATCGCGCGCCGCAACCGCAGGCTCGGCGCCGATCTGCCCGTGCGCATCCGGCGCCGCAGCGGGCAGGAATACCTGCTTGCGCTGCTCGACCTCAGCATCGGCGGCGCGCGGCTCGGACGAGGGCTGCCCAGCTCGCTCGGGCCCGGGACCGATCTCGAGATCACCCTCGCGTTCCCCGGCCCCGGACAGACGGCCGCGCTGGGGCAGGCGAAGGTCACCTGGGTCGAGGACGGGGAGGCGGGCCTGCTGTTCGACCGCGCCAGCAGCACCTGCCGGGTCTCCGTGGGCCGCCTGTTCCAGTCGCTGCAGAAGGAGTGGGAAACAGCTCGCACCATCGACCACCTGCGCGGGTGCTGCGCCGGCGGAGCGCTGCAGGAGCCACCCATGCCGCGCCTGCGCACCGACGGGAAGGACGACATCTCGCGTCCCAAGGTCGGCTGATCTCCCATGGATCGGGGGGGTTCTCTTCGGGTAATTGCGGAGGCCGGCGCGCCGACCTCCGCAAGCGTGATCAAAGCGATATGTCGTAGGCGAAGCCGAGGAAGCCCACGAGGTGCTCGCGCTGTTGTCCGTGCAGCGCGGTGACCGCAGGGATCTGCACCGTTGCGCGTACGAGCAGGTTCATGGTGACCTGGTAGCCCGCGCCCACGGTAGCGTAGCCCACGAGACCGCCGCTGTCCGGGTCGAGCGTCCCGTCGCCGAAAAGATCATATCCCGCGTTGCGCGCTTGCGCCTCGAGCGACACGTACAGCGAGCGCGACTCGAGCAGCGTGCGCCGCGCGCCGAGGGTGCCGAAGACGGCGTGGCCGTAGCGGAAGCCGCGCGAGTTGGTGCCGTTGAGGCGCACCTGGCCGCCCGCGTAAGCGACCCACGGGAAATCGCCGTACGTGTACCAGAGGCCGGCGAGCTTATCCCACGTGCCGCTGCCGAGCTGCTTGTGCTCGTCGGGTATTCCGAGGTCGACCGGTTCGAGGTGGCGGTTGTCGCCGGTGGGCATCTTGAGCGCGCCGGTCACCGCGAACGTGTGCTTCGGCACCAGGCCGCCGAACTGCAGGAACTCCCAGCGCGCGCCCAACAACACATCGCCGATGCCGTTCGCGTGTTCGTCTCGAAACCCGGTCGAGTCATAATGCGATTTGAAGACGTAAAAAGGCGCCTCGAAGAAAGCCGAGAACCGTCTGATCGGCGAGTACTGCACACCGACCAGCGTGCGACCCTCCTTCTCGCCCTCCGCCGCGACGCCCGTTCCTGACTCCTTCCAGAGATAGCGGCCGTCGACTGAGAGGCGCAGATCGCCTGCGGCCGGGCGCTCCAGTCCGAGAACGCCGCCGGATGGATCGCAGCCGCAGATCGAGCAGGCGCGCGCATCCCGCGCGCCGATGGAGATCACCAATACCGCCCAAACACCGAATGCAGCCAATGCAACAGAAGCGCGTGCGCGCATATCGAAACTCCCGTTCCAGAACATCGAGGCTCGGCTTCAAAACGAAGGAAGAATCCCAGCAGTGCGGGATTCAACCGAGCGGCGGTGGAGTCGGGACTTCGAGCGGCGGGGGTTCGTGGAGAAGCGAAACGGCGGGAGACGGCTGCGCCGCGGCCGGCAACTTGGCGGCGCGCGCGGCGACCTGCGGTAGGCAAGCCAGCGCGCGATGCGGCGGTAGCGCGGCCGCGCCGGGCTCGCTGCATGAATGCAGCGAACGCGTGCCGCTGGCGAGCTCGCGCGCGTGCGCGCAGATCGGGCAGGTGCAGCGATGCTCGCCGCGCAACTTGCAGCAGCAGCTCGCCGCCCCGGGGGACTCGAACGTCGCCGCGGCGACGCCGGACTGCCAGCCGAAGATCAGCGCCAGCGCGAGAGCTACCACACGCAGTGCGTACAGGCGGGAGGCCGTTTGGATGAGCAACCGGCGTGGAAGCAGCACGCGCACCCATCTCCACTAAACCCTGCGGCCCGCTCGGTCAATATTCGGAAAGTGTGGATTATACATCACGCTGAGACTCCCGCTGACGCTAGGGCACCCCGGCTCGCATGGAGCCGGAATGAATCTCAAGTGAGGTGCGCCTCCGTGCGCCAACAAGGGGGATGCTGCAAGCCCTACGCACACGGCCAGTCATCAACGCCTGCTTCTTCATCGCGTCCTCCGTTCGTGGTGATGCCCGCCCTTCGCGGGCGCGGCGTCCTCCCCATTCAAGAAATCCTGCTCCTCCTGCTCCTCCTGCCGCGCCTCGGGCCCCTTCGGGTTGAGCGCCTCCATCTGGAGCCGTTCCTCGGGGGTGAGGCGCGGCAGGTGCCGGATGAAGCGGACCAGCTTCCAGCTTGCAAGCTGGCCCTGCTCGCTCTTGTCGCCCCAAGCGGGCATGCCGGTGAAGCGCACGCCGTCCTCGATGATGGCGAAGAGCTCCCGTCGGTAAGCCCCTGGGTCTGCGCGAGCCGCATGTCCGGCGCGCGCGGGTACAGGCGCTGGCCCATCTCCGTCTGCCCGCTGCCGTCGTTGGCATGGCAGTACGCGCAGTGATCGGCGAAATGACTCAGGCCCTCGCCGATCGCTTCCGGCGTGGGCGCCACAGGGTTGAGCTTGTCGCGTGAGCCGCGCAGCGCGGCGCGCTGGGCCTTGAACGCGAGCCATGCTTCGAGCTGCGACGGCTCACTCCTGGCGCTGATCCCGCCGCGCTGGGCGTTGGCCGTCGTTCGCGCCCATCGGCCAGGCGGCTCGAGTTGAGAAGGTTGCCGGACGGGGTCGGTCCCGCTCGACAGGCCGCGCCGTCGGTGATTTGAGTAGCCCCATACCGCCGGGAGGAGCTGCGATGAATCGACGCGATCTGTTGAGCGGGATCGGAGCGGTAGGTGCGATGGCCGCGACGCGAGCGGCCCTAGCGCAGCAGAAGCAGCCCACGAAACCTGCGGCGGCGGGACACGAGCATCGCCATAGCGGGGCGGGGGCAAACCAGGCGTTGATCGATGCAGCGCACGAATGCATGGCGGCGGGTGACGCCTGCATCCAGCACTGCATCGACCGGCTTTCGTCGGGCGACAAGTCGCTGGGAGATTGCGCGCGCTCCGTCGAGCAGATGGTCGCGATGGTCACCGCGGTTTCGAAGGTCGCCGCGCAGAATGCGCCGCGCCTGAAGGAGCTCGCCGCGGTCTGCGGGAAGGCCTGTCGCGACTGCGAGGCAGAGTGCCGCAAGCACGAGCAGCACCCGCCCTGCAAGCGCTGCGCGGAGGCCTGCGTAAAGTGCGCCACGGAGTGCGAGAAGGTCTAGAGACGTTATCGGGTCGCGAGGAAGCCTTCCGGGGCCTCCCGATGAGGGCCGCCCCTCTGCTCCTCGCGTGCGCGCTCGCCGGCGCGGCCGCATGCGCCTCGGCGCCGCGGCTGCCCGAAACGCGCACGCTCGCCGGCGCCAGCCTGCGCACCCTGGACGGCGCCCCGCTGCGCCTCGCCGATCTGCGCGGGAAGGTGGTGCTGCTCGACTTCTGGGCGACCTGGTGCGTGCCCTGCCGCGAGGCGCTGCCGTTCTACGCGGAGCTGCAGCGGGAGCTGGGGACGCGGGGCCTCTCCGTCGTGGCGGTGAGCGTCGACGCGGATGACTCCGCCGTGCGCGCCTGGTTCGCCGCAGCACCGCCACCCTTCGCAGTGGCGCGCGATCCGAACGGCGAGTTGGCGGATTCCGCCGGCGTCCAGACCTTGCCCACCAGCTTCCTCCTCGATCGCTCCGGCGCGCCGCGATTCCGCAACGACGGGTTTTTGCTGGCCGATCGCGCCGCAATCCGGGGCCGCATTCTGGCCCTCCTCGACGAGCGTTGAGCTGGCCGTGGAGCGCGCACCGGGGCTCCGACGTTCGTCGATTGCAATGGTGGTAGGATGTGTCGTAAATGAGCAAGCGATGTTACGACTATTACAGCCTGCCTCGAAAGAACACACCAGGTACGGCGTCATCGTCGCAACATTCGAGCAGCCCGCATGGCTCGATCTGTGCTTGCGAGCCTGGAACCGGCAGGTCGCTTCGCCCAGCCAAATCCTGGTCGCAGACGACGGCAGCGGTCCGGAGACCGCGACGGTGATCGCGCGGCAGGGAGCCGTCCACGTCCGCCGCGAGCGCCGGGACAATCGCTTCGGCAAGTGCGCGGCGGTCAACCGCGCCGTCGAGCGCGCACGCGAGCTGGGCTTCGAATACCTGCTCTTCACAGACGGCGACTGCCTCCCCGCACGCGACCTGCTCCAGCGGCACCTCGCGGAAGGGAGGCCGGGGCGCTTCGTCGCGGGCGGAGTGGTGCGCCTCTCGCGCGAGGCCTCCCGGTCGCTACGGCCCGAGGACGTCGATCGGGGCGCCTACGAGCGCGACCCACGCTGCGACAAGCGCCGCTACGCTCTGCCCCGATTGGCAGGCCATCTGCTCGACGCGGTCTGCTCGCGGAGCACGCCCTGGAAGGGCGGAAACTCGTCGGCGTTCCTTGCCGATCTGCTCAAGGTCAACGGCTACGACGAGCGTTTCGGCTGGGGCTCGGAGGACAAGGAGCTGGGCGTGCGCCTCGGGCACGCGGGCGTCCGCGGCTTCTCGATCCGCTACTCGGCCCCGGTGTTCCACCTCTGGCACGAGCGCCCGTACGTGCGCATCGAGGAGGTGGCGAAGAACCGCGTGCTCCTCGCCGAGACGCGGCGTTCGCGCTCGTCCTGGACGCCGGTCGGCCTCCAGCGCGCATCCGAAGGCTGAAGGCGACCGGCGCCGCGTCAGGCGTCCTTGCGGGTGAGGATGCAGATGTGCCGCGCGCCGCGCTTGCCGAAGAGCCGGCCGACGCCGCCCATGAAGTGCGCGAAGCCGAGGCTGCTGAAGACCGCGCGGACGGCGCGCAGGTGCCGCGCCCGCCGGAACCAGGTTTCCACCTGGTACCAGAGGCGGTCGTACAGATAGCGGACCGAGAGGATCCGCAGTGGGCCCTGCTCGACCTCGCGGACGAAGCCTGCGAACGCCTTGGGCCGCAGATACTCCGTGAGCAGCACGTGACCGCCCGCACGCGCCAGGCGATGGGCCTCGACTAGCGCCGCTTCCCGGTCCGGCGGCGAGAGGCCCCAGCCCCGCAGGCCGTCGCAGAGGACCACCAGGTCGAACGTGCCGGAGTCGAACGGCAGCGCCGTAGCCGACGCGACCGCGAATGCGAACCGCCCGGCGGCGCCATCGCACCGCTCCCGCGCCTTGGCGACCGCGGTGGGTGAGACGTCCATGGCGAAGGTCATGCTGGAGAGTGGACCTATGCGAAAGGTGAGCTGTCCCTGGCTGCAGCCCACGTCGAGCACGCGGACCGGCCGCGGCGATCGGGCGCTCCGATCAGGTCGCTCAGGGCCGCGCAGGCGTCCCCGATGAAGCGGGTGGCGACGCGCGCCCGGAACGGCAACAGCGGCGACAGCAGCCGCCCGCGCCGCGCGACGACGAGCGTCGGCGTTCCGAAGCGCAGCAGCTCGCGCGCGATGGCCAAGGCCCAGCCGAACAGGCCTCCCCTGACCTCCACCAGGTCGAGCCGCTCGTCGCGGAACGATGCGGTCTCCCAGGCCGCGCCGGGCCGGATGAGCACGCGCAGGCGGGCGCGCGGAAACGTCCGCAAGAGCAGGCGCATCGCCTCTTCGAATCGGCCGAAGGGCGCAAGCCCCAGCACGGAGATCCTCGTCCAGCGCCCGCCCTTCGCGACCCAGGGTGCGAAGCGCACGCGCAGGCGGGCGCGCAGCCGACGGCGATCTGGGAAGACCGCGGAGGCGGCGGGCCCCGAGAGCAGGGCGCGCGGCCAGGTCTCTTCCGGCGGGCGGAGCTCCCAGGCGACCTCGACGAGCCTTCCCTCGCCGGCAGCCCGCGCCGCCGCGCGGACGTCGCGCTCGGACGCCGCGAGGTCGTGCTGCGACCCGAAGGCGGCGAGGGCCGCGAGCTTCTCCGCGAACACCGCGCTCACGTCTTCCTCGGTTCGGGTGATCACGCAGCCCGTGCGCTCGAGCGCGCGGACGATTTGCGCCACCTGCTCCTCGCTGCGGTGCGCGTAGGGGACGTCCTCGTAGGCGAGGACCCGCGGCCGGTCCCCGCTGGGCAGCCCCGCGAGCATCGCCAGACAGGCATCGCGGGTCCGCCCGTGGTCGACGTTCCAGCCGGCGCCGAGAGGAAACCAGAGCTCGTCCGGATCGAGCGCCGCGACCTGCTCGCGAAGCCGCGCCGCGAGCCCGTCGATCTCCTCGCGCGAGGGCGCGAAAGCCGTCCAGGCCTTGAATGCCGGAAGCAGCCGCCGAGGCGGCCCTTCCGACCACGCCTCCGCGGGCTGGAAGCGCAGCGGCGCGTCCAACTCGTCCATCGCCCGGTGCGCGACGCCGAGCGCAGACGCCGCCCGGGCAGCCTCGGCGCAGCGGAGCTGGGTCACCGCCTGCACGTCGAGCGTAGCGCCGCCGTGCATCAGCTCACGGGTGTAGTTGGACCACTTCACCACCGAGAGGACCGTGAACCGCGCGCGCCCGCGGCGCAACAGCAGCCGCCCGCCCACGCTGAGGGCGGCGTCGTCCATGTGGGGCTCGACGACGAGGACGTGGGGCAGGCCGGCCGCGGTCGGCCCGTCGCCCGGCTTCTCGCGTTGGGGTGGCGTCACGCGCGGGATTGTAAGCCAAGAAAGGTACTCAGGATCCGCCCAGAAAGATCGCCGCCTGGTCAGCCTCGCTTTGCACCTCTTGACGGTATCTCTTTAATGCAACCGAGAGACATTAATGTCGCCACGACAGTGGAATTGATTCCGCCCATAGTCAACCGCAAAGCGAATCGGGTACAAGGACCAGCACACACTTACCGGAGGGACCCCCGAATGAGATCAGCGCGCGCCGTGCTTCCGCTGTTCATCCCCGTTCTCCTCGCGGCAACCCAGACCAAAGCACAGCAGCCCGAAGCCACGCTGCCGGCAACCGAAGCGGCGCCGGCGCCGTCGGAGAGGAAGAGCGCTCAGGAGGATGTGCTCGTCACCGGCTCGCGCATCCGCCGCAAGGATCTGACCACGCCCGCGCCGGTGACGGTGGTGACCCGGCAGCAGTTCGAGCAGAGCGGCAAGATGTCCATCGGTGACTTCCTGCAGACGATGCCCGAGCAGGGCAACGCCCCCAACTTCCAGCTCAACACCGGAGGCATCAACTACGGCGCCGACGGCGCCACCCGCATCAACCTGCGCAGCCTGGGCGTCCAGCGGACGCTGGTGCTGATCAACGGCCGGCGCGTGGTGCCGGGCGGACTTGGCGCCTCGGCCGCGGTCGACTTGAACACCATCCCGACCGAGGCGATCGAGAGGGTCGAGGTGCTGAAGGACGGCGCCTCGGCCGTCTATGGCTCGGACGCCATCGCCGGCGTGGTCAACGTCATCACGCGCCGCAGCTACAACGGCACGGACGTGGGCGGGCAATACGGCATCTCGCAGAAGGGAGACGCGCAGACCTTCGACGCCCACGTCACCACCGGCCACAGCGACGAGCGTTCGAGCTCGATCTTTTCGGTGCGCTACTTCAACCAGAAGGAATCCTGGCTGCGCGATCGCAACTGGTCCCTTCAGGCGCTCGACTACGACTACACGCCGGGCGGAGGCGTCAGCCCCAGCGGCAGCAGCCGCACGCCGCAGGGAACGGTGCGCATCCCCCAGGACGCCAGCGGCAACCCAGTCTGCAACGGCAACCAGCTCTGCATGGCGATGACAGCCAGCAACTGGAAGCCGAGCACGCGCTTCATCCGCGACTCCCGAACGACCCCCGCCGCTGGGCTCTTCTGCGGACAGAACGGGCTGGGCCAGCCGGAGTGCTTCCGAAGGTTCAATACGCCCGCGCCGGACAACAACATGACCGGCGTCGACTTCTACAACTACGCCGCCGAGAACTACCTCAGCATTCCCTCGACGACGGTGCAGGCCTTCTCCGCCGGAGACGTAAAGTTCGCGTCCGTGGCGCGCGGTTACTATGAAGTTTCCTACGTGCAGCGCAACTCGAGCACGAACGCGGCGCCGATGCCGCTCAACCCGGCCGACTACAACAACATCGTCGTCTCCAAGGACAGCATCTACAACCCGTTCGGCACCAACCTCAGTTTCCTGGGCCGCCGCCTGGTCGAGTTCGGCCGCCGCACCTACTCCGAGGAACTGGGCACCTTCCGCGTGGTGACCGGTATCGACGGCACGCTGCCCGGCCCGCTCCAGGGATGGTACTGGGACGCGTCGATGAACTACGGGAAGACCTCGGGCACCTTCACCACGGGCGGCTCGTTCCGCAACTCGCGCGTGGCCAGCGCGGTCGGACCGAGCGCGGTCGGCGCCGGCGGTACTCCGGTCTGCCTCACCGCGGCGACGGGCGGGAGCGTCATCCCCGACTGCGCGCCGCTCAACATGCTCGGAGGCCCGGGCACCATCGACGCGTCGCAAGCCAACTATCTGGGCTTCACCGGTACCTCGCGCGCGTTCGACACGCTCTTCGCCGTCGACCTCAACGCCAGCGGCGACCTGTTCACGCTCCTAGCGGACCGGCCGGTGTCGCTGGCGGCGGGGTACGAATTCCGCCGGCAGTCGGGCGCGCAGATCGCCGACCCCATCGTCCAGGCGGGCGACTCGGCCGATTTCAACTTCAAGTCGACCAGCGGCTACTTCACCGTCAACGAAGCGTTCGCCGAACTGTCCGTCCCTCTCCTTGCCACCCTCCCCGGCTTCCAGGCGCTGGAGGCGAGCGTCGCCGCCCGCCATGTGCGCTACAACACCTTCGGCAACAACACGAGCTACAAGTTCGGCGCCCGATACACCCCGATCCGCGACATCACCGTCCGCGGCACCTACTCGACAGCGTTCCGCGCCCCCAGCATCTCCGAGCTGTACCTCGGCGGGACCGAGACCGACCCGGCGGCGACCGATCCCTGCAAAGACTTGACCGTTCTCTCCCCGGAGGTCGCGCAGAGGTGCAGGGACACCGGCGTGATAGGCAAGGGGTCTGCCGACACCGGTCTTCAAGAATTGACCCGCAACAGCGGCAACCCGAACCTCAAGGCCGAGACCGCCAAGAGCTACAGCGTGGGAGTTGTGGTCCAGCCCAGGATGATCGAGGGCCTGTCGGTGACCGTCGACTATTACAACATCAAGATCGACAACGCGATCGGCTTCACCGGCGCCCCCTACATCCTCCAGGGCTGCTACATCGGTGGCTACCAGCCGTTCTGCGGGCTGATCGTCCGCAACAACGCCGGGGCCATCCAGTACATCAATGACTCCACCAGCAACTTAGGCCAGAAGTCGACCGCAGGCATCGATTTCGCCGTCAAGTACAACGTGCCAACCCCCGCCGGCCGGTTCATCTTGGCTTTCGAAGGCAACTGGCTCGCGTTCATGGATAGCAGGCTCGCGGTGGCCGGATTGCCGACCGTCCACGGCAAGGGCAACTACGATCTCGGCGCGCTGCCGGCGTTCAAGGCCAACCTCGGGGCGAAGTGGGCCCTGAACGACCAGCTCTTCGCCAGCGTAGTCGGCCGGTATGTCGGCACCTTCACGGAGTGCTCGAACCCATACGACCCGTCCACCGCTCAGGGCGGGTTCTGCAACCTCACCGACGGCAGCTTCAACCCGAACTCGCGCACCGTCCATCCGTACGTTCAGGTCGACGTCAACGCCGGCTTCGCGCTTCCGAGCGCGGTGGGCCGGACCAGCGTCAACGTCGGCGTCAGCAACCTGTTCGACAGGTCTCCACCGTACGTCTACAGCGCCGCCCTCGCCAACTCGGACCCCTCCACCTACGACTATCTGGGGCGTTACGTGTACGGCCGCGTGCAACACAGCTTCTAAAGCGTCACGTATACTCGGCGAGGCCGTTGCCGAGCACGGTGACCCCGCGCTCGGCGGCGATGCAGCGGAAGGCCGCCGAGGTCGGCCCGGTGCGGAAGACCTCGGTGCGCAGCGTGTCGCCGGCGAAGACCGGCGCCGAGAAACGCACGTCCAGGCGCCGCAGCCGCGCCGGGTCGTTGCCGCAGAGCAGCCGCAGGATCGCGCGCCCGGCGATGCCGTAGGTGCAGAGGCCGTGCAGGATCGGCTTCGCGTAGCCGGCTTCGTGCGCGATCGAGGGCAGGATGTGCAGCGGGTTGTAGTCGCCCGACAGCCGGTACAGCAGGGCCTGCTCGGGCCGCGTGGGCAGCGCGAGCGAAAGGTCGGGGGCGCGGTCCGCCGGCACCGGATGCGGGCGCGGCGCGCCCTCCGACTTGCCGCCGAATCCGCCGTCGCCGCGCAGGAACGCCGAGCGGCGCAGGCTGACCAGAAGCTCCCCGGTCTGCGCGTCGCGGAGCTCGCTGCGCTGATAGACGATGGCGCCCTTGGCCTCGCCCTTGTCGTAGATCTCCTCGACCGCGCCCGTCCCCACCACCGTCCCCTCGGCGGGCAGCGGCCTGTGCACCTGCAGCATCTGCTCGCCGTGGAGGAGCTGCTTCCAGTGGACCCCGTACTGGGGGTCGCGCAGCCACAAACCCTCGTTGGCGAGCACCACCGCCATGGTGGGAAGCGCGCGCAGCCCCTCCTCGTAGACGAAGCGCAGCTCGTCCGGATCGAGCGGGTCTTCCAGACCGACGCCGACGCCGAGCGCGTAGAGGATGGTGTCCCGCGCGGTATAGCGCTGCGTGAGGGTCGGGAAGACGCGGTTCTTCAGCTTTGCGTAATCGAGCGGCATGGCCTTCCCCGAATCAGTCGAGCGGCGGCCTGCGATCCGCCCACGGCCGCGCCCGCTCCAGTTGCCCGGCCAGCTGGAAGAGCGTGGCTTCGGCGCCGTAGCGTCCGACAAACTGCACGCCCACGGGCAGGCCGTCCTTGCTCGTGTGCAGCGGCACCGACATGGCAGGGTGCCCGGAGCCGTTGAACGGCGAGGTGAAGGCGACGGTGCCGAGCAGCGCCTCGCCGAAGGCATTGCCGTCCGGATTCATCAGGCTCAGGACGCCCAGCCGGTGCGGCGGCCGGCACATGGTGGGCGTGAGCAGCACGTCCCACTCCTCGAAGAAGCGGCCCAGCGCGCGGCCCACGAGGTGGGTGGCGCGGATGGCGAGAGCGTAGTCGGCGGCGGTCTTCTCGCGCCCGTACTCCGCCGTCGACCATGCCCGGCGCTCGAGGTCGTCCGCCGTCGCGGGGCGGCCGAGCTCGTCCTCGCGCTCGTCGAGCTGGGCCCGCACGTGGGCAGAGATGATCACCCGGCTCGCCGCGGCGCGCGCCTTCTCGTCCCACTCCGGCCGCGCCTCGTCGACCCGGTGGCCCAGCTCCGCGCACAGCTTCGCCGCCGCCGCGACTGCTGCGGCGCATTCCGGATCCACCGGCTGGCTGTTCCAGGCTTTCGCCGTCACCGCGATGCGGAGCGCGCCTGGGTCCGCTGAGACCTCGGTGAGGTACGGCCGTTCCCGGGGCGGCGCCGGGTAGGGATCGCCCACTTCGGCGCCGCAGGTCGCGTCGAGCAGCGCGGCGCTGTCGCGTACCGTGCGCGTGACCGCGTGGGCGATTCCGGCGCCGTTCCAGCTCTCGCCCAGGTCGGGCCCGACCGGCGTGCGCGCGCGGGTGGGCTTGAGCCCGAACAGACCGCAGGCGGAAGCGGGGATGCGGATCGATCCGCCGCCGTCGGTCGCGTGCGCCATCGGCAACATGCCCCCGGCGACCGCGGCAGCCGCGCCGCCGCTCGATCCGCCCGCGCTGCGCTCGCGGTCCCAGGGATTGCGTGCGGGGCCGAACAGGCGCGGCTCGACCGAGGTCGAGAGCCCGAACTCGGACGTGTTCGTCTTTCCGAACAAGACCAGCCCCGCGCGCTTGAGGCGGACGACGAGCTCGCTGTCGCGCGCGGCGACGGCGTCGCGAAAGAACGCGGAGCCGCAGGTGGTGGCCGCGCCTGCGAGCTGCGCTCCCAGGTCCTTGAGCAGGTACGGCACGCCGGTGAAGGGGCCGCGGGGAAGGCCGCTCCTCACTGCGGCGCGCGCCTGATCATAGAGGGGACCGACGACTGCGTTGAGCGAGGGGTTGCGGCGCGCGACGCGCTCGATGGCGGCCTCCAACACCTCGCGCGCCGCGATCTGCCCTGAGGCGACCAGCTCGGCGAGCCCCAAGCCGTCGTAGCGCTCGTACTCCGGAAACGTGGCCAAGCCCACCCCCCGCGCGGACGGCTCTCCCGCCGCCCGTGTAACACCTCGGATTTGCCTTGAACAGCGGGTCTGGACCCCCGCGCGGCGATGGAATAAGCACGATGCCTCATCGAGGGGTGTCCGCCCATGCGCACGCAGGTGGGAATCGTCGGCGCCGGACCCGCGGGGTTGCTCCTCTCGCACTTGCTCCACCTGCGCGGCATCGAGTCGGTGGTGCTCGAGATCCGCAGCCGCGCTGAGATCGAGTCGACCATCCGCGCCGGCGTGCTCGAGCAGGGCACCGTCGATCTGCTCGCCGAAGTCGGCGTGGGCGAGCGGATGAAGCGCGAGGGCGCCGTCCACCGCGGGATCGCGCTGCGCTTCGGCGGCCGCACCCACCGCATCGACCTGCACGAGCTGACCTGCGGGAAGTGCATCACGCTGTACGCGCAGCACGAAGTCCTCAAGGACCTGATCAAGGCGCGGCTGGAGGCGGGAGGCCAGGTCCTCTTCGACGTCGCCGACGTCAGCGTGCACGACACTTTCGGCAAGGCCCCCAAGATCAGCTTCCGCGAGGGCGGCACGGGCGGCGAGCCGCGCGAGCTCTCCTGCGACTTCGTCGCCGGGTGCGACGGCTTCCACGGCATCTGCCGTTCCCTGCTCCCCGATTCGGTGCGCCGCGAATACCCGCGCACCTATCCGTTCGGCTGGTTCGGCATCCTCACCCGGGCGCCGCGCTCCACGCCGGAGCTGATCTACGCGCACCACGACCGAGGCTTCGCGCTGGTGAGCACGCGCTCGCCCGAGATCCAGCGCCTCTACTTCCAGTGCGATCCGCACGACGACGTCGCCAACTGGCCCGACGAGCGCATCGGGGCGGAGCTGCAGGCGCGCCTCGCCGAGGATGGCTGGAAGCTGCACGAGGGCCCGATCCTCCAGAAGAGCATCATCGCCATGCGCAGCTTCGTGATCGAGCCGATGCAGCATGGCCGGCTCTTCCTGGCGGGCGACGCCGCCCACATCTTGCCGCCCACCGGCGCCAAGGGGATGAACCTCGCCATCGCGGACGTGCGTGTGCTCGCGCAGGGGCTGGAGCAGTTCTTCGCCTCGGGGAGCACGGCGCTGCTCGACCGGTACTCGGAGACCTGCCTGCGCCGCGTGTGGCGCGCGCAGCGCTTCTCGCGCTGGATGACCGAGGCCACGCACCGCTTCGACGGCGACCCGGGCTTCGGGGCCAAGCTGCAGCTCGCGGAGCTGGATTACGTGACCAGCTCGCGCGCGGCGGCGACCTCGCTGGCCGAGAACTACGTCGGCCTGCCCCTGGACGGGCCATGAAGGTCGCGGCGTCCTCCGATCTGCTCGGCCGGCTGTTCCGCTCCTCCGCGGCAGCCGCCGCGTTCGGCGACCGCGCGCGGCTGCAGGGCATGCTCGATTTCGAGGCAGCGCTGGCGCGCGTCGAGGCGCGGCTGGGCGTGATCCCGCCCGCGGCCGCCGCCGGGATCGAGGCGCGCTGCCGCGTCGAGCTGTTCGACCTGGAGCACCTCGCAGGGGCGACGGCGCTGGCTGGCAACCCGGCCATCCCGCTGATCAAGGCGCTGGAGGGCCTGGTCGCCGCGAACGATCCCGAGGCGGCGCGCTACGTCCACTGGGGCGCGACCAGCCAGGACGCGATGGACACCGGGCTGGTGCTCCAGCTCCGCCGCTTCGCCGGCGTGCTCGAGGGCGAGCTCGACGCCCTGTCCGGAGCGCTCGCGCAGCTGGCCGAGGCGCACCGCACCACGCCGCTCGCCGGCCGCACCTGGCTGCTGCAGGGGCCGCCGGTCACGCTGGGCCTCAAGGCGGCGGGCTGGCTCGACGCGGTCGAGCGGCAGAGGACCCGGCTTCTGGAGCTCCTGCCGCGGGCGCTGGTGCTGCAGTTCGGCGGTGCGGTGGGGACCCTCTCGTCGCTGGGGGGCCGCGGCCTGGAAGCTTGGCCGCGACCTGTCGCTGCTCGCGCAGACCGAGGTGGCCGAGGCGTTCGAGCCCGCAGCCGAAGGGCGCGGCGGCTCGTCGGCGATGCCGCACAAGCGCAACCCGGTGGCGGCGGCCGTGCTGCTCGCCGCGGCAGCGCGCGCGCCTGGGCTGGTGGCGACGATGCTCGCGGCGATGGTGCAGGAGCACGAGCGCGGCCTGGGCGGCTGGCACGCCGAGTGGGAGACGCTGCCCGAGCTGTGCGCGCTGGTGGCGGGCGCGGTCCCGGTGGCCGCGGAGGCCATCGCGGGCCTCGAGGTGGACGCGGCGAGGATGCGCGCCAACCTGAACGCCTCCCACGGGCAGATCTTCTCGGAGGCGGCGGCGATGGCGCTGGCCGTCCGCATCGGCCGGCCGCAGGCGCGCGAGATCGTCGAGCGCGCGAGCCGCCGGGCCGCGAAGGCCGGCCGGCCGCTGCGGGAGGTGCTCGCCGAGGAGCCGCTGGCGGCGCGGCACCTGCCAGCCGCCGAGCTGGACCGCATCTTCGATCCCGCGCAGGGCCTCGGCGAGGCGGCCGCGTTCGTCGACCGCGTGCTAGCCGCCCGCCGCGGCAGTAGGAAGGAGCCGTAAGATGCCTTTCCTCGACTCGAACGGCATTCGCCTCTTTCACCGCTTCGACGGCCCCGAGCGCGCGCCGGTGCTGGCGCTGTCGAACTCGCTCGGCACCGACCAGGCGCTGTGGGAGCCGCAGATGGCGGCATTTTCGAAGCGCTTTCGCGTGCTCCGCTACGACACGCGCGGACACGGGCGCTCGGGCGTGCCGGCGCAGCCTGCCACCCTCGAGCAGCTCGGCCGCGACTTCCTCGGGCTCCTCGACGGGCTGGGCCTTCCGCGCGTCCACTTCTGCGGGCTGTCCCTGGGGGGCATGACCGGCATGTGGTTGGGCTGCAACGCGCCCGCGCGCATCGAGCGGCTCGTGCTCTGCAACACCTCGGCGCAGATGGGCCCGCCCGAACCGTGGAACACGCGCATCGAGGCTGTGCGCGCCTCGGGCATGGCAGCCGTGACCGAAGGAGTGCTCGGGCGCTGGTTCACGAGCGGCTTCCGCGCCCGCGCGCCCGAGGCTGTTGAGCGGGTGCGCCGGATGCTGCTGGAGACGCCGAAGGACGGCTACGCCGCGTGCTGCGCCGCCATTCGCGACATGGATCAGCGCGAGGCGATCGCCGCCATCCGCTCGCCCACGCTGGTGATCGCGGGGAGCCAGGATCCCGCTACGCCCCCCGACCACGCCCGCTTCATCGCCGCGCGCATCGCGGGTGCGTCGCTGGTCGAGCTGGACGCGGCGCACCTGTCCAACGTCGAGGCGGCGGAGAAGTTCACGCAGGCGGTCCTCGGCTTTCTCGAGGGCCGCGCTGAAGGAGAGGCGGGATGAAGAAGGGACCCGACAAGGAGCTGTTCGATCGCGGCCTCGCCGTCCGCAGGGAGGTGCTCGGGGCCGAGCACGTCGAGGCCGCGCTGCGGAGCGCCACGCCGTTCAGCGAAGACTTACAGGTGCTGATCACGCAATACGCCTGGGGCGGGATCTGGGCGCGGCCCGGCCTCGACCGCCGCACCCGCAGCATGCTCACCATCGCTCTGCTCGCCGCGCTCGGGCACCACGAGGAGCTGGAGCTGCACATCCGCGCCACGCGCAACACCGGCGTCACCCCCGAGGAGGTGAAGGAGGTGCTCCTGCAGACCGCCGTCTACGCCGGCGTGCCCGCGGCGAACGCTGCCTTCCGCCACGCCCGCCGCGCCTACGAGGCGCTGGACGAGTCCGCGGAGGAGAGCGGCCCGTGACCGCGAATCGGCAGCCACCGTACTCCCGCCCCGCGGCGGGCGAGCAGCCGCCCTACCTGCACCCGGACTACCGCAGCACGCTCAAGCGCGCGCCGTCGCGCGCGCCGCTGTTCTTGCCGCAGACGCTCACCGAGGTCACCGGGCCCACCTTCGACTCCGGCTGGGCCGGCCCCGAGCTGGTCGACCTCACCCACCAGGGCAAGGGCGCGCCGCTGGGCGAGCGGATCATCGTCGCCGGTCGGCTGCTCGACGAGGACGGCCGCCCCGTACGCCGGACGCTGGTCGAGCTGTGGCAGTGCAACGCCGCCGGGCGCTACCTGCACGACAAGGACCAGCACGACGCGCCGCTCGACCCGAACTTCGCCGGCGTGGGGCGGGCGCTGACCAACGAGCTCGGCGAGTACCGCTTCCTCACCATCAAGCCCGGCGCGTATCCCTGGCGCAACACGCACAACGCGTGGCGGCCGGCCCATATCCATTTCTCCCTCTTCGGCCCCGCCTTCGCGACCCGGCTGATCACGCAGATGTACTTCCCCGGCGACCCGCTGCTCGCGCTCGATCCGATCTACAACAGCGTGCCCGACGAGGCGGCGCGGCGCCGGCTGGTCTCGAGCTACGATCACGGCCTCACCGAGGCGGAGCATGCCCTGGGGTACCGCTTCGACATCGTCCTGCGCGGCCGCGGCTCGACGCCGATGGAGAAGTGACGATGAAGCGGCTGCCCATGACGCCTTCCCAGACCATCGGCCCCTTCTTCCGCCTCGCGCTCGAGCGGCCGGAGTGGAGCGACCTCGCCCGGGGCGGCGCGCGCGGTGAGGTCATCGCGGTCGAGGGCAGCGTGCTCGACGGCGACGGCGCGCCGGTCGACGACGCGCTGCTGGAGACCTGGCAGGCGAACGCCGAGGGAAAGTACGAGCACCCGGAGGACGCGCAGGCCGGCAAGAACGACCCCGCTTTTCGCGGCTTCGGCCGCGCCTTGACCTGCGCCCAGGGGCGCTATCGCTTCACCACCGTGCGGCCCGGGCGGGTCGCGGGGCCCGGCGGGGCGCTGCAGGCGCCTCACCTCGAGGTGGCCATCTTCGCGCGCGGCCTGCTCAAGCGCCTGGTGACGCGCGTCTACTTCGAAGGCGATCCCGCCAACGAGGCCGACCCGTTGCTCGGCTCCATCGCAGAGCCGTTGCTGCGGCGGACGCTGATCGCGGCGCGCGAGCGCTCTTCTGGCGGCCCGGCCACGTACCGCTTCGACATCGTGCTGCAGGGCGAAGGCGAGACCGCCTTCTTCGACCTCTGACAATGAAGCTGGCGCTCGACGACATCGCGGTCCTCGATCTCTCGCACGCGCTGGCGGGTCCGCTCGCCTCTACGCTGCTCGCCGATTTCGGTGCCCGCGTCATCAAAATCGAGCCGCCCGGCTCAGGCGACATCGCGCGCGCTTGGGGCCCGCCGTTCTACGGCGACGACTCGGCCTACTTCGTCAACCTCAACCGGAACAAGAAGAGCATCGAAATCGACCTCAAGCACGCCGAAGGCAAGGAGCTGTTCTTCTTGCTGCTCGAGAAGGCGGACGTGGTGCTGGAGAACCTCCGCCCCGGCGCGGTGAAGAAGCTGGGCATCGACTACGAGCGCGCGCGGGAGCGCCGGCCGGAGATCGTCTACTGCTCCATCTCCGGCTTCGGCCAGACCGGCCCGTACCGCGACCGCGCGGCGATGGACCTCATCGTCCAGGCCGAGAGCGGCATGATCAGCGTCACCGGCGAGCCGGGAGGGCGCGGCGTCCGCTGCGGCGTTTCCATCGCTGACATGACCGCCGGCATGAACGCGGCGCTCGCCATCCTCACCGCGCTGCACGCCCGCGGGCGCAGCGGGCGCGGCCAGTTCATCGACGTGTCGATGCTGGAGGGCCAGCTCGGGCTGCTCGACCAGACCATCGGCGGTTATCTCGCCGACGGCATCGTGCCGGGCCCGATGGGCACCGCCTACAAGGCGCTGCTGCCCTATCAGACCTTCCGCACCCGCACCGGCGACCTCGCCATCGCGGTGGGCAGCGATGCCCTGTGGCAAACTTTTTGTCCGCTGCTCGGGCTCGAGTCGCTCGCAGCCGACCCGCGCTACGCCACCAACGCGGCCCGCAGCGCGAACCGCGACTCGCTGATCGCGGTGCTTCAGGAGGTCTTCCTGCGCAAGACGTGCGAGGAGTGGGAGGCGATCCTGCTGCCCGCGGGCATCCCGGTGGGCCGGATCAACGCCATCGATCGGGTGGTCGAGCACCCTCAGGTGTTGGCGCGGGGCGCGCTCGCAGACTGCGAGCACCCCGTTGCCGGCGCCGTCAAGGTGGTCTCGCCGCGCTTCCAGCTCTCGGAAACACCGGGAGGAGTGCGGGCGGCGGCGCCGCTGCTCGGGCAGCACACCGACGAGGTCCTGCGCGAGCAGCTCGGGCTCGGGAATGCGGAGATCGAGCGGCTGCGCGGCGCGGGCGTCATCGGCCCCCGCCGCGGCGCCTGACGTGAACGCGCGCGCGCGCGGCGGAGCGACCGCGCCTTGCCTTCAGCCCGCGCTCACCTCGCCGCCCAGGTAGGCCGCGCGCACGCGCGGGTCCTCGGCGAGCTGCGCCGAAGGCCCTTCCAGCACCACGGCGCCGCGCTCGAGTACGTAGGCGCGCTGCGCGGTCTTCAGCGCCATGCTGGCGTTCTGCTCGACCAATAAGATTGTGGTGCCGCGGCGGTGGATCTCGCGCACCACCTCGAAGATCTGCTGCACGAGCTGCGGGGCGAGCCCCATCGAGGGCTCGTCGAGCAGCAGGATGCGCGGGCGCGCCAACAGGCCGCGGGCGATGGCGAGCATCTGCTGCTCGCCGCCGGAGAGCGCGCCGGCTGGAGCGCGCAGCCGCCGCTGGAGCGAGGGGAAACGGCGCAGCTGCTCGTCGATGGCCGCCCGCGCCGCCTCGCGCCCGCCGGGGAAGGGCCGGGCCTCCGCGCCGAGCACCAGGTTCTCCTCCACCGTCATGCGGCCGAGGATGGCGCGGCCCTCGGGCACGAGCGCGATGCCGCGGGCCACCGCGGCGTGTGCCGGAATTCCCGCGACCTCCGCCCTGTCTAGCCGCACCGAGCCGCCGGCGGGGCGCAGCAGGCCGGCGATGGCGTTGAGCGTGCTGCTCTTGCCCGCGCCGTTGGGGCCGATCAGCGCGGCGATCTCGCCGGCGCGCACCCGCAGCGAGAGCCCGCGCACGGCCTCTACGTGGCCGTAGGCGACGCGCAGGTCGCGCACCTCGAGCAGCGGCGTGTCGCCGCTCGCGGCCTCGCCGCCGCTCACGGCTTCGCCCCCGCGCTCGCAGAGGCCTCCGCGTCGCCGAGATAGGCGGCGATCACCGCCGGGTCGCGGCCCACCTCGGCGGGCGTGCCGCGGGCGATGACGCGGCCGAAGTTGAGCACCGTGATGCGGTCGCACAGCTCCATCACCAGGCGGACGTTGTGCTCGATGAGCAGCACCGCGCGGCCCTCGCGCGCAACCTCGCGAACCAGCCGCGCCACCGCCCCGGCTTCGCCGGGGTTCATGCCCGCGGTCGGCTCGTCGAGCAGGAGCACGCGCGGTCCGGAGGCGAGCGCGCGCGCGATCTCCACCCGGCGCTGTTCGCCGTAGGAGAGGCTCGCGGCGTTGTCGTCTGCTCGCTCGCGCAGGCCGACGCGGGCAAGACCCTCCCGCGCGCTTCCCCAGGCCGCCCTCGCCTCACGGCGCGCGGAGGGCAGGAACAGGAGCCGCGGGACGAGGGGCGCTCGCCTGCGCAGGTGCTGTCCCACCACCACGTTGCCGGCGGCGGAGAGGCCGCCGAAGAGGCGGATGTTCTGGTAGGTGCGCGCGATCCCCAGGCCGGCGATGCGGTGGGCGGGGAGCCGGTCGATGCGGGCGCCGTCGAGCTCGATCCGGCCGCCGGTCGGCTGCAGCAGCCCGGAGATGAGGTTCAGGAGAGTGGTCTTGCCCGCGCCGTTGGGCCCGATCAGGCCGTGCACCTCGCCCTTCTCGAGCGAGAAGCTGACGTCGTCCACCGCGCGCACGCCGCCGAAGGCGCGCGAGACCGAGGTGAGCGCGAGCATCAGGCGGCCCCTTCGCCGCGGAGGCGCTTTCGCGCCCATCTGCGCGGCAGCGAGACCAGGCCGTTGGGCAAATAGAGGATCACCGCGAGCAGGACGGCCCCGTTCAGCAGCAGGCGGAACGGGCCCGGCGAGAACCGAAGGCGCGCGCCCACCTCGCGCAGCACTTCGGGCAGCACGGTGAGGAAGGCGGCGCCCACCACCGGGCCGAAGAACGCCACGGCCCCACCCACCACCGCCTGCACCAGCATGTCCACCACCCGTCCGAAGCCGTAGCCGGAGGGCGCCACCATGAAGGTGAGGTGCGCCTCGAGCCCGCCGGCCAGCCCTGCCAGCGCCGCGCCGAGCACGAACATGGCGAGCTTGTACGCGGTGGTGTCGATGCCCATGGTGCGCGCTGCCGTCTCGTCCTCGCGGATGGCCTCCAGGGCGGATCCCCCGCGCGAGCCGCGCAGGCGCGCGAACAGGTAGAGGGCGAGGGCGACGCAGAGCCAGATGCTCCAGAGCCGCGTCCGCTGCGGGATGGCGACGAGTCCGAGGGCGCCGTTGGTGAAGCTCCAGTTGACGAACCCGAGCCGCACCACCTCGCCGAACCCGATGGTGGCGATGGCGAGGAAGACGCCGCGCAGGCGCAGGACCGGCAGCCCCAGCGGTACCGCTACCAGCGCGGGCACCAGCGCCGATGCAACGAGGACCAGCGCGAACGGCGCCTGCGAGTGCAGGGTGAGGAGCGCCGAGGCGTAGGCGCCGATGGCCATGAAGCCGGCGTTGGCGAGCGAGAGCTGACCACAGGACAGGGTGGCATACACCGAGAGAGCGAGCAGCCCGTTGATGCCCGCGAAGGCGAAGAGCGACTGGTAGGCGAGGAGCAGGTCGCGCAGGCCGTCCATCGGCTCAGGCCTCGCGCGTGGCGGCCTGGCCGAACAGGCCGCGCGGCCGAGCGAGCAGCACCAGGAAGAGCACCGCGAACGAGACCGCGTCGCGAAAGGACGACCCGAAACGGGCCACCGTGAACACCTCGATGAGGCCGAGCGCGAAGCCCGCCACCACCGCGCCAGTGACGCTGCCCATGCCGCCGAGGATGATCACCGCCAGCCCCTTCAGCTCGACGCTGCGGCCGACGTCCGGCGAGATGGAGTTGAAGGCGAGCCCGAAGAGCACGCCGGCCGCGCCGCCCAGAGCCGAGGAGAGGAAGAAGGCGGCGGCGATGGTGCGGTCGACGTCGATGCCGAGGATGCGGGCGGCGCGCGGGCTCTCCGCCACCGCCCGCAGCCTTCGCCCGAGCCGGGTGCGGGCGATGAGCAACGTCAGGAGCGCCATCAGCACCACGGCCACGGCGACGATGCACAGCTGCAGGAGCGAGGCGCTGGCTCCGCCGATCCGCACGATTCGATCGGGGAAGGTGCCGAGCGGGAAGCGCGAGGTGTCGGGGCCGAAGAGCTGCAGCGCGATGGCCTCGAA
>WNFI01064473.1_pt1 | contig 57801 bp, 71 predicted proteins | sample 5400471 | NCBI WGS metagenome assembly WNFI01 (sample SAMN13153348, study PRJNA577476) | soil metagenome | isolation source: 100 cm saprolite on Douglas fir-dominated hillslope | place: USA:California | collected 2013-09-17
AAACAAACAAACAACAGACTCAAACAAACATGTCTCAATGTGATCCAGAGTACTACCTGATATTGTGCTGATTCCAGCATACTGTTTTCCACCCTCTATTTATCTACCTCTGACTGCTATGCAATAAATAGTTGATTTTCAGCATTTCTGAATTTCAACAGACACCACTTTTTGGCTGAAAGATGGTTTTCATACCATGATGGATGAAATTCACCCAAAGTCACATCAGTAGTGAGTTGCAAATGGCAAAAGGAGAAGTGTCAGGGTCCACCACACACCCCCTTCCTCACATTTCCCCCTCCATTTGTCTCATACATAGATCACCTCCCTATTGATTCTTACTGCATATGCACTTCCCTGTTCATCATGCCTCTTCCCCCCCATTGGCCCTTACACTCCTCTCCATATCACCACTCACCTAATTTTCATTTTTTTTTTCCACCCAGCTATGGCCAGCATTCAATAATACATGTTGCTGTTGAGTAAAAATAATGAAACACATGTATTTTTGATTTTACACTAGAACAGGTGATATTCAAGGAAGGCTGTAATATAATGATGTTTTTATTTTTATTTTACGCATCCAATGAGACAGAGTTGAGGCAAATCGGTCAAGTTTTGACAGAGATATGAAAATTAGCAGATTCTTGTGATTCAGTGTATATCTCCATCAAACCCTGTCCTATTTGCTTCTTTTTCGGCTCATTGGATGCGTAAAAGAAATATAAGAACATTATTATATTACAACCTTTTGTGAATATCAGCCATTCTGATGTGAAAGATAGAAAACTACATGGACAGCAATTGATGGATACTGCTTGGAGTCGCTCCCGGGAATTGAATCGGACCCAGCCGACTCCCAGGGATCGAATGGGCCTTTATTTCCCAGCTTCACTATTAAGGTGTCAAGGTCCTTGACAATGATGCCCACCACGACGGAAACTAGCGATGACACGTACGGCAAATAATGCCTGAGAGCAACCACCTCATCCGAGAACAAAGTGACCCCTGAATGAATCAACAATGTCTCCATTGTCACTCTCCAGAAAATTGCACACTCGAAGCACTTTCTAAAGATCAACTGTGCGTAGAATATGATTCCAAAGGCACGAAATGTATTATATATGTGTCGATAGCGACTACTCATCTACGGAAGTCACCGATCCATTCGATGTCCTCTTGGTCGATGTCGTCTCGTTACCTCCTTCATCTGAATCAACGCCCTGTGCCATGCGAGGTATACCGGAGCGGGGGACGGGCGAAGAAATTCTGTTCTGAATCGACCCGAATCTGCTCGTACCAAAGGTGGGATTCGAGAACTGGCGCAGCATAGGCGACCCAGGTGAGCGTACTACGTTGCGAGGGTTAGAAACAGGATCTCCATTTCCAGTAAAAGTGGAGGGTAGTTGGAGAGGATGTGGTTGGGATGGGGCCTCAAATTGCGAGCTCACTGGCGAAGAAGGTGTAGGAGTTGGAACTTCAATATCCGTTGCTTCGTCAACAGCCGTGAAGAGCGATGATGGTTGTGGTGGGACCAGGGGAGATGTTGGCATCGCTTCATCTAACTGATCCGTTTTTGGATCCGACAAGCTACTCGGAGTTGTAACGGGATGCGGTGGATGATCCCCGGGAAACACGTCATCGGGCGCCAGGTGGTCAGCAGGAACAAACAATTCTGCTTCATATTCGTAAGACTGGTCACCATCTCGCTGAGAGCTTGTATAATTATCTTGAAAAGCATCATGCTGTTGCTCCGAACTGGGTTTCGGGATACGATGCAGAAGGCCGAAACCAACGCCGCAACCAAGTAGACCTTCACCGCCCCACATCCGATTCGGGACAAGTACAACCTCACGAAGAGTACTGGTGGAACGACTTTAAACACATCTCCATAAATAGCAGGTGCCTTTCACAACTTACTCAAAATCATATGAATATACATATACTCGTAGAGGCTTGTCAGCATGCTATAACGCCGATATTCAGGATTTATTGTCAAAATAAAAATATCGAATACTTACAGCTTCAACGACTTCTAGGAAATCGTTCTCCGCTTTTAAAACACCTCCAGACCAACCAACGATCCAATCTCCATAAGGAACAAGACCAGCACTTTCTGCAGGGCTCCCTTCCATCACTTCAAGAATATGCCAGACATTGTCCAAGGCGAAATCCGGTTCACATAGTCGCATCGTCAGGCCGAGGAGTGAGGGCTTTCGTACTCGTGAAATGCCTTCCAATGATGTAGCGCGGGAATGAGATGGAGACGAGAGGTGGGATGATGCTCCAGGGGAGGCGATAGGATCTGAAACCCAGAGACGAGAAGGAGTAATTGGGATCACTGGGAGTTGTCGTGATGAATGCTCCGTCAAGCTTAGAAGTATGGTTAAATACGACAAATCGACACTTACAACGAGCATTATTAGTCTTGGAGGACCATACCATAAGGCTCATCACCTTCTCTTCATGGTGTTCCACCAGCCGTTCAAGTTGGATCGCGTCAATAGTCTGCAGGGAGTTACTCTGAAACCTGATAAGAAGGTAAAGCACTCCATGCTGGCTTACCCACCTTGTCATGTGGGTCAAGTTCGCCTTCGACGCCCAAAACAAAATCAAAATAAGGCTCTATGTCTGTTTGGCTAGCAGGAGAACCTGAAATATCGCAAGAAGCTGCCATGGAATATTGCTCAAAACCCCACTAGTATGTCTCTTCACCTGGAGTGACTCGGAGTACATGAAGCGCTTTCCGAGGCGTGGAGACTCCATCCTGAACGCTAGACCCTGACTGACCCATCCGTATAAGGTCGGCTCGAACGACCAAAGGGCGAATTATTCAATGCGGGTGCTGCCGCGCAACATTGGTATCACGTGGCAAAAGGTAGCAGTCTTAGGACGGGAGTTTCCGATTCCTTGTCATAACACTTCTTCCTGAGAGTGAAGGATATAAATTCGTAAGAGTTCCTTACTTTTGATTGCCTATTGGTTTGTTCAGTGTGAGCATTGTTCGAATGGTTTGCTTCTGGACTATGATCTCCTTACGGCCCGAACTTTGCTCCTTGAATTCAAATTGCCAAGCCTTATCATGGTATCCAGTCGGAGCCGTGATTCAATAGCCAGTTGCCTTTTCGTTCGTTGATGTTTGAGCACCACGTGCCATTGATGCCCATCTTTCCAACACTCCCACGTACTAGGACATGTCTGAGATAGTTGCCCTATTTGCACAGGCATGTCGCATCGAATTTGTCGCCGTCTCACGCGGCTGGGGTATCAAATGAGAGATATCATAATCATCATCTCCTTGTGGATCAGGGGTGAGGTAAAATGGGATACATGTTGGCCCGGTCGCGTGGAGCAGACCTTGTTCGTTCAGTTTTGATATTTTACTTTCATTGATGCTCATTGCAGTGTCTAGGTCTAATCAGAATGGCTTCCCCATCGAATGAATTACCGAGAATTGCTCGGTCTACTGCAAGAATAAAGAGTCCCGTTCGACATCAAACTCGTGTCTGACCCTCTTGCCTTCTCGAAGAGGCCTGGACCCCCAAGAACGCTGTTGTCCAGACCCGCAAATCAATGGTATAGGATGAAGTTTCGATCCCAGCGCGGCAAGCCCGACATTATGAGTGTAGGGCGACGCGCGAAGCAACCACAGCTTATCAGCAACCAGGTCGGATGTTTCTTCCTCCACCTAACGTGAATTCTATCGTGTATACATGGGGCTAGAGCACCAACCGGGACCCCCGGGAAGAATCCTCATCTATGTGGGCATCCGGCGTGTTCAATGGTTCCCTGTCCAGACGCTACAATATTAACTCCCTTGGAGTGGTGGTAGATCCTCGTGCACGCTTACGTTTCACCAAGCTGGGTTGATCAGACCCCAGTCTATGGGTCGGAGTTGGTACCCGTTCAACTATGCTCCGCACGAGGCCCCAGAGAGCGGCACGAACGTTGGGCCGATTCGTCGCAACTGCCACCGGCTGTACGTCAATCTGGAATAGGGACCGCAATTTTGATTGTTCCTTCTTATCATAGTGGTGGATCTCATAAAAGTAGTCTTAGGGGTGCCCGATACAACTTATCGGTCCCGGCCCAGAGGCATTATTGTGGATCGTTTTCGTCCAACAGCCTGGGTACGTTTGCCAGCCCGAATGAGAGCATGGGCATGTTCCTAGCCCTCCTCTCTTGGTGCGCTGGGCGATAGTCACCTGCGGATTGACGGCGGTATTATCGTAAGGCTCGGTGCCAGGATCATTGAGCTAGACACTACGTACCATGTCATAAGAGGCGCAGAATCAGCTTCGCGTGTTCACTGGGAACGATTACGAGCAGCAAAAGGGGATCAGTGATTCCGCCGCCGTGGGGATGGTGTTCAAGGCCTGGAACATCCCCGGATAAACCATTTCTTACCAGGTTTGACCCTGATGAGATACTCTTTTTGGGCAACTGTGAAGGTACAGGAGCTGGTCTACGACCAAGATAGGGTAATCGATGATGCTTCTTTCACTCAAGGTTTGATGGCTGCATCTTCCAATAGAGTTGGTTGTTGCCATCCTGGTGTAGGTGTGCCAAAGGGGCCCAGTATTGGTGTAACGATGAGGTTTCACGATGGGTCGTTTGTTCAGGCAAGGTATCGCTGTGGGATGTTGAATGCGGCATTGCATCCGATGAGCCTGAATGCGTGAAGTAATACCTCACCTCATTGCACCGCGGTGAGGGGCTACGGCGGGCATCGAGAGATACAGTTTAGCGAAATAGTGCGAAGTATATTGTAATTTGCATATCCAATGATGGGATTGTCACAAAAGCTCAAGGGCCAACAGCGGCAATTTTCGAGGGTAGAGACAATTTGTCATGTGTTCCCAACGATCTCGCAATTCACTTAATTGAAACATCAAATCATTCAATTGTTCCCTCCAACTAATCATTATAACTCACGTACGATCCTCAGGTGCAGCCCCCCAATATTCATATCCAAACCCCTCCGCTATGCCTCCTGCCCGCCCAAAGAAAGATGGCTCAGCGTCGCCCATCGAGGAGGACAAGAACCCCGATGCCCTCAAGGATTCGAGTGGCGACAAGCCGAAACGAAAACGCCAGTCTCAAGTGAGTGCAATTCACGCCCGCTATATTCGTAAGCTCTCCCCCCTCTCATCTTTATTTTCTCCTCTATTATTGGCAGTCTTGTGATGCGTGCAGGTAACGTATCGTTCGAATTCTCGCCCACTCGGATGGGTCTCAAGTCTTGTGCCTGTTGATTTGCTGTCATCCTGTGTTTAGAGCGCGCAAGGTAAAATGTACGCGGGAAGGGGTCGTTCGGGAAGGTACCGAGGACCAGCAGGCACCATGCAAGAACTGTATCACGCTCGGAATTAAGTGTACCTACGAATACCAGCCCAAAAAGCGTGGCCCGCCCAATCTGTAAGCTGATCCACGGAATCCTTTCGGATTAAGCCTTATCTCCTGGTCCTTAAAAAAAGCTATTTGCGGCGCCTGCAGGAAGCTGTTGCCGTGTCGCAGGCCCAGCAAACGCAACAGCCATCCCCTGCAACTACTCCGCCCTCCTTCTCGAACTCAGAACCTAATGGGATTTTGCATTCCACCATCTCTCGAAGTCCTGCAACTACGAGCACTGCCGTGAATGGCTCAAATGGCTATCTTGACCAATCCGTCAACCATCTTCTGCCTAGCTCCTACTCGATACCGGCTGACAGTTACGGATTCGGATTCAACTCTTCGAATGCCCCTCCGTCCACTGTGCGACCGGAGGAGTCATCCGAACGTTCTGACCGCACAACGTCAACTTCCCCAATGCAAACTTGTGAATCTATTCCTTTCTCCTCTCCAAGCAATCTGCATCGACCTGCGTCCACTCCCTCAATGACGACATGGGGAATCATCACCCCTTCTTCCTCCGCAGCTGCCATTTCCCCGCCTACTGGCCAGCTTAAGCGTACTTACCCCCCCTTGAATTACTTCACAACCGTGCGACATTCCCTGGATAACTTGCCTGTTTCGCGCGAACGGATTATGGACATCTTTGCGCTGTTTTTCTCATATGTATACCCCCTCACTCCTTGTGTTCACAAGCCTTCTTTCATGGCTGATATTGAGGCCCATCGGGAGGAGACGGACCCGCTTTTCTTTGCCCTAATTATGAGTACCGTTGCTAGCACTCTGGTTCAAGTACCTAGAAGCTACCTTCCGTTCTTCGACCGGCCGACAGTACGAAAATTGGCTCTGTACTGCTCGGAGGCAAGTAGGCTGATCACAGTCGCTGGGTACGACAATCCCTGCAGCACGCAAGTAGTAATTCGTTATTTGTGAGTATGCCAGCTGGGATTCATTGATAGAACTTCTAAGTGATGGGTCGCCAGCGACACTGTGTACCATTTCTGTGAAGGTCATGATGCTACTTCACATGCATGTTTTGGAGAGGCGGCGCACATCGCAGTCACTCTTCATATGCACGAAGAGACCTCGTACGACAATCTGGATCCCATCGAGACTGAGATTCGCCGACGGATATTCTGGTTGCTTTTTGGAGGTATGTCAAATTAATGTAATCTACCTCACCATGCCCTGAACTGGATTCACCTCCAGCGGATAAATCGATGGCAATTCTTCTTGGCCGGCCTATTTGTCTAAGAGATGAGGATTGCACGTTGCACTTACCGAAAGAGGTCGACGATGAATAGTAAGTGATACTCACATGGAGTTGCCAGCCATGGGAGATGAGCACATACTAATTTCTGATTTCCTTTTCGGCTTATTAAAGCATTACTCTCACCGGAGTTCAGGAGCAACCTCGAGGGACAACTGCTATTGTGTCTGGGCTTAATTACATCACTCTCATCTTTGCCCTATTGGGGGAAATCCTTGTCCGCATTCGAATGGACAAAAGAACGACCCCTCAAGGGAATCTTGCGTATGACAGACTTGCTGAGATTAGGGCTCTTCACGGGCGGATAGTCAATGCCCTTGCTCACGCGCCGGGACCCCTCAGACTAAAGCCTCACAATGCCGGTAACACAACCAATGGACCAGACATGCATTTGCCTGGTACCAATGTTGCAGACTATGGCGGCCTTGGTAGCCGTCATGCGACTGTTCAGGAAGTACGCAACTTCTTCCGTGATCCCCATGCCAGCCGCGAGAACGCGGGTAATGCATTCCTAGTTATGCAGGCGAATTTATATGTCACACAGGTGACACATCTGTCTTCTTCTGTGTTTTTCACCCTACTAACCGGCGCTTTCTGTCGTTCATAGCAACTAGTTCGGTTCGTCATTGAGCAGTACCGCGATGAACTGATCGCCAAGATACGCGCGGATGCTGGTCCAGACGCTGATACCTCAGAAATAACGCGTGGGTGGCAAATCGATGATCGAGAAGCTGTGGCTAGCGATCTTCTAAATGTACTGCATTCGATACCTATTCAGGCTATTGCGACCAACGGGTAAGTGATACTTGCCTCGTCACCGTTCCCGTGCTAATGTATATCGCTACCGTTGAGGCCGTCACTTGTACATAAAGTCCGGTTCGTAGCAAGCACTCTTCTGGATGCTGTAGGGAAAGTAGAAATCGCTCCGGCTTCAGCAGCCCGTGCACATGCCTACCTTTGTTAGTGCATTTGCAAGATTCACTCTGCATTAATACTGACCTTTCTCCCAATAGGGGATTTCTTGTCTATTCTATCGGAAATCGAACGCAACTACCTGTATGTATCTGATCATTTATGTGGTGCCTGTGTCATTCTGAACCCAGTTTATTCACAGGTTGGATGACGATCGCGATGAGATCAGTAATGCTGCCGAAAATGTAAATGTTCTGGGTACCTAGCCTGGCTGGGCACCGGGTGAAGGATTTACCCATCTTGCGTCTTCTAGTGATATACCCTCCCTATTTCCGTCGAACGCCATATTTCATCCTGGTTGTCCTTATCTCTTAATGCTTGGGTATTTTGTTCTTTCTATTCGATAATATCATCTGCTTGACTCTCTACTACCTTTAATCTAGCCCCTGTTGTTGCTGTATTGCTTTATGGTGCTGCCGCTCTTTTGCCTGATTTTCCTCCTATCCATTATTCCCCTTTATTTCTTGTTAGGAAGTAGAAATGGTGTACATAACATACAAGTACCACGCAATTCCTCGTCTGGGCGGCACCGAATGGTACATAGTCTCGTGATTGTATCGTTATACTGAAATTGCGATGTCTGAATCTAAGGAGGTAACGATCACTGAAGGTAATTTATCCGTTGAGGCGAGTCTGCGGGCCTGGTGCAGGAGAGTTCCTAAGTTTGTGCAACACATTAGATGAGGCGGCACTGTACGACCGTCAGATTCGGTTGTGGGGTCTCGATGCACAGCAAAGGCGAGTACTTCGGACTGTATCATTTAGATGCTCGCACTAATTTTCAGCTTGTTGAAAACATCGTGTTGGCAGGTATAGGGAAGCTCATCGTTGTCGACCAAGATATCGTTGCCGAAGAAGACCTGGGTGCGGGGTTCTTCTTTACGGAAGAAGATGTAGGGAAAAACGTAGGTATTGTTCATGTCGGACAATCCACCTCAGTTCAAAACTCTCGCTTCACTCTCAAGAGAGCAGACTCTGCCCGAACACGCATACAGAACTTAAACCCGCTTGTTACTGTAGACACATTAACCACCTTTGACTCTCTCATTGGAGTGGAGTTGGGGAGGCTAGTGAAGTCGGCTGATCTTCTTTGTGTGACAGACTTGGGGACAGAATGGATCGTAGGTCCAACTGATCAATGTGAGAAGAATTGTCATATGGCTAACTCTTCGATTCAAGAACCCTCTGAATGAGGCATGCATCCGTCAAAAGAAGAAGTTCTATTGTGGATCCACATATGGCTTGTTGGGGTACATATTTTGTGATCTTGGAGTACACGAGTTCCTAACCAAGTGAGTGTCGCGATTCTCCCTTTTCTGACTCTTCCATTCGGCAGATGTTTCAAAATTTGATGGCGCCTACAATGGTTTTATTACAGAGATAAGGCGCACTCAGGCGAAGAGCCAAAAAGCATCAAGGCAACATTGGTGTATCCGCCCTTCTCTAGTGCCGTAAGGCATTCTTGGGGTACCCTGACCAAAAAACAAACAAAGGAGGTGAACCCAATGGCGGTCATCACAGTGATGGGTGGGTTCCCCGCTATGCGGTGTGGCGACAATTGATTCAACCGATCCATTGGGGTTCTTTCTATCAGCTATTCTAGAGTGGCAGACGGGACACGAAGGAAATCTACCAGATGATATATCTGCAGCTGATGAGCTAGAAATACTCGCTAATTCGTTGCTGAAAAGCCTCAATGTAAACCCCCAGAGTATTGAGTCTATTCCACGACATCTGATAGAGTATGTAGGGGAACACTATGAGGCTTAACGTTTCTTACTAACATTGGGCAATTCACGTCCCATAGCTCAGCGGTCACTACTGCCGCTCATGAATTATCACCTGTCTGTGCAGTTGTTGGTGGATTCTTGGCACAAGACATTTTGAAGACACTCGCTGCGAAGGATCCGCCATTGGCCAATTTTTTCACGTTTGATGGCTCAACTAGCACGGGAACCGTTTGTCGTTTGGGCGTAGAATAGGATTATGTAGTTTACATTTGCTGTGCCGATCGGGATATGACCGACTTTCGGACCGACAGTTGCGGTTGTATGTCATAGTTGGCCCTGTTATCCAACCATTAATTTCTAGCAGCTATAAGGTTTCAATCGAAGGTTTACTCGATGCACTATGCTAAAGCCCAATCTCGTAACGAGGTCCGATCCTAATGATATGTGAGGAAATATTTGTCTGCTAAATTCAACATGCCGTCTCTTTGGTAGGGTATATAATGTGCGAAGGGTCCTGACTAGGTCTATTGCATATTGCCGTGCTAAGAAGTTGTGACCGTGTGGAGTTATATTGATATAGAGGCCATCATTTTTGCATTAAGCGTATTTCATCACAAAATGTTATCGCCTCGCAAATAGGTCTACGTTCCCAAATCCCAGCGATCCAATAATAGCCGAACGACATGTACCTACTGGTTGTGGGTTGCGCAAGTGGCTCTCCATGTCATTCTGTGCAAGATTGTTGTGCAGGAGGTGATCACCTATTTAGATTTAGAGCTGATTGTTGAATCACCGATCGCTGAAGCGACACCACTGTAGTTGTGTCTTTATTAACAGCCTTGGAGGTCGATGCCTGGAGAGAGTGGGATTGCAATGTCCCAGTATGCTAATTGATCTGGCTCTTACAACGACTTGATACGCGGACGTACAAGCGTGATGTAGTACCCACGGGTAGCGAAGGCAACATTATGCCTAGCATGTATAGTGAAGGTGACCAAGCAACACTAATTTATTGACCGAATGATCGAGGAAAATGGCGCAAATCCCAATCATTAGATAGTGACTCCTTCACCCTTGACCCTCAGAGAGGGATATCAGATGGTTTTGTCCATTGTGGTTGGGTGTTTTGTGCGTATTGTGAACCGGTAATACTTTGATGATGGGCATGCAAGATATATAGCGCTTAGAAAAGGGAAACATAACGAGTGGGTTGGATAATAAAGCTGATTGACACGGATACGATTGAATGCCCAGAACCAGCCTTAGATACTGAGTGGAGCGTACTCTTCCATGTCAACCTCGACGTAGTCATGGCGCTGTACATCGCCGAAGTCTTAGTCTCCCCCTGCGAGCCATCGCTATAAATTGGCGGTACCCCAGGCCTACACGTGCCGATGCTTGGGAACGCCCAACCGATAAGAGTTGAGAAGGACGCAGGTGAATCGCTGAAAAATTGGTTGTTCCTGGCCACCAGATTGAGCATAGGCTACGAGTGCCTAGGCAGCCCGGAAAGCCGTGATAGGCTGCGAGGGAGATGGAAGATTCGAGGTCGGCGAAATGCACGAGAACAACTCTCTCAAGTACTGAGGAATCCGAGGCAACAAAAAAATCTGTTTACGTCCATCCTTACTCGGTCTGCGACAAGCACTGTTCCACTTCCCTCGTGAAGGGGGTGTGCGTAATCGACAGAGGGGGCCCCGCATACGTTTGGCATGGAACTGCTGCAGATAGTTTGCTAAGAATGCAACTGACAACCGAAGACACACCGACGCCACCTCATTAAGGCGGCAACGGAGCACTGGGATTGCGGGGCTACATTGGGACTTGAGGATCACCACGTCGGCGTGGAGGAGATAATTAGCTTTCCAAAATGTCATAAGTACTGACTAGAATGAATTCGGGGGGAGGCGACATGATATCGGGGGTGCGAGGGAGCGGCCCATCGCAGTCAAGTCACTCCGAGCACGCATGATAAGCGATGAAGTCACAAGGCATAAGAATGAATTGGACCAAAAGGCGAGGATACCCAGCGTTCACTGGTCAGTTCAAGTCCTACACATGCACCTAAGATGCCGGATTTATGTCCCGCGCCAGACCAGGGTCTCAAGACACTGGCAGAAGAGTACAACGTCCGGGAGAGCCAGAGAAACCTAGGGATGATGTTGACCCCAAGCTGGAAGGTCAAATAGGCAGCTGTAAATCAGGCATTCCCCGGTCGGTCTTCTTCCAGACAATCGATTTTCGATGTCAATTTTGGCCACAGAAGACCACAGATATATTTAAAATTATATGGCGATGGGTATCTATGATACTGGAATGGGCGGTTCGAGGTTGTGAGATCTCAGAAATTGGGGCGCTGGAGGTGCTGGAGTGTCGCGATAGGAGGCCTGCTCCACAGAACCAGAGTGGCTATAAGCGCGGCACCCCAGCGAACAGCACCTAGTCGGCCCATATGTTCAGCGTCAACACCGGTAACGAGATGTGGATGATGATGAATATGAATCTCATTTGTTTCACACCACACACTCATCATCATCGTCATCCACATCGAACGATCCTCTAGGGCCTTTTCAGGCGAACCTACGAAAAAAGCGTAACGCCCAACAGTGGGACTCCTGAAACGTCAAGAGATTGAGGGTGCGACTCGTCAGCGCCTCTTACAGTGGGCGCTTAACGAATTTCTAGCCAGCCACCGGAAGCAAACTAACTTCTGAAAAGATGTCTTCATTACCAACACCTCCTGGTATGCCACCACCACCGCCTCCTGGCATGCCAGTCGGAATGCCTCCCGGCTTCCCGGGGAAGCCCCATGCCGAACTGACGCCGGACGCGTTATCTCAAAAGTCCCACAAATGGATACAAATGCAAAATAAGCGCTATGGCGAAAAGCGCAAGGGTGGGTTCATTGATGCCGGCAAGCAGGATCTACCTCCTGAACACGTAAGAAAGATAATAAAGGTGAGATGACTTTCGGGATCAGGAAGCAGATTTTGACGCTACGGGCAGGATCATGGTGATATGAGCAATCGCAAGTTTAGAAATGACAAACGCGTGCACTTGGGAGCGCTCAAGTACGTTCCTCATGCTGTCCTCAAGCTGCTTGAGAACATTCCGTTCCCTTGGGAGGTTCGTCCATTAAATTACATTTCGAAGACGTGCTTATGGACATTATTCAAACAGCAAGTTCGTGAAGTCCCCGTGCTCTATCATATCACTGGTGCTATTACCTTCGTCAATGAGACCCCCCGAGTCATCGAGCCGGTCTACCATGCTCAGTGGAGCACCATGTGGATTGCCATGCGTCGCGAAAAGCGTGACCGTCGCCACTTTAAGCGTATGCGCTTCCCTCCATTTGACGACGAAGAGCCTCCTCTAGATTATGGCGATAATATCCTGGATGTCGAGCCTCTCGAGGCCATTCAGCTTGAATTGGATGAGGAGGAAGATGCCGCAATCTTTGACTGGTTTTACGATCCCAAACCGCTCATCGACACACCGACAGTGAATGGACCATCTTACAGATACTGGTCCCTTTCTCTTCCTGTGATGGCGAACTTGTATAGACTTGGTCGAACTTTGTTATCGGATCACGCGGACAACAATGCAAGCTATCTCTTCGACAAGAAATCATTCTTTACGGCGAAAGCACTCAACATGGCCATACCTGGTGGACCGAAATTTGAGCCTTTGTTAGTTCATCGTTCGTGTATTCGTATAACTCCTTGCCCCGTTCGGTCCAAATCTCGCCTTATCACGTCCCCAAGAACGTATACATCCGTACCGAGAACCCGGATTTGCCAGCATTTTACTTCGACCCTCTCATTAATCCTATCTCGTCTCGTGCATTCTCAGCCAAAGTTGAGCCCTTGATCTCGCATGAGGATGCCATCTTTGGCCCAAATAACGACGCCGACATGTTCGAATTACCTGAGGATATTGAACCCTTCTTTGCTGATAGGGAGCTTGAGAATGACCACACTGCTGATGCTATTGCTCTTTGGTGGGCGCCTGCCCCATATCAACATCGTAGCGGCAGGATGCGTCGAGCTGAGGATATACCGCTTGTGAAGAATTGGTACTTGGAACATTGTCCTCCCAACCAGCCAACAAAAGTTCGCGTGTCGTACCAGAAGTTGCTGAAGTGTTTCGTTTTAAACGAACTACATCGTCGTCCCACCAAGTCCGTCACCAAACGCGACTTGTTCAAGCAACTGAAGGCGACGAAGTTTTTCCAGACCACAAGGTTGGACTGGGTGGAAGCTGGCCTCCAGGTCTGCCGACAAGGTTATAACATGTTGAACTTGTTGATCCATCGCAAGGTGTGTACCATACAGCTCAGCTCCAGGTCACTTTAACCTGTGTCTAAATTAGAACCTTAATTATCTGCATCTGGATTTCGTGAGCCTGTTCCCGAAGCTATTGTGCGCGCATTTTTGCTTAACATGCTATCGGATGCTAGAACATGAATCTTAAACCTGTGAAGACGTTGACAACGAAGGAGCGCAAAAAGTCTCGTTTCGGAAATGCTTTTCATTTGTGCCGGGAAATTCTTCGACTCACGAAACTGGTCGTCGATGCTCACGTTCAGTATCGCCTGGGTAATGTCGACGCCTTCCAATTAGCGGATGCACTTCAGTACATCTTTGCCCATATCGGCGCCCTGACTGGCATGTACCGATACAAGTATAAGGTGACTAAACTCACTTGCTCAGGCTGGTTTCGCTTTTTTGTTAATGATCCGCTCTTAATAGTTGATGCGTCAAGTGCGCATGACGAAGGACTTGAAACATCTGATCTATTACCGATTCAATACTGGTCCGGTAGGCAAAGGGCCAGGATGTGGTTTCTGGGCCCCTGGTTGGCGAGTGTGGTTGTTTTTCATGCGTGGAATTGTCCCACTTCTCGAGCGATGGTGGGCTTCTCTGTTGTCATGTCCCAAATTGTGTTGTTGATCGTTCTGTATCAGGCTCGGCAACTTGCTCGCTCGACAATTCGAGGGCCGAAACAGCAAAGGCGTTGCAAAAACCGTGACAAAGCAGCGGGTTGAGTCCCATTTTGATCTCGAGCTTCGAGCCGCTGTTATGCACGACATCCTAGACATGATGCCTGAGTCCATTAAACAGAACAAGGCGAAAATCATTCTCCAGCACTTATCGGAAGCTTGGCGGTGCTGGAAGGCGAACAGTACGTTTCCGGTACTCACGAATATCGGCAGTAGCTAATCATAGCGTTGCAGTTCCATGGAAGGTCCCTGGGATGCCGACTGCCATTGAGAATATCATTTTACGTTATATCAAGAGCAAGGCTGATTGGTGGACTTCGTGAGTGCTACGGGATACTCGTTGATGGGTCTAGTGCATTAATCTTCCATTATGGCAGGGTTGCCCATTACAACCGTGAGCGTATACGGCGTGGGGCTACTGTAGACAAAGCCGTTGTCAAGAAGAATTTGGGTCGTCTTACCCGTATGTAAATCTGTCTCAGAGGTTTCCAATTTCACTAATTGTCCACATATTAGGTTTGTACCTCAAGGCTGAGCAGGAACGCCAGCATGCTTACCTGAAGGATGGACCGTATGTCAGTGCCGAAGAGGCCGTCGCAATCTATACCACCACTGTCCATTGGCTCGAGAGCCGCAAATTTGGTACGTTATCTATTCATTGGTTGATAGACAAGTCCTGATTGCCTATCTATACTTCATTAGCCCCAATTCCTTTCCCGTAGGTTACCCCAGATTTGAGTTGCAAAACTCCCAGTTGACTTTCAATACGCAGGCCTCTATCATACAAGCACGACACTAAGTTGCTAGTGCTGGCGCTTGAGAAGCTTAAGGAGGCATACAGCGTCAAGGGACGTTTGAATCAGTCCCAGCGTGAAGAGTTGGCACTGATTGAACAGGCGTATGACAATCCCCATGAATGTACGTTCTGTCTTATTTCGATCTCCGTACCCTGATGGCGCTTCATAGGCCTGTCACGCATTAAGCGTCTTCTCCTCACACAGCGAGCTTTCAAGGAGGCTGGAATTGGTGGGTTGAGATGTGTGTTATCAATCGCACAGCTAAATATATTCCCTCTCCATCGCAGAATTTTTCGATACATATGACAAATTGATACCATGTTATGACATTGAACCAGTGGAGAAGATCACTGATGCTGTAGGTTCTCAAGCTTTCTTTTAGGCATTCTGACAGACATTGTTTTGTTCTTGAAGTACCTTGACCAGTTCCTCTTCTTCGAGTATGTGTCTTGGTTCCATCAAGTGGGACCCCAGCGCTAACACACCTGTAGGGCGGATAAGCGTGGGCTTTTTCCGGCTTGGATCAAGCCTGCTGATACAGAACCCCCTCCATTGCTTGTATACAAGTGGTGCCAAGGTATCAACAACTTGACAGACATCTGGGAGACGAGTGAAGGTGAATGTAATGTCATGATGGAAACCGTCTTTTCGAAAGTCTATGAGAAGATTGATCTGACCTTGCTCAATCGTCTACTTCGATTGATTTTGGATCACAATCTGGCTGACTATATTACGGCAAAGAATAACACCGTCCTTACATACAAGGACATGGCTCACACCAATGCATTCGGTCTTATCCGGGGTCTACAGTTCTCAGCTTTCGTCTTCCAGTATTATGGGCTTGTTTTGGACCTCCTTATTCTTGGTCTCCAGCGTGGTAGCGAGATGGCAGGGCCGCCTCAACTTCCCAACAACTTCTTGCAATACCGCGATAGTGCAACAGAGACGAGACATCCGATCCGTTTATACTCTCGATATGTGGATCGACTACATATTCTGTTCCGTTTCACCGCCGATGAGGCTAGGGACCTGATTCAAAGGTACCTAAGCGCCAATCCCGATCCGACCAACAACAACGTCATAGGGTACAACAACAAACGTTGCTGGCCCCGTGATTGTCGCATGCGTCTAATTAAACATGATGTTAATCTTGGACGCGCTGTGTTTTGGAACGTCAAGCAGAGTCTGCCTCGATCCCTTACCACGATCGAGTGGGATGACACCTTTGTCAGTGTCTATTCTAAGCATAACCCACAGCTTCTATTTTCTATGTCCGGATTTGAAGTTCGAATACTGCCGAAGATCCGCACAATGAATGGAGAGCAGTTCTCACTTAAGGATGGCGTCTGGAACCTGACGAATGAGCAGACGAAGGAACGCACGGCTCAAGCCTTTCTACGAGTTTCGGATGATGGTAAGAGATAATATTTAAGTGTCGATCCTTATTATCTGATGACGATACTCGTTAGGCATCCAGCAATTCAACAATCGTATCCGCCAGGTCCTGATGAGTTCAGGGTCAACCACTTTCTCGAAGATCGTAAACAAGTGGAATACGGCCCTCATTGGACTTATGACTTATTACCGTGAAGCTGTGGTTCATACGAATGAACTGTTGGATGCACTCGTCAAAGCGGAGAATAAAATTCAAACTCGTGTGAAGATTGGCCTCAACAGTAAAATGCCTTCTCGTTTCCCCCCCGGTATGTTGTAACTTATATAAAACAACGAAACTGCGTGCTCATTACCGTTTCGCAGTCGTCTTTTATACGCCTAAGGTCCAGTTTCTGATGTGTGGATTAAGGCCTGCCGCGCTAATTTATGTCATCATAGGAATTGGGAGGATTGGGTATGTTATCGATGGGCCATGTTCTCATTCCGCAGAGTGATCTTCGATGGTCAAAGCAGACAGATGTTGGAGGTTAGTGTACCCAATTTCTGTCCGTTAGCCTCATTCCGATTATGCAGCAAATAGTAACACACTTCAGATCTGGTATGAGCCACGAAGAGGACCAGCTTATTCCGAATCTGTACCGTTATCTTCAACCATGGGAGGCCGAGTTCATGGACTCTGCCCGAGTTTGGTCCGAGTATTCTATGAAGCGAAAGGAAGCGAACGCGCAGAATCGCCGTCTTACTCTAGAAGACCTTGAGGACAGTTGGGACCGTGGCATTCCTCGAATCAACACCCTCTTCCAAAAAGATCGACATACTCTTGCGTACGATAAGGTTTGCCCTACCAGGTCTGTTGAGAACTTTCGAGTACTCATTGAACATGTAGGGCTGGCGTGTCAGGACTGACTGGAAGCAATACCAGTTGTTGAAGCAGTATGTGCTCTTAGAGGATACGGCGTTCCTTGCTTTTAACATGCTTCGACAGCAATCCATTCTGGTGGACGTCACAGCGTCATGATGGAAAACTATGGCAGCTCAATAACTATCGAGTTGATGTTATTGCGGCACTAGGTGGAGTGGAGGGGATCCTCGAGCATACGCTGTTTAAGGGAACGTACTTCCCCACTTGGGAGGGTCTCTTCTGGGAGAAAGCATCCGGTTTCGAGGAGTCTATGAGATACAAAAAACTGACTAACGCTCAACGGTCTGGCTTGAATCAAATCCCAAATCGCAGGTTCACGCTATGGTGGAGTCCTACCATTAACCGTGCCAATGTATACGTCGGTTTCCAGGTGCAGCTCGACTTGACTGGCATCTTCATGTAAGTGTTGCGCGGCCTAGATTGGTCTCTCTCCCTAACGTCAGACTTCAGGCATGGTAAGATTCCTACACTAAAGATCAGTTTGATCCAAATCTTCCGAGCCCATTTATGGCAAAAAAGTACGTTGCAATTCAGTTTTCCTAATGCGCTGCCTGTTTGATCATTTTCCTCTTATTCTCGCCGAATTTAGTTCACGAAAGGTGGGATGCCCGACACGTTTGCCTTTTGTTCCCAACTAACTTCTTTCTCCGCAGTGTCGTCATGGATCTCGTGGGTGTAGTCTGAGGTGAAGCTTTAACATGGATCTGCTGATCTCCGTCATGGGTGTAGTGTCAAGTTTTCGATCAGGAACTTGAGGCTCTTCAAATTGAGACTGTCCAAAAAGAGACTATCCATCCTCGAAAAAGCTACAAGATGAACTCGTAGGTCTTTACAATACACTATTCTCTCAGCGAGTTAAACGAAACATCCTCAGTTCTTGCGCGGATATCCTATTATTCTCGGCCTACAAGGTATGTGTTACCGAACAATGTCTCAGCTCGATATCTAACGTTTATTTTAGTGGAACATTGCTCGACCGTCGCTAGTGTCTGATGTTTGTCATGGTCAATCCCTGACTCCAATAGCGCACTGACATATGTCTTATAGAATAAGGACGTCTTGGATGGAACTACCAGTAACAAATACTGGATTGATGTCCAGCTACGATGGGGTGACTTTGACACCCATGACATTGAGCGTTATACTCGTGCCAAATTTCTTGATTATGTGAGTCCGTATATTATTCAAAGATTAATCCTCCTCACGATATGATACCTAGGTGTCCGATTCGATGAGCATTTACCCTTCACCCACCGGTGTCATGATTGGAATGGACTTGGCGTATAGCATATGGTCTGCGTACGGCAACTGGTTCCCTGGGATGAAGCCTTTGATTCAACAGGCTATGGCGAAGATCGTGAAAGCCAACCCGGCTCTGCATGTCTTGCGCGAGCGAATCCGCAAAGGTCTTCAACTCTACTCTTCTGAGCCCACCGAACCATATCTGAACAGTCAGAACTACTCTGAGCTCTTCTCCAATCAGATTATATGTGAGTCTCCTAGAACATTAAGTATCTCGAACTCATGTCTGACGTCATCTGTTAGGGTTTGTGGATGATACCAACGTTTATCGTGTCACAATGTGAGTCTGTAAGCTAAGAAAAACTCGGATCCAGCTTACCAGGCGACGTCTCTGACGGTGCAATTTTCATTTTTAATCCTCGATCTGGCCAGCTCTTCTTGAAAATTATCCATACCAGTGTGTGGGCGGGTCAAAAGCGTCTCGGACAGCTCGCCAAATGGAAAACAGCAGAAGAAGTGGCTGCGTTAGTTCGCTCACTTCCTGTTGAAGAGCAGCCAAAACAAGTCATTGTGACTCGTAAGGGCATGTTAGGTATGTTGTTGCGAGCTATTATTCTATGCACCGGACTAATGGGCTCGTAGATCCTTTGGAGGTTCATTTGCTTGACTTTCCCAACATTGTCATCAAGGGCAGCGAGCTTCAACTCCCTTTCCAAGCATGCATGAAAATGGAGAAGTTCGGTGATCTAATATTGGTGAGTTCGTCTATTTTAGGATGGATCATTTAAAATAAACATCTTCCTACAGCGTGCCACCCAACCCCAAATGGTCTTATTCAATCTTTATGGTCAGCATCTGGGCTTCATCTCAGGAATCTCAGATCTCACTAGTGTGTTCAGATGACTGGCTGAAATCCATCTCAAGTTACACCGCATTCTCACGTCTTATTCTCTTGCTTCGTGGTCTGCATGTGAACAATGAGAAAGCTAAAATTATCCTTCGACCGGACAAGAACACCATCACCGAACCCCACTTTGTCTGGCCCTCACTCACTGATGAAGATTGGATTAAGGTCGAAGTGGCACTCAAAGATCTCATTCTTGCCGATTTCGGCAAGCGAAATGGCGTCAATATAGCTTCGTTGACTGCTAGTGAAATCCGAGACATTATCCTTGGTCAAGAGATTGCTGCACCGTGCGTGCTCACTGAGCTACATTAGTTCTTCAGGTGGTTAATCGCTGTTGTTCTGCAGGTCTATTCAGCGTCAACAGATGGCCGAGCTTGAGAAATCAACCGAGGCTCAGAGCCAAGTTACTGCCGTTCAGACGTGAGTGAGCTCTCAAACTTTCCTATATCCACTCACTCTTCCAATCACCAGCCAAACCACAAACGTTCATGGCGATACGTTACAAGTTGTTACAAGTAAGTCAATATTTGGGGCGGTTGCACATCCAGGCACTGACAGCGAGTTCCAGCCGCGGATTACGGACAGCAGGTCTTCAGCAGCAAGTCAGACTGGCGAGTCCGTGCTATCTCGGCAACCCATCTTCCTCTCCGTCTACAGCACATCTATGTTTCAAACGACGATGTGAAGGACGATGCCACTTCGTATACCTATGTTATCCCCAAGAATATCCTACGTAGTTTCATCATTAGCGCAGATTTACGAACTCATGTGGCAGCCTACATATACGGTATTTCCCCTCCCGACAATAAACAAGTCAAGGAGATTCGGGTACGCATACACCTTGTGGCAGTGCTTTTGCGTACTTACCAAGTAGTTTATGATTAGGCTCTCGCATTCGTCCCTCAGCGTGGCAGCAACAACGCGGTTGAGCTGCCATCGCAACTCCCAAAGGATGATTTTCTTCTTAAGGACCTGGAGCCGCTCGGTTGGATCAAAACCCAAGGATTGGATCTGCCTCATCTGACGCCAATGGATGTTACAACTCAGGCAAAGATCATGGCAGACCACCCAGAATGGGGACCCAACTCGATCTGCATCGCGTGTGCCTTCACGCCAGGCTCCATTTCCTTGTCTGCGCATTCTCTTGCTGTACCCGGTTTCGAATGGGGAAGGAAAAACCAAGACAATTCACCGAACCCCCCTGTAAGTGTCGTCCTTTTTACGCCTCCGATTCATATCCAGACGGCCGATTTCTTTGCGTGACCTCATTGATAACACAGGGATTCAACCCGAACATGTCCTAGCGTGTCCAGCTATTGTTATCGGATAGGATCCTCGGTATGACACTCGTGCCAGAGGGCAAGGTGTGGAATTACGGCATTGGACTCACACAACTTTGGTCGTCCAACTTACCATACTCAATGAGACTGGATACGCCAATATTGTTCTGGGCAGAACAACACAGGCCATCTGCTTTCCTTTCGGTAAGTCTTAATATGTCAAGCTTGGTCAATATCTGACTGGTACATTTCCGTAGTTCACCAACCTTGAGACAGGTGACGACAGCGCCGATGTTGAGAATAGTTTCGCTTAATCGTAGTTTTGGAGTTGATGATATTATTCCTCAAATTACTAAATAATGTAGTTGATTCTGTAGTTTACGCTGATCTTATATCATTCGATCTTCCTGTGTGCATCTGAGGTGTACTGTCATGGGCACAATCAAAGTGCGGGATTAAGCCCCAGACATTGGCAGCCTCCTGGCCTAGCTCACAACGATCGAGGACGTTTCGAGTATTGGAAATAAGACTAATGGGTTATGGCACTCAGTTCAACATCAGTGAACTGCTGTAACTACCTAGCGGGTTGTCGCACTAGGTATAACATACCAAGAATCAAGTGAGAAACGTTTCTACACCTACGGAAGACAACTCACGTCACTTCAATAGCGGACTGAAGGAAGGGAATCATTCCAGTTATAAGGGATACGGCAAATAAAAGAAATATTGAAAGCAATGAAGAGCCAATTGCATTGCCACGTCGACGTCGATACTTCGATTTGCAGCTGACAATGTACAGTATTTGACCACTAAATGAACATTATCATGCATCAATGCAACAAGTGGATGGAAGCTTGTCAGGATTCCAGCCTCTCTTCGTTTCTTTTTCCTCGATGCTCTGCAGTCGTACTGCACTCGAAGAGACTGGGATTGTTTATGACTTATACTTGAAAGAACTTGGGTCACTTTGACATTCTCATCAACTTGTAATTTTTCGCATCACACTCTAACATTTGAGCATCCTAGTCTGCGTTTATACGCAATTTTCCGACGCACGAGAAATTAAGAAGTTGCGGCTGAATCTCGGAAATTTTCGAAAGAAGGGGTCAGTAATAAGGACATTGATGAACTTTAGTTAACGTGGGCGTCCCGCCCCGAGCCGTGTACCCCATATTAAGTATGTCAGGATTCACACTTCTCTTTGTTTTTTTGTGAACAATTGTGGGCTTATCACTCATCCACGGCGTAGTATTTTTTGGGACAACATTCTGGACAAGCGCCAAAACCCTCTGGATAAAATAATTATCACAATTGTGGGTTGTTGCTTCAGTTCCTCCAAGCGATGCGAAGACGTGTGGATCAATTGCCAAAGATAGATCCCTAATTTAGGATTTTGATCAGACAAGAAGCTGGCCAGTATTATGATTAACCTGAAGCTGAGGACCAGTGAAGGCCTCGCTTCAACTAGCGACGACCGTTCCCGGGGCGGTAAGCTTTCCTCACGTGATCCGTCCCGGCGTTATGTATTAGGTATGTATTCATTTGTTGGGGCTTAGCAATTTTAGTACCACACCTTCCCTTGAACTCCCGTTCTTTCAACTCCTCTTCTCTGATCCTTCCGCTTCTCCAGGGCATACAACATGCTCAGAAAATGGATCCCATTACTTCCATGTCTCTCCTTTCTTTTCTCAACACGGCAGGTCAGCGTTAGGCCGTTCAGCTCTTGTCTTCCCCGCCTTGAGGCTAAATCAGGCGTAAACATGTAGGTCGCTGCAGTCACCCCAGGCGGGATTGAGCACGTGGGCACCACTCTTGTGAGCGCGATGATGGTACGTCTCCGCCTCGTTCTTGGAGGGTATCAGGATTTATAGTCCACCTTGTTCCGCAGATGTTCCTAGGCAGTCAGGACAAGGTGTACATCTTAGATAAAGTGGAGGGTAATCCAACACAACTCAACGGCCGCTCAGCATGGGCAGCTGAGTGGTATGTTTTACTGTCAGGGCGGAAATGCCAGAATTGTGATTGATTACATCCTTAGGGACATACCATCCAACTCGGCGACTCCGATGTCAGTTATTACAAACCCGTTCTGCGCATCCGGAATGCACTTCCCAAATGGCTCATGGGCGACCTTTGGCGGAAATGGAGCAGTTGGTCCAGGAGGGAATATTTCCGATGTCACAGGGCCAACAGGGACGGGTCCGTGCACGTTCCGCTTAGCAAAACCACTTAATTTTCTGATTTCTCTGTGAGCAGGGTACTACTCCAACACCTATAAGGACTATGATGGTGAGAATGCCGTTCGTATCCTCAACCCTTGCCACGGCGGACAGGACATCTCTCAGTGCCAGTGGAGCGACAATGTAACAACACTAATGAAACGGCGTTGGTACTCGTCCGCGGAACCTCTCGCTGATGGAACTATCCTGATTGTTGGTGGCTTCGTCAACGGTGGATACATCAATCGTAACTGGCCAGTCTTGAGCGCCGATCTTGGTACTCAGGGAGGTGCTGCAGAGCCCACCTATGAATTTTACCCCCCACTCGCGGGTTATCAGCCGCAAGTATCCAATTTCACCGTCAGCACAACGGGTCTCAACTCCTATGCCCATATGTTCCTCATGCCGTCCGGCCTTGTGTTCCTTCAAGCGAATTACAGCACTAGTATGTCCCTCTTCATATATAGATTTGCCTCGTGGCATGGGTCTGATAGTTGCATGCTCGTTTGCAATCCATTGTAGCTTTATGGAACCACACGTCGAATGTGGAAACGCCGCTACCCGACATGCCTGGTCGGATCGTACGTGTGTACCCTGCCTCAGGAGCCGTAGCCATGCTTCCGTTAACACCTGGGAATAATTGGACCCCGACCATTCTCTTCTGTGGTGGGACACTCATGACGGATGATCAATGGGGCAACTACAGCTTTCCCAATGCTGCGACGTGGAACATCCCAGCGTCAAATGACTGTCAACGCATAACTCCCGAACCCACGGATGGCTCCGCGGTGCATTATGTACAGGATGATAATATGATCCAGGGACGAACTATGGGTCAATTCATCGCGTTGCCTGATGGGACCTATCTTGTGGTCAACGGGGGAGCGAATGGGACGGCGGGGTATGCCGACCAAACAGGAACAACGCCTCATAATCAGATGCCCTTCACAATGAGTTTAGCAACGGGTCCCACTCTTCAGCCTGCGATATACAATCCAAATGGGCCTTCGGGGTCAAGATGGTCGAATACCGGGCTGGGCTCGTCAAAGATCCCCCGACTTTATCACTCATCAGCTATCCTCCTTCCGGACGCGTCCGTTCTGATTGCTGGGTCGAATCCCAATGTGGACTATAATCCCAATGCATACTACCCCACGACGTTCGATGCTGAGATCTTCTATCCTCAATATTTCAATAAGACGAAGCCGACCATATCTGGTGTGCCCCAACAGCTTGGATACGGAGGTGATCCGTTCGATATTTCCTTCGGAACAAGCTCGTATACTGGTAATGCCAATAACGTTGCGGGCAACTCGACCGTTGTCCTGATTCGCCCGGGCTTCACTACGCATGCCATGAACATGGGTCAGCGACTGTTGCAGCTGAATAACACATACACCGTTTATAATAATGGTACCATCGTACTCCACGTCGCCCAACTGCCTCCTAATCCCAACCTTATCACTCCCGGCCCTGTCCTCTTCTTCGTTAACGTCAATGGAATACCCAGCAATGGTACCTTGATAACCGTCGGCACAGGCAATTTTGGCGTCCAACCCACCAAGTCGGCGAGCGTTTTGCCTGCAAATATTAAGGCGCAAAATCCTCCAACTTCTAGCAGCGGGAATAATAGCGGATCTCCCCAGAATGACTCGCATAAAGTTTCTTCTGGACTCATCGTTGCGGCTGGAGCTGGGGGAGCCATCGTTCTTATTGTCCTTGGGGCTGTTCTGCTCGTCTTCTGCAAGCGCAGAAGAGATCCTAGTGTTTCACGCGGTGATCCATACAACACCTTAGGCGGCAGCGGGCTCCCTCTCCCGGCATCGACATCCAAGTCAAGCGATCCTCGCAACTCGGACGCGTTCATTCCTTTGCAGCAGTACAACAACTCTGCGTGGAACGTTGGGGAAGACAAGGCTTCGATTGCTGATTCCCGTGTTGACTTACAAGAACCGCAGCTTTATGCGGCAGGGAGTGAAAAGTATCCGGATTACGGTACGAATGGTGGGTATACATCGCCAGCGTCACCGACACGGCATTCTTTGCGTGAACCATCTCGAGACTTTTACTCGAGTCTTGGAGCGCAAACATCACCGATGACACCAACCCAGAGTCCTTTACGTATATCTGGAAGTAATCAATATCCGGAATACATCGGGAATCGCGACGAGTATATGACCCCAACATCACCATCGCAGGCCCATTTGGGAGGAGAGATATATGATGACTATTATGACGAGCCACCTGAATCTCAGTTGAACTCCCGTCGCGTCAGAGAGACTTCGTAGCGGACTCACTCCCATCTCATCTCCAGTTGGACATTTCCATCTTTTCTCTTCTTGTGTTTACCATATGGACTTTAATGCAGGTTTCGATCGACTAGCGTGCTGGGCATATACTTTTTTTCCTCCTAACTGACTCACAACCTTCATTTCCCCCCTCATAAATTCAAACGACCAACTCGTGCAGAGAGTTTGGCCTATTTTTGAACAGACACCCTCACTTCATGTATCTTTTTCTACCTTAATTGCAAACTAACAGATAAATAACCACCAACTCGGCATGTTCGGAAGCATAGTGCACTCCTGTACGGGTGGTGTCGGAGGTGCGAGTTCACGGTGTGGATCAGGAGCTTCCACATGTCCGTCGCGCGTAGGTGCAATTCCGGACGGGTTAGTAACGGACTCCTAAGCTGCGGAAGGCAATGATATTTCCAAACCGCTGTACTTTACCGTGATAGTTGTTTCCAGTTCCCCTTGTTCGACTTCCAAGTTAATAGAGGCTGGTCACCTGCCTATGTTTGATCAACTCTCGAGTGAATATTGAACCGCTGGGTGGGCGGTTTCCTTAATTAACCAATAACTGACATACATCATATCACAACAGCTGGCTTTGACATCTCTTTCGCAAATATCTCACATTTCTAAGTAATCTATTCTTTCCCTCTCGCTCTTTTTATAGTAGTTGGGTCTTGACTCAGATTTTACTGGAAAACGGAAATTTGAAAGCGTTATTCAGGACGGAGCAGTTGGCATGGTTAATTGAATATATTTAGGTCACGAGAAGTCTGGGTCCACAAGACAACAGCTTACAGTCATACCCGTATCAAACAGAACTCCTCCCTCAACCAGCGTCCACCGCCTGAAGAAAAGTAATAAAATAAATATAAATACATAGATAAAGATAAAAACAAACAAATAGATGTCGTCTCTCTCCCCGCCCTCCTCTGGTGCTTCCTCGTCTGCCCCTAATGTTCTCTCCTTGACTCGCAGAGCTCTTGCTTCGAATCAAACGTACCAAGAATCACTTGGTTCACTCGCTGAGTCCCTGCGAAGCGAACTCGCAGCTGTAGAGAAGCTTCTCGAGGATGTAGAGCAAAACGTAACTTCCAAGGGCATCGATGCAGTGACTAGGACGTGGCCCGATGAACGTGTAGTCCTCATTAAAGAAGGTTGGGTGGGGCTGAATAGTATTATAGGGAGGAAGCAAATTTTTTCAGAGGTGCGCTCTCTCTATATGATCGTAGAGAGCGCATGGAAGTTGTCTGATGCAGGTAGTATATCCAGGACTCTCCTTTCTATGAAGATGCAAATCGGCATAAACGATACAGGGATTTGACAACTCCTAAGCCATGTGGGTACCTAAAGACTTTCCATTCCCTCCATTTCCTGGGGATTGACGTCCTCTCTCCCACTTGACTCAGTCACCAACAAAGAGCGGACTGCACTTATCTCTGCGGTCCGCAATGAAAACATGCGGCTCCGGGCCCGTGAACTCGTGGAATCGTGAGTCGCTGGGCGTTTTTAGCACTCAAATCCTTATAAATTAACATGCTCTTCTTGGATATTCAGTGGTGCCACGGATGCTCTTGAGCGTGTTCGAAACATGCCATCTACCGAATTCGAACAGACACATGATGGGTTGGATTGGGATAGGATTGCCTCCCAGGCTAGTTCAGCCTTCTATTCTGCTAGACTTTGTAGATGATTTTCTGACTAGATTCCACGGACGTCTTATTACACGGAGCCGCGAACAGCTCAAGAATGCAAGGTTCAGTGGCTAGGAGCGGACCGGCCAGAGGTAGTGAACACAGTGGATAGACTATGGAAGGAGGAGGAAGATGCCAAGCTGCGATCATTAGTTGGTGAGAAAGATTACAAAGGAGGAGAAGTAGACTGGGTAGTAGTTGCGACGGACCTAGGGGTAAGGCTAAGATTGTTGATGTTGAATTGCTGACTCTTACGGATATTGTTCTTTTACTAGGGCACCAGGTTACCTGCTCAATGTCTCAGCAGGTTCCTATCTTTGGAGGGTTTCTCAACACTGCAGCCGAAGAAAGCCGCCTCTGCTTTCCCTCAGCGTCCAAGTTTTGGAATTGCCCGTGAAAAGGAGCAATGGACCCCAGAAGAGGATGCTGAGCTTCTCAAGGCTGTTCGGGACTGTGGCGCTGGTAACTGGCGTGCGAGTGAGTCAAAATCTTGATCATGGTCAACCCCTGCTAGAGCTAATTCATTTGTCTCAGTTTCTTTAGCACTCTCGACGCTGCGAACACCTGCGGCATGTGCGCAGCGGTATCGCAGTTCCCTTGATCCCACCATCAAGAAGGGGGATTGGACTCAATCCGAAGATGAGAGACTGAAGGAAGCAGTAGCCATCTACGGCACTCAGTGGAGTAAAGTAAGTACTCTGATGAAGGGAAGAACGGGACCTCAATGCAGGGAGCGGTATGTGAGGAGAACTTCTCTTGCTGGAACTAAGGCCGGTAAATGGACGGATGAGGTGAGTCATCAGCGTACTGGCGGAAGTCTCAATTCGATTCTTTGTATTCTTCCTCTAGGAGGATCAAAAGCTCCGACAGGCTGTGAGCGTAAGAGGGCTGACGGATTGGAATGCAATTTCGGACTTTGTTGGCAATCGTATGGGGCAGCAGGTAGGAAACGCTCAATAATGATCTTTCTCTATGATGACTTCTCTCGATTCCACCAATCTAGTGCCAACGACGTTGGGCAGTTCTCCAAAAGAAGGGCGATGCCTTAGATGCCGCTGAATCGAATAAGAAACTCCAACAAGGTAGGAGGCCAAAACGGAAGCCGAAAAACAAGGAAAAATCTCCGAGTGACAGAGCTGTCTCGTCGGATGCTTCTCCTGATGAAGATAGACCTGATGTGCAGCTTCCACGGGACGAGAGAGAGTCTGGCGCGCAAGAGACTGCAGCGGCGGCGACAACCCGACGCTCAGCCCGGCTAAAATCCTTGCGAGGATGACAATGATGATGACGATTACGCTTGTTACATCAAATGGACGCTATAGGTACACTCGCGCTCACTCCTTTATCTCCAGCTGTACGTATAAATTGTGTCAGGAGGATGAGCGTGGATGCATTAAACATCTTTGCCATTATTCCGGAATTTTTGCAATTCGCTCTTCCATGGCTCCCAGACATCGCCGTATTTGTTCAGCAAATCCCGGAGCTTTGCACGCTGCTCTGACTGGAACCAGGTCAGAGATGATAGATTGGCTTCCACTCGTATATGATACAAGACTTACGAGATTCCATGGCTCTTGATCATACACGTCCGTGAATAGATTTGACAACGATGGTTTCAGCTGCCTCTCGACGTCCGCGAGAGCATTAAGCACTTCCTTTTTCTGTGATACCTTAAGAGCTTCTTCCTCTTCTTCGGACCACCATCCTTTCGACTCCAGAAACTTGCGCATGCGATGCAGGGGATTGTCTAAAGAGTTACATGCATCGAGTTGGAACGTTTTTTCATAGATGATCTCCACGTACCAATCTTCTTCCAGTCTTCGACTTCTTGTCGGGCTCTATAGGCGAAACTGTCATCAGATGTAGAGTGATGACCAACTCTGATCACACCATTGGCAGCCCATACGATTAGCAAGAACGATTAGAATGGTCATTCTAAGTATCCCACCTATAGGTCATCGCTTCTATCAGAACGGGAGTACTTCGAGATATGGCAATCTTGCGCGCGTGCTTCACGGTGGTGTATACAGCAAGGGCATCATTCCCATCTACGCGAATGGTAGGTATGCCGTATCCTGGCCCTCGAGAAGCAATACCATCTCCGTGGTACTGCTCGGCGGCAGGAGTTGAGATGGCGACTGGACGAGATCGAGTCAGTAGGGGACCCGTTGAGGGTTGACCGGGGCTTACAGCCATTGTTTCGACATATCAGTACCAGCGCTGATCGAACGACAAGGGTTAACATTGAGATGTATTGTGTCAGAGCCCCCGAACATACCCCCACCAAGAACACTAGCCATGCCTAATCCCGCATGGAAATCACCTTCGGAAGCGGCACCTGCAGATCGAAATGAACAACGAGTACCACAGGGTTGGGGACGTGTCATGCAAACCTTCTCCAAAGTAGCATACCGTGCAGTCCTTGTCCTTCCGCGCTGGATCACGCTTGAGGGAATAAGCAACTCCAGCCGCTTGTGGTATCTGGTTCCCTAGCGGGCTTGAAATGGTGTGGAATTTGTACTTCCGTGAACCATAATGCTTTCACAGGAATACGGACTTAGAGAAACACGTCGAAATCCTGATAGCACCGTTGGAAGTATGCATACCACTGGCATTTGTCGACCCTTTGCCGTGTCATGTTCAGTGGAGAAGGACTGAGCCATATGTTCCGCCGGAGTGCAACCGCGCCACAGGGCTACTCCCATTTCGCGATATTGGCCCAGAACCCTGTTGAAAGTCACAGGCTTCAGCGCGGTAACGTCATTGATGCAACTAAGCCGAAAACGAAACGCACTCATCACCAGGGCCCAGTGCCGCTGCGCTGCCGATCATGACAGCTTCCTCCCCATACTATTTGAAGAGATTCATCCAGAGCCCTGTATACCTATGACATCTACTAACCGAAGTCATCTAGTAATGCAGTAAGTGCCAGAGTCTCGGGAAGCACCAACTGGGGACATACGTAGAAGGAGATTTTACCCTGTCGCTGTACATTGTACAATATGTTATCCATAGCTGGTAACATCATCATCCCCTTATATATTTTCCGGGAAAAGTCATGGTCCATCTTGTACAGATGACGATTATCATTCCTGAATACACCTGAGTCTGAATACACGCACCTCTGGCACCTCTGCCCCCTCTATGACATTGCCTGACCCGTCGAGAATGCGAAAAGTTGGGATAAGCTCTTGTTCGAGTACTGAATTAAAGAAGTGAAGTTTCGTGGTCAGGGCGGACGCAGGAGCCCCAGGGAGTGACCCAGCAGCCTTATGAGGCCCTGAGGCTACTCGTAATGGCCCAGAGGATCCTGCGACATCGTGGGCAAGCTAACAATTTGGGGTTAAATGCGACACCTTGAGATCAGGCATGAGGCTCACCAGCCGCGCCCCTCTACGCATACGTCGTACATGCGTGACACGTCTCACCAGGTGAAACGACGTCCTCATCAGTCAAAGTACGTTTGGAGCCAATCTCACGAGATCAACAATATGACCCAGGCCCTTCCCACACTTGGTAGTACTCCTCCAATCCAAATTCACGTATATGGTCTACGATCCGCTGGCTTCTCAGCAGAGGAGTGCGTAGGCGCCGAGCTCTTGAATCCCTGCGATATGGTAACCAACAAAAAGGATGCCGCGGTTCGGTCCCGAACCGGTGAACCGGCCGAACATGTACGTCAGAGAACCCAAATATACAAGATAGAAGAAAGATAAGGGGGGGAAGACGAAAAACGGTCATTTTCACGTTCCCAAAAGTCCGCAGGCCGATCCCGCCTGCCAAAGATATCCGAAGTCTCCATCTGAGGAGTCCGACAAGGGTTATTCAGACGAAGGCGCGGAGGCCAATAGTCATCGATCGGCGCGAGGGGCGGGATCGGACGAAGGTGGTCCCAGGAGACGATGAAGTCGTTCGAATACGAGCTATCTCGTACCTCGATTTGATATTACATGCGGCCAGTGATATGGCGATGAACCATAGTACTTTGACTCGAAAACTAAACACAAGAATGTCTGTACAAGAAGCTGCCATTATGGTACCGTGGATGAGTTCAGCAGCTAGAAGAGCGAGGTAATATACAACATTCGTACTTGTGCAAATGAGAACAGTGTAGATGCGAAAGAGGCTCTGTGAGTGAAATAACAAACGTTGATCGTCAAAACAGCGAGAGTAGAATCAAGTCTCCTGCGAAGTCAATAACTGGACATCATCCTCATATTGTTGCCCACCGGTATTCTGAACTCGCGAGCGGTATATCGTGAAAGTCAATCGTAACGTCCTATCTGATATCCCGTTGACATATTAAGGTCATCGATGCAGTTTCATGGGCGTACGGAAGGGAAGGGATGAGATGAAAACTGGTCTAGATATGGTGGAAAATTTGGGCACATTTCACCCGTAGGAGATTCGGGCCTAGTGGGCGATAAGTCCAAAAAGTCTTCGTCATCTTTGAGATCGGAACGTGGCGGCGAAGGTGGAATGAGGTTCGGAGGGGATTTCCTTCTGGAGCCTACAGTGAACGAGAAAGATGGGGATGAACCATGTGAAGTACTGGAGCCTACGAGCACCGGAATAGTTATGACTCGAGCATGTAAGACGCTAACATCATGGACGAACCTGGTTGCGAGGAAGCATGATTCAGACGTCGGAGTACCACACCGGCACTAGGGGACGAATTTTCATCACACTGATTAGCCTGAGCCCCAAGAAAAGACGTAGAGCCATTGTCTCGTTCATGAATACCAAAGGAATGAGACGACGTGGTCGCATAAGGATGGGCGTAGGGGGATGGATAAGATTGAGTGGGTGAAGTTGATACTGGTGTTATGGATCCTTCATTAGATATATTAGTCGTATGTGATTGGAAGCTATGCACGCTATGCGAGGACGACGTCCGGATAGAAACCGGACTGGGTGTAAAGCATGTGCCGGTCTTACTTTGAGTCTGACGCCAAGGAGGGATAGAGCAGTTGGTTGGATTATAGACCACTGTATCACCAGGAAAAAGACCCTCTGGTGTCGGCCCTTGAGGTGAAGGCACCATTTTCGGTAGGCTGCTACTTCGGCGTGTCGATGGGCTGGAACTGTGCCTTGGGCGGACTTCCTTGCCACAATCGTAGAGATAATGACACAAGATATCAGGAGCACTGGCATCGTTGGAATCCGAACCATCCAAACGAAGTTGACTCCCTCCGATCCAACTACGCGGCGAGCTATCATCAATCCCGGGAGGCGATAATCTGACTGATCTCGGAGACATGTTAAAATCCGCTGAAACGGCACTGAGGTCTGACGTTTTGTCTTCACTATCTTTTTTCCGCTTGCTTGGAGTTCTGTGTATGTCCAAACCACTAGCATCAGTCGCGGGAGACATGTCTAGAGAGCCCCTCGAGCGCGACTGAGCTAACGAAGGAGAAGCACGACCACTACCTGTTGATGAATGCAAGAGCCCACCAGAAGTTGTTGCCCGACGAGATCGTGGAGGAGGGGGGAGTGATAACGATGTGGCTTGCGTCATTCCACGAAGCAAAGAAGATCCCAGGATCGAGGGATTATATGAGGGACTAGCCAAAAAACGCTGGAAATTCTCCCGTTCTTTTTCGCCCTGGATCGCATTTGTACTAGGAGAAAAGGTTCGAGAATCCATTAATCGACTCTTTTTCGCCCGTCCAAGTGAGGAGGAATCGGGGGGTCTTTCTTCCACAGGGGTGATGGGGACACCAACTAAAAGATGAGCAGGAACGGCCACAGACACCATCTGGACCTCAAGTGGCGTTGTGGAGACAGGAGAGCCAGGTTTACTGACGGTGCTCGCAGCATCCTTCGGAGTTACTCCGGATGAGGTACGACCCTCCCGAGCTATATTTGCCACATTCTCTACGGTGGATAATGGTGTAAGCGTCTTCGGCTTGGTGCATGGGACACCCTCAGGTGAAAACACGACAGAGTCTTCGCTAGTCAGTGACAAATCCTGCGAAACCTCGGGGGTTGACCTGGTCGATGAAAAGCAGGTGCCTTCAGTGGACGGTAATGGAGGGTTAGGAGAACTTGAGACAGAGGATATTTCAGGGCGAGATGGGGAGACGCCACGAGAAGCAACTGGAGTCTTCCAGTCATATTGATTGGCGACCTGTGTAGATGACAGTGTTGAAGACTGGTTATGCTGAGTGTTTATAAATAGTGCACGAAGGCCACGCGGCTTAGACGCATTTGTGTGAATACCGAGGCTAGTATGAGCGCGAAAGTCAGGAACAGTCTGAGACTCGTCGTCTGAGGTTAAACAGTCGCTTCCGAGGATATCCGGCGTTAGCGTTCGCTGAATTCGAGAACGCACAGTCATGATTCCGGACGGTGTTCCAGGCCTTCTCGTTGGACCCGCTCGCCAATAACTAGGAAACGTAGACAGTCACAATTATGCTTAGGATACTGAAGTGCAAGCTACCAGTACCGGTAATTCAGAATAGCATCTCTAATAGAGACCAACCATTTTTGCATAGTCTGGCTGTCTGGGCATTGAAAGAGCCAGATTGTTTCGCCTTGAAGAATCAAGGTGCCTCTCTCATCTTGCTTGATACTCTTCGCGTTATGTCCGTTTACTTTGACTACGCATTGGCGGGCCCCAAGGTGATCACGCTCACTAGGAAGCATGACAGCAGCACTATCCGTGAGAAGAAGCCGATCCACCTCTTTGTCATCTGGAAACGAGCCCTTGAATAGATGTAAATAGTCGGTTCGCACATAGACCTGTCCGCCTGTAGTAGAGCTTGTGACAGCAGAAGTAGCGGAGGTGAGAACAAGGTGTCGCGACTTCCAATGTCGTGTAGAACCTTTGTTGGGCCCCAAAAACGTTACGAAGGATGGGGGAGCATAGTACTTCGACACAGCGGAAGTATACCGAATGTGAGGTTTAAGCGAGGAAAGAAGACAAGGAAATGGCAGGATGGGTTCGCAGTCCATTGATGGTGATTCGCTACGGACACCAGAAACCCCTGGCTCCTGGAATCGCACGGCCCCATTTCGTTGCCTCACCGCCCCCGCCTTGTCCGACGAATCACCGAAAGAAACCCGGTTCTTTGGAGGCAAGTTTTAGTAGTGGCAATGAGATAGGACCATAAAGCTATGTGAACTCTCACTGAAAGGGAATCCCCCTCCGTTGACGATATTCCAATGCTCCGTGCAGCCGCTTCTCTCAGCATGTCCAACTCGCGGTCATCGTCCACGGGAATGGACTGTGAGGATCGCCGGGGCGACCCTTGAGATTGCGAGATTACGGGAGCGGATACAACGCGAGGCGGGGGAATATTTAGAATCGCCTTGGATAGCACACTGTTTCTTCTGCGAGATAGTAAAGAGCGCGAACCCGACTCTGGCGCGATAGTCGAAAGAGAGCCACTGGTAGCTTTTACCGTATGAGATCTTCGGAAAGAAAATCTTCGTTTTGGGGGGGCGGACCCCAGGATCATCGAAGACTTGGATTCTGAATCTAGTGCGTTTGGCGATTAGTGGTATAATTTCGACCTGGATAAGAACAGCTCACTCCCTCCCTCATCAGAGTATTCCGCTTCCTTGAACGTCCCCGTCATGCGTCTATTAGTAATAGATAGAGAATGAGTCGATGGCCCAGCTTGCTCAAGCGATATTGGAGCCTTATACGGCGCTGGCGTCTAAGATGAGTCGTCTGAGCGCTCGACACCGAACATGGGCACAGAAGAAACCGCACCTGCTCACGAATAGAGGCACTCTGAGGGAGAGAAAACTTAGTACTTAGGCTTAAAGACGGCATATCTTTGGTCCATAATATGAGGTAGAAAGGGTGACTAAACAAGACATCAATTCAGTAGAGTTCGGCAAGACCCAATTCAAATGGGAAGCGCTCTCCCTATATATACGCCACCTCGAACAATCCTCTAAGTCTTCCCGCTTCACCTCAAATGGTTGTGCGGGCTTCCTTCTGACCTGAAGGTCTATCCTTTGAAAATGGCGTTGTCACTGACGCACAGCTTGAGAGCTAGTCCTGTTCGGGGAATCCCCAAGTTTATTTTTCAGCAAGATAATCACCGGAGAATTTCCTCAATATTCCTGACGATTATTGCTTACCCTATGTCGTTACGCATCCCCTGGTTGTAGGCAGTTAATATTATCCAGGGGCCTGTTGAGGCCATCGCGGGTGTTTTGTCCTTTAGACAATGTCTTCATCACTATGCCGTTGTACGTAGCGCCCATCGTGGACCAGGCACGTCGTTGAGATATGCAGCAGGGTGCGTGATCTGGCGTGACCACACTAAGTGATCCACATCAAAAATCCAAAATCAGTTTATCGCGTTCGCCATTACGATCTAATTCCGTTATCTTCTGCTTTCTGCTTTAGCATCATCCCATGTGCGCGATTTTTCCTCATGTGGTATGTTGAGATCAATCACCCACAACCAATGAGAATCAGTCTCTACTAAGCAATGCAGAAGGCCTGAACAGCAGACATGAGACCTATTACTGGCAAACCAGTATGTCTACTACATAGTAAACATGATCATGAGTTGGCCAGGATTCACCACGCTCGCACTAATCAACTCCACTCTAACTTACGAACAAGATTTAGTGTTGAGTATTAGGACCTCTCTTTAGGGGTTCGGCTGACCACGTAGATTGGTAAAAACCCGTCCACCTTGGGCAGTCCTGTAAATATCACGATGATGCTGGATGAATAACCCGACGGACTTTGACTCTTATATAGGTTAGGATTGTGCCAGTACTCTGAGTCCCTCCTATCCACCACCCATGGTAAACTATCTCTGTATAGCCTAGTGATGCTGGTGTCAGCTGAGCGAGTGGAGTGCATAATGATGTCTGTAAATGCTGTAGTCTATCCATTTTCTACAACTTCACCCCTGTGTGGATACTTGCGATGCCCATCCACAAGTCCCTCCAAGCACCACCTTCACGTTCTTCGCCAACGCGAAATCCGGCGTCTTTAATCATACGAGCAAATTCGTCTTGGCGAGGAAACCTCCGAATGGACTCAACGAGATACTGATACGAATCACGGTCTGAAGCGAGGATTGAACCGAGCAATGGGATAATAGAGAATGAATATTGCTCGTAGACACTGAACAAGTCTGTCGTATTCAAACCCACCAAAAAAAATTAACGTAGGTAACTCACCTTGCGAGAAGGGGATTCCCAACCTTCCCAAACTCAAGGCATGCAAATGTGCCACCTGGTTTCAACACTCTATACGCTTCGCTGAGCACGTCAGGTATTGAAGTGCAGTTTCGTATTCCAAAAGCAACAGTATACAAGTCTATCGAGTTGTCCGGGAAGTCATCTTTTGGTAACGCCTGGGCATCTGCCAGTCGGAAGGATACCTGTGAAGCTGACGGGGGAGAACATAGTTAGCCAATCCCTCGACACGCACAGATATGAATTTATCCCGTTCGTGCACCTACTATTATGATACATCGTTTGCTTGAAACGCCGTCGTCCTTGCTCCAACATGTCAGGATTGACGTCAGAGACGGTAACATGTGTCTCGCGATCATAGTATTTTATCCGTGCATAGTCAAGAATCCCATGTGAGATGTCCCCTGTCCCTCCTGCCATGTCAAGGGCTTTTATCGGACCATTCGAGCCTGGGTCGAGGAATGAGATAAAGGAATCCTTCCATAGACGGTGTACTCCCAGAGACATGGCATCATTCATTAAATCATAGGAGCTCGAGACCGAGCTAAATACATTGCGGACTGGAGAGGCCTCATATATCAGTGGAATTATCTCAATGCAGATACTGCTTCGTCACCTAACGATTCCTTCTCTTCCGTTCTTACTGTCCGATATCCGAAATGTGTTGTTTCAGGATTTTTCGACGTTTCCGATGATTCGGAATGATTAAACCTAGTGATCACTTTAAGAGAACGAGGTGACAGACACCTCGAGTAAGTCCGGAGCGTGTTCATGGTGTTATTGAGCTTTATTTATGCCGAGGCCTCCACAGCAACCACTTCGTCCTTTCAGCTATAGCCTTTTGATCGAATTGAAGCGATGCCCTCTTACACCAAGTCATGCCTTTTTTCTCTCGAAATAAGTCAGGGCTGGAAATCCCTCCTGTTGACAACGGTTCCGTTCGCAACGAGCTACTGAGCTCTCGTGGTGGTTCACGGGGTCGGTCTGTTTCTCCTCAACCTCCTAGCTATCGGACGGCACCTCCCAGCACCTACGGTGACGAGGATTCTCATTCATCTCGGCCCCTCAAGCAAGACCCATACTCTCGTCCAACTGCCACCTCAACCTCCTCCGGGGCCTCAATCCCTGATCGCTACAACCGTAACGTTATAGGTGATCCGTATGCACGTGGAGGAAATCTTGAAGCTGATAGAGCCCAGCTGTTTTCTGGTTATGATGCAAATAAAAGGAAGGGTGGAAACCGCTTCGACGATCGCGCGGATAGAGTCGGTCCTGGCGGAGGTGGTGCAAGTTTTGACGATGAGGAACCTCGCCAGTTCGAGACCCAAGAAGAGGAGGACGACGATGTTGAGGGGATCAAGCAGCAGACGAGATACGTCAAACAGGAATCTGTCAATTCTACCCGCAATGCTCTTCGTATCGCTCGGGAGGCTGAAGAGACTGCTAGGAACGCTCTCACGAGACTTGGGGATCAGTCAGGTTTGTAGAGCTTCTCATTTGGCGTAGCGACAATTGACTGACCACTCCGATGCACTTGACAGAGCAGCTGGCAAACACTGAACGTCACATGGACTTGGGCAAAGTCCATGCTCTACGGGCGGAGGACAGGACTGACGAGCTCAAGAAGTTGAACCGCTCCATTTTCCGTCCCGCTATCACATTTAACAAGGATCATAAGCGGGCGGAGCAGCAAGCAAAGGTGCAGGCACGTTTCGACGAACAACAGCATGAACGTGAGAAGGCGATGTCGGACGTTCGCGCAACCCAAAATCGTATTGGGCGTGCTAATGCTTCGAATCCTGCTGGGGAGGATGGCGAAGAAGGCCTTAGTGGTCGCCGTATCCATAACTCCGAGGCTCAAGCATCCAGGAAGGAACACAGAAAGCGGTACCAATTCGAGGCGACGGCGTCGGACGATGAGCTTGAAGATGAGATAGATGATAATCTGGACTCGATTGGGAACGCTGTCAAGAATATCAAGCAATTAGCTCTTGCCGCAGGGGAGGAACTCGACACGCAGAACTCTCGTTTAGATAACATTGCTAGCAAGACTAGTAAACTTAATTACAGCGTCGATACTACGACTACAAAGGTAAGTCTGAAGTATGCTATATGGTACATCGCCTTGCTGAACCCGCTCCGCGCAAAAGCTTCGCCGCATCAAATAGCTTCTTTCTTTAGGGAGGGTCAAGTATGGACAGTGTGGTTTGGCTCATTATGTACATACATCATCCCAAAAGGGACCTACATCCCAGTATCCAGACGAATGACATGATCCTTGTTCGCGGTGAAGTTGGCACCCGATTTGCTTCCGGAGCAATTCCACATCCTTCTAACCACATATCCTTGAAGGCGGTTGTCCTTCCAAGAAACCTATCGGTCGAGTAAGCGTCAGCGGATCACCCTGACGCGTCGTGTCCGCTTTCTAGTTCTTGCTACCGATATTGAAACGAAGCCACCCCCATTCCCCCATCGTCTGACCAATCGACCCTTTAACCATGGCACAAGTATCTGGCGTCGGTGCTATGCCACCTGCTAGTGCGGATCTTGCCACGACCTGGGCTTTCCTAGAGGAGGGTACGTGTTTGCGAGCATTCGCTCCGTCTTAATGGTTGGGTGGTGTCTAATGGAACACATTGTCGACATTTGCATGTTATCAGGCGTCGATCATATAATGACCCGGTGGGCTCGATTGGCACTTTTTTGCATGCTGCAACTGATGATGCTGCCTACAGGTTTAAGGAGGGTGTGCATTACCAGAAATATATGTCTCTTTACACGGTTGCGTATAACTATTGCACGTCGTCACGAATGCACGGGCCTCTCGATCAGAGCGTGCTTGGCGGAAGAAGTTGGTGTTCTTGATTTCCGTGGAATCTCCAGCTCCTGTTCTGACCAGGATTTACCATTCAAAATAGCCGGCGCCAACCTCATGGGTTCAGACCTTTACAACCACCTTATCCGTTATTTTAACCAGCATCTTGTTGGTCTTCGCGAAGTTTGTCACATATAATCATTCCCTTCTGAGGAAGCACAAGCTCACCCCCTTTACTGTTCCAGCACTCGGAGAATCTGTCAGACGAGCCTCTGCTGCGATACTATGCACAAGAATGGGACCGATACACGACCGGAGCCAATTATGTCAATCGTCTCTTCACTTATCTAAACCGTCATTGGGTTAAGCGTGAAAAGGACGAGGGGCGCAAGGGCGTCTACAACGTGTATACGCTAGCATTGGTGCAGTGGAGGACAAACTTGTTCGAGCCTGTACAAAGCAAGAATGCCAAGTTGGCAAACGCTGTGCTGAAAATGATTGAGGTGCAGCGGAATGGTCAGACCATCGACTCCGGATTGATCAAGAAAGTCATCGATTCATTCGGTATGGCCCGTTCAACACACGCTTGTAACTTGTCAATAATATTTGATCTGCAGTATCGCTAGGCTTGGATGAGACTGACGCAACCAAGGCCAATTTCGATGTCTACAAGCAGCATTTTGCTACTCCTTTCATCGCTGCTACTTCCGAATTCTACCAGATAGAGTCGAAAGCTTTCCTTTCTGAGAATACGGTAAGCGCATACATGAAAAAGGCCGAAGATCGCCTCAGGGAGGAGGAAGACCGTGTGGAGCGGTATCTCAGCACCACTACTCGGAAAACGGTTAGTCACATTGATCAGTTTTCTGATGGTATTATCTAACGTCTGATAAGCTCCTGAGTAAATGCGAGGAGAGGCTTATCTCCGATCACAAAGCCCTTTTGATCAATGACTTCCAAAACCTCCTCGACTTCGATAAGGATGAAGGTATGTACAATGGACAGCATGGAGCCGTTGTATTCACAATTTTCAATAATTGCTAGATCTCCAACGGATGTATTCCCTTCTCTTACGGATCCCGGATGGTCTAGAGCCGCTCCGTGCCAAGTTTGAGGAGCATGTGAAGGCTTCCGGTCTTAGCGCCGTCTCGAAGATAATACCTGAGGATGGTGTGGATTCATTGGTTCGTTCTCTGGTTCATACTGAGATCGTGCGCAATAACCCAGGGTTGCAATGTAGGAGCCTAAGATTTACGTTGATGCTCTACTGGAGGTACATAAAAAGAACTCCGATACTGTTAACAGGAGCTTCAGGGGGGAAGCTGGTTTCGTTGCTAGTCTTGATCGAGTTCGTGCTCCCGACTTTGCACGTTTGGCTGCCTCTTTGACCTGTGATTGATAGGCATGCAAAGAGTTCGTTAACAAGAACGCCGCGACGGGGACCTCAACGACCAAGTCTCCTGAGTTGCTCGCTAAGCATGCTGATGCGCTCCTCCGTAAAAATAACAAGCTCAGTGAGGAGGGTGATCTTGAAGAAGCACTTAACCAAGTGGTAAAATTACATTGACATTGCCGCCTATGAGGAATGTGCTGATCACTTGGACCAAGATGGTTCTTTTCAAGTACATCGAAGACAAAGATGTCTTCCAGACGTTCTACAGCACCAAGCTTTCGAAGCGCCTCATCCATGGCGTGTCTGCTTCGGAGGAGGCTGAAGCTAGCATGATTTCCAAGCTGAAGGAGGCCTGCGGTTTCGAGTATACAAACAAACTACAGCGCATGTTCACTGGTGCGTTAGGTTTGCTTTCGAGGGGGTCACTGTCTGAAATAAACATTTTAGACATGAGTTTAAGTAAAGATCTTACTCAGCAATTTAAGGAAAAGCAGGAGAGCCTTCCTGATCCAGAGGATATCAGCTTCACAGTCATGGTTCTGGGAACTAACTTCTGGCCTTTAACACCACCAGCCCACAACTTTAATATCCCTGAGGACTTATCCAAGACGTATGAAAGATTCCAACGCTACTATCAGCAGAAGCATTCGTGCGTTGGATTGGTTCGTATCTTATTATTCATCCTGACTTTTTAACGTAGGGGTCGGAAGCTGACATGGCTTTGGAATTACTCTAAAAATGAGCTTCGCACTAACGGCTACAGTCAGAAGTACATTCTGATGACGAGCACGTATCAGACAGCTGTTCTTGTCCAATATAATCATAACGATACTATGTCGTTGGATGAGCTCATTGCTGCCACCTCTCTACCGAAAGAGACATTACTACAAATTCTCGCCGTGCTGGTTAAGGCTAAGATACTCGTCAATGAGGAACCAGAACAATATGATTTGAATCCTGGTACGTCTTCGACCTTCAGACTTTCTCCGGATGTCCCTAAATATGTTTGCTTGATAGGCTTCAAGTCTAAGAAGATTCGAGTGAATCTCAATCAGCCAATTAAGGCAGAGGTCAAGGCAGAGCAATCTGAAGTCCTAAAGACTGTGGATGAGGATCGCAAATATGTTATTCAGGCTACTATTGTTCGGTGAGCGTGCCATTCGATCCGATGACTTGGTCTTTCCTCATTTCATTCTGTGTAACAGGATTATGAAAGCCCGCAAGGTAAGTTAGCCGCCACGTTTTCTTGTTAATCTGTAATGATGTTCACTTCCTTGGTAGACGTTGAAAAACCAGATTCTAATCGCGGAGGTTACAAATCAACTGGCTTTACGATTCAGTCCCAAGATCGCCGACATCAAGAAGGCATGTGGTTTCTCCGCTGCTCTGGCCTTTATTCATTCGTTATCTCTAGGCAATTGAAACCTTGCTAGAAAAGGATTATATCGAGCGCGTACGTTAAGCATTCAGATCCTCGTGTTCTTGATATTAACGGTAATTTGCAGAATGAGAATGAGAAGGATACATTCAATTACCTTGCTTAATCGTGTACCCTCATACTACTCTTCCCACTTATCTCATGTTGCCACTCACCGGGATCCGCTTGGTCACATTACTCGCTATGCCCTTGTATATCTCGATCCGCCAAACACCTACATTTAATCTACTCCCTTCATTGGTAATGCAGCGAGCGCTGGGATTGCACAGAACATCCCTAAATCATGTCCCCTCGAGCCTTGAATATTTTGGATCCTTCCACTGCTGTTGGAGATTGTATGCGCAATCACGGAAAACGCATGTTAGTTGCCGTAAGTTTGGGAAGATCGAGTGCCTCAGAGGATATGTGGCATACAATGGCTGAAATCTAATCATACAATCGTAAGAACTCGTGAAATATCGTTAGACGGGGTTGTAATTTTTGAGTCACGTTGTTAGTGAGTGATATCCTGGAGGGCACGTCAGAATGTTTCTATTAGATTCCAAATCCGCAATTACCTTTCAGAAGCACGTCCACTCCTATCGGAAAGACGAGCAAAAGACATGTCCTGATCCACTTCCAGAGACACTCCATCGAGAAACATCACTTTATAATTTGTGCGACCGTTTTCTGCACTATACTTCAGACACCAACCTAATGCAGGAATGAAGCGGGTCTCAGGAGATGATCGGGAAGCTCTACGTGGGCCAAGTGTCGGGGATTCAGGAGAGGGTTGTTTTGAATTGGGATACGAAGAAGTTGGGGTAAGCAACTGTTGAGGAGTGCGACGTTTCTCACGACGCTTGGCTTTGTCTTTCTGCTGTAAGGCTCTAAGCTTAGGTCGAGAATCAGATGGGTCACTTGAATCTGGATATCGCCGAGCCTGAACCGAAGCCAGGGATGGGGCTGAAAGAGGAGAGGACGAAGAGAGCCTGCGGCGCACTTCTTGAAATAGCGCGCTCTTAGGAGGCCTTTGACCCGATGGCTCATCCGTGTTGTGATCCTTAAGTGATATACTATGGAACTCCTTCCAAGCACTTGCACGAAGTGTTGTGGGACCGGGACAGGCTGTGCTCTCAGCAAGTGACTTCCACAGCTCCTCGGACTGGCGTGAGGGACATTGATCATTACTCTTCGGTGTAGTCTTGTAATCGAACGAGAGAGATTGGAGTTGTGCGCACAGCGTAAGACATTCGTCCATGTGGGCAAGACCTTCACGCTCCTCCGTGAACCTAGAAAAAAGGGGAATGTCGGACAAGGGTCCGTCTTTTGGGATGGCTGCTACCCGTTTTGTCCACTCGCCTTCACCAAAGACGTTGGTGGTAAGAGTAGGCTGGCTAAGATAGCGAACCGATCGATACACTTCAACATGCCCTGATCTCCGAAGCAGCCGGATGCGCATGGTAGGTGATGGATCATGGTCAGATGGGACCATCTTGGCTACGGCCGGGTTGGAGTTGCTAACGGGAAACGTGAGCTCGACGTCAGGTAATGGCCGGTTTGACATAACCGTGCATTTCGCTCGAGGGGTGAAAAATATGAACTGCCATGATTAAGGACGATAAAAAAATGATAAGGCAATTCATACGTATTGTACTGACTTTAGGTGTCCGGCTTTTAAGCATATCGACGAAGCGATTGGCGAAGCGATACCATTTGAGGTAAGTCTTTGGAAGGTTGTCTAGTCTCCATTGCACATATCGTGACGAGCTCCCAATTTTGGCAAGACCCATGAGCTCGCAAACTTTTATCTACAGACATGAAACTTGAGTAGATGGAACCATAAGTCATCCAAGTACGTACCGTCACACCGTCTTCACTAATCCTAAGTACCTCGTTTCCCGGTCTGCCTGCGGCTCGCTCCGACGTTCGCAAGTCAACAATCAGTTCGCGTGGTTGATCGATGATGGAGATAGTTCCATGCGGAGTGTCGTAGACTTTGGCTGGCAACGATGTTATGTCTATCGGTAATAGAGGTGCTTCTTTCCCTTCGGAGACTCCGGTGTTGGCCTCAGGAACTTGAAGCGAACCTCGCTCTTGAGAAGCAAAGCGGCGCGAACCCATTTCATTAAGGTGTCCTGACTGAGTTGGACAGTCGGCTTGCTCGCTGCAGTCATGAGAAACACAAGTGGTACTTGGGGGTTGTCGATCATGGGACCTTTTTGCACGAGAACGGCTTCTGATGGGCTCTTTGAACGAATGCCCCCGTGGTTCAGGGAAAACGGGGATCGGATCGAGCCTGCCATTGGGTGATGGACCATGCTTACTTTGATCCGAGATAAATTGCGTAGAAGTTAGGGTTTCCCCACGACTGGAGGTAGGAGTGGCTGAGTTGCCGATGGGCTCCAGGGATGACATGTATTTGACAGGACGTGTCATTGTTGGTACTGCGTGTGACGCACCAGTATAAGAATTGGACGCCTGATTTATATTAGTCGACGTGGGAAGGGTGCATTCCATCATATTGAGATCTTTAGCCTTTTGCAAGACTTGGGTGCCATCAGGGTGCGTGAGAACGAGCTTGGAACTTCCATTCCGCTTCGGAAGAGCCTCAGTGAGAAGGGTATTCCCAATGGAACCGAGCACAGGACGATCAAGGGGCAGCCTGTCCCCGTTGTCCGAGTAATTTCGCCTTCTATTGTATCCTGACAAAATAGATTCGACCTTGAGTGTATGATGACTGGCATGTACGAGCGGAGACTTTCGGCTGCTAGGAAAACCCTCTGCAGCATGTGATGCTGGCTCGCTCCACTTAGGAGCGTCCGGAAGAGGAAAACATATTGAGGCAAGCGATGGAGAAAGTGATGCTGCCGGGAGTGAGACGTGAAAGAAAGGGTGGTTCGGAACCTTCGATAGTGGAAGCCTCTCCTCGGGTTTCTGTAGTATAGAGAATTACGCAAGCCAATAGCAAAATGGCCGAGATTGCTTACCACCTCCAGCAAATTCTTGATTAAATCTGAGGCTTCGGATGACAGTAGATCTGGTAAGACATAACTGCAGCCGAGTGCCCATACATCGGCCGACTCATCGTAAGGACGGCGGGCAATGACCTCTCTGGTGTGTATTTTTTTTTTTTGAAAATGGGAGGGAGTAATGAAAAGATATATAATCATGCTTACGGGGACAAATAGTTCGGTGTCCCACAAAAGGTGCTAGCTTCGAAAACAGGAGGGGTCAGCTGAGTGGCCAATCCGAAGTCTGCTAGTTTCTATGCGAATGGTACCATAATTGGAAACCGGCATTATGAACGACCAAACAACGCACCAGCCGCATGTCCTCTGTGAGGAGAATGTTGTCAGCTTTGATGTCCCTGTGAATCACCCTTTGCCTTCCCAGATATAGTAACCCGTCAATTAATTGTCTTAAGACCCCCCTTGCTTCGCTTTCCGTTAGTCTACGGGTTGCACGGCTCATCAAGTATCTAGACAGAGGACCAGCTGCACAAAGCTCTAGGACGTGGTAATACTCGCTTGATGTGTGAAAGCTTGAAAGGAGGGAAATAATGGATGGATGGTGTAGTTTTGAGTGGAGTAAGGTTGACTTGACGTGATGTGATACATGCGTTGGAGTCGGCAAAGCCGACGCTGGAACCTGGCGTGCGGAAGTGCAATCATTTACGGAGGTGTGCTCATTAGTAATGATACCTACTATTTTGATGGCAACTTTACGCCCCCGAAGTCTCCCACGTCGACAAGAAGCAAGATACACTTGAGAGGATCCTCCGCGGCCGAGGAGATCTTGAACATCATAGTTCTACGCGTAGTGATGCATGTAAATAACACCAGTACAACAAGGAACCAGGATGGGGGATTTGACGCGTTATTTGGTGGCACAGAGCGAGTCCCGGTTATTACAACGCGATTTACTAGTGCAGGATCCACAGCCCATACCTCGATTCGATCAGGCTCCTCCCGTTTCAGCATCTTTCAAGCCCTGCTCGAGGCGGCCTCCAGAGGAGGGCCTGGTGTTCTCCAAGCCGTTCACCGGATGTCAGACGGAAATGGGTACCAGGGGTGAAGTACGATGGGACTCGACCAATACAGCAGTAAACAACAGTGTTTACTCGCTAGGGCATAGAAGATACCGGCGTGCACCACCAATGATAACTCCAGAACTGCGAGTTCCGAGTGACATCAGCGTGTCGCAGTAGAAAGCGCCGAGGAGCATTGTTTGGTGCATCGGACATGCTGTAGCCTGTAGGCACGAGTGTCCACGTTTTCTTTTCTCCTATCAATCTTGCTGTGGGAAATGATTCCGAAATTGGCAAGGAGAATTGGCTCTCCCTAGGGATCAGCTCTCCGTAATAAACAATTATTGGTTCTACTAATGCCTCATGACGACAAGGGAAGTATCAACGGCAAAAAACCGTAGGGATCAGGAATGCCAAGCGCAGTTTCTAGAGGACAGTTTTTGCACACGAAGTCTGAGGGCAAGGTCAGTTCTATTGGTACAGAAACTGGCGAACCGAACTTCATACTCATACTGAAAGTCTCGACAGAGGACTGAATGAATCAAATTTTATACACCGCGTGAAGCGCGCTAAGTGCGGTCCCCCACATTACATGGTGATACAGGAGGCGTTATTCCTACAGGTGGTCGACAGAGGACTGCTTGTGAGACCGAGTGGGAGTGGCGAAAAGTGGTTACTGCTTTATGTTGTAGAAAAGATTCAGAGTAGGATGAACCTGGCACCGTCCCGGTCTGATTCCTGGTGATGCGTATAACGGGTCTTTTAGGGGGACCATTGAAGGTGAGGGGTGCAAGGGGGATTAGTGCTCACTCGGGTCAGAACGACATGAGGTATAATCTAGGAGACAAAGCACTTTCCATCCCGATAGATCAACCAGATGTGGGTGCTTGAAGGTGGCGATGACAGTAGGCAAGAGTAAATCAGGAGAAGCGGCCCAAGAAGTGCCAATCTCGGAAGAAAGCCGACTTTCTGGTCGATTGTTGTCCTCAAGCCGTTTGTGTACTCGCTCAGATGCAGATAGTGCACTTCTAACAATCATATCACTTTCGGTAAACTCCCCCAAGACGAAGAGACAAAATTGTGGAGGAAGAATCAATTTCATAAAAGCTGAATTGGAGTCATGAGTCGGACTCCTTGAGAAGTTGGGATTCGCTACGAAAAAAAGAAAAAGTTGTGCGCGAAGGCCCTGACAAGTAATAGTGGGCCACCACACGCAATAATTGGCTCCCATACAGGGAGGATTGGGCCGATCGAGATAGTGAGTGCAGTTCTAGAAATTCGGCACCACGCGTTTAAATTGCATGCTTGCACTCACGTGGAAATGTCGTCACCAGCAGAAAGGCTCGCTGCAACAGCAGCTCATTTTTCCTCTCCCTCGTCCATTTCTCTGTCGGCCCAACTTCCCATCGACAATGTTACCGTCTTTGGTGCCGGGTTGATGGGTATGAAGTCTCTTACAAGATACTTTTCCGTTAATTGTCAGTTAAGTACCCACGCGTTACAGGAGCTGGTATAGCACAAGTCTCAGCACAGAACGGTTACAAGGTATCCAATGGACATCTCCCCGTTTCACTTGCTTTCACGACGGCTAAAGATAGAATTTCCTTGATATTTTGGGTTTCTCACATCGTCTTGAAACATCAGGTAGTACTGTGTGACACATCCCAGGGCCTCGTTGACAAAGGCCTCGATCGCATTATCAATTCCTGGACGCGCACGGCAAAGGAAAAATTCAACAGTGATGTCTCCAAGCAGCATGAATATGTTCGGGCGCTCCATAGTAATATTAGAACGACAACCGACGCTAAAGAAGCTGTCAAAGAGTAAGCCAGATATTCATCACTTGTTCGGGACCATTTCGTTTACCAGCGGTTCGGCATTGTTGTGAACGTGTAGTGCAGATCTTGTCATTGAAGCTATTATTGAAAATCTCAAGATCAAGCAAGACTTATTCTCCACTCTCGATAAGACAGCGAAGAAGTCATGTTTGTTCGCGACGAATACAAGCAGCCTATCCGTCACCGAAATTGGAGCTGCACTTAGTAGCGAGCGCAAGAAGCAGTAAGTATTAGGTACAACGATTCGTGTTTTTGTTTCGGGCTCATTATCCCACGTTTAGATTCGGAGGTCTGCACTTCTTCAATCGTAAGTCATATAACTCGTCCAGAACGCTTTGGCTAATTTCCAGGTGGACACTCTCCCCACCCCTCATGAAGCTGTGTATGCCCCCTCCCCCTATACATTTGATGAGTCTGGAAAATCCTGACGGGCTGTCCTGGCAACTATCTGCTTGGCTTATCTCAGAACGATGATGCAGCTCGTCGAAGTCATCAGAACAGGGGACACGTCTGACACGACGTTCAATGCCTTCCTCAGCTATGGAAGGGGCATTAGGAAGAAGACGGTCGTGTGCAAGGACACGCCAGGGTGAGTAGATGAGTATCTGGGCGCCAATTCCCCACCTCACAACTGACAATGCTGGCGCCACTCAGATTCATAGTAAATCGATTGTGCGTGCAATCCACGGGCTTGTGCCTGAAACTGGAACTGAACGGTATCGCCTTTTACCTAGATTGATACCGTACGTCCGAAATGCTATCCAAATGATGGAGCGCGGGGATGCGTCGGTGAACCAAGATTCTATGGAGTGGGCATTGTATGTTCCGGCGCTGATCCTTTCATCTTTCCCGGTAGGCTCAAGACATTGACACGGCGATGAAATTAGGGGCAGGCCATCGTAGGTGATCTAACAGCTAGATTTTGGAGTCTGCTGAAATGCTCCTTCACCGCCCATCACGACAGCCATGGGCCCACTAGAACTGGCAGATCTGGTTGGCTTGGACACCGGTGAGTGTATGGGAACTAGTGTGTGCAAGTTTACGCACATGATTTTGGAATTGCTGAGAGCTCATCAAATGTGCAGCTAAATACATCATGGACTCCTGGGAGATGAATGATCCGGGAATCCCCAATGAGTCACCTGAGTTGTTGGACAAGTTGGTGGCGGAAGGAAAATTAGGGAGGAAGAGCGGCGAGGGGTTTTTCAAGTACAAATGAGTGGCCTCAGTGGCTCAGATGAGGGACATTTTGTGCTATCGGATGCGACCCTCTATTATCCAAATAGATGGCTGGTAGCCTATGTGATCCATATTTTGTCCATACCGGGTATCTGAGTCAAACCGGGTGGGAACTGGAACTCGGCTTTGATTCTGAATCGTAACCGAAATAACACGTGAATATTCTCGTGAACTCCGTCGAATACCCGATGGCTTTAACCTCCTCACTCCTTCCCGTCACCAAAGATCACATTCTCCCCGCCTCTCCTACAACCAGCACTTGACGATGGCCGCCGAACAGAAACGTTTCCAGCAGGAAGTTGATGAGGTCGAACACTGGTGGAAGGTATGTCCACGACCACTCATTCCTCTCCCTTGTCGATGGTTATTTGCTTCGGCTCGACATACAGTCATCACGCTTCGCCCGCGTTAGTCGTCCATATACCGCTCAGCAAGTTGTGGCTAAACGCGGCACCATCCAAATCAACTACCCCTCGGACATTCAAGCCAAGAAACTCTGGAGGATTCTTAGCGAGCACGCTAAAAATGGTACTCCCTCGCACACCTACGGAGCGTGAGTTCAGGCTACCATTGTCTTCATAATGGCCCCGGGACTTATTTATATCCCACGATTCCCAGCCTCGATCCTGTCCAAGTGACGCAAATGGCTAGGTACCTTGAGACCGTGTACGTCTAGGGATGGCAGTCATCCTCAACTGCGTCCTCATCCAATGAACCAGGTCCCGATCTTGCCGGTAAGTTCCGGAGATAACTTCACTACTCATTAAATCACACCGTGGGAATCGACAGACTACCCTTCCAATACGGTGCCACTCAAGGTTGAGCACCTCTTCCAAGCTCAGCTTTTCCACGATCGCAGGCAGCGCGAGGCTCGATCTAATCTGCTTCATGATCAACTGATAAAGACCCCTTACGTCGACTATCTCCGCCCGATTGTTGCAGATGCAGATACGGGTCATGGTGGTCTCACTGCTGTCCTGAAGCTGACCAAGATGTTCGTGGAGAAAGGTGCAGCGGGTATCCACATCGAGGACCAGGCTCCGGGGACGAAGAAATGCGGACACATGGCTGGGAAAGTACTCGTACCTATCCAGGAACACATCAATCGTCTTACAGCCATCCGATTGCAATACGACATTATGGGCGTTGAGAACCTCGTGGTAGCGCGTACTGACTCGGAAGCCGCAACTTTAATTACTACCAACATCGACGAACGCGACCATGCTTTCATTCTTGGCTCGACGAACCCTGGGCAATTACCACTCGTCAAAGCCCTACAACAAGCCGAAGCTAGAGGACTTCAGGGTCCCGAACTGCAGGCCATTGAAGATAAATGGATCACCGAGGCCGGTCTCGCTCTTTTCCCCGATGTTCTTACCGCCGCCTTTGCGAACCACACCAAGTCGTCTACCAAGCAGGTCGAAGAGTTCCGAAGAGCCATCTCAAAACTCTCCATCCCGGATGCGAAGAAGCTTGCTACCCGGACGCCGTGGAACCTCCCCCCATCCTCCATTCCCTTCTGGGATTGGGATGCCCCTCGTACCCGTGAGGGGTATTACCGTTATCAGGGTGGGACGGAATGTGCAATTCATCGCGCTATCGCCTTTGCGCCGTACGCAGATTTGCTCTGGATGGAAACCAAGAAACCCATCTTGGCGCAGGCGAAACAGTTTAGTGAGGGCGTGAGATCTGCTGTCCCCGGCCAGTGGCTTGCTTACAACCTGAGCCCGAGCTTCAATTGGGACGCCGCTGGCTTGAACGAGAAGGATATGAAAGATTACGTTTGGCAGCTTGGCAAGCTCGGCTTTGTTTGGCAATTTATCACAGTAAGTCGACGTGCTTATCAATGTTCGACATGGCGAAAATCATTCGTACGATCCTGTTCCCCTCATAGTTGGGTGGCTTACACTCGAACGCATACATCAGCGATCTCTTCGCTCAGATGTTCGCTAAGGAGGGAATGAAAGCCTACGTTGAACTTGTCCAACGCCCAGAACGCGAGCTCGGTACCGACGTCCTCACCCACCAGACTGTGAGCACCTATCTGTTACCTACCTTTACTAACAACGGCCGTTTTTGCTAATTGTTACTTATAGTGGAGTGGTGCCGAGTACGCCGACAATTTACTCATGACCATCACTGGAGGCATTTCGTCAACCGCTGCTATGGGTAAGGGTGTCACCGAGGATCAGTTTAAGAAAAAGTAGTCGTATGAATCACCACGTCGATCAATATCATCTACTTCTTTCGTTTCGTGTTACTGTCCGTATTGAGTGACAGTTGTTGTTTGCCTCATTTTGCTGTTGTCATCGGATGTCAAAATATGAAACACTTAATACATTGAATGTCCTTTATTCGTAAGATCACTAATAGACTGGGAAGCATAAGACAACTTCCATAGCTGAATAGAGGCAGGCATGCCGTCCAGCGACATCAGAAAGCGGCGGCAGCATCGATATCATCCGCATTCAGCCAGTCCACACCCTCATTTAATAGCATCCTCCAGATCCGATTCCTAAAAGAACTAGGATCAACTGGTAGTATCTATGCGATCGTGCGGCGTACCCACCTTAGCCATCGGGGGCTATCAGGAACACCCCAAATCCGAACCATTATTCCTTTCTTGTGGGCAGCATCAACTAATTTGCGAAGTCCCTCACGATATTGCCCTATCAACCAGCTATTGCCAAAATGACGCAGGAACGACATATGTGCTGTTGGAGAGATCGATGGAGTGAATGATGGATTCTCTATGTCAAGCAATGGGGCATCCATGAACATATCCCGAGGCTCGAGAGCTTTTACGAGTCCAAGCACGTTTGAGTGACAGGTGATTATCACAGTGATGGCGGAAAAGTTTAGTTTATCTGTTCGACTGTTATATGTAGTTAGGTATCCCTTGCGTCGGAGAGGTTCCAGTGCGTGAGAGACCATTGGAAAGGATCTAAGTTCTGGCTCGTTAATGCGAGGCTGGAGGACAAAAAAATCCATCGTGACTTACTCTTGCACATTTGACTTCAAATCGATCATTAACTGAAGCGGTAACTCCGGTGCAACGTCGAAGATTCCCCTGACGATCGATATGTTGGTTTCATCACAGCAAATAGTCGAAAGAGGTCACCTTTTCCGATCTGAATCCTTGAAGTTACGGGCGTCTAGCATGGCTTCAAGCGGTTCTAGGTAGGAGGATTTGAATGTGACGTTTGGGTCATTGCTCCAACCCGCCTAGAAGGATGCGGTTATTAGGTTCCTATGCCGTATTGAATGGCACATACTAGCATGATGCCATTGACGACTCTGACATCAGCCTCGACTGGAAAATGTTGGTTCGATCAACGGAAATGGCAATTAATTAATTAGGATGATAACGCACTGCTTCCAGCACCCAGGCTCAATGCATGGTACAGAGGTACTTTCTTAGAGCCTGTAAACATTTATTCCTGTAAAACGCACGTAATGGTTAATGACGGGCTGAATTGATACGCAACTATCATTGTGAGAGTGGAATCGCTTCGGCCGTACTCCGGCGGTTAATAGCGAGGTAGGGAGTAAGTTGTTCAGCGGGGAAGAACGGGGGAGACGTCCAAAACTGAGATTGTTCGATGAAGAGTGCTCAATCATCGTCATGGAAAAGGAAATGAAAATAGATGCAATGGACCAAAAAAGTGTCTCGACTAGCTTGAGGTATCCCATAGGTGGCGATGGAAATGTGCAGAACCAATTTGTCGAACGGATAGTCATTGCTAGAAAGAAGGAGAGGCGGAAGGACTTCCCAAACTTATAGGAATGGGCTCCACAAGAGCACTGCAATTAATTCGCGCGCCTTGGTAATAGTTGACGAGCAGAATAGGCACCGATGACACGCGCTGCGTCTACTTCATAAGATTAGCACAGCCGCACGGGACGCTTTCTCCGTTCCGCCATTAGGGCTACTGCCGATGATACTGTTTGTAATTCGGATTTGAGATGACAAACTCGGAGCTCGTACTCTTAAGGCACTCACCCGTCGCGCACCCATATAAAAAATACAATTTAGTATGACATTCACACATATTGCGTTCCATCAATATCCAAAGACAGATACAGTAACAACAAAATTCACCACCCCATTACCCGATACAAGAGTTGTGTCAAGTAGCAATGCTGAGCCATGCTCCCCGCTACACTCACTTTAACCTAATGCTGGAGAGAGAGCGTGTCAGTCCCTTGATATTCTGGCATGGGCTAAAACTGCCGGCACTTGCCCAGCCACTGCACGAACGAGCTCTTTGAGCTCACCACGCATGTTCTCCACTACCCAAAGGCTACCAGGGAGACCCTTCCTACTAGACTCTATGTTCACAAGGGAAGGAAGTTGGTGCAAACTTTGAGGAACATCAAGTTCCGTTTCGATCAAATGACCCAAGGCTTTGATAGCGCATCTAGCGATGACTAAAGCTCGGTCGAAATCCTGGTTATTGTAAGCACCATGTGCCTTGAACGAACTAGCACTTTTCCGTTGGCTCACCTTCTGATAAATTAAAGTAATGGTGAGTGCGAAATTGCTGAAAGCAATCTTGCAGCCATAGTTGCTGAGCGGGTCGGCATTATAGACCTGCTCCCAAAGCTCAGTAGACTCAACACCAGCAGCTTCAGCTTCATCAAGACGTCCCGTGGCCCTAAGAGCCCTACAGTACGAGCCAAGGAGGTTTGCTAGGAAAGATGACCCACTGTGACGCTGTCTGGCAAGAGAAACAGACTCGCCGATGGCGGTGGCAGCCTCGAGAGGTCGATTAGAACTATAAAGACAATCTCCCCATGCGCATAAGGAGTATGGCAGGTTTTGTTCACCAACACCAGATGGGTCACGGTTCTGCAGGGCTTTACCAATCGTGACACTTTCGCCAAAGGCCTCTGCCGCTTCTTGATAGCGTCCCAATACCGCCAGATTCCAACCGTGTTGATTCAATGCACGCACGAGATCTTCTATCTCCAACAAGGGTTCTTCGGTATCCATCACGGTCACCGATCCTCTATCTGACTCGGGGGATGAGTTAGGATGTGCACCCTGGGCTAAAAACAAGTGACGGAGCGATCGAGCGTGGGCGAGCAAAGTTCGCGACAAGTGCTCTCGATGAAGTGCATCATTATCTTGATGCAATAAGCGTCGAATCCGGATGCACTCCTGATCTACAATATGGATACCTCGTGCTTCTCGATACAACAATTTGCAGAACGCAATGCACTGCTCGAACTGACTCCGGAAGGACGTTTCTGGAGGACGTGTAGGACCTAATGCACGATTCATCGATTCACGACCATGTGTGCGTACGCTCTCCACGCATAACTCGCGACGAAGCATGATGCTTTCACCTCGCGAGATAGCCGATTCTGCGGTTTTCCCCATTGCAAGTTGCGTCATCGCCAGACCACTCAACTGAAGACAAAGAGACTTGAGAAACTCGTTCGGACGCCTGCTATAGAGTACACGGAGGACGCGAACTCCGTTTTCATAAGCACGCTCTGCCATATCCCATTGCTCCATGGCTTTCTGTGCATCTCCCAGACTGTTATATGCCTCTGCCAATGCAATAAGCAATTCGTCATCTTCATGAATAGCTTGCGTGCTCTGGTGTTCTTGGGACTTCTTTATACGCTTCGGTTTTCTGAAGACAAGGAGAGAAGTCGACTTGATCACTTCCATATGCGATGAATGGGAGAGTAACGAGCGAAGAATCGTCACAGCTTCAAATGACGCGCTACGCGCCGTAGAATGTAGATCGTCCATGAAGGCATCTCCTGCAATTGCACCCAGTACCTTGGCAAATTCTATTGTCTTACGGGAATGGGTCGGTCGGGGTAGGTGCAGAACCTCTCGGAGGAATCGTCGCTGAAAGATCGTCTCATCAGTCGCAGGACCCAGGACAAGTCCTAATGTAAGGATTCACTCACACAGTAGATTGTAAACCTTTCTTTCACGCTGGCGATGGTCATCCCCGCAACAGTAAGAGTGCTATCATGCACAAGCGCCCCGGATTTCTGCAAAATTGTGAATTGAAATTCCTTTGAAACAAGTCGAACAAAACGCACCAGCCTTATAAGCGCTGCACCATCTTTCTCCCCAGGGTGGTACTTAATTAACAGAGACTCTACCTGCTCCACTTCCTGAAAAAGCCGTAATCAAAACAGAGTAGAAAAAGGCATAAAATGACTGAGTACGTACCGTTAGCGAATCAAGTGAGGCATTGGTTTCGACCAGGTAACGAAGGTATAGGTAACGCCGCAGTTCAGGGGCAATATTCGGGTACACCAATCGGCCAAATTCAAATACGCCGTCCCCGAGGCGAACTAGTAATCCGGCAATCAGCGAGCTCAAGAACCAACAATTCTCCTATATTGCAAACGTGTCCTTTTGTCTGTTTTGAGAGCCAGAGTTATTATATGAATCGTCTTACCCTCCAAAATCGATATCGCGGTACTGTTTGCATGAATATATGGAAGAAAGGTACCAGGGATCGAAGCTGGACATGTTTTTGAAGTTTGAACTGACACTCCAGTGTCGTTGAATGACCACCTAGAACGTCATCGATTGTGGTGCCAAATACAGTCTAAAAGCATGTTATAATAAATCAATTTCCATAGTAAGAGAGAGAGAAAACTGACTGAATCATTTGCAGGAGCACCGCTGGCAACTATCTTGGCCAAGGGAATGCTTCTATCTGGTCTACGGTCAAAACGGAGCCATTTGTGCGTGGTTTGGTCATGTGAGAGCTTAAGGACGACAAAGCGGTGAACGACCCCCATAGCAACTTGGCTAAAACAACGGAAGGTTATGACAAGGGCCTCAGCAAGGATCGTATCAGATAGGATGTGGGCACAGGTTTGCGGTAGGGAGTAGACAGAATATCGAGGATCACCGATGCCTTGGACTTGGTTGACAATAGTCCGAGGGACATTAGATGACTTGTGGTCAACCTGTGACCCAATACCTGCGGATTCCGATCCACTCGGTTCTGTATTGTAAGGTGTCTGTAGGCGATACCAGATGAGTTGAAGGACAAGTCTGCCCATCAGACTAAATTACCTCGATGCCAGCATCTCCAACAACCTCGAGACTAAAAGCATCCTTTTGTGCAAGGGTATTGATGACATCTACGGCAGATTTCAACGTGATGAAAGTGGTGGTCCCTGCAAGATTATTTGTGATAGATTTCTCAACACCATCAGCCACAACTTTGCTAAGCGCGGTAGGGGGGTCCGACTTGAATGACTCCGGTTCTGTACGAAGTACAGATTCCATTTCAAGGGACGGCTAGCACGATATAGCAGGGTGAGGCACTCCTGTGATAATTGAAAGTGTTACAGGCCAACCACTGATTTACGGAGGGCCCGCGGTTATGAACAGATGGGGTCAAGACGTGGACCCCCCGGCTTACAATGCATCGCACTCGGCATGACTAATTACTATTACCGCGTGTGATTCAGGAACGAACCCAAGCCACTTTGGAGGCTCAGGGTCCGGCGGGTCATATATAGTCCAGCACTAGTGTCCGTAATAACCGTCTACAGCCAACTGTACGAAAGTATGCCAGCTGGGGCTAGTAGACTTGACTCCACTAAGACACGACGGGGTGCAGCTTCGACCAAAAGGATGGGAAAGCGGATATCGATGATCACGCCGACGGCGTACCAGGAAGATACCGCTTCCGGGGCCGAATAAGGGAAAAAGCATATCCCGACTTGTTGTCGGTACTCTTGTTTACCCTTGTGTAAGTCTGGGACTTGCCGTCTCCCACTCTTCTGCTCGCCTCAGAGTATATAGGCGATGACTTTAAATTCTTGTGATTGTTCAGTGCAGACAGGTACGATGGTCTCTCTGTGTGAGTTCTGTTTATCCCTTATCATGGCTAACGTACATCCATACAGTGCCAGTGTGTTCCCCCCCTGAAGAAACATTTAGACCCTAGCTGGGACAAGTGGTTACCTAAGTTTGAGTGAAGAAGAAAGCATTTGCGCCTTGTTCCCATATACACACAAGTTGGACTCTGTACAGCGCTCCGGCAGCCTTGTTTGTCGTCACAGGTTCATTATGCGTATTGCCCAGATATCCGTATGTACCAGGTGTGCATGCACCATCACCTTGAACGACGGAGCCGTTTTCTTTCGTCTCTCCACTCTGGAAGACAATTAAGAATGAGGTATAAAAGAAGAATAGTATCCGTTAAGTCGTTCTGGGAGGACCCCCGGGGAAGGAGGATACGTACCCAAGTCATGAAACCCTTACTATCTACAACCCAGTTCTGTGGGATGGACTTGGCAGTTGCTATTTCACCATTAGCACTATTCAAGCACGGCACACGCTTGACGGTGTAAGGCTCATTTCCATTCGCATTCTAAAGATATCGATAGTTTGGGCCCGTGGTCATGGTTAACGTGGTTCTCTCTTGAGAAATTAGTATCCTGGCTTACCGTGACAGCTAGACATTCCTGGTACTTGGGGACATAAATACGACCTATAAAAAAATGATCAAGTCCGTACGGGAAATTCACTATAGGTAGCATTTCAGTTATGAAGTACCACGCATAACTTACCCCATTTCATGAACGAAAAGTTATTCGAACCAGCCCAGTTCGGTGTGCATTCCTGTCAAAAATGTATTGTTTTGATTACATTTACAAGGAGTTGTGTTTTATAGAAACATTCTACAATTGTTATTGTTGCTCTGCTCACCTGAAACTCGGCATAGATCTTCTCATGGGATGTATGATGGTAGAATGCCAGCTCGTCCTTGTAGTTG